>Ga0070739_10006229_pt1 | contig 13222 bp, 10 predicted proteins | sample Coa_R1_7_FD_66445 | JGI IMG/M metagenome (GOLD analysis project Ga0070739, IMG submission 66445) | Surface soil microbial communities from Centralia Pennsylvania, which are recovering from an underground coalmine fire - Coalmine... | ecosystem: Environmental > Terrestrial > Soil > Unclassified ... | reverse complement strand
GCTTCGGCGTCTTTTTTGCGGGAAGCCACTTCTTTGGAAGGCATCATCGCCTCGCGAGTCTTCTTTTCCTTGGCGTCGGAAGCGGCGAGCTCAGCACTGCGCTTTTGCGAATCCTGCACGGCAAGCTCGCGGCTATCGCCGGTGGTGTCGATGGCCGTTTGCAGGACGAACTGGTAGCGATCCAGATCTTTGGGCTGCGAGTCCTGAATTTTGTTTAGCTGAGCTAGAAAATCTTTTTCGGCATCGAGAACAGCCTGGGTGCCCTTGTCGATCGGGCGGTTGTGCCGCAATGCATCGTCGGAGACGGAATCGATGGCTTCGATGATGTGCGAGTAATCCTCCAGGGCGTTGTGAATGAAGATGCTGCGGCCGGGCTTTTCCTTGGCCAGATATTGCTGGAGCAGGTCCATGCGCTGTTTTGCGAAATGGACATAGAGGACAAGGCGGTCATTGGGATCCTGAGCCTGACGGACCTGTTCCACTTCATTCGCGGTGAGGAAATCCCGGTCCTGGCGGGCGGTGAGGAGGGAGGCTGCGGCGATGGCCGCAATTAAAACAGAAGCAGCTTTCATTACGCATGACTCCGGTATTTATTTACGCATGACTCCGGCTAGCAATTTGTCGTGGGCTTCGTCGAGCTTGCGCTGCGTGTACTCGGCCCAACCGCGCTGCTGCAGCGCAATGTCGTCGAGCAATCCCTGCATGCGGCGCTGGAGCGAGGCGACATTCATTTCCGCTTTCTTGTAGTATTTCGCCTTGCGGGCAACATCCAACGACGACACGCACTCTTCGAGGGCGGCCATCATGTTTTCGAGTTCTGCATCGCCCTTGTGGATCTGGCCTTTGCTATAGAAATCGTGCGCGTTGTTGAAGGCGGCATCAGCGAACTCTAGCGCTTTTTCGGCGCGCCGGGCGGGATCGTGTTCGGCTTTGATTTCCGAAATGAGCGATTGCGCGCCGGAGGCCCCGGCAGCAAGCAAAAAGAAGATGGCGGCAGCCAACAGGCAGCGGAAATTGAGACGCGCGCTCATCGCGACAACTCCCGTTCGAGAAGCTTACTACGCTCGCGAGCCTGAAATTCCTGATTGGGAAACTTGCCGCCGCTCAAGGCGAGGAACTTGCGATAGTTTTCCAAAGCGGGCTTGGGCTGGCGCAGCTTATCGTAAACGATGGCGCGATAGAAGTAATCGCCCGCGGTATCGGCGTTCAACGAGTGAATTTTATCCAGTGCAGCGAGAGCTTCCGGATATTGCTCGCCGAGGACGAACGCGGTGGCGGCTTCCTTCCAGGCCTCGGCTGAATCGGGCTTCAATCCGGCGGCGGCGACAAACTGCCGGCCGGCCTCGGCGAAATTGCGGCGATCCCGGTAGATGCGGCCGACGGCCATATGCAGATCGTAATCGCTGGGATGTGCGGCGAGCTCCTGTTCCAGGATCGGCGCAGCGAGATCAGGCTGGTTATTCCTGAGATAAGCAGTGGCCAAAGCGAGCCGGTTCGCCGAAGTGGGCGAGGCGGCAACGGCTGTCTGAAAAGCTCTCACGGCGTCGGCGGGTTGATTGGCAGTGAGATAGATGCGTCCCAGTTCCTCGCAAGCACCAGGATCATTGGGGAACTGCGTTAACAGCGAGATGGCATCCTGCGGGCGATTGGCCTTGGAAAAATAGCCGGCGATTTCAAGCAGGTACGACTTGAGGTTCGGGTCGAGCGCAACTGCTTTCTGGTAGTGGGCCAGAGCTTCATCGAGTTTGCCGTCATGCGCGAGGCTTTGCCCCAGTCCTAATTCGGCAACGGCCTGTTTGGGATCAGCCGCGAGGGCGGCGCGAAAGGCATCGGCCGCAGCCGTGTTGTTGCCGGTTGCGAGAAGAGCCTCGCCAAGGTATCGCTGCGGGCGTGCCTGCGCGGGCTTCTGCTTTGCGGCGTCCTGCAGAAGAGGAATCGCTTCGGCGGGATGATGGCCGCGGACCTCGAGAATGCCCAGGTTGAGTTCCGCTTCGTACAGCCCCGGCTTGAGAGTGAGGACTTGTTGGTAGTGCCGGGCGGCCTGATCGTCTTGCTTGAGCGCAGATTCGGCCAGCGCGAGATTGAACAATGCCGAGTAATCTTTTGGATCGGCCGCGGCCAGCTTCGAAAAGATCTCCTCGGCCTGGCGGTAATCCTGGCGATCTAAAGCCTGGAGACCCGCCGCCGACAGACCGCCCGCCTGCGGATTTGCTTGCCCGCCATTTGCAAAAAGCGACGCCAAACACAACAGCGCAAACAAAGATGGCGTTCCTCTACGAGCACTATTTTATCTCCGGGTGGTGCTGGTCAGATGTGGAGGCCCATGGCGTGCTTGGTTTTCTGCACAGTATCTTCGGCGATGGGCAGCACATGCTCCCGGCCGCGTTTGAGGACGGCCTCCAGATAGCCAGGATCGGCAGTTATCTCGCGATAGCGGCGCTGAAGCGGCTCTAGACGGGCAATCACGGCGGCGGCAACGAGTTTTTTGAAATCGCCGTAGCGCATCCCCGCAACAGTTTCTTTTGTGATGGAAGGATCGCAGGCCTGCGCGATGGCCAGCAGATTGGCAATGCCGGCGCCCATTTTGGCCGGATCGACAGCGGGTTCGGAATCGGTGGTGGCACGCATGATTTTCTTCTGAATGACTTTGGGATCATCGAGCAGCGCGATCGCATGCCCTGCGCCTTTGGCAGACTTGCTCATTTTTTGAGTGGGATCGTCGAGCCCCATGATGCGCGCACCCACCGAAGGCAGATGAGTAGCGGGCATCACGAAGGTCTCGCCGTATAGGGAGTTGAAGCGCTGCGCGATATCACGGGTGAGTTCGAGATGCTGCGACTGATCTTCACCCACCGGGACGATGCTCGCCTGGTAAATGAGGATATCGGCGGCCATCAGGACCGGGTATTGCAGTATGCCGTCGCCTACGGTCTCCTGCTGAGCTGCTTTGACTTTGAATTGCGTCATGCGATAGAGCCAGCCGAGGGGAGTTACGCAGGTGAGCAGCCAGGCAAGTTCGGCGTGTCCGGGAACGGTGGATTGGACCATAATCCACGACTGCTCGGGGTCGATTCCGGCTGCGATAAACAGAGCGGCGGTTTCTTTGATCTTGGCCGAAAGCTCCGCCGGGTTCTGATAGGTGGTGATGGCATGCAGGTCGACGATGCAAAAAATGCTTTCGTAGCGGCTCTGAATCTCGGCCCAATTTTTGAGGGCTCCGAGATAATTACCGATGTGCAGTTGACCGCTGGGCTGAACGCCCGAGAGAACTCGTGCTTTCATTGAGTGGAAATCTTCTGGTGTTGGAAATCTTCATGGTAAGGGATGGCGCAAACTGAACGATAAAAAAATATCCGCAGAGTTGAGCAAAGTGCGGATCGAAAAGCTGGTGTATGGAGGCGAAGGACTGGCTCGCATTGAGGGGCAAGTACTGCTTGCGCCGTTCGTCTTGCCGGGCGAACTGGTAGCGCTGCGCACGCAAGAGGTGAAAGCAGGGCTGCTGCGCGGGCGCGACATAGAAATTCTGGAGCACGCGCCGGAACGAGTTACCCCGCGCTGCGAATATTTTGGAAACTGCGGCGGCTGCGACTATCAGCACGCCGAATACGCATTTCAGCTTGCTCAAAAGCAGGCGATACTGCGGGAGACACTGGCGCGACTGGGCAGAATCCAGTATGACGGCGAGATACAGGTTATTGCGGGTCCGCCGTGGGAGTACCGAAATCGCATCCAATTGCACTTTACCGACGGGCAGATGGGATTTCACCGGGCCGGATCGCGCGATCTCTGCGCCATTGATCACTGCCCGATCTCGTCGCCCAAGCTGAATCAGGTGATCGGTCAACTGGCATGGGCGGTAACGCGGCCGGAATGGCCGGATTTTCTGCGTTCGCTCGAAGTTTTTACGAATGAGAACGACATTCAGTTGAACATTTTGGATTCGCTGCGACCAGTGGCGGCACGTTTTTTTGAATGGTGCGGCACGTTTTTAGATGGCCTCGCTCACGGGCCGATCGAGTATCACGCTGCGGGGCAGGCGTTTCGCATCAGCCGCGGTTCCTTTTTTCAAGTGAACCGGTTTTTGATCGAGCAGCTTGTGGCGGAAGTGCTCGGTGAGGTGCGAGGGCGCAGCGCGATTGATCTGTACGCGGGCGCCGGGCTGTTTTCACTCGGGCTTGCACAACGATTTGAGGAGGTTCATGCGGTAGAGCGGGGCGGGCCTGCTTATCGGGATCTGGAGGCGAATGCGGGCGCGGCCGGACTTCGTTTACAGACGACACGAGGTTCAGCGGAAGACTTCTTGGCGGGCCTGGAGCGAGCGCCCGAGCTGATTATCGCCGACCCGCCCAGAGCGGGTTTAGGGAATGCAGCCACGGAGCAATTGTTGCGGCTCCGGCCTGCGTTGTTGAAGCTCATTAGCTGCGATCCATCGACGCTGGCGCGCGATGCCGGGAAACTGCTCGGTGCGTATAGGATTACACGGCTGGCGCTGGTGGACCTTTTTCCGCAGACGTATCACTTCGAAGCTGTCGTGCACCTGGAGCGGATATGAGGTCAGGTACGGCGGAACCTTCCACGAATGCCGCTCCACTTTCGTACGATGAGCTCGGCGATATTGAGCGCGATGGCTAAAGCCAGAAATGCCGGCCAAAGCTGCCATTTGGTGTAAGTAGTGCGACCGCCGGAATCGAAGATTGCATCGGGCGAGGGCCGAAAACGGCCGCCAGTGAGGGCCGAGATGCGGGCCAATAGGGCTTCATTTGCGCCGTATTCCTGCAGCTCTTCCTGCTGCCGGTACAATCCGACTTCCGGGAAAGCGCTGCTTTCTTCAACCGGACGAATGCGGAAGAGGCCCCGCGCGATGCCGGCGTGAAGGCGGCCGGAATACAGGCGGGGCGCGATGCGCTGCACCTCAATCGGCTTTTGAAAACCGTTCGGGCCCAGGACGTAGATGGCCGGTACGGTGGCGGGCTCGGTCACACCGGCGCCGAGGCGATAAGTCACCAGGATGTCGTCGTTGGCAGCATCGAATTGCGCGCTCGCTTCGCTGCGGCCGGCTTCGGTTAACAGATCTCGAGAAACATTGATCCAGAATTTGTCGAATCCGGGCCAGCCGATCCAGTTCTCTGCCCAGCGGCTCTTGGCATCAGAGGCAAAAATTGCTGCGCGGCCGAGGCCATACTGCCAGCGGACGTAGAGCGGGTCTTTCTTTTCGGCATCGATGCTCAGAATGGTTTCGGCTTCGGGCTTGGCGACGTAACGGGCATATCCTTTCAAGGGCGGCGCGGCGTCCATGTGCACGTCGCGCAGAACTTCCGCATCGTTTTCGACGATCGGGCTGAGCGGCTTTTCGACGGCCGTCGAGCCGCTATATTCCTGAACATCTTTCAGCAAAATCTGCTCCAAGCCTTGCGGCTCATTCAGGAAATAACTTTTTCCTCCGGCGGTAGCAGCCACCTTCTCGAGATAAGAGCGGTTTACATCCTGGCCCAAGCCGACGGTGGAAATGGTGATCTGGTGCTGGAGAGCTTCCTTGGCTAGATCCATGCTGTCGCCTTCTTCGGAGATGCCGTCGGTGAGCAGCACGATGTGCTTATAAATCGCTTTCGAGTTCAGGACGCGCTTATAAGCTTCGGCCAAGGCGGGAGCGATCTGTGTTCCGCCGTCCGGAGTGATGCCCGAAATCAGTCGCTTGATTAGCGATTTGTCTTCCGCGCGGCGCATGGGAACCGCCCATTGAAAGGAGTTATCGAAGATCAGCACGCCGATGCTATCGATGGGCCGCAAATGATCGACGACGCCAATGGCGGAAAGGCGCGCGAGTTCAATCTTTCTGCCCTCCATAGAGGACGATTTATCTATGATGAGCGCAACGCATGTGCCTTCAGGCGCTTTGGGCGGCGCCAGCTTAGCGGGCAGGACGTTATCCAGCGCATCCATCTGCTTGTCCTCCTTGTAGACCTGCCGCTCGCCACCGATGAGGAGCAAGCCGCCACCATCTTTGACGTACTGATCGAGGCGGCTCTTCTGCGCGGGCGTGAGGATGTTCAGATCCAGATTGTTCAGGATGACGAGCTGAATGCCGCTTAGATCTTTGTCGATCAGCGCGGTCTCGCGCGTGATATCGAAATCGGCTTCAGCAAATGCCTGCAGCAGATTTGCCTCGGTTCCGGGCGGGTCCTGCGAAAGATACATAATTTTGGCGCGGCGAAGCTCGATCGCCTGTTCAAAGGGAATGTCGCCCAATTGCGGGGCGGCGATTGTGCCGGAAATAGAGGTGGCTCCGCTCGAATTAACCCGTGCATGAATGCGGACCAGATTAGCGCCCGATTTCAGATCGACGGGATTGCTGCCCAGGTCTTTGCCTTCGGCAGAGATCGTTACCGTGGCCTGCACGTCTTGCGGCGAATCGATGGTGAGGTCGATGGGAATCTGCTCGCCAGCGTATGCCTGATGCGGCATTGAAACGGATTCGAGGCGGAAGCCGTTGTTCTGCCGGCCGGCCAAGGGAATGGTATCTACCGGGACGTGGAGGCGCTGCAGCTCAGCAATCGCGCGAGCAGTGCTGCCTTCGTTCTCGTTGCCGTCGCTGAGCAGCACCAGCCGCGGAATGTAACCGCTGGGGATGGCGGACATGCTGCCTGTGAGGGCGGCTTCGATATTGGTGCTGTTGCCGGACTCGTTGGCCGTGTTGAGGAGCCGGAGATCGCCCGTGGTTTCGCGACGCGAAAGCGGCCGGGGCTGGCCGGCGAAGGGCACCACCTTTATCCAGTTGCCATGCCGGTGACGCTGCATTTCAACGATGAGGGAAGCTGCGCGATCCAGGTCTCCACGCGTGATGCTGGCCGAGGTATCCACCAGCACGACAGCCCCAACACGCGTTCGCGGCACTGTGGTGGTGGGTTCCGACAGAGCGATGACGATCGCGGCCAGGGCTAGTCCTTTGAGAAGCAGTCCTGCACGGTGGATGGAAGTTCGCCACAGCCACACCAGCCAGGCAAGCGGAGCAACCAGCAGGAAGAGAATGAACGGATGAGTGAAGCTCATCGGGATACCAGCTCCCTTTCTTCACGCGCGTGAGGCGGTGCGGTGGTGCGGCGTGAAGCGGCGGCAGCGCTGCTTTTCCTGCTGCGCCGGCGGCCGAAGAGCAGCCATTCAACAACCAGCGTGAAAGCTCCCAAAACAGCCAGCCATTGCCAGAGAGTTACTGAATTCGATACCCAGTTTGCAGGCACCGGCACACCGGCGGCTGAATTGCGCGGAGGCTGGAATTCGTGCTCGGCCACATCCGGTAGAGTTAGCGAGAGCACGCGCTCGCGATCGTACGAGGTGATGTAAACGATGGCCGGGCGGCCAGTGAATAGCTGGAGGGCGTGATCGTGTATGGTGAACGGAACCGCTTCGCCGTTATCCGTGGTGATGTGGATCTGATCGGCATGCTCACTGGCATCGAGCGCAATGGTTGCGGAGCCGACGCGAGCAGCGGAGAGATCCAAAGCCCGCAGGGATTCCGGCGAGAGCCAGTGGAGCAGGTTGGCAAACAGCAGCGGAGTGGTGACCTGAAATTTCATTTCGCCTGCCAGCGGATCAAAGCCAATGAGAGCGATTCTGGGGCGGCCGGAAGCAGCCGGCCGTGCTACAACCACGGCTGCGGCGCCGGCGCTCGCAACCGTGATGTCGCCTTCAAACGTCTGAAAGACTTCGGTGCTGCTGAGGCGCGCCTCAGTAGTATGCAGGCCGCTGCCCAGCGCGGTACCGGCATTCCAGTTCGTAATGGGCGCGTTTTCGAGGACATCGATGACGGGTAACGGCGAGGCGTCGCGGGCTGGTTGAATCCAAAGGCTGGCAATGGCCGGCGGCTTGGGCGGCGAGATTTGATCGAGCAGCATGACGTCCGCGCCGGGCTTGGGTTGGTATTGAGCCGGATTGTAGAACTGCGCCGATATGCGCGGATTTGCCTCCAGAAGCGGCCGCAGAATCCCAGGGCGAGCGGTATAGACGGCGACACGCAACAGCCCGTTGCGCGGCAGCGCGATTGAGGCCTTGTTGTCACTGGCCAGCACATCCGGGGGATCGAGTTCGGCAGATAACTCACCGCCTGTGTTGGTGACGAAAACATATTCAGCAGCGGTCTCCTGCTGCGGCGCAAGATTCAGAAGCCGGGGCGCGAACACGGTATTCCCGAAGCGAGTTTTGATGCGAACAGTGCGGCGCTGAGCCCCGTAATTTTTAACTGTCACGGTGGCCTGCCACTCATCGCCCGCCTCTTCGCTGCGCTTCACGGCCAAGCCTAAGATGCCGGCATTGTTGCGGCTCAATGGAACAGTGAGCACTCTGAAGTTCGGGATATCGCGCAGAGCAAGATCGCCAGATTCAGCCAGTTTGGGACCAATGTAGGCAATCTCGCCTGGCTGCCCGCCCGACCACGTCTGCGCCTGTTGAGCATAGGAGATTGCTTGCTGAATGTTGAGCGCGGAAAAACCTGGTGTAGCTTCGGCCAGGGCGGCGCGAAACTGTGCCCGGTCGGTGGTAAACGGCGTCACCGGGGTGGTCAATGCATCGGCGAGCACGAGCATGACGCGGTCACGGCGCGGAATAGCAGCCAGGTAGGCGAGGGCCAAATCCTTCTCGCGATCGATGATGCGGCCGCCGTTTTCTCCAGCCGGGCCTTGGGTGGCAGCCGACCAGGCAGAAGTATCGAGCAGAAGTACGTGATCGTGTTGCTTACTTTCGCGCGTGCCCCATTGCAGTTGAGCGATTGCCAGCAGCAATAGCGCCAGCCCAACTAGCTGAAGAACAAGCGACCAGGGATCATGCATCCGCCGGCGCGTGTGTTTTTCCTCGGCTGTGATGGCCGAAGTCCAAAAGCGCAATGTGGAAACTACTCTCTTGCGCTTGGCGCGGTCGAGCAGATAAAGCGCGGTGATCAAGCCGCCAAGTGCAGCGAACAGCGCCAAGAATTCACCGGCCGTGAGATTGAGGAAAAACATACAGCTCTCAGTTCACTTGAGCAACGGTCATGGGACCAAACATGGCATCTTCAATGGCGAGATGAGTTGAGAAGCCGGCGTAGCGGCCGCCGTTGCGCAGAGCCAGTTTCTTCAACTCGGTCGCGTGCGCGTCGAAGGCGGCGGTGTAGTCGAGACGCGCGCGATCATCGAGGGCGATTCTGAGTTGAGCGCCCGTTTCCGCGTCGGAAAGCTCCAGCTCCCCATTGCCTAGAGGGATGCGATCCTCTTCACCCCAGAGTTGAATCAACAGCAGTTCATGTCCGAAGTCGCTGATGTATTGCAGCGGATGAAAGCAATCGGCATCGTCGAGGAAATCGGAGACGATCATCACCAGCCCGCGCTGCGGGTAAGTGGTTAGGAACTGGCGGGCGGTCTCGAAGTAATCCGTTTTTCCTTCAGGGGTGAGCGCGCGCAAAAAATTTTCTGCCGGCTGGAAACGGTGGCGGCCACCACTGCATAAGAACGGATCGCGCAGCCGGGAAGAGAATGGCTGGATGAGAATGCTGTCCAGATGCACGAGGCCGACGTAGACGAGCGCGGCGGCGAGCTTGCGGGCGTAGTCGAATTTGTTCAAGTCGCCAGGGCCGGCTCCGGCCGTCATAGAAGTACTGACGTCCAGCAGCAGACGCACAGGTACGCGCGGCTCAATCTGGAACATTTTGAGAAAGAGCTTTTCAAAGCGCATGTAGGCGCGCCAGTTGACGGCGCGCAGGTCGTCGCCCTGATGGAAGCTGCGATGGTCGAGGAATTCCTGGCCCGGGCCCGGAAAGTGGGACAGATTGTGACCGCCGACCAGGCCGTGAAAGGACTTCTGCCATTGCAGGGTAAGCCGTTCCAGCTTTTCCAGGAAGTGGCGGTCAACCAGCGGTTCAGGCATTGCTTTGGTTGGGATGGAAACTAGTCAGGCACGGGCTGCCACGCCTTGAAAAATTTTCTGCAGGATGGTGTCGGTGGATTCGCCATCCGCATGGGCATCGAAATTGAGAATGATGCGGTGGCGTAGGACGGCGGGCGCGACGGCAAGCACGTCGTCGACGCTTAAATGCAGGCGGCCTTTGAGCAACGCGAAGACGCGGCCGCACTCGATCAGGGCCTGAGCGCCGCGAGGAGAGCTTCCGTACCGGATATAGCGGTTGGTGATCTCGGGAGCGTGACGCGTACCGGGTTGTGTCGCCATCACCAGCTCGATGGCATAGTCTTGCACATGAGGCGCCACGATGATCTGCTTGCAGAGCACCTTGAGGTCCGCGATCTGGTGCCGGTCCATGACCTTCCTGACTTCCAATTCGTCGCCACGGGTGGTCACGTCCACGATGCGGCTGAGGTCGTCGCGCGAGGGATAGGTGACCAGAATCTTCATGAGGAAGCGGTCAAGCTGTGCCTCGGGCAGCGGGTAGGTGCCTTCCATTTCGATGGGGTTCTGCGTGGCCATTACGAGGAACGGCGGCTCGAGCGAATAGGTGGCGGTACCGCTGGTGACGGTACGCTCCTGCATCGCTTCGAGCAGCGCGGACTGCGTTTTCGGCGTGGCGCGATTGATCTCGTCGGCTAGAACGAGGTTCGCAAAAACGGGCCCAGGCTGAAAGCGGAGGCTTTTGTGACCGTGCTCATCACTTTCCATTACCATGCTGCCGACGATGTCGCCGGGCATCAGGTCAGGTGTGAACTGAATGCGCGAGTAACGGAGGTCGAGAACGCGCGCCAAGGTTCGCAGCAGCGTCGTTTTGCCGAGCCCCGGAACGCCTTCGAGCAGCACGTGCCCACCGGCGATCAGGCAGATGAGAACGCCGTCAATGACGTCGGTTTGGCCAACAATAACTTTGCCGATTTCCTGGCGCACGCGCGCCAGGTCGCCCATGGCGCGCTCGACGGTGACGCCTTCGGCAATAAATGTCTCAGCCATGTATTCGGCTCATTAGTGGTGCGGGTTCTGCGATACAGCGGCTTGCTCAGCTAGCCGGAGTGGACGCGAAAACCATGTGCGTGGGACGTACTCCGCGGCGTTCGCAATCCGCTATATAGAGTTTCCCATAGCTGTCCAGGATGTAGTCGCCGGGCGAAAAGCCAAGCAGCGCAGCGGTTTGGTCGATCCATGCCGCAGGGCCTTCCAGTTCCAGAAAGTCGCCGATGGGAGTTTCATCTACAGTAATGGCGCCGGGCTCGGAATTGCGCTTGAATTCGGTGCGGTACTTCTCGTATCGAAAAGCGGGTTCGAAGCCGAGATGGCGAAAAATTTGTGAGATGGCTTCGGACGAGCCGACGACTGTTTCGATTTCGGGGCGATTTTTGTGCGGGCCGGGAACGCCTGGACCTTTCCAGGTGACGAGAGACTTTTTGCCGGCCTGCCGCACGCGCAATAGCATTTGCTGGTCGCGAAGCCGGTGATCGGGCGTGTCATAGAGTGTATTGGCTTCGAATTGGCGCGGTTCGGCTTCGTGGAATCCGGCAGCGTGAATGCGGCGAAGCGCGGCGGCCCTATCCTGAAGGCGAATTTTGACTTCGTTTTCCGTGGGAGCAGTCATGGTGTGAGTTCGCGCAGGCGTCCCGATTCAATGTTCGCACCCGTATAATGAACGTACACGCGCGCCCGTAGCTCAGTTGGATAGAGCGATTGACTTCGAATCAATAGGTCGGGAGTTCGAGCCTCTCCGGGCGCGCCAGAGCTAACTTACAACGGCCATGAACAACATTCCACGAAGGGTTCTGATCGGTTCGGCGTTTGCTTTCCTGCTATTCGGCGCGACATCCTACAAGCTCGTCAAGAGCATTTCCATTGGCGGGGAGGGGGGTTGGGATTATCTCTACGCTGACTCGCCCAATCGCCGGCTTTATGTGTCACACGGTACTGAAGTCGATGTGATCGATCTCAATACTGAAACAGTTGTAGGCAAAATTCCGGGAACTAATGGTGTGCACGGCATCGCCATTGCCGATGATCTGCAGCGCGGCTTCATCAGCGATGGGCGCGACAACCAGGTGACCGTGTTCGATATCAAAACGCTCGCCGTCACCACTACGGTGAAAGCCGGACAGAACCCTGACGGCATTCTTTACGATCCCTACAGCAAGCGCGTGTTTGCATTCAATGGTCGAAGCAAAGACATGACGGCGATCGATGCCGCAGATGGCAATGTTGCGGGTACTATCCCGCTCGGCGGCAAGCCCGAGTTTCCGGCAACCGACGGCAACGGCAACGTATATGTAAACATCGAGGATCGAAGCGAGATCGTTCAGTTCGATTCCAAGACACTCGAAGTCAAGCATCATTGGCCCATCGGACCACAGTGCGATTCACCCTCGGGCCTGTCCATTGACGCCAAGAACCGGCGCCTTTTCCCCGTCTGTGAGAACAAGGTGATGGCAGTGGTCGACGCGGATTCCGGCAAAGTGATCACAACGGTGCCCACCGGCGCGGGAACGGACGCCGCCGCATTCGATCCGGGCACGAAGCTGGCCTTCGCCTCGAATGGCCAGGACGCCACGCTCAGCGTGATCAAAGAGGAATCACCCGACAAGTTCACGTTAGTTGAAAACGCCAAGACCGAGCGGGGCGCGCGCACTATGGCGCTCGATACGCAAACGCACAAGATATATCTTTCGGATGCGGAAATGGGCCCAGCGCCCGCACCCACAACAGAGAATCCGCGCCCACGGCCGAAGATGGTTCCAGGCAGCTTCAAAGTGCTGGTGATGGCTCCTTAGGGCAGCCCGGACGCTCCAGGGGATTATGGATGAAAGGCCGCGCCGAAGCGCTTGAGAAAGATCGCGCCACCATTGCCGAATTGCAGCAGAAGTACGGCCTGAAGTTAACGGGACCCAACGGAGAGAACTTCTACCAGCAGGCCGTCGACCTCAAGTTACTTCGCAAGATTCTGGTGCCGCCAAAGATTGTGATTCCATGCGCCCTGGAACTGAAAGATATCGGGCCGGCGGACCCGTGCCTGATAATTCCCACAACCCTGCCCGTTGAACTGGCGCCGGTGCACAAAGCCGTGGCGGTGGGCGGGCAGGTTACCGCCCTGAGGCGCTCGATGTTCGCGTTATCGAACTATCTCACAGACGAGGCGTATCGGGCGCAAGGGACCTGGAACGGGCAGCCACGGCCGATTCTGGTCTCGATCGGACACGATTACAAGTACCTGGTGCGGCAGAAATCGTTTTTCTTTAAGCTAGACGATTACCGCGGCTCCGACATCGATCATGAATCGCCG
>Ga0070739_10006227_pt1 | contig 13223 bp, 14 predicted proteins | sample Coa_R1_7_FD_66445 | JGI IMG/M metagenome (GOLD analysis project Ga0070739, IMG submission 66445) | Surface soil microbial communities from Centralia Pennsylvania, which are recovering from an underground coalmine fire - Coalmine... | ecosystem: Environmental > Terrestrial > Soil > Unclassified ... | reverse complement strand
GGGTGACCGAGTGCTGGCGATGAACCTCAGCCACGGAGGCCATCTCACTCACGGCGCGGGATTCAACTTTTCCGGCAAGATGTACGACTTCGCCTGGTATGGCGTCGACCAGAGCTCTGAGCGGCTCGATTATGAGGCAATTCAGAGTCAGGCAGAGGAGTTTCGACCGAAGCTGCTGGTCGCGGGCGCCAGCGCCTACCCGCGCGTCATCGATTTCGCCCGGCTGCGTGAGATCGCCGACTCCGTCGATGCCCTCTTTCTGGTGGATATGGCGCACATCGCCGGACTGGTCGCCACGGGGATGCACCCGAGCCCCGTGCCCTGGGCGGACGTCGTGACCACTACGACCCATAAGACTCTTCGCGGTCCCCGGGGCGGAATGATCCTGTGTCGCGAGGAGTATGGAAAGAAGATCGATCAGGCAGTCTTTCCGTATATGCAGGGTGGCCCCTTCATGCACCAGATCCTGGCCAAGGCGGTGTGCTTCCAGGAGGCCATGACTCCGTCATTCAGACTGTACACGGAAGAAGTGATCGAGAACGCGCGGGCGCTGGCCGCGGCTTTGGAAGATCGTGGCCGGAGGATCGTGACCGGCGGTACGGACAACCACCTATTGCTCGTCGACCTCCGTGGCGCCTCCGTCAACGGCAAGGAGGCGCAGGTCGCTTTGGACGATGTCCTCCTCAGCACCAACAAAAATATGCTGCCGTTTGATCCGCTGCCGCCGACCAAGACCAGCGGGGTGAGATTGGGAACACCCGCGGCGACGAGCCGTGGTATGAGGCCGGCCGAGATGGAGCTGATCGCCGGCTGGATCGACCGCCGCATCACGTCGCCCGAGGACGAAGCCGAAGCCGCGAGGATCCGCGACGAAATCCGTCACATAACTGCCCGGTTCCCGGTTCCGGGAGTCCTCGAAACCGTGACCGCGTAGAGCCCCAGGCAGGGAGCAAAACGTCCGCCGAGTGCCGCCGCGGACGGTTCGGGAACGTGAGCCCCGACTGAGACGTGTCCGTGCGCGCTTGCCGATTGGTGGATAACGCGGTGGATAATCCGAGACTGCCACAGCGACGGTCGGTTGTATCCCCGGTTGCGAGTGGGTGAGTCACTAGTACCTACTTCTCAGGGGTCATAACCCGCCTGAGTCAGCCCGTCTGGCCCAAATTGGGACTTATTTCCTATGCGAATTAGTACTAATGGTTCATGCGGCCGGTCCCGCACCCCGTTAAGCTCAAAGCAGTGGATGAATCAACGAGCGAGAGGGGATAACTTCCGGATGGAGCAAACAACGGCCGCGGTAAAACCGGCGGGACAGCTGATCTATCTGTCCCGCAATTCGAAACTAGCCAGCCTCTTTCAAGATGCACCGGCCCGAAACCCGGTGCCTGCCCGCAGAAGCCGGATCGAAGCCCCTCGTGCGACCGTCTCACGAGCAGGCGCGATAGCCTGCCCCAAGCTGCAGGCGACGACCAAGCCCGGCATGGAGCTGACGCGCCCGCTGGTGGCTGCGCTCATGCGAGAGCAAGAAGGCATGCGCTGCCGGGCTCGTGGCGTGCTGCTCGACAACGAGTACGTCCGCGACGTGTGCTCGGCCGGCTGTTTCCAGCACTGCCCGTTCCTTCAGGAGTAGTGCTCCGGTAGCCGGGCGCTCGGCCTGACGCCAGAGTCGCGGTTAGGCCGCGTCCTCCTGCACCTCGAAGCGGAGGTACTTCGAGTGCTGGGTGGTCTCGATCCAGTCGTCGAAGCTCTTTCCGGGCGCCTGTTCGATAAGCGACTCGCCCTTACCCTCGCCTCGTAAGGCGCCGTCCTCCTCGACGATGGTGCCTACCTCGGTGCCCTGGAGATCGGTGATTCGCGCTGTTCGCATGCCGCCTCCTTGCCACTCTGTCTGGACCATTGTCGCAAAATGGCCGCCACCCTCACCGGCAGGATCGCCTAGGGCTCGCCTTGGGTGCCACATGAGTTCCCTGGTCAACAGTGGCAGCCTCCTTGCTAGACTTTCAGGGATGCCTTCGGTGCGGGATCGTCTAACGGTAGGACGGCTGACTCTGGATCAGTTAGTCTAGGTTCGAATCCTAGTCCCGCAGCCAAATCCATGCTTGCACGGCGCATTCGTCTAGCGGCCTAGGACACCGCCCTCTCAAGGCGGAGATCACGGGTTCGAATCCCGTATGCGCTACCAACTGGCTGCACGATGGTCAGTTTCCAGCCCGCCTGAGCGGCGGGCGTTTGTCTGTGAGGAGGACGAGCGTGAATGTCGCTGTCTGTGTGAAGCAGGTACCCGATACCACCGCCAAGAAGGAGCTGACGGCCGACTTCCGCCTGAATCGGAGCAGCTTGGAGAGCGTTCTCAACCCCTTCGACGAGTACGCCATCGAAGAGGCGATCCGGCAAAAGGAGGCTCACGGTGGGGAGGTGACCATGGTAACCATGGGGCTGCCGTCGGCTGAGGACACGATGCGCAAGGCCCTGGCCATGGGCGTCGATCGAGGGATTCTGGTCAGCGACGACACTCTGGCCGGCTCAGACACTTGGGCGACGGCCAAGGTTCTCGCCGCGGCCCTCAAGACCGGCCAGTTCGATCTCATCCTCTGTGGGCAGGAGAGCGCAGATGCACGGACGGGGTTGCTGCCTGGAGCGTTGGCAGAGCATCTCGGTCTGCCGTTGCTGAGCTACGTCGAGAAGCTCGACATCGACGGCTCCACGGCGACTGTGCATCGTGAGGTGTCGGGTGGATATCAGATCGTCACTGCTTCGCTGCCCGCGGTGGTCATGGTCGTCAAGGCCATCAACGAACCGAGGTATCCTTCGCTCAAAGGCATCATGTCCGCCAAGCGCAAGGAGATCGCCAGGATGACGCTCGGCGATCTGGGCCTCGAGCCGGACAGCGTTGGAGCGGCTGGGTCGAAGACCAAGGTTACCGGCGCCAAGCCCCGGCCTGAGAAGGCGGCCGGACAGGTCATTCAGGAGCCGAGCGAGCAGGCTGCCCGCCTCATCGCCGACTTTCTGGAAGAGAACAAGGTGCTGGCATGAGCGGCGACGTGCTGATATATGCCGAGCATGAGCACGGCGTCCCGCGCCGGATAGCACTGGAGCTGGCCTCCAAGGCCGCCGATCTCGCGGGCGAGCTCGGCGGCCGTGTACACGCCCTGGCCCTTGGGCCCGGCGCGGCAGATTCAGTCGAGCGGCTGGGTGAGTACGGTGCCGACGTGGTCCATGTCGACGAAGACTCCGTGTACGACGAGTTCCTTGGCGACCCGGCGCTCGATGCGGCCTCGAAGCTTGTCGATTCGGTTCAGCCGGTCGCCGTGGTGCTCCCGAACAGTCAGGACGGAAGAGACTTGGGTTCCCGCCTGGCGGCACGGGTGAATACGGGAGCCGTTGCCAATGTCATCGGACTGGATGTAGCCGACGGCAGCGTGTGCGCGGAAGAGACGATTTTCGGAGGCAACTTTACCACCACGGTGATGGTGGAAGGCGGCGGCCCGGGCATCTTCATGGTGCGGCCGAACGCCTTCGTCGCCGAGCCCAAGGGGAAGACGGCACAGGTAGAAAGACTTAGCGAGGCCGGAACCGGCGGTGGGCGGGCAAAGCTGGGCGAGGTCGTCCGCGAGGAAGGCGCGCCCCTGGCGCTCGACGAGGCCGCCATCATCGTTTCCGGCGGTCGCGGGCTGGGCGGTCCCGAGCCCTTCTCGATGCTGGTCGATCTCGCCGATGCCCTGGGCGGCGTCGTCGGCGCCTCGCGCGCAGCGGTGGATGCCGGCTGGATCAGCTATCCCCATCAGGTGGGTCAGACGGGCAAGACGGTCAAGCCCCAGGTCTACATTGCCATCGGCATCTCGGGCGCGGTCCAGCATCGAGTCGGCATGCAGACTGCCGACACCATCATCGCCATCAACAAGGATCCCGACGCGCCGATCTTCCAGATGGCCGATTTCGGAGCCGTTGGAGACCTGTTCGAAATCGTCCCCGCGCTTACCGAGGAGATTCGAAGGCGCAAGAACGGACGCTGATGCGGACATTCGACGAAGTCTTGCCTCGGTTAATCCCCAGTCGGCGGGGTTACTCCGCCCAATGCAAGGCGTGACTGTAGGCCACGCCACAGCGAGAAGAGCTAGGGCATGAATTTCGAGCTGACGGACGAGCAGGCGCTGATCCAGCAGACGGCGCGCGAGTTTGCTCAGTCGGAGGTTGCGCCCCGAGCGGCGGCTTTCGACCAGGGGAGCGAGTTTCCCTATGAGATCGTCGAGCAGATGGCCCAGCTCGGGTTCATGGGACTGCCGGTTCCCGAAGAGTATGGAGGGGCGGGCGCCGACACACTGTCGTACGCTCTGGCAGTCGAGGAGATCTCGCGGGCCGACGCCTCCACCGGCATCACCCTGGCCGCCCACGTCTCCTTGGGGACGATGCCATTCGTCTATTTCGGTACAGAGGAGCAGAAGCGAGCCTACGTGCCGCCATTGGCCTCGGGCGAGCGGTTGTGGGCGTTTGGTCTCACCGAACCGAACGCGGGCTCGGATGCCGGAGCGGCGCAGACGTCGGCGGTGCTGTCCGATGGAACCTGGACCGTGAATGGCGCCAAGGCGTTCATCACCAACTCGGGAACCAGGATCAGCGCGGGTGTGACCATCACGGCGCTGACCGGCAGGAGGGCTGACGGCGGCCGGGAGATTTCCAACCTCATCGTACCGGCCGGAACGCCTGGGTACGTCATTGCCAAGGACTACCACAAGATGGGCTGGCGAGCCTCAGACACGCACGAGCTGTCCTTTCAGGATGCGCGCGTACCGGAGGAGAACCTGCTGGGTGAGCGAGGCGCCGGCATGCGACAGTTCTTGACTATCCTCGACGGCGGTCGGATCAGTGTAGCCGCCCTGTCGGTCGGTCTCGCCCAGGCTTGCCTCGACGCGTCCCTCAAGTACTCGAAGGAGCGGGTTCAGTTCGGGAAGCCCATTGCCAGCTTCGAGGCGGTTCAGTTCAAGCTCGCGGAGATGGCGACCAAGATCGAGCACGCGCGCCTCATGACGTACAAAGCGGCCTGGCTCAAGGATACCGGTCGCGAGTTTGCGACCACTGCCGGCATGGCGAAGCTCTATGCCTCGCGCATCGCCACCGAGTGCGCCGACGAAGCGGTGCAGATTCACGGCGGCTACGGGATCATGGAGGAGTATCCGGTCGCGCGCTACTGGAGGGACGTCAAGATCGGCGAGATCGGCGAGGGCACGTCTGAGATCCAGAAGCTGATCATCGCCCGAGCCCTCGGAATCTAGGCGGGTTCAGGGTTCAAGTCGCAGCCGGGGAGACTCCTCGGCCCCTTTTGCCCCTTTAGCTGCTGATCTCCGGTCTATTCCCCGGGAGCCGGCGCCGCCGCCCCCGTGGAGGGGTGGGCTACAGCTGAGTCCTCTCGCTCCCCAACCTCGTCGCCCTCTGTCTGAGGCGTACCCTTGAAGCCCCAGATCTCGCTGACATACTTGCCCGCCGCCACTGTCACGATGGCCACCAAGCCGAGCCCCAGAACAAGGTCGACGCGCGTCAAACCGTCGATGTTCCCTGGTACGAGCACCACGCGCAGCGGTAGCACCGACAACACCGAGAGAACGAGCGCCTCGGTGAAGTGCTCGAAACTCTTGCCGAGACCGCCTCCCTCACCACGCGAGATGAAGAGCAGGTGAAAAAACAGAATGGCGAACAGGAGCGGGATGCAGGCCACCGCGTAGACGAAGAATTCGTTGTACCAATCCCGCTTGGCGGAGAAGGCGAAGGTGTCAGGGTAGTTCGACACGATCTTCTGATACCGCGGCGAGGTGGTGACGGAGGTGGCGTAGGTGTTGCTGACCGGACCTGAGTCTACGGTTCTCACCTGTGCGTACTTGCCTGTGTTGAACTGCTGCTTTGACGGAAAGCTGAGCGCTATGGAGATATCAGCCGTGTAGTCATCCTGCGGATACTGCCCCGCGAACCCCTTGAGAGGGATCGGAGGCACGGTGAAATCGTGAATGCCGAGAATCGAGCCTTTGAAGAGATCGCTGAGCTTCAGAGGCTGTTCGACCTCGTAGTTGGCGCTGCCCTTGGTCACCAGCATGGAGGCGTTGATGGTGTCGTTCTGGTGCCCCGGAACGGGTGTGCAGCTTCCCGACGCGGGGCAATTGAACAGCGGCTTGCCGGCGGCATCGGTCATCTGTGGCGGAACGCCCGGTGGAATGATTACTTCGAGCGTGCCGGCCAGCCTCTGATCGGACGGCGACAGGGTATCGCCGATGAAGGCTATGTATGGGCGCAGCAGGAGCGCTGTCTCCTGCTTGGTAGGGTTTCCGTTATGACTCACGATTCCTGCGAGTAGGCCACCGACGTCGAGACCCGAGGCGGTCTTCGGCAGGGTAGCCGTGGCCGAGGAGGGTGTCGATCGGGTGACGCTGGCAATGATGAGAGATATGGTGCTGGCAATCAGGGCGGCGACCCCCAACGCGAGAAGGACCGCGAAGATTCGGTGCGGCATGTGTCGTCCGGCAGGTGTTGCCATGGATGCGGGATGAATCCTTTCTTCAAGATGAGGACTGCGGCATTATAGAGGTCAAGGTCTTGAACGTTCAACGTTCACAGCGCAAACCCATCGCCACCGGTCATGGACCTCGATTCAGGATGACGTTGTCGATCAGGCGAACCGGGCCGAAGCGCACCGCCATCGCAAGCAGGTCGCCCTCATGGATGTCATCTGCTCTTGGCAGCATGGTCTCCGGGTCTGCCACGCGGACATAGTCGATAGTGCCCAGTCTGACCGCTCGATTGAGATGCCCGACGACCAAGGTCTCGACCCGGCTGGGTGACCGCTCCCCATGTCTGAACGCCTTGCGGCCCAGATTGAGCGCTCGGCATAGCTCCGCTGCTTCCCCGCGGCGGGCGGGGTCGAGCAGAACGTTCCGCGAAGAGAGTGCCAGACCATCCGGCTCCCGCACAGTTTCGACCACTCTGATCTCAATCGCGTACGCGAGGTCACGGACCATGCGCCGGATTACGGCCACCTGCTGCGCATCCTTCTGCCCGAAATAGGCGCGATCGGGCTGAACCATATTGAACAACTTGGCGACGACGGTCGCAACGCCTCGGAAATGGCCTGGTCTCGATTCTCCTTCCAACCCGGCCGCCACGCCCCCAGGGTCAACCCAGACGCTTTGGCCGCCTGGCCCACCCGGATACATGGCCGCGTCATTTGGAAGGAAGAGCGCGTCGACGCCGGCGTCGGAAAGCAGCCGACGATCTCGCTCGACGTCGCGAGGGTAGCGATCGAAATCCTCGGTGGGACCGAACTGTGCTGGGTTGACATAAATGCTGACAGCAACGAAATCGGTCTCGGAACGTGCGCGATTAACAAGCGCGAGATGGCCAGCGTGCAAGAACCCCATGGTGGGAACGAACCCTATCGACCTTCCCGCCGATCGTGCCGCCCGCACGGCGACGAGGAGCTCTTCCGCGGACTCGAACGATTGCAGTGTTGCCACGCCTCCTCTGACCTGGACTCGCCGGGATTACGTGCCCAAAAGCGCTTCAGCGAACTTTCAGATGCCGCTCACATGCCGTTCAGAGCAGGGCGTCATGCTGAACGTATAGAAGCTTCGATGCTATGCGAGGTGGACGAAATGCCGGAAGTTGGGATACAGGCACAGAGTCAGGACGAGAGCCAGGGCAAGGATGAGACTCGACCGCCGGCGCGGGTGCCCGGAAGCGTCGAGTCCCATGCGTGGCAGGCGTACAACCAAGCCTTTCACTCACCGGACGCCGACACCTACCGACGAGTCGGTAGGGAGCTCTACAAGCAGGCACTTGAGGATCGAATCCAGGACCTCTTCTCGCGTAGCGATGACCAGAACTCCGTCATTGAGGCGCATCTCAAGTCGTAAGCCATAGTTTCCTCCCTTCCTCGCTGGGAGCCGGTGCCCGTAGGGCCCGGCTCCTGGCTCTTTCAGCCGCTCACCTTCTCACGTATCCGAAACCCGTCCCAACCGTCGAACCGGAGCACGCCCAGCCGTCCCAGCATGCCCACGGTCCAGTCGGTCTTCGCGGGACCGAAAGCGGGAAGCGTCATGAGTCGCTCGGCCAGCACATCTGGCGAGGGAGCTTCGAGCCAGATCCGGCCGGCATCACCCGAATACTCCCGACTCACTACCTCCGCCAAATCGGAGGTGAGACGGGCGAACCGGTTCGGAAACCGGTGCAGTGCCGGCTTGGCTACAAAGGCTTGTTGGACCGCGTCCCGTTCGGCCGCTAGTCTCATCATCTCCAAGTGGTTGAGCCGGCCGCGCAGCATGAGGGGAATCGCGAAGGCCCGGCGAGTCTGGTACTGGCTGTCATAAAGAACGCCCAGCAGCAACGCGTTGGGGTTCTCGGCCAGAAACATGTCCGCTTCCGGATCGTCGGTGAGGGTAACTCCCCGGCCCTCCGTGAGCGGTGCCACCCATTCCAGCCGTTCGAGTTTCGGCACGTGCGTCCGTCTCCTTGAGGGCGGGGACTTCGATTCAACTTTACATCGAAGGTCGAAGGTCGAAAGTCGAAGGCCAAGGGTTCGAAAGTCGAAGGTCGAAGCCGAAGGTCAAGGTCGAGCGCGAAGGTCGCAAAGTCAAGCCTTGAGAGCCGAGCCTCGAGGGTCGACGAAATGCGAGCTCAGCGATGGTCGCTGTTTCGGCTTGGACCGTGAAGCTCGGGTGCTCGGCTATCGACTTTCGCCCTTCGACTCTTGGCTGTGGGTGCGGAGCTCGTCTCCCTCGACTTTCGACCCGGAGCGTTCGAGGTTCGACGTTTCACCCGCTGTCTCCGTGCCATACTCATGGCAGGAGTTGTACATTTTGAGCGAGGCTTAATGATGGCGGAAGAGAAGGCAATATTTGCCGCCGGATGCTTTTGGGGCGTTGAGGCGGCCTTCCGTGAGGTAGAGGGCGTCAAGAGTACGCGTGTCGGCTACGTCGGTGGGCACTCGGATCATCCGACATACAAGCAGGTGTGCTCCGGCAGAACCGGCCATGCCGAGGCGGTCGAGGTCACCTTCGATAACCAGCACGTGACCTACGACCAGCTCCTGAACGTGTTCTGGGACAACCATGACCCGACGACCCTCAACCGTCAGGGCCCCGACTTCGGCGAGCAGTATCGTTCGGCGATTTTCTACCTCTCGCCCGCTCAGGAGTCGGCGGCCAGGTCATCGTTGAATGCTCAAAGCCACTCGGGCCGCTGGCCGCGACCTATCGTCACCGAGATCACCCCGGCGGGCACCTTCTGGGCAGCCGAGGACTACCACCAGCAGTATCTGGAGAAGCGCGGGCTGGCGACATGCCGGATCCCCGCGGCAGGCTGACCTACCCGCCCCTCAGGCGATAACCACGAAGTTCGGCATCGGCCGAACCCAGTACTTGGCGCCGCTGCCGTCCACGGCCGGCATGTGGCCGAAGACCTGTTTCCACCACATGACCGGATAGTCGGTGTGGCTGGTGAGGTAGGGGTTGGGCAGGAATAGCTTGATTCCCCGCCACTTCACTCCGTAGCGAATCTGCGGTCCAAGGAGCAGGTGGTACACGGAAGCCTTGGTGGCTGGGTCGCCGAAGCCATCCTCGTCGATCAACGGGTCGACATACGGGAAGCGACGGCGGATAAGCCAGCGCTTGGAGATCATGCCGGGCTGAAACTGATGGATGATCAAGATCTTCTTGTGGCGCAGATGGAGCCGCGAAGCATAGTGGTTCAGGGTCCACTGCGCATCGTTGATCTGTTGCGCGGTGATGCTGCCGATCGGTATCCCCGGCACCGTGTAGCCGGGGACGAGGTGGAACTCGGGATCGATCGCAACCTCGACGTTGTCGTACTTGAGGTAGCCCATCCGAATCATGTGGTGGACTTCCGCGTCAGGATTGGAGGTTCCCAGCTGATCGTCGAGTATGACCAGCCAGTGCCGCTTGAGCGCGGGCTTGATGTAGTCGCGGACTATGTTCGTTCCCACCTGATCGAGGTACTCGAGGCAATCACCGCCGTAGTCGCAGCCCATCGCCATGCCGTAGATGAGGTCGACGGCGACGATAACCTTGCGCCCATCGTTGTTGCGGCTGATTCCCTGCTCGTAGGGCTGCACCTGGCGGTTCAGTTCGCTGAATGAAGCATCCATGCCGAGCCGGCCGAGGATCGGGGCCACGTTGAAGGCCCGGCCGTAGATGCCCAACACTGTCGAGTTCGTCAGCCAGGACTCGGGCGGGAGCGGCTTCGAGCGGTGGTGGATGCGTGCTTTATGATGCCGGACGATGGGCTTCGAGACGGTGGTCGACGTGAACGGCCTGCAGCCCACGACAAGTAGCAGTACAAGCGCACAGGCTGCGCCGACTACGCATAATCGCGACCGACTCACCCTGCGACCGCACCGTCGCATGCGCACCCTCACCTACCGCATTCAATGTACACCCGCGGACGACGAGACACTCGCATCAGCGACCGGCGCTGGGATCAGGGTTCGGGTTTCCGACCCACCTGAATGCGAAGCCGCCAAGCAATCGAGGGCTTACCCTTTCTCTTCAGATAGTTGGATGCCTTCGGTCCGTAGATCCGACCTACTATCGAGCAGAGCTGGTCCAGGTCCGGATAGTGGATCACGCGGGTAAAGTCGTACACCCTCAGACCGTCGGACAAAGCGATCCCCTCAACCGTATGCTCCACGGTGTCGACAGAGGGCGCCGAATCACGAAAGAGCTCCGCCGGCAACACCTGAGTGATCAGCTCGGGATACTCCTCTGCCAGGATGCCACTGAGCTCGCCGCACAGTGATCCGGGCGCATTCCCCATCCTTATGGCTAGACCGCCCGGCCGCAGCACGCGGTTCGCCTCACGGAGATCCAGCTCGGCCCACACGCAGCTGACGACGTCCACTGAGCGGTCGGGCAATGGGAGCGCGGAGCGATCTCCCCACAGGTACTCGACGTTATGCAGTCCCGCTTCTGCCACCTTCCGTATCCCGTATTCGATGACGGACCGGTAGGCGTCTACCGCGTAGACGTGAGCTGCAATGGTGCCGATTCCGATTGCCGATCCGCCTGTGCCTGCACCGACATCGCAGACCACCTGCCCACGGAGGTCGACCAGTCCGCGTAACTCGTGAACCAGCGCGTCGGTGGTGAGGGCGTAGCTGTGATAGAGGTCCGGATGCCGGGCGCTCAACCAGTCGAACTCGAAGTATCCCGGCTCCGGGTTCGTTTGGTCATACGTCCGCCAGCTGTCCGGGAGAGCTGCCGGAATCTCGTATCCCAGCTCGGAGAAGTTCATGGCTGCCACGTGTCGACCCTCAACAGTGTTCGCAGTTTCCAGTCCACGCGCCGTCACTGCCCCCGGCCATGAATCGTTGAGGGAGTCAGACGAATCATCCCTCTCTCCCCATTCTGCTGAGTAACACCACAAGAGGCGTAGCCGGAGGCGCCGTTTAGTCCCTGGCCGCCATCGCCGGACGCCACGATATCCAACCCCAGCTTCCTTCGGCCTCAGCCGGATGAGGTTGAACGTCAAGCACGTCGTCTCGGTGGTGATAGGATTGCCTGCGGGCCGCTAGCTGCGCCCCGTGGAGGTGCTGAGCTGATGGATGAGGTGGTAATCGCCGGCGCGGTACGGACTCCTTTTGGGCGGCTTCTCGGCAGCTTGAAGGACGTCAGCGCGGTTGATCTGGGGGCAACGGTTATAAGGGCAGCCGTTGAGCGAGCAGGAGTGCAGCCGGATGCCGTCGATCAGGTCATCATGGGCACCGTGGTGACGGCAGGCCAGGGCCAGGTGCCAGCTCGTCAGTCGGCGATACGCGCGGGGCTGCCCGTAAAGGTTCCCGCACTCACCATCAATAAGGTCTGCGCGTCCGGACTCAAGGCGGTCAACTTGGCGGCGCAGATGATCAAAGCCGGAGATGCCGAGGTGGTGGTGGCCGGCGGGATGGAAAGCATGACCAACGCGCCCTTCCTCTTGGCTCAGGCCCGTGAGGGCTACCGCATGGGTGACGCGACCATGTTCGATGCCATGGTGCGCGACGGCCTTTCCTGCCCCATCGGTGCCGTCGCCATGCACGAGTACGGCAGTGCCGGGGCAGCCGAGGCTGAGATCAGCCGGGAGGCTCAGGACGAATGGGCTCTGCGCAGCCAGCAGCGCTACGAAGAGGCGAGGCGCGCGGGAAGGATCGCCGAGGAGATCGTGCCCGTGATGGTGCCTCAGCGAAAAGGTGAGCCGGTGATCGTCGACGCCGACGAGCAGCCGCGACCAGATACGACCATGGAAGGCTTGGGGAGGCTGAAGCCGCTCGCTCCGGGCGGAACGATCACGGCCGGCAACGCTCCCGGGGTCAACGACGGCGCCGCGGCGATGGTGGTGCTAAGCGCATCGAAAGCGCGAGAGCTGGGTGTGCGACCATTGGGTCGCTTCGTTGCCATGGGCGAGGGCAACGACGAGCCGGTGCGGATGGCCCGCGTCCCGGCCTACGCCCTCACCGACGCCTCCCGCCGGTCGGGGATTCCACTCGAGGACATTCACCTCTTCGAGATCAACGAGGCCTTCGCAGCCGTCGCGCTCACGGTGATGCAGCTCCAGGGGATGGAGCCGGATGAGGTCAACGTCAACGGCGGAGCCGTGGCCATCGGTCATCCCATCGGCGCCTCAGGAGCGCGTATCCTCGGGACACTTCTCTACGAGATGCGCCGCCGAAACGTCCGCTTCGGTGCCGCCTCGATCTGCAGCGGCACGGCCCAGGGCGAGGCCACTATCGTGGAGTTGATCTGAGCCGCGAACACGAATGGCCGGATCTGCGTTAGTAGGGAGCGACTACTCACCAGGGTGGGCTGATGTCGCCCGCTGTTGTAAGTTGCGAGACGGTCGAAGGTGCGTGTCGCGCGAGTCAGCTCCCTTCTCGCCTAGACCGGCAGGCGGTTCGATACAGGTCAAGGCGGCACTCGTCGTCCTTGCACTGGTCTCAGCCTCGGGGTGCGGGGCCACTGGTGGATCTGCGGGGGCAATGAACGGCAAGGGAGCGGTCGTCGGAGGCATATATCCCTGTGTTGGTCTTCAGGCGCAGCAAAGTGGGGTGCCGAAGTACGCGGCGGGAACGGTGACGGTGCTGCGCGGCCACGTCCACTTCAGACATCGCGGCGGCCAGTCTAACCCCGTCTTTCCCCGCCGGCTCTCGGCCAGAGTTACGCTTCGCCGGGATGAGTCGTATCACTTCCTTCTCC
>Ga0070739_10006223_pt1 | contig 13223 bp, 10 predicted proteins | sample Coa_R1_7_FD_66445 | JGI IMG/M metagenome (GOLD analysis project Ga0070739, IMG submission 66445) | Surface soil microbial communities from Centralia Pennsylvania, which are recovering from an underground coalmine fire - Coalmine... | ecosystem: Environmental > Terrestrial > Soil > Unclassified ... | reverse complement strand
GAGCTGGTCCACCATCGTATTGATGGTGTCTTTCAGTTCCAAAATTTCGCCTTTGACGTCCACCGTGATCTTCTTGGACAAGTCGCCGTTGGCGATGGCGGTCGTCACAGCGGCAATGTTGCGCACTTGAGAGGTAAGATTGCCCGCCATGAAATTCACCGTATCGGTCAAGTCTTTCCACGTTCCGGCGACGCCTTGCACATCGGCTTGGCCGCCCAGTTTACCTTCCGTGCCTACTTCGCGGGCGACGCGGGTCACTTCGGAAGCGAATGAACGAAGCTGATCCACCATGGTGTTGATAGTGTCCTTCAATTCGAGAATTTCGCCGCGCACGTCCACGGTGATCTTCTTGGACAAGTCTCCATTGGCAACAGCCGTCGTCACGGCTGCAATGTTGCGCACCTGGCCGGTCAGATTGCCGGCCATGAAGTTCACCGAATCCGTCAAGTCCTTCCAAGTGCCGGCGACGCCACGCACATCTGCCTGGCCACCGAGTTTTCCTTCCGTGCCCACTTCGCGGGCCACGCGCGTCACTTCCGACGCGAACGATGAAAGCTGGTCCACCATCGTGTTGATGGTGTTCTTCAATTCGAGGATTTCGCCTTTGACATCGACCGTGATTTTCTTGGAAAGATCCCCGTTGGCCACAGCGGTGGTGACGTTGGCGATGTTGCGCACCTGCGCGGTAAGATTGCGCGCCATGGAATTCACATTGTCCGTCAAGTCTTTCCAGGTGCCGGCGACACCTTTCACTTCAGCTTGGCCGCCGAGTTTTCCTTCCGTTCCGACTTCGCGGGCCACGCGAGTCACTTCCGACGCGAACGAACGAAGCTGGTCCACCATCGTGTTGATCGTGTCTTTCAACTCGAGAATTTCGCCTTTGACGTCCACCGTAATTTTCTTGGAAAGGTCGCCATTGGCCACAGCCGTGGTCACGGCAGCGATGTTGCGGACCTGCGCGGTAAGATTGCCTGCCATGGAATTCACTGAATCGGTCAGGTCTTTCCAAGTGCCGGCGACGCCCTTGACTTTCGCCTGTCCGCCGAGTTTTCCTTCCGTTCCCACTTCGCGGGCCACGCGAGTCACTTCGGAAGCAAATGATGAAAGCTGGTTCACCATCGTATTGACCGTTTTGGCAGTTCGAAGAAATTCGCCTTCCAGCGGACGGCCTTCGATGTCAAGGGCCATCGTTTGGGAGAGATCGCCTTTGGCCACAGCGCCGATCACGCGCGCGGTTTCGCTCGTCGGATGCACCAGGTCCGAAATCAAAGTATTGAGGGAAGCGACAGAATCCTCCCAGGCGCCCGAGACATCACCGATGGAGGCGCGCTGGCCAATCTTTCCTTCCTTGCCGACAACCCGGCTGATGCGTTCCAGCTCGTTTGCCATGCGTTCATTGCGTTCCACAACCTCATTGAACGCGTCGGCGATTTTGCCGGCAGCCCCTGCCCAATCCAGCGGAAGGCGGGTGGAGAAATCGCCTTTTTTGAGCGCAGTCAGCGCGGTAAGCAACTGCCTGGTGTTCATGTCGGCATTACTGCTCTCCAAGGATTGGTTAAAGCGTGGAGAAAGTTTTTCTTCCTCGATGGCTGTGGCATGCTGACCGCCGTTTTGGTTGGCGTTTTTCCCGGTGGGGTGGCCGTTTTTCTTCATGTTGGTGTGCTTGTTAGCTAAATTGATTAAAACTGCTGGGTTATAATCCTAGGGTGAACATCCCGTGAAACAAAAAAAATGCAATAGTTCGAAGGCACAAAATCTTTTCCAACCGGCATCGCCGCTGAAAGGATCATAATTCGTCTGGTGCTGCCAAACAGTTTTCGGAAAAGCCGCTTGCTTCAAATCCGCACAAGGTCAAAACAGAAACACAGCAAGCATTTTAAAATGCGTTTTTGGCCTCAGGTCAATCCGCAAAGCATTCTGCTAGAATTATGCCATTGGAGAGAAGCGAATTTGTCGAGGGAATAAAAAAATAGAGGAGAGAGGGAAATTGCAAATTGCAATAAATCGCCTCTCGCAAACTGCATTTTGCAAGGTATGCCTTGCAACTTGCGCGCTTACCACACTTCTTTTCATCCCGGAAGGAGCTGGCGGGGACAAACGCCAGCATCCCTCCGGGACCGCAAAACCGGCGCCGGAGAAGATAGCGCCGGTAAATTGGTCATACACGTCTCCGACCCAGCACCAACGAAATGAGGAACATGATGAGAAAGACGACGAACAGAATCTTGGCGATGCCCGCCGCTGTTCCTGCAATTCCCCCAAACCCCAATGCTGCGGCAATCAGTGCCACAATCAAGAATATCAAGCTCCAGCTCAGCATAATGACTCCTTTATGTTTTTCGGGGGACGATCAGCCAATGGCCAGTCCAAATCCAAAATCACTCCGAGCCTGCAGTTTTCCGTTTGAACAGGCTCATGGCGGATTTCCACCAAGGTCTGGTCATCGATTTGCCACCGCACACACGGAATGGTTCCGGTTGGCCGAAGGTTCGCATGCCCGATTCTGACCCGATTGAATTTCATCATACTTGCCTTTCATTCATCCTTGGTTAGTCCTGAACCATACAAAGCGGGTAACATGCCAACTTCCAAACACGCAACCGAAGTTACTCACGCTAACTCACTTACAAAAGATGAGTTTTTGCCTTGGAAGTAGTTAACCCCATAAAAAATGTGGCAATTTGCCACGTAAACGAGTGGAGATTTCGCATTTGGCGATGGGTTCCCATTTTATCGAAAATCTACAAGGCACCTCCTAAATTAAGTGTCTTGATCGGCGGCAACAACCAGTTCCTTTAAGAGACTGGCGAGAAGTTCCAATAACCACGGAACGATTGGGTTAAGTGAACAATATCCTGTGTCTGGCAAGGTTTCACCAGGAAAGAATGCGCGCCCAACTCGTAGGCACGTTTAACGGAGCTAAGTTCGCGATTACCGGTTAATACTACAACCAGCATGTCACCAAGTTGCGGCTGTTTTTTACACCATTCCAAAACGTCGAAGCCGTCACACTTTGGCATTTTGAGATCGAGCAGCAATACAGAAGGAACGGGAAATTTTTTCCGATTGGCATATTTCCCTTCTCCGCGCAGGTACGCAATAACTTCCCGGCCGTCCGACACCACAAAAACAGGATTCTCCACACCCGCTTGGCTCAGAACAACCTGAATTATTTTCGCATCATCGTCAAAATCTTCCGCCAATAAAATAACTTTTTCGTCCACAGTCCCAATTTCTCCAGCGCTGCCGCTCTCTCTTACAACTTGTTGATCTCTCAATTTCGTTTCGTAAACGAAGCTTTCTTTAACGGCTAGGAGACTTGCATTTTGCGATACAACGCACCCAACCGAAGTTTGCCCTATAGAAAATGGCATGCCATGAAGGTAATTTATTTTGTACAATGAGTTTTAACGAGTTATGAGGTTTTCGAATCGTCTCTCGGAAATTTGCTGCGCAATTTGCGATTTATTTTGCGAAAAATCTTGCAGAATGCGGAACTTTTTTTGAATGGAAGCTATTCTTTCCCATCATTTTATAAACCATTTCGAACGGAGCTTTCCAAAAATTTGCGTCCCGCAAGAAGCCATGCGGAAAGCCAGACATGGCCGCCGTTTTCTTGAAATTTGCAAAAAATTGAACGCTTTCTCATTGAATGCGCGGTTTCATCCTGCTAAACTCAGGTGCGCTGAAGAAATTGGCAGCTTGCAGCCAATAACAGCAATAGTTATGACACTTTCGGATTTACAGATTGCATCGTCTGCCAGGAGAAATCCTTGGAGGACTGGTTGATGTCTCTGATCATCACAGAAACCACCGGGACTGATTGCCTGCTGGTCGTGGACGCGAATGAATCCGATGTGAAGGAACTCGCGTCCATGCTCGGCAAGGTAGGTTTTGAGATTCTCCATGCCTCAAGCGCCGACCAAGGCATGAAAATGCTCTCAAGCAGGCGTCCCGACCTCATGCTGATCGATTTGCATCTCCCGGACATGGATGGCTTCGAATTATGCCGTCATCTGCAGGAAAATCCCGATTATGCAGACATTCCCATCATTTTCATTTCCGCGAATGAAGACAAAAACCTTGTCGCGCGCGCGCTGGAAAGCGGTGGCGTGGATTACATCACCAAACCATTCCACAAACAGGAATTGCTCTCGCGCGTTCGCACGCAGTTGATGCTGAAGACTTCACGCGATTACGCCTGCCGTCTTGCGCAGGACAAGGACGAAATGCTGGCGATGATCTCGCATCATTTGCAAAATCATCTCGTCGGCATCCACATGAGCGCGCAATTCCTGCTTGAGCGCGCTGGGACGAGCAATGACTCGAAGATCCATCTTTTGGCCCAAAACATTCGGAACTCAAGCGGTCAAATGCGCGCATTTTTAAAAACATTTTTGGCCAATGCCGCCGCCGATCATGTCCTCCACATTCAGATGGAGCCAATCAGCCTTACGGATGCCGCCATCCGCGCGCTGCAGCAATATGAGGATGCCGCAAGGGCAAAGGAGATCACGCTGGCTGCGCAGCTTCCCGGCGAGGGCGTGATGGTCCGCGCGGACGCCACCGCACTTGGCCAGGTGCTCGACAACCTGATCTCCAATGCGATCAAATTTTCGCCACCATCCACGCGTGTGCAAGTCACGGTGCAAGACGGGCCTGATTTTGCTGAATGCCGCGTCCAGGACGAAGGCGTTGGTTTTACCCAGGAAGACAAGGTAAGAATGTTCCGCCGGTACACCCGCCTTTCGGCGCGCCCGACTGGAGGCGAACCTTCAACCGGTCTTGGCCTCAGCATTGCCAAGCGCCTTGTCAACGCGATGAACGGCGAACTCATTTGTGAGAGCGAATTCGGCAAAGGCAGCAAATTCACCGTCCGCTTCCGCAGTCTGAAACCCGACACATCGGCTCCAATTGATTCCACAACTTCTTTTGATACGCCCGCTAAAAAATTGTCGACCAATTGCAATCTAGAAGCCCGGGCTGACTGAAGAAGTTGGCCTGCGCCGCGAAAGCATTCTGCCTGAACAGGCTTTCAACCCTCCGCAATGAGTCACAGTGGTTGCATTTCATTTTAACAGAATTTCATTGGCAAAGTTGCCGTTCCTTCTTGTAATCTGACGGAGTTTGGCTCCGGCGAGTTACTCGTCGAGACCAGTGTTTATGAGAACTGTATTGCTTGTCGAAGATAACGAAGATGATGTCTTTTTCATGAAGATGGCGTGCCAGCGCACTGGCATCCCTCATGCATTGCAGGTTGTTGAAGACGGCGACAAGGCGATTGATTACCTGTCTGGCAATGGCCAATACTCCAACCGCCAGACCCATCCCCTTCCTGATTTGGTTTTTCTGGACATCAAAATGCCCAAACGCAATGGCCACGAAGTCCTCGAGTGGATCCGTGAACAGCCCAAGTTGAAACATCTGCCCGTGGTCATGATCACCAGTTCCATGGTCAACGCCGACGTAAGTCGCGCGTATGAATTGGGCGTCACCTCGTATCTCCGCAAGCTCGCCAGTCCCGCTGAATTTGGGCAGGGCGTGCGCGTCATCCTCAAATACTGGCTCGAACTCAATATTCCTTCGCCTGCCGACAACTGAGTCGCTTTTGGAAGTGACCGATCGGACTCAGAAGTGAGTCAGAAACGTAATCCTTCTAAAATGCAACACTCACCTTGCCTTCTTCAGCGAGGACAAATACTCCACTAAATCCACCAAATCTTGCGCGGACATGGTTTGCTGCAAGCCGGCAGGCATCAGTGAAATTTTCAATTTTTCGCGCCGGGCGATGTCTGACTTTTTGATGTGGGTCGCGATGGCCCGCGCATCTTTGAGAACGATTTCATCATCGGTTTCGCTGGTGATGATGCCGACGGCATCGTCGCCGGATTTCAATTGGACGTGCCATGCTTCGTAACCAAATTCAATCCCCGCGCTCGGGTCAAGAATGGCTTCATAAAGCGCGTCCTTCCCGAGCTTCGCGCCGATTTCAGAAAGCGCCGGCCCCAAATCCTTGCCCTCGCCATTGACGCGATGGCAATTGATGCAACCGACATCCGCCCGTGTGAAAACCTTCGCGCCACGCGCAACATCGCCCTGGCGCTGCAAAAGTTCCTTCACTGGCGGCAAAGTTTCTGCATTGCGCCCCTGCGGCATGGGAAGCAATTTCGCAGCCTGGATGCGCTGTTCTGTCCAGGGAACGCGATTGAGGTCCATGGTCGCCACGAATTTCACATCGTCGGGCAACTCGTCTTTTTTCGCGAGTTGAAGCAGTTCCGCCGCCCCCTGCTGAATGTGGCTGAGTTGATGGACGGCCTGGCGGCGCGTTGCGGAATCAACATCCGGGTTTGTCACCAGCGGCAATAAAAGCGGAACAGCTTCTTTATCACGAGTGTTGCCGAGCGCTTCGATGATTTTCGGAGCATTATTTGTCTGATGCAGGACATTTTCCAACAGGGCTGAATTGCCGCTGGCAAGAATGGCGCGTGCCGCCTCAATTCCTGATTCACCGCCGGGCTGCTCGAGCGCGGCCTTGAGCAGCCGGTCGTCCTGGCCGCGCAGATGGAAATTTTGCACAAGACGCACAAAATCGGCGGTCGGGACGGACTGCAGCATTTGTTGCAGCGCGTCTTGCAAATCGGCATTCGCCTTTAAATCCGAAACGTCAAGACGATCCAGCGCCTCGAACGCCATGTGGCGTTGAACACCGGTCGCGTTCGCGCCTCCGGCTCGCACCAGCGAAATCAATGCGTCCCTTTTTTCAGGGCCCTTGATGTAATCGAATGCGCGGAAGTAATGATAAATATTCGTGGTGTCGGGCTGCAAAATGAGTTTCGCGAGCAGGTCGGCGGATTTTTTTGCTCGCGAACGCCAGATGATGTCCCGTCCGGCGGGTGTGTTCCAATTTGTCCCGACGGCCGCCAGCCACGCGTCAAAAAATTTGTCCTCCTGCCGGTCCGCGCCGATTCCCAATGCTTCGAGATACCACCGGTCACTCCCATCATATTTTTGCACAAGCTCAAGCCAAAGCTGCGGCGCCTCCGGCGAATTATTATGCCGCAATGCGATGGCACACTCGCGGCGCACCTGTGGCGATGGATCGTCCGCCAGCTCGCGAACGAACGGGATCACATCGAGCTTGTTTTCGACTGCGATGCGCAAGCCGGTGATGCGCAAATCCGGGTTCGATTCGCGCAAAGCCTGCGCAACGAATTGTCGGGTTTTGGTTTTCTCCTGTGCGAGCAAATACAATGCACGGGCGCGCATGCGCGGTTCGGCGCGCCTGTTCCTCCAAAGTTTTTCCAACTCCCGCGTGCCGTGCCCCGGCATTGCTTGCAAGGCGCTCCACGCGCAATAACGCGTCGAAAGATTCGGTGACTGCAGCGCTTTGACGCATCCTGCAGCGGTCTTGAGATTTAATTTCGGGACGACCGGCTTGGCTCCCTTTGGCGCAAGCCGATAGATGCGACCGGTCATCGTTTTGACATCGCGGTCCGCCATGTTGTGTCCGCCAACGCCCGCGTCATTCCAGTCCGCGATGTAAAGCGAACCATCCGGCGCGACGCGAATGGCGGAAGGCCTAAACCATGTGTCCGGCGTGGAAAGCAAATCAACCGGCTCGGTGCGATAACCCGCGCCATCGGGTTGAACGGGGTAGCTGCGAATCAGCCGCGTGCCGGCATCGGCAACGATCATTTGATTGCGAAGCGCCGCTGGCAGAAGGTCGCCTTCATAAATCAAGATGCCCGTCGGCGCGCCGAAACCGGTGATCAACAGATTGGGCACCACGCCGGGGTCGTTTTGGTGCCAATGACGGCTCGGAATATCCGGTTCCATGTTCGCTCGTGGTTGGGTCCAGCCCGCGCCGGTCAATTCATCGCCGAAACCGAAGTTGCCGTATTCCATCACGTAATTAAGGCGCACGCTGCGATTGCCGTCGTCATCGTTGTCAGCCTGCCAAAGTGTTCCGAACGAGTCCACGGCCACCGTGTAGGCATTGCGAAAATTATACGCGAGCACTTCGACATCGCTGCCATCCAGATTGCAACGGAACACCATTCCGTTGCGATAAGGCTTGCCGTGGTTGTTCACTTCGTTGCCGGCAAGATCAATGATTGGCCTGCCATTTTTGTCCTTCAGTTGGTCGCCGATGTTCCCGAAGTTGAAATATAATTTGCCGTCCGGGCCGAAACTGAACTGATGAATCCCATGGTCATGGTCCACACCGCCGATGCCCGTGAACAGAAGCTCCTTCTTGTCAGCCTTGCCGTCGCCGTTTGTGTCGGTGAAAATAAAAACATTGGGCGAACAGGACACGATGACTCGATTTCCCAACACACAAACGCCCAGCGCAGAATTGATATCAGTACCCTGGTAAAACGTCGTTGCTTTGTCGGCCACACCGTCGCCACTGGTGTCTTCGAGAATTACGACCCGGTCGCCTGCCGGTTGAAGCACACCCCACGGCTGGAAGGTCGAGCGGTAATTCACTCCCTCGGTGATCCAGACGCGCCCGCGCTCGTCAATGTCCATGCTCGTCGGATTGCGGATCATCGGCTCGGAGGCAAAGAGCGAAATTTCAAGGCCGTTTGCGACGGCGAAATTCGTCAGCGCAGCTCTTGCCGCTTCCGGGCCAAATTCGTGAGCGAAGGCGACGCGGGAAAACGCAAGAGCAAGACAGATCAACGCGAAAATTGCAGCCCGGCGGCAAACTCCCTCTCCTCCATAAAGTGGAGGAGAGGGACGGGGAGAGGAGGTTTGTGTAAAAACATACCTCAGCCGCAAAAACAATAATTGAACCCCTCTCCCCAGCCCTCTCCCCGCGCTTCGCTGCGGGGCGAGGGAATATTTCGCGCTCTTGGCCTCACAATCCGAAACACAAATTTTCTGCTTTCTCAGCGGTTTCAAATGCATTGGCAACCGCCTCGCTTTGAGGTAACGTTCCCGCCATGAAATCCCTTGCGATATTTTGCTGCTTTTCATTGGCTTTGGTGAACATCAGCGGCGCTCAACCAGATTCCACGTCCACATCGAGCGCCAAGTCTCCGCAAATACCTCTGCCGTTGGTGCCCGGCGCGACCGTGGTGCCGCTCTGGCCGCCCAATTCGCCCACGCTCAAAAATCTCGATCAGCCGGAAGCCGTCCGTTACGGCAAGGACAATCCCACCTACATCATTCATGTCACCAACATCAACAACCCCTCCATCGAACTGCATCTTGCGCCCGCCGATAAGGCCAACGGCGCGGCCATCATAGTCGCCGCCGGCGGCGCGAACAAGGAATTGTGGGTCGGCTCCGAGGGCGTGGATGTTGCCAACTGGCTGAACAGCATCGGCATCTCGGCGTTCGTGCTGCGCTACCGATTGCAGCCTTACAGCTCGTCCGTGGACGCGCTCTCGGACACGCAACAAGCCATCCGCTTGATTCGCGCTAACGCGAAGGAATGGAACGTGGACCCGAACCGCGTGGGCGTGATGGGTTTTTCGGCAGGTGGCGAGCAGGCGGCGCGCGCCGCGTTGAATTTTGATTCCGGCAAACCCGACGCCTCCGACCCTGTCGAAAAGCAAAGCGATCGACCCGATTTCGTCGTGCTGGTTTACGCAGGCTGGCGCAACTTGGATTTGAGCCACGTTCCGGAAAACGCGCCGCCGGCATTTCTCACCTGCGCCGGCAAGGACGACCCCTTTCACGCCAAGGAAACCGTCCAGTTTTACGACGCTTTTTTTGACGCGAAAATTCCAGTCGAGCTGCATATTTACTCGCACGGTGGGCACGGCGGCTCCATCAAACCGCGCAACGGCATCCCGTTTGGCACGTGGCAATATCGCTTTGTGGACTGGTTCACCGATCTGGGGATGATGAAGAAAAAAGAATAAGTTACACGCCGATGTCTTCATTCCAAAGCTCCGGATGGGTGGCGATGAAATCGCGCATGAGTTGGATGCATTCAGGATTTTGCAACACCTCCACTTTCACTCCCTGCGAGCGCACGTATTCCTCCGGCCCCTTGAATGTCACGTTCTCGCCAATGATAATGCGCGGAATTTTGTACAGCAACGCGGCACCGCTGCACATCGGGCACGGCGAAAGTGTCGAATACAAAGTGCATTTCTGATAGACCGATGCCTTCAACCGCCCCGCGTTCTCAAGGCAGTTCATCTCCGCGTGATGAATGACGCTGCCGTGCTGCACGCGTTGATTGTGCCCGCGCCCAATGATTTTTCCATCGCACACCAGCACCGACCCGATGGGAATGCCGCCCGTCGCAAGGCCTTTTTTCGCCTCGTCAATCGCAGCCTGAAGAAACGGGTCGGTGGTCATGTCAAATTGCCGCGGCAATTGCATCGCCCATCTGCGTGGTGCCGATTTTGCGCGTGTTGGTTTCCGTGGGACTGAAAATATCGCCGGTGCGATTGCCGGCCGCGATGGCTTTTTCAACCGCCTTTTCAATCGCATTCGCCGCGTCATTCAAGCCGAAGCTGTGGCGCAGCATCAGTGCCGCCGACATGATCTGCGCGATGGGGTTCGCCAGATTCTTTCCCGCGATGTCCGGCGCCGTGCCGCCAGCCGGTTCATAAAATCCAAACACGCGGTCGCCGCTTTGCGCGCCAAGGCTCGCGCTGGGCAGCATGCCGAGCGAACCGGCGAGCGCCGCCGCTTCGTCGCTCAAGATATCGCCGAACATGTTCTCGCAAAGCAGCACGTCGAACTGTGTCGGTTTGAGCACCAATTGCATCGCGCCGTTGTCCACGAACATGTGCTCCAGTGTCACGTCGGAATATTGCTTGCCGACGTTCGTGACCACCTCGCGCCAGAGCACGCCATTTTCCAGCACGTTCGCCTTGTCGATGCTCGTCAATTTTTTGCGGCGCAACCGCGCGGTGCGGAACGCCACATGGGCGATGCGCTCGATTTCCGGCGTCGTGTAAACCATCGTATCGATCGCGCGATGGATGGTTCCCTTGCCTACGCCGGCGGAAATTTCCTCGGTCTTTTTCGGCTGGCCGAAATACATCCCGCCGGTCAATTCACGCACCACTAAAATGTCAATTCCATCGCCCTGCCGCTCCTTCGAGAGCGGACACGAATGCGACAACTCTTTCGGCAGCTTTACCGGCCGCAAGTTGGCGAAAAGGGCGAATTCCTTGCGCAACCGCAGCAATGCCGCGCGTTCGGGCCGTTCCTCCTTGGGAATCGTCGGGTCGCGGTCAGGCAGGCCCACCGAGCCGAAGAGAATGCAGTCCGATTCCTTGCACAACTTGAGCGTCGCGTCCGGCAGAGCCTTGCCGGCAGCGTCAATGCCAGCCCAGCCCACCGGCGCCTCGGTGATTTTCGTCGTGAACGAGAATTTTCTTTCGGCGACACGCAACACCTTGATCGCTTCGCGCATCACTTCCGGGCCGATGCCGTCACCCGCCAGCGCGGCGATTTTCAAAACGTTGGAACTCATATAGCTAAATGGAGAGAGTAAGGACGCTCCGCGCGGCAGAAAAGCAGAATCTCGGTTGCGTCGGTCCGGCAGCGTTGCTTATTCGGGCTGAAGCTCGGTTTTAATGAGAGCAATGAAAACGGCGGAAGACTGCCGCAATCCAGGACAGGCGGAGCCAGATGTTATATTCGCGCGGTCTTGGTCACCATGCCGGCGAAGTCGTCGATCTCAGCCGGTTTTTCGAAGCCGACGTTGAGGACGTCCACGCAGCCGAGCCCGAGAACGAACTTGATGGATTCAGCGCGTTTTTCGGGATCGTCGCGCCATTTGCCGGCGCCGCAAATTTTCATTCCGGTCACGGCCTTGCCCGCGGCATGCAAACGCTTGAGAATGGGCACGACTTTGTCCGCGGGCCCGTCCATCTGGACGCCATCAGGATTGATGCGGGTATGGACGCATTGGACCCATGGCTCGCTGACAGCGGCATCCAAGGCTTCAAGGGAATGACAGGAAACGCCAAGCGCGCGGATCATTCCTTTTTCCTTCAACCCGGAAAGGATGTCCATTTGCCGGCGCAATTCCTCGGGCCATTTTCCCGAAGTGACGCAATGGAGCAAAAGCACGTCGATGTAATCAGTCCGCAATTCCTTGAGAAAACGCGCGACGACGATGTTGGCGTCGGGACGCTCCGGTTCCGGAATTCCGCCTTTGCGCCACCAAAGCTTGGAAATGATTTTGTAGTTGTCGCGCGGAATGTCCTTAAGCGTGGGAATCAGATACGGATGCGTGCCGTAAAGGTCGGCCATGTCGAACAGGCGGATGCCGCGGTCGTACGCGCCGTGGATCAAGTCCTCAAACTTCGCCTTGCCCATGCGGGTCTGGTTGGACTGGCGCATGCCGCCGTTCATCCCGGTGCCGAGGCAAAGGCGCGTGACGTCGAGCTTCGTTTTGCCGAACGGAATGGTTTCGTATGGGTTGAAATTCTGCGGCTTGGAATCGGCGGAAGTAAGGCGCGCGCCCAACAGGACACCACCCACGCCCAGCGCGGATTGCTGGAGAAACCGGCGACGTTTGATTTTCATGGTGAAAGATTGGTTTGTCACTAAAGCATGGCGCATCCGCCGATTTCTGCAAGTTGAAAGCGGGACAACTTTTTCGCGATTCAATCCGCGGGAGTGACCGGTTTCCGAAACAAAAACGAACTCGCCGCAATCAGAGCCGACACCGCCAAACCCGCCGCCAAAAAATCCACACCGGGCACGAATTGCGGCTCATAGTCGTTTACTTCCAATTCGGTGACGGGATCCACGCGTTTGTGAGGAACTGAAGTTTTGGTCCAGCCGAGATTTGGTCCGCCGAAACACCAGAACGCGAGCACCGCCAATGCCAGTAACAACGCGATCACCCGCAGGATGGTTCTCATGAACGGAGTGTATGCCTTCCAATCCGCCGCGCAAGCAGGCGGTGCCTGCGCCCAAGTTTTCGCGTGACGACCGCGAAGTGGGCGACGGTCTTCAGAGCGGGCAACTTTAAACCCTTAAACCTGAAACCTTAAACTTGCCCCTGCCGTTTCAATTTTTTTCCTGATAGCTGCAACTAGGTGCAACAAGCTGCAACCAGGTGCAACACCCCTTTAAGGCAAGCGATGATGGAGGATAGAGGATGGAGAATGGCCAAGGGCAAGATGACCGATGCTCGATACTGGATGCTCGGGGGTAGGGACATTGCGCTGTCCCGCATGCGGGATCCGCGGACGGCCCAAGCGGTCCGTCCCTACCACGCCGCATTATCCGAC
>Ga0070739_10006221_pt1 | contig 13228 bp, 7 predicted proteins | sample Coa_R1_7_FD_66445 | JGI IMG/M metagenome (GOLD analysis project Ga0070739, IMG submission 66445) | Surface soil microbial communities from Centralia Pennsylvania, which are recovering from an underground coalmine fire - Coalmine... | ecosystem: Environmental > Terrestrial > Soil > Unclassified ... | reverse complement strand
TGGTCTTCCAGGTGCTGGTCGAAACTTGGATTATGTTGTCCGCGCTCCCGTCCAAAATATAGAGATTTTGCCCGGAAGCGTCGAAAGCCAGCCCAGAGACGACGTGCCCAGCGAGTTGCGGCACGTAAGTCGAAATGTTCAGCTGATAGTGTAGACTCAAATTGTAGATATTGATCGTGCCGCCGCCTAGTCCTTGTGCGACCATGTTGGCGGGTCCGCTGATTGCTTGCACCCCTGAATTGTAGCCCGAGACTCCATCTTGATAGAGCTGGTGAGTGGCGACGAAGCCGCTGCCGGTCTGAAACATCGCGAGAGAAGCGTCAGAGATATTGTTTTCGCCGTAGAGGACGTCCGCGCCGTCTGAAGTCACGGAAAGAAAATCAGACATTCGATGACTGGAGTTCGATGAGAGTTTCGTGTATGTTCCGGTTGTAAGATTTAGGTACCAAGCGGGAACCCATCCGGACCAGCCTGGAAGTTCTTGTTCGCTTAGAACCACGTTTCCATCGGCAAGTACTGCAACGTCATTGAATACATACTCGTCGGCTGTAACAGTCACCGGAAAGCTTGTTACTGCCCCCGTCGAAAGATCGACTTTATACGTCGTCGTAACTGTCTGATCATTTGTCCAGTTGTCGCTGTAAGTTCCGCCAAGAGGCGTAAGCTCCGTTGCCATAAGAAAGCTGCCGTCCGGCGATATATCGATGCCGCCTAACGACATTCCGACGTGCCAAGTCTTTTCGAGTGCTCCTGTTAGCGAATCGTAGACACGTAGGTTTCCGTCGCTGCCCGCCGCGAAGATGAGCGATCCATCAGGACTTATTGCAACATCATTGGTGTTACCGGGCGTGAGACTCGCAGCGATCGAGCTTGGGTTCGGCATTCTCGTTCCTTCGTTCCGGCATGATTAAGTGGCGACGACCAAGTGATTTCATCAGGGCGCTGAGAGAGATTGCGAGCGCAAGGCTTCGCGGCTGGAATCAATAACTGGCTGGTACCCCCCTGATATCGCCATGCGAGCGCTGACGATCTGAAAAGGGAGTGTATTTAAGCAATTTGCATTTGCAATAGGAATTCGGAACGAATTTAACTTACCGAATATAGTGCATCATTTCATTTGCGACTTGTTTTGGGACACCAGCGTTTTTCAATCTGTTCAGCGCTGGATCTGGCTTCAACTCGGCTCACGACATTTGGATAGTAAGCCCCGTTTCCCCATTGACCCGGTATGGAAGCTAATTCTGATCTCCAGGAGTGGCTGGATTCTTCGCAGTCGGTCCACACCCGGTCGCCTAGATCAGTGAACGGTCCAATGCGCTCCGTTGCAAAAAACCATAGTGTGGTTCGCTCCGCCGCCTGCGGCGATAGCGTTGAAGACTGTTGAATCCGCGTCGGTGACGGCGGCGACGCCACCTTCTAAGCGGGCGTCGCAAATCGGCAGTGATTTGACCTTCGAAGGAGTGAGCTGGACAGTCGTGACCTTCGCATTCCCGTACACCTGAAGCCTGTCGCCCGTGTCAGTTGTGGCACCAATTAAAAGGTTGGATCCTGAAATGCGTACTGCTTCGCGGCCGTCGGCGTAGAACGATAATATTGAAGCGTCCGAGTTGCCGTAGATGCGTACGTTGTTTGTCGATCCGAGAATCAACGCTCCATCAGCTGCCGTTCCAGCCGCCCTTCGAATTCGGGTATCACCACCCACAGTTAATTGCTGTCCCGCGACGGGGGTGCCCGTTCCGATACCGACCTCCCCAGTACGGGCCATCGATATTGGCGTGGCTAAGACGGTTTTGGCAATGATGTCGACCGCCTCCATATTGAAAAGCCCTTTGAAGCCGCGATTGTCGTCCACATCGACATTGATTTGCCAGACGAGCGGGTTGCCCTGCGCGTCCCAACGCTTCCAGAAGACCTGGGTCTGGGCGTTGGTGCCACGCGCGGTATTCTCGACCAAGAGCCCTGGCCATGCTCCTTGCAAATCAGTTTTGAACCACGCGGCTGGTGCGCTCGAAGTCCCCATGTCAACTACGAATTCTTTCGACGATGGGCTCCGGCCAGGCTGTTGCGCATAGACTGCGCCCGGGAAAAGAGCGAGCGTCCAAAGTACAAAGGTCGATAGCTTTAACATCGAGAGCGAGCTCCGAACTGCCAGAAATCATCCCGCGATATCTCTCCGCGTGAGGCTCGCAAAGCTCCAGTATGGGTGCTATCCTGGCGGATGTGTCGTAATGGGTGCTCGTCCCTTCATAACCTCCTAATACGTCACCGGATTTTCAGTAACCGCCGTGCGGCTCTCGGTCAGTCATCGTTCAGAAAAGAACGCTATTTTCTGGTTGGATGTGGCGCACACCTTGGCGACTCACGGCGCTTATAGCTGCGTTGGCATCTTCTGGCGCCACAGCCATGAAACCGGTCAGAGTGACAAACGGCAAATGTACTATTGTTGGGAGCGCTGCACTCCCGGAGCTGCCGGGCGGTAGCGACAGTATCTGCCGCACCATCGCTGCAGCGATCAGAGCGCAAGCGCCGTCTGTACACTACAGTGTAGAGGTGACGGTGGTTTCGGCATCGCGGCTGTCGGCGGATCTAATCGTAGAGGGGAAGAAGCTCCCGCAGCAGAGATTTGCCGTCATGGACCGTGGATTGGGCGAAGGCTCATTGGCTCGGTTTGCGCAATCGCTCGCGAGAGTTGTTGCTGAGGCTGCAAAACAGTGAGTTGTGCAGTGAGTTTCGATTCCCTGGGCTTGTACCGGGGCGGGTAAAGAGCACCGGATTGCCGCGTACGAGGGGTGGTGAGAGTTGACTGATATTGCCGGAAGTGCGTCCACAACCGCGGTCGCTGCCGTGGGCAGCGAAACATCCAGTTCCATCGACACGATCGGAGATCATGACTGGTTCAAGGTCTCTCTCTCCGCCGGACAATCAATCACGGTCACGGCGACTGGCGGCGGCAGTCTCGATACTTATCTCAACATTTATGATCCTACGGGCACGACCATTCTGGCGTCGAACGATGACATCGTCGACGGTGTCAATCAGAATTCGCGTCTGACATTCACGGCAAGCAGCGCAGGCACATACTTTATCGACGTCGGGGCATGGCACGACCAATCGACTGGCACGTACGATCTGTTCGTCGAACCGTCGCCTCCCCCCGTTTTCACGAACGATCAGATCGCTTTTCAACTGACGAATGGCTACTGGGGTGGAGACGTTCATCACTGGGCGGTGACGCAAGGCGGAACCCTGACCGTCAATATCAGCACTCTCACGGCCGCGGAGCAAACACTGGCGCGAGCTGCGCTCCAGGAGTGGTCGGATATAATCGGCGTTCACTTTCAGGAAGTCAGTTCAGGCGGCCAGATTGCCTTCAGTGATGCGGAAGACACAACGGCAAAAGGGCCGGTCGCGCAGACTGATGCCAATTGGTCATCGAACGGCATCATTACTTCGGCTAATGTCCAGATCTCGCAATCATGGGTTAATACCTACGGGACAAGCCTCGACAGCTATAGTTTCCAAACCTACGTTCATGAGATCGGGCACGCCCTGGGACTAGGTCACGCCGGTGAGTACAACGACACCGCGACCTACTCGACCGACGCTCTTTTCGCCAATGATGCTTGGTCCACGTCGATCATGTCGTACTTCGACCAACAGCAAAACACATACTTTGCGAACCAAGGCTTCAGTAAGCTCGACGTTCTTACGCCGATGAATGCGGACATAATCGCAATGCAGAGCCTCTACGGCCTGTCAACGACAACCCGCGCTGGCGATACGACTTACGGCGACAACTCAAACGCTGGCGGCATTTACGACGCTAGCGTGTACCCCAGGGCGGCGTTCACGATTTTTGACAGCGGGGGGAATGACACGATCGACTACTCGCGTGTCGGCGTCAGTCAACTTATCAACTTAAACCCTGAAACATTCTCGAACGTCAACGGCTACGTGGGCAACCTCAGCATTGCGCGCGGTACGGTCATCGAAAACGCAATTGGCGGCAGCGGTGCCGATACAATCATTGGCAATTCTGCCAACAACACACTTACCGGCAACCTGGGTGCCGACACACTGACGGGTGGGGGCGGCAACGACACGTTCAAGGACACGGAAGCAGGTCATTCCGGCGACACGATCACTGACTTCCATGCCGGCGACCAGATTATATTTACAGACGCGACGCTCGCGAGCTTTAGCTACAATCTTTCTGGAAATACTCTGACGTACACGGGTGGGTCGATGACCCTCCTGGGCAGCACTGCGGGTACGTGGAGTGCGACCGCAGCAAGTTCGGGCGGTGTTGATCTCACGTTGACTGGTTCATCGGTCGGGTCGGTGATCGGCGCATCGTTTATCGGCGGAGATTTCAACGGCGACGGACGCACGGACGTACTCTGGCGCAATACAAACGGAACAGTGACCGACTGGTTGGCGCAACGTGACGGCAGCTTCGCCGGAAACGCAAACTTGATGACGCAAGTCGCAACATCACAACATGTTGCTGGAATTGGCGATTTTAACGGAGATGGACGTGCGGACGTGCTTTGGCGGTCCGACAGCGGCGTGGTCGGTGAATGGCTTTCAAATGGGGATGGTACTTTCACTGCAAACAGCAATGTAGCGAGCGCCGTTCCAACGAGCTGGCACATTGTCGGAACGGGCGACTTTAATGGTGATGGGCGCACTGACGTACTGTGGCAGAGCGACGATGGCTTCATAATCGATTGGCTTAGCCAACGAGATGGCAGCTTCAGCGGCAACAGCCCGAGCTTTAATACCTCCTTCAACAGCAGCTGGCATGTCGTTGGCACGGGCGATTTTAACCATGACGGCCGCACTGACATCTTATGGCAGAACAGCGACGGAACTGTCACAGACTGGCTAGCCCAAGCAGACGGAACGTTCGTTTCGAACCAGCAGCTGCTACATACTCAAGTCGACAGCAGTTGGCACATTGTGGGCACCGGCGATTTCAACGGCGACGGCATTTCCGACGTCCTGTGGCAAAATGGCAGCGGCGCCATCATGGACTGGTTAGGTCAAGCGGACGGCACCTTCAGCGGTAATGGCCTGAGCTTCACGACCGCGCTCGATAGCAGCTGGCATGTCGTTCAAACTGGCGATTTCAACGGGGACGGCCGTGCCGACATTCTTTTGCGGAGCGACAACGGAACTGTAATCGATTGGTTCGGTCAATCCAATGGCACTTTCGTTTCAAATCAAGGCATCTTGCACACACAGGTTCCTGGTGATTGGTACGTGCAACCGCAGCCCGGGCTCATCTGACGATAGGTTCCCTCTATGCAACCGCCGATTGTGCTAAAGCTACGAACTTGAATTTCGCGCGCCAGTCGTGATCTTAGAAATGAATTGGTTTCGCCGCTGCGGCTGATTGTCCGGCTCTGGTACTGCCCGGGTACGGCGCAAATCGCGACGACGTCGCAAAATGCGTTATTGAGCGGACTTGATCCAAGTCCATCGACTACGCGAATGGATCGTGAACCGATACGTCTTGGACGTGCCAGCTCGTGGGGACTTGTGTCTGCAAATTCGGGTTCGCGACGAACGTGCCATTTGCTTGTCCGAACCATTCGGTGACCGTGCCATTAGTGTTCTGCAGCAGAATATCGTCTATGGAATCGTGGTTGAAGTCGCCGGTCTGGACCACATGCCAGCTGCTATTGAGCGCGGTTGTGAAGCTCTGATTGTTGCCGCTGAACGTGCCGTCCGTTTGACCTAACCAGTCCATGATGGCGCCGCTGCTATTTTGCCACAGAATGTCGGAAATGCCATCGCCGTTGAAGTCGCCGATGCCCGCGACATGCCAATCGGTGGGAACCTGCGTTGCCAGCTGCGAATTGCCAGCGAATGTACCACTACCATCCTGCTGACCCAGCCAGTCGGTCACTGTCCCATCATCGCTGCGCCACAATACATCGGTGACGCCATCTCCATTGAAATCTCCAGTCCCAACGACGTGCCAGTTTGTCGGGACTTGCGTCACCAAATTGCTGTTGCCGGCAAACGTACCGTTAGCCTGTGCTATCCAATCGGTGACAACTCCGTCCGTATTTTGCCAAAGGACATCGTCCCTTCCGTCTCCGTTGAAATCGCCCGTTCCAACCACGTGCCAATTCGTTGGAACTTGGGTCGACAAAGCTCCATTAGGTGAAAACGTCCCGCTACCATTCGACTGGGCGAGCCATTGGGTTACGACACCGGAATCGTTTTGCCAGAGGATGTCGACGTAGCCGTCACCGTTGAAGTCGCCCGTGCCGACTATGTGCTCGTCAGTCGCGACGTGAGTCAGGAGGTTTGAGTTTCCGGCAAACGTTCCATTCGCTTGGGCAATCCAGTCGGTGACAGTGCCATCATCATTGCGCCACAACACGTCGCTACGACCATCACCGGTGAAGTCGTTGTGTGCATCTTGCTGAAGTTGGATCTGGATTCCGCCGCCGTTGCTAATCGCACGAACGACGAATCGACCCGCCCCGAGATTATCAATATTGACCGATCCGTCATGGCCGAACGCGTCTGAGTAGTTCAGTGTTGAACCAGTGATTGTTACCGATGCCGTGCTACTGTCCATATCGGTGATCTGGATACGATCGCCGGGCTGAAAATCGGTAATCGTATCGCCATTCAATCCTGCTGCAGTATCTCGAAAGATGTCTGCTCCGGTGCCACCAGTCAGAGTGTCGGTTCCCGGCCCTCCCGTTATAACGTCATTTCCAGGACCACCGTCTATGACGTCATTGCCGGCGCCGCCGTTGATCGTGTCATTCCCGCCCAGCCCGTAGATTGTGTCATCGCCACTCGTGCCGGTGATGATGTCGACCCCATTTGTCCCCGTGATTGTCGCCATTACTCGACCTCGCTCAAAAAACGTCCAAAGCACATTCATTGGCAGGCTGGTTCACGCTTTTGGCATTCCCCGCCCGTTCGTGCTCAAACGAGTTCCTGCTCGTGAAAGTTGCAAGCGTTCTTGAACAAAGCAGTGATTCAGGAAAATTTAAGGTAATTCCAGCGCTTAGGGCGCACGACTTGGACATCTGAGTCCCAACTCGGGACTCGTCCAAGTGGTAGATCGAGGGCATGTGCGACCGATGGCGAATGTCTCGTTTCCTTACAGACAGCAGTGACGTACTCAGCTTGCTTGAGTGATAAGATTCCAGGACGGGGCCGCGCTCAAGAAAGTTTGATTTGCAGTTTCGCTCCTTGTGTATGAGAGAACAAAACATTGAAGTTGATCGGCATTGAGATCCCCGACACGCTAGCGGATGCACTGCGGGCATGCCGTCAGCATTTCGCCGCTGCGGCGGTATTCAGTCTTCTAATTAACGTTCTCTATCTAGCTCCGACGCTATACATGCTGCAGGTTTATGACCGGGTAGTTCCAACCGGTGGCACGACGACGCTCCTGTTCGTGACGCTTGCGCTTGCGCTCGCATTGTTCACACTCGCAAGCCTCGACATGGTTCGGAACAGACTGCTGATTCGAGCGAGCGAGCGGGTCGATGCACTCATCGCGCCTCGTATCTTGCGCAACATGATGGCGATCGACTCCGGCGCTGCCGGTCAAGCGATGCGAGATTTTGATGCGGTGCGAACCGCCATTGCGACGCCTACAATTGCCGCGATTTTCGATGTGCCTTGGACTCCAGTGTTCCTGTTCGTCGCCTTCATGCTCCACTACTGGATCGGACTCCTTGCGATTGCGGCGTCGATCGGACTGGTTTCTTTAGCTTGGCTCAATCAGCGCGCAACGCAACGCAATATGGAAGTGGCTACTGCAGCGATGGCCGCGGCTCACAATAGCCAACAGGCGGCCGCGACGCACGGCACAACGATCCGCGCGCTTGGCATGACTGGTGCAATGGTCGAGCGGCAACTCCATCATCGCAACGCGGCCCTCGCGAGCATGATCACTGCGCAATTCACGGGAAGCAAGCTGACCGCAACAAGTCGGTTCTTTCGGCTGCTGATTCAGTCAATTGCGCTCGGTGTGGGGGCATTGCTCGCAATTAATGGCGATATTTCATCTGGAGCAATAATCGCCTCATCGGTTCTCCTGAGCCGCGCACTTCAACCAATCGAAAGCATCATAGGTGCCTGGTCTTCGCTGGCCGCTGCCCGAGCGGCTACAAATCGTTTGGGCCGCGCCTTCGAGAGCTTTGACAAACAGAGAATTTATACCGCGCTTCCGCCGCCGCAAGGCGTTCTGCAGGTAGAAGAGGTAGGCGTACGGGCGCGCGATGGCCGGCCAATCCTGGTCGGCGTGACGTTCCGTGCTGAGCCGGGGCAGATTCTCGGGATCATAGGTCCAAGTGGATCCGGCAAGACGACGCTCGGGAAAATACTTGTTGGCTCGATGCAGCCGACAATTGGTACAGTCCGCATCGACGGCGCGAAGGTCACGGATTGGGAACAAGACGAACTTGGCCGCTATTTCGGTTATATGCCGCAAGAGCCTTCTCTGTTCGAAGGAACTATAAAACAAAACATTTCACGCTTCGAACACGCTGTGTCGGCAGAAGAAGCTAAGCGGATTGACGAAGCCGCTGTAGCGGCCGCGAAAGAGGCTGGAATTCACGATCTAGTGCTTCAACTGCCGAAGGGATACGACACTGAACTGGGCCTAATGGGCTTTGGCTTGTCCGCGGGGCAAGCACAAAGGGTCGCTCTTGCCAGAGCGCTCTACGGTGAGCCGCGCTTGATCGTGCTCGACGAGCCGAATGCGTTCATGGACCAAACCGGAGAGACTGCTCTCATCGCGGCCATCGCTCGAGCACGACTACGCCGTGCAACAGTGATTGTGATTGCACATCGTCGTGGGGTACTTTCCGCAGTAGATCGCCTCCTTGTGCTCGAGGACGGAAGACCCAAGATGTTGGGCCCGGCCGGTGAAGTTGTATCGCACCTGACGGCGCCCAGACCAGGCTCCAACAAATCGGAGAGCGCTGCGTGACGCGAGCTTTAGTTCTTAGAACAATGGATCACGGGATTCCCGGAGATCCGGCACGAGAGATCCGTTCGGGTGTCATGGTAGCAGCCGCGTTTTTCGTTTTGTTCCTTGGGTGGGCATCTTTGACGCCGCTGGATGCGGGGGTGAATGCACCCGGCACGATTGCAGTTTCGGGAAACCGGCAAACGGTTCAGCACAAGGATGGCGGCGTCATTACTGCTATTCACGTTCGAGAAGGCCAGCATGTTCACGCCGGTGACGTTCTTATTGAACTCGCCGCGCCCGACCTGAAGGCATCAGAGCGGGCACTTACCAGCGATTATCTTACTCTCATCGCGCAGCGCGCGCGCTTGCTCGCGGAACGCGCGGGACAACGCGATTTTGCGATGCCTGCAGAATTTGCGGGGCTTACAGGCGACGATCGCCTCATCGCACAACAGGCGATGCAGCTGCAGCGCTCCGAAATGCGTGCGCGGAGTGGAGCAGTTTCTGCACAGCAATCAGTCCTCGGAGAGCGAGCGTCGCAGCTTGTTCAGCAGCAATCGGGGTATACGTCCCAGCGTGCATCTTTGATCGAGCAGCAGCGGCTCATCGCGGAGGAACTCGCCGGATTGAGGAGTGTCGCCGAAAAGGGCTTCGCCTCCATGAACCGTGTACGAGAACTCGAGCGACAGCAGGCGGAACTCAAAGGCCAGCAGGCATCCATGGAAGCTGAATATGCGCGTGCGGGGGAGGGCATTGGGGAAACCCGCATGCAATCGTTGAGCGTCTCGCGCGATCGGCTGCAGCAAATCGAATCTGACCTGAAAGACACGCAGTCGAAAATCTCGGAGACGCTTCCGAAGCTAGTCGCCACCAGAGAACAGCTCCAGCACTCACTCGTTCGCGCTCCGGCAACGGGTCAGGTCGTCGGGCTCCAGGTGTTCACCGTTGGCGGTGTGGTCGCTCCTGGCGAGAAGCTCATGGACATTGTCCCGGATGGCCGCGAACTTGTGATCCAAGCACAGCTCAAACCGACGGATGCAGACTACGCTTATGCGGGACAGAGAGCGCAGGTGCGCTTTTTAAGCATTCACAACCGTTCGCTGCCTTTGTTTACTGGGAACGTCAGAACAGTTTCTGCTGACAGCTTCACCGACGACAAGACCGGTCGCACCTATTTCAAGGCTGAAATTGTTGTTCCAGAAGCGGAGCTCAACAAGGTTCGGTCGGTACTAGGCAATGGTGAACTTCGACCCGGCGTGCCTGTGGACGCTGTGCTCACGGTTCGCAAGCGCACTGCATTGCAGTACCTTCTGGAACCGCTCACAGGTGCGCTCTGGCGCTCAGGGCATGAGGATTAATGCTTATGCACGCGCAGCGCCGACCTTCCGGCCTTCTAGTGCTTGGAACGCGAGCGGTTAGAGTCCTACCTGGCGGCCGATCAGCGCTACCATCGCGGTCGGTCAAACTCGGAAATGCTTCTCGACCGATCCTCTGATTCGTCGCAATAAAAAAATGGGGCGGGCCACAGGGCCCGCCCCATCTGCAAAGTACCTATCGTACTTAGCCGCGTTCGCCGCGCTGCGCCGGCGGAGGCGGCGGAGGTGGAGGTGGCGGCGGAGCCGGGCAAGTAGCAGTTGCGTCGATCACGCTGCCATCTGGGCACGTCTGTGTTGCCGGAGCGGGCGGCGGCGGAGGCGGCGGCGGCGGCGGCGGGGGAGGCGGAGGAGCCGCTTCCGGGCGTGCGCCGCCAACGAGGATGCCGACACCGACAAGACCCGTCAAAGCGTGCGTGTGATCATTATAGCGCGAATAACGGCCTTCAGCCTTTACGTAGAACATGTCGGTAAGCGTCTGCTCGATTCCGGCACCCCAAACGTAACCGCTGTGATTGCGATGATCGTAATAGTAGCCGGGCGTTGAAGCGCCGCCTACGTTCGTTCCACCGCCAGGGGCCGGCACGAACGGGACGAATTCCTTCCGCTGTTCATTGCGTACATAGCCGAATTTACCATAAACCAGCGTGCCAGGGGCGAGTTCAACACCGGCGCGCGCCGCCAAACCCCATTCCTGGAAAGTTTTATGGTTCACGATGCCTGCGCCATCGACGACACCGCGATTGTCAGCCGGAGCCCACCAGAAGGTTCCTTCCGCGCCAAGAACGAAGCTGTTAGCAACGTAGGCGTCTACGCCTGCCGCCGCGCCCCAGCCCCATTTGGACTTGCTCGCGCCTTCGGAATGGAAGCTGCTGACACCCGTATCCGCTTCTACACGGAATCCTCTTAGTGACTGTGCGTCAGCCTGCGTAGCCGTTACACCGAGAGCCAGTACTAGCGCCGAGAAGACGCTGGTGTGCAATCGCCGCATATTGTAACCCCTTTCTATTTTTAGATCGTTCTTAGTCATTACTTACAAGTAAATATTTATTTAATGTGTTGCACCTCTTACTCGGAGCCTCTTGCAAGTCGTGAATAGCAGAACGTTATTTGAATCAAAAGCGAAACTGCTCGACTTGCTCTTCTGATCCGAAGTTGTCGCTTCTTCTCCTCACTTCAGCGCTTTACACGCCAAGACGTCGGGCGATGAGACGCAGAACGGGCGACGCTGGTTCCCTCAGCAGGCCTTATTTCACGGCGATCTGTTGCACGCGTGCAACAGCCTTGGATCGCATGAGTTCGCTGTTGCTTAAGGGCTCGAGAAGGTAGCTCCCCGTTCGCCGCTGGTGTTTCCGTCCGCCAAGAGGCATATGCAAATTTGCTGCGCTTGCTCTTAAGCTGTAGGTCTCGTCGGAGCGCTTTTTAGGCTGTAAGATGCAGTGATCTTTGGATAAACGGCGCATTGCAAGCTAGCGCGCGAACCACTGAGTCATCTCAATTCGCACGAGAATCGTCAGGACCACATATGAACGTCGAGAATTTTCACAGTGCTTCCTTGCGTGCGACGAAGGTGCGTCCGGCGTTCGCCGTGAAATTGCGGCGCTGGCGCTGGCGTCTTCTGTTCGTTGGTTTGCCGACCCTCGTCGCCTTCGTTTATTACGGTTTGATCGCCTCCGACATCTACGTTTCCCAATCTCGCTTTGTGATCAAAGCTCCTGGGCAAAAGACGATGCCAACGACGACATTAGCGAATTTGATTCAAACGAGCGGTTTGTCCGGAGGCGAAGAGGAGACCAAGGAGGTCCTGGACTACATTCGGTCCCGCACTGCCGTAGCGGATTTGCAAAGCCAGATTGACGTCCGCTCGCGATACGAAGGACCGGGCGTCGATTTCCTATCGCGCTTCCCGCGACCGTTTGAACAGCCATCATTCGAAAACTTTTACAAATACTACCAGGGAATGGTGGGGGCGGCGCCGGATCCCGATTCTGGCGTTGCGGTGTTGGAGGTTAGGGCATTTCGCGCGCAGGACGCGCGCGATATTAACGCGCGACTCCTCTCATTGAGCGAAGCACTGGTGAATCGCCTCAACGAGCGAGCCGAGCAGCGCGCCATTACAGAGGCCGAGCGCCGCGTTGTGCTGGCGCAAGCACGGGTCAGTAACGCTCGCGTGGCGCTCGCGGCTTTCCGTAACCAACAGGAGCTTATTGACCCGGCCAAGCAGGCCACCGGTGTGCTCGACATCTCTAACAAGCTCGTAAGTGAACATGCCGCATCGCAGGCTCAGTTAGACTTAATGGAGCGGGTGGCGCCTGAGAACCCGGCCATACCGGCGTTGCGAGCTCGAATTGCGGCGATCGGAGCCGAAATCGCCGCACAGAATGCACGCGTGGTTGGATCGCCGAACGGTATTGCGTCGAAAGTGGGCGGATATGAGAAATTGCTGGCCGAACAGGACTTCGCCCAACAGACGCTAACCGCAGCTAGCACTGCTCTCGAACAGGCAAGAGTGGAAGCACAGAAACAGCAATTCTACCTTGAGCGAATTGTAGATCCCAACATTCCAGATTCTCCAGTTCTGCCTACCAGGTTTAAAGACATACTCGTCGTCTTTGGCGTCAGCCTTTGCCTCTATTTCATTGGATGGATGCTCATCGTCGGCATTCTCGAGCATTCACCGGAGTCCTGAAGTTCGTGAGAAAGCTTGTTGCGGCGTGGCGCACTCAGCGGCGTGTCATAAGCGCGCTGATGATGCGCGAACTAATCACTCGTTTCGGACGCGAGAACATCGGTTTCTTGTGGATCATGGTCGAGCCGCTGTTGTTTGCCGTGTTCGTGGGCATTCTTTGGTCGTTTATGAAGGGGCCAGAGGAGCACGGTATCGGAATCGTCGCGT
>Ga0070739_10006218_pt1 | contig 13229 bp, 11 predicted proteins | sample Coa_R1_7_FD_66445 | JGI IMG/M metagenome (GOLD analysis project Ga0070739, IMG submission 66445) | Surface soil microbial communities from Centralia Pennsylvania, which are recovering from an underground coalmine fire - Coalmine... | ecosystem: Environmental > Terrestrial > Soil > Unclassified ... | reverse complement strand
TGCGCCTCCAGATTGGCGAGCGCGGCGGCGAGCCGCGCCAAATCGGCATGGGCGACGCGCCGTTCGCGCTGTCGTAGGGTTTCGGGAATATCGCCGGGCCAGGCGATCGCCGGATCGAGGGGGATGTTCGCCGCCTTCGCCCCTTGGCGCGCCGCCTCGATCTCGGCGCGCCAGCGGGCGATCTCGGCGTGTTCCTCGGCGAGCTGCTGGACGATGACGGCCCGCGTGGCGAGCGCGTCGGTCGGATCGAGCTCGACGAGCACGGCCCCCTTCTTGACGCGATCTCCGTCCCTGACTTTGATCGCACTGATCTGCCCCGTCTCGCGCGGCTCGATGACCTTGCTGCGACCGATTGCCTGAATGCGGCCGGGCGCCTCGGTATAGACCGCCAGCCGCCCGAAATATGACCAGACGAGCGCCGTCGCGAACAAGGCGCACAGTACGCCCACCGTCACTCGGCGCACCGGCGAGGGCGGCGCGTCGAGGATTTGCAGCGCGGCCGGCGAAAATTCCCGCGCTCCGGCGACGGCGCTACCGCGCGCCGCCGGCGGCTCGGGCTTTGTCTCGATCGCCGGCTCGACGGGTCGGCGGACCGTGACCCGTCCCCCACGGTCGCTCGGACGCTCGTCCGGCCGCGCCGGCTGTTCCTCGCCCGCCGACTCGACCTGACGGCGGACCGTGACCTGCCCTTTGCGGCCGCCCGACCGCGCCAGCACAAAGATCTGAGCTTGCTTCATGCCGCGGATCGGCGCCCGCGCATCGCCGGGGGGCTAGCGGTTCGGGTGACGTCCGGCCGGCCCCGGCGATGTCTTTGGCGAAGAGCGTTCAAGACTGGCCTCGTGCGCCATGGCGCGCTCGACGACGTCGATCAGATGCTGCAACCCGATGAACTCGGCGGCCGCCTCGCGCCGCGATTCGGGATCGGCAAAGGCTTCCACGACCATTTGCCGTCGCTCCTCGACAAGGTCGTCGCGCAGATGCCGCAGATTTTCGAAATGTTCCTTTGCCATGACCCGCTTCCACTGCGATCGCGTCCCATCCGGCCGAAAGTATACGACGGCGCGCCGATGCCGGCCATGTCAGGCGCCGGCGAACGGCATTCTGCGCCCCACCGGCACTCCTCGCACGCCGGGGTAGGCGGGCCGCCGCCGTCTGTCACCTTCCGGCAGCAGCACCGCCACGTTGCGCGGGTTCGCCCCCGGTCTGCGCCAGAAATTCCGGCCGCTGAAACGCTCGAACAGATCGGGCGGCAAGATCGTCGGCCGCTCGACGAAACCGACCTTGCGACCGACCATATGCAACCCGGGAACTCCGAGCTGGGCGTCGACCTGGCCGCCGTCTTCATAGGTCACATTGTCGAAATCGTGCGCGAAGGGCTCGAGGTCGAGCTTTTCATAGATGAAATCGATGGCCCGCTTCGGATCGCGCGTCAGCGCCTCGTAATCGATGACGATCAGCCGATCGGCGTGCTCGCCGTAAAACGCCTCCTGCACCGAGTTCCACGGAAAGCCGACGGTTCCCATCGGCGCGGCGAGCGCATTGACCCGCGTATAGATTGTGGCGGCGTCGCGCGGCTGGAACATGCGCGAGGTGACGAGCGGGCTGCGGCGCAGGATCCGTTCGAACGAATCCATGATCCACGCCAGCTCCCGCACGCAGACGATGACGCGAGCCTCAGGGAACAGCCGGACGATCGCCGCCATTTTGGCGCACCATAGCCGCCCGGTATCGAACACGATCTTGGTCGGATGAATGTCCTTGTAATAGCTGTCGAACAGGCCGCGCAGAACATTCTCGCGCTGTTCGGGAAGCATGAAGACCGAGAACTCGTTGCGCGGCCCCATGGCGCCGAGCAGCCGTTGGAACAACGGGCCGACCGGGCTCGACATCCCGGCGTGAAGCCTCGGATTCTGCCGCAGAATGGCGGCGAGCAGGGTGGAACCCGAGCGCGGCAGGCCGGAAATGAAGTGCAGTCCGTTATCCATGCGCGATGTTGGTAACGCAAAGCTTGCGGGAAGAGAAGCCGCTTTGGCAAAGCCGCCGGCAGATCTCGGTTCGGCGCGTGAATGCGGCGCCCGATCGAGACCGCGACAGGCCGGAACGGCTTGCGCCGGGGCGTGCCCCGGCGCATTGGCTTCGCTTGGGGATCACAGGCCGAGACGGGGTTGCATAGGAATGCGCCGCCCCGGCGCCGGCGTCCGCCGGATGCCCGGCGCCGACCGATTGCGCAGTCTAAGCCTTCACGCCGGTATAGCCGCCGCTGTAGCTGCCGCCGGTATAACCACCGCCAGTATAACCGCCGCCCGTGTACCCACCGCCGGTATAGCCCGTAATCCCGGTATATCCGCCAGTATAGCCGGTATATCCGGTGTACCCACCGCCGGTGTAACCCGTGTATCCGGTGTAACCCGTGTATCCGGTGTAACCCGTATATCCGGTATAGCCCGTATAACCCGTATAACCGGTATAACCAGTGTAGCCGGTATAACCTGTATATCCAGTATAACCCGTGTATCCGGTGTAGCCAGTGTATCCGGTGTAGCCAGTGTATCCGGTGTAGCCAGTGTATCCGGTGTAGCCAGTGTATCCGGTGTAGCCCGTGTACCCGGTATAGCCTGTGTAGTAACCGGTCGTGTAATATCCAGTGGTGTAGTACCCGGTCGTATAATACCCGGTGGTGTAATATCCAGTGGTATAGTAACCAGTATAATATCCAGTGGTATAATAACCAGTCGTGTAATAACCAGTTGTGTAGTAGCCGGTGGTGTAGCCGGTATAACCCGTGTACCCGGTATAGCCTGTATATCCGGTATACCCGGTTGGATAAGTCGTGTAGGCCATGTAAACCCCGCGAAGTTGGTCGTTCCTTGTATCAGAAGGCGTCGGCTCTGTCCAGCCTGGACGTAGAGCAGAGTACCTGCTTTTGCAACCTTAGATCAAGATTTCCGCATCCCGGTCACTCGCCCTACGCTAACGGCAAACCCGACAACCGCTGACCCCTGCTTGCGCTTTCCGCCCATCCTACGCAGGCTTTTGCGCATTTCATCCCCAGAGTACCTGCCAATCCTAAAAATATCACAAATTTCCGGTCCCCGACGCCTATATTCCAGCCCGCTCGGCGACAGGCTATACGGCAGAACGCCTTCCCGGTGCCTCGCTGCAAAGGTTCGACTCCTGCGATCCTTGCGGCGAGACAACGGTGCAACATGGCGTCCATTCCCCGGCCGGCGGCTGCGGTCCGCCGTAGGCGATCATCATTCTTCGGCACGGCTCACCATCTTCCCGATCAGCTGCTGGCTCTCGCGCACCGGCACGATCCTTGCGGTTTGTCTGCCCGTCTTTTGCGTCGTCTCGCTCACGGTCAGCATCAGATTCGCGCCGCCGGTCTTGCTCGGAGCGATGACGATGACATGCTCCATATTCACGTAGATCTTGGCGCCGGTATTGGCCTGGGTGAGCTGCAACCAGTACACCATGTCCTCCTGCTGATCCCATCCGGAAAGCGGCGCCGATCATGTGAGCCGCCTCACACCTGCGCGACAGTGACGCACCGCGCCGCGCTTGGGTCCCCGTGCGGCGCGGCCTCAGCGGGCGCCGTCGGCCCGCGGCTTGACGCCGATGGCGCCGCGCCTGGCGTCATAGAGGATCGCGAAGGAATAATAAGGCCGCAAACCGATGCCGGCCCCGCTGTCGAGCATCATCGGCTCGCACGATCCCGCCTGCGCGGCGCAGGCGGGATCGACCATGCGCAGCATTCCGGGTCTGTTGCTCGGCGGCGGCACCATCTGCGCCGAGCGGAAACCAGCGAGGTCTTGCGCGCTCGGGTTGATGATCAGGCTCCCCGGATCGGCCGTGCCCGGCAACGGCAGGACGACGATCCACTGCGCGGCGCCGACAAAATCGAGCGGGTTGAGGGCCGCCACTGCCCTCGGCGGCCGCCGCATCGACAGGCCGAGAATCGCCTCGAAGCCCTGGCCCGGAAAGCCGTTCCCGCCGATCCGGTAATCCCCGGGGCCGAGCCGCGCGGCGGGGCAGTCGGGCTTGCGCGGAATGCACCCGACCGAGCGGACGAGCTGGAAATAAACCGGCGTCCCGGTCGTCGCATCGCCGATCGCGACGACGGCCGTGGCGAGCGGACCGTGCAAGGCCACGCCGCTGCCATAGGCAAAACGCCTTTCGATCCCGGTATCCTGGTAATCGGTGGGCGACAGCGCGCCGGCCAACACGCGCAGGCCGAACGAGCCGGTGTCGAGCATCGCCGCGATCGGGGCGCTGCCGCCGATGCGGACCGGCACCCAGTAGCGAATGGCCCCGTCCGGCATCTGACGCTGATAGATCGGCACCTCGACCCGACTCGCCGTGCCGCCGGCCAAGGCCCGCACGGCGAGCGCGGCGAGAAACAGCAGCGCCAATGCGAGCGCCGCGCACAGCCTCGACATCGATTGTCCTTTTCCAAAACCCGGGCGCCCCCGACGCTGCCGTCGGCTCCTGTCCGAACCTCGGGTGACGCCGCATTGGGAAAGATCGATTAAGGACCGATTCCGAGCCTTGTCAAGAAAACAGGCGACAGCTCCGGAGACGGGACACCAGAAACGAAACATCGCCTCGTCAGGCCTGCGGCAGCGATTTCAGCTCCTCGATCAGCGGCATGACATGACGCTTGGCGAGAGCCGCGATCTCGGGGGTCGCCTCGTCGCGCTTGGCCTCGCTGTCGGGTTTGAATTCTTCCGCGGTGCGCGATTTCGCCTTGTAGCGCGCCTCCGCCCGCATCATGTCGCGATCCTCCTCCGACAGGCTCACCCCGAAATGCGGCGCGATCGTTTCCCACACCGCATCCGGCAGCCGCGTATAGGAGACCGCCAGGAACAGACCCGGCGGCGTCGCCCGGGCCGCTGCGATCGCCATCGCGCAGTAGCGTCGCAAGGTGCGCGCGACAAATTCTTCGGGCGGCATGGCGCGATCGCCGAGCGCCGGCATCCCCAACCGACGGGCGAAGCGCACCGGACGGCGCAGCCACTCCTTCATGGCGCCGGTCGGCCCGCGCAGGATCGACACTATGACCTCGATCGGATCGCGGTAGATGAAGATCCACGGCACCTCCGGGAAGGCGGCGCGGAACGCGGGCAGCCGCATGTTCGGCATCGCATCCGTCATCTTGATGACGAGATGGCGCTCGCCGGGCCGGCGCGGCCGGGCCAGGGCGCCGACCAGATCGCGCAAGACCGGGTTGCGCCGCTCTTCCGGCCATCCCGTCGTCAGCGCCAGCGCGCGGCCGACGACGCCGATTTCCGACAGGCTCAGCACCAGCCCGGTCTTGCTCAACAGGCGATGCACCAGCGTCGAGCCGGTCCGCGCCATATGAAAGATGGCGCCGGAAAACGGCAGATTGTCCGGTCGGCGCGCCAGCCGGCTGACGACGTCCCAATCGGTCTCGAAGCTCTCGGTCCGCTCGGGGAGCGCGATCGCCTTGTCGAGCGTGCCGCGGAAAAAATTGTCGGTCATCGGCAGATCGCCGAAATCCCGCCACACGACCCGCAAATCCCCGGAGCGCGGCAGCACCCGCAATCCGATCGGGCGAAAGCGATCGAAATCCGTTTCGACGAGGCTGTTGTCCGCGACGCGCCATTGCAGGCGCGCGCCGTCCGCCGTCCAGCGCACTCCGGCCGGGGTCAGACCGGCGAGATTGATCACGTCCGATACTCCCATGACAAAAATCTTTTCAGGGCTGACGCGCCGCCGGCCCTTCGGTGCCGCGAAACAGCGGGAACAGGATGTAATCGATGGCGCGCTGCTCGCCGGTCGTGATCTCGACCACCACCGACATGCCGGGCAACAGCGGGCTGTCCGCCCCGTTCACTCGGAGCGCGGTCCGCGCCGGGGCGACAGTGACCGGGAAGACGAGATCCGAGGTCTGTTCGGCGGCGCTCGTATCGGACAGCCGCCCGCCCGCGACCGGCAGCGACCCGTTGATCTGCTGGCGCAACGCCATCGTTCCGGGGATGGCGTCGGTGCCGACCGCGGTCACCGTCCCGGAGATCGTGCCGTAGCGGGGATAGGGGAAGGTGTCGATCTTGATCGTGGCGGGCTGCCCCTTTCTGACGAACCCGATGTCGCGATTGAGGACATAGGCTCGGATGTCGAGCGTCTCTCCGTCCGGCACGATCTGCATCAATTGCTGGCCGGGCTTGACCGCCTGCCCGACCGTGGTCACCGCCGACGCCTCGACCGTTCCCGCGATCGGCGCCCGCAGGGTCATGTCGGCGACCGTCTGCGACGCCTTTTTCAGCTCCTCGCCGAGTTCGTCGGTTTGCTGCTCCGCGGCCGCCCGTTGCTGCACGGCGGTGGCGACGAAGTCGCGACGGGTTTTGACGATTTCGCTGTCGATCACGCGAATCGCCGCGACAGCGTCCTTGAGGTTGCCTTCGAGCGAGGTCAGATCGTATTGCGCATCGGCGAGCTTGACGAGCGCCTCGAGCAACAGGGCTTGGCTCTCGACGCCTTGGCGCGCCAGCTCCCTGTGCATCGCGACATGCTGATCGACGATCGCGATCAGCGCTTTCTCGGCGGCGATGCTGCCGGCGAATTTGTCGCGTTTGCTCTCCTCTTCCCGGCGCTGCGCGGCGAGGTTGGACAAGGCGGCGGCAAGGCGCGTCAGATCGGCTTCCAGCACGCTCTCTTCGCGCTCGCGCAGGACGCGCGGGATGTCGGCGGGCCAGGCGAGGGGCGGATGCGTGTCGATCCGCTCCGTCCCGGCCGCTTTGACCTCCGCCGCGAGGCGCAGCGCGTCGGCGCGCGCAGTGAGGAGCTTGTTGACGATGATCGTGCGGTTGGCGACGGCGGTCGTCGGATCGAGTTCGACGAGAACCGCTCCGGCCTTGACACGGTCGCCGTTGTTGACGCGGATCGCCTTCACCTGACCGGCTTGGCGCGGCTCGATGACCTTGGCGTTGCCGGCGGCGACGATCGTTCCCGGCGCCACCGCATAGACGCCGAGCCGCGTCAGGCACGACCACAACAGCGCCGCGGCGAGCGCGGCGCAGATCGCATAGCCCAGCACCGCCTTCCAGCGCGCAGGCGGCGTCTCGACGACGGCGAGAACGGCCGGCAGGAATTCCCGATCCTCGGCCTCCCGGTCGGGATGCGCGGGCGGCAGCGGCGAGGGTTCGGCGAGCGCCGGCCACGGCCGCCGGCGCCCCTGCGATCGGCCCGGTGGCCGGCCGGGACCGCGGCGCGGCAGGACCGTGACCGGGCTTCCTTTCATGCCGTCAGATGCTCGTTCTGCAGCGACCAGAGATGGGCGTAGAGCCCGCCGCGGCGCCGCAGCAATTCCTCATGCGTGCCCATCTCGACGATCTCGCCGTTGACGATGCCGACCAGCCGGTCGCAATGCCGGACCGCGGCGAGCCGATGGGCGATGATGATGACGGTGCGGTCCTCGCCGATCCGGTCCATGTTCTGTTGAATGATGCGCTCGCTGTCGTAATCGAGCGAACTCGTCGCCTCGTCGAAGATCAGGATGCGCGGATCGGTGGCCAGCGCCCGGGCGATCGCCAGACGCTGGCGCTGCCCGCCCGACAGATTGGCGCCGCGCTCCTCGATCACGGTGTCGTATCCGAGCGGCAATTCGGCGATGAACTCGTCGGCGCCGGCCAATCGCGCCACCCGGATCACCTGCGCCCGCGGCATGTCCGGGCGCGCCAGCGCGATATTCTCGTGCACGGTCATGTTGAACAGAAAATTCTCCTGCAACACGACCCCGAGCTGCCGCCGCAGCCAGGCCGGATCGAGCTGCGCCACGTCCATGCCGTCGACCAGGACCTCGCCGGCGGTGGCGAGGTGCAGACGCTGCAACAATTTGGTCAAGGTCGATTTGCCGGAGCCGGAGGGGCCGACAATGCCGATCATCTCCCCCGGGCGGATTCGCAGCGAAATGCCCCTCAGCACCTCGGGCAGACCTTCCCGATAGCGGAAGCTGACATTGCGAAATTCGATTTCGCCGCGCAGTTGCGGGCCGATCAGGGCCGCTTTCGGGCGACTCTCGAGCGGCGCATTGAGGATGTCGCCGACATGGTCGATCGCCACCTGCGCCTGCTGGAAATCCTGCCAGAGCTGGGAGATGCGTAGGATCGGCTGGGTCATGCGCCGGGCGATCATCGTGAACGCGACGAGGCCGCCCACCGTCATCTGCGCCTCCAGCACCTGGATCGTGCCGAAGAACAGGATCAGCGCAAAGGTCAGCTTCGACACCAGATCGACCGCGGTCGCCGCCCCGACGCCGACCATTCTCGCATCGAAGCTCGCTTTGACGTAGGTGGACAGGCGCTCGTCCCAGCGCCGCTGGAACATCGGTTCGACGGCCGAAGCCTTCAGCGTCTGGATGCCGATCAGGCTCTCGACCAGGAGCTGCTGGCCCGCCGCCCAGCGGCGGAACTTCGCCTTCAAGAGCCGCTTCAGTTTCGGCCGCAGGACGGCGCCGATGACTACGTAAAGCGGTATGATCAGCAAAACGATCAACGTCAGCAATTTCGAATAGATGAACAGAACCGACAGAAAGATGAAAAAGAAACCGATGTCGATCGCCGCCAGCAGCGCTTCGCCGGTCAGGAAATTGCGGATGCTCTGCAACTCGCGCGCCCGGGTCACGATGACGCCGGCGGCGCGCCGTTCGAAGAAGGCGATAGGGAGGTGGACGAGATGGTCGAACAGTTTGGCGCCGAGTTCGACGTCGATGCGGTTCGAGGTGTGCACCAGCAGATATTGCCGCAGATACTTCAGGATTGCGGCGAAGACGGCGAGCAAGACGAGAGCGGAGATGACGACGACGAGGGTCGAGAAGCTCTTATGGGCGAGGACCTTGTCGATGACGAGCTGAAAGCAGAGCGGGGTCGCGAGCGCCAACAGATTGACGAAAAACGACAGGACCAGCACTTCGGTGAGCGGTCTGCGATAGCGTTTGACGGCCTGCAGAAACCAGCCGAAACCGAAGGCCAATGTCTCGGCGGCGAGCGCGAGGCCCTTGCCGATCAGCAACACCTCGCCGGCGAGGCGGCGCAACACCTCGTCGAGCGGCAGATTTTCAACTTCGCGCGCCGCCGGATCGACGAGGCGATAGAGCCCTCCCGTCGTCTCGCCGCGAAAGATCGCCCAACTGCCGTCCTTCAATCGCAGGATGGCCGGCACCGGGATTGCGCGCAGGCGTTTGGCGCTTGGGTTTTTGACGATGCGCGCCTTCAACCCGATCAGCTTGGCGGCGCGCACCAGATCCTCGGCGCCGGGCGGCGTCCGGCCCAGCGCCATTTCGTGCGCGATCTGCGCCGCGGTGGTGTGCACGCCGTGCTGGCGCGCGACCTGCGCCAAGGCCTGGAAACCGCCGCGGATGGCGGGGGCGCCCTTGGCCCCTGGCGCGCCCTCGTTGGTCGCGAGCATTCTTGGTCGTCAGCGGTGAGAGGGGCGAGGACGCGCGCTGCAGCGCTCCGGCATCCTGCCGGCCCCGTTGCGATGTTCAGCCGTGCGCGCCACGATTTTCATTATACAAGTAAACCGGATACAAGTAAACTGGCCCATCATTAAGTTGCCGGCCGCCGAGCGCGACGGATCTCGGGCCGACAACGGCCGAACCGGCATTTTGATCCGTACCCGTTAAAACGCGATAAACCAAGCAAAAATCTCACAGGCCGCCCCAGTCGAGCGCGCGGCTCAACGGCGCGGCGGCCTCCGGCTCGTACTGATAGCGCCGGGTCCACGGCCGCGGCGCCGGGCCCTCGGCCAGCGGCTTTTGCGCCAGGGTCTGGCACACCGACAGCCAGCCGCGATCAAAGGCGTAAGCCATGCCGGCCAGGTACATCCGCCAGATGCGATAGCGCTCCGCCCCGGCGGCGGCGATCGCCCGGTCCCGCGCCGCTTCGAGCCGGGCGAGCCAGCGGACGAGGGTTTGCGGGTAATGCGGGCGCAGATCCTCGACGTCGAGGATCTCCAGCCCGGCGCCGGCGATTTCGTAGAGCGCGCGTGAGATGTGCGGCACCTCGCCGCCGGGAAAGACATAGCGATCGATGAATTCGCCGCCCGGCGGGCCCTGCACCCGCCCGTCGCGATCGCCGGAGGTGATGCCGTGATTGAGGACGAGCCCGCCCGGCCGCAACAGCCGGGCGATGACGGCGAAATAGCGCGGCAGATTGGCGATGCCGACATGCTCGTACATGCCGACCGAGACGATTTTGTCGAAGACGGCCTCGCCCGCGAGGTCGCGGTAATCCTGCCGCCGGATCTCGACGGCGCGCGCGAGACCGGAGGATTCGATCCAATCGGCGGCATAGGCCCGCTGCGGCTCGCTCAAGGTGATCCCGACGCCGCGGACGCCGTATCGGGTCGCCGCCCAATGTAAGAGACCGCCCCAGCCGCAGCCGATGTCGAGCAGCCGTTCGCCCGGCTTAAGGCGCAGCTTTCGGCAGATATGGTCGAGCTTCCGCTCCTGAGCGGTGTCGAGATCCTCGGCACCGGTCGCGAAATAGGCGCAGGAATAGACCATGTTGCGGTCGAGCCACAGGCGATAGAAATCGTTCGAGACATCGTAGTGATAGCCGACCGCTGCGGCGTCGCGCCGGCGGCTGTGGCGAAACCGCCGGCGCGGCAGCAATGCCGCGAGGCGTCGCAGAACCGGCGAGGCGCCGAGCCGCTCGGCGATCCTGATGCCGATCGCCAGCACGTCTTCGACCCGTCCTTCGACGCCGATCTCACCCCTGACATAGGCGCGCCCGAGACCGCCGATGTCGCCGAACAGAAAGAGCCGCATCAGGCGCGGCGCGCTCAGCGCGATCGTAACCTTGGGCTTCGCCGCAAAGTCGAAGGTTTCGCCGTCCCAGAAGGCGATGCGCAGCGGCAAAGTCTCGCCGCCGAGGCGGGCGCGCAGCGTCTCCAAAAACCGGGTGCGCAGCGATGTCGGCATTTTGTCCCCTGAGCGTTTGTCCCCTGGGCGTTTGTCCCCTGGGCGTTTGTCCCTTGAGCGTTTGTCCCCTGGGCGTTTGTCCCCTGGGCGTTTGTCCCCTGGGCGTTTGTCCCCTGAGCGTTTGTCCCTTGAGCGTTTGTCCCCTGGGCGAGAGATGGGCGGAAATCCGCCGTCCGCCATTCCGGTAAACCTCCGGCCCCGGGCTTTGCGGCAACGGGACGGCGCCGCTCTTACAGCGCGCCGGCGGACGCGGTTTTAGGCGCGGCGGCACGGGTAAGCGAAACATTTTACATTTGCCGGCTCTTGAATTTCGGAGTTGAACAGGACGATACTCGCCTCTCCGAATAGGCGGTCGCAGCCGCGCCGTCTAAACCACCGGCCCAGCGGGACTTGCATGGCCTACACGTATACGCGCAGCACCTCCGGTTACGGCAGCTCCACCTCCGCCTACGCCTCGGCCTACAGTTATTCTTCCGGTTATTACCCCACGACTTCGGCTTATACGTCGGCCTATGGCTATTCCGGGTCGACTTATGGTTATTATAGTTCTGTATATGGCTATTATAGTTCAACATATGGGTATTATAGCTCGACATATGGGTATTATGGATCGACCTATACCGCTACCTACACCACCGCCACCTCGGTTTACACTTACGGGCCGTCCTATACCTCCACTTCCGTCACCTACACCACGACGACCGCCTACACTTCCGGCTACAGCTCGACCTATTATTCCGGTTATGGTTCGACTTACTATGGTTATAGCTCTGCTTATTACGGCTATAGTTCGACCTATTACGGTTACGGCACAACCTATTCCGGCTACGGCACAACTTATTCCGGCTACAGCCCGGCCTATTCCGGCTACGGGACGACCTACTCCGGTTACGGGACGACTTATTCCGGCGGCGTAATCTATTACAGCAGCGGCGCTTCCGGCGGCACCTATCACTCATAGCGGCGGCACGACCCTCTCTGTTGTTGCGGTTGGCCCGCAACCACCGGGTCGCTATAGTCGGCCGTGTAAACAGCCGATCTCGATGGAGACGCAATGAGCTCGCTCACCGGCGCCGGCGGCCCGCGCTACAAGCACCTCGCTCCGGAGGGGGCGCCCTACGAGACGATCACGGTCGACAAGCTGACGCCGATCATCGGCGCCGAGATCGGCGGCGTCGATCTCGCGCGTCCGCTCGGCAACCGCGTCCTCGACGAATTGCACCGGGCGCTCGCCGAGAATCTGGTGATCTTTTTCCGCGATCAGCATCTCACGCCGGAGCAGCATCTCGCTTTCGGCCGCCTGTTCGGCGATCTGCACATCCATCCGGCGGCGCCGCACGCGGAAGGCCACCCGGAATTGATGATCATCCACGCCGACCGGGATTCGCCGCGCGCCAACGGCGAAGGCTGGCACAGCGACGTGTCTTGCGACCCCGAGCCGCCGATGGGCAGCATTCTCTACATACGCCAGTGCCCGCCGCGCGGCGGCGACACCCTGTTCGCCAGCATGTACGCCGCCTATGAAGCCTTGTCCGAGCGTATGAAACGCTATCTCGAAGGGCTCGTCGCAGTTCATGACGGCGAGCACTATCGCGGGCTCTACGCCAATTTCGGCGTCGCCGACAAAGGCAGCTATCCGCGCGCCGAGCACCCGGTCGTGCGCACCCATCCGGTGACCGGGAAGAAGGCGCTCTACGTCAACAAGGGGTTCACCCGGCGCATCCTCGGCGTGCCCAGAGACGAGAGCGAGGCGATCCTGCGCTACCTGTTCGAGCACATGGCAAACCCGCTGTTCCAGTGCCGTTTCCGCTGGCGCGGGAATTCGATCGCGTTCTGGGACAATCGCTGCGTCCAGCACCATGCGATGTGGGACTATTGGCCGCACACCCGCTCCGGCCACCGCGTCACGATCAAGGGCGACCGGCCGGTGTGAAGATCCTCGCCCCCAATCCTTTCAAAGGGGGCTTTTCCGTCGACAGCGGCGGGTTCCTCCCCCGCTGTGCGGGGGAGGAACTGTTATACGACCCTCGCCTTCGGAGATTTTGTATTATTCCCGCATCAATTGCTGCTTGGCCTGGGCGGCGAAATGTTCGAGTTCGAAGCGGATACGCTGCGGCGTCATGGCCGGGTCCTTGGCGCCGAGATCGGCCGCGACCTTGGCGACGACGTTGCGGTCGCCGCCGGGGGCGAATTCGGCATTGACGACCTCTTTGGCGTAAGCCTCGGCGGCCTCGCCCGAAAGCCCCATCCGCGTCGCCGCCCATAGGCCGAACAGGTGATTGCGCCG
>Ga0070739_10006216_pt1 | contig 13234 bp, 11 predicted proteins | sample Coa_R1_7_FD_66445 | JGI IMG/M metagenome (GOLD analysis project Ga0070739, IMG submission 66445) | Surface soil microbial communities from Centralia Pennsylvania, which are recovering from an underground coalmine fire - Coalmine... | ecosystem: Environmental > Terrestrial > Soil > Unclassified ... | reverse complement strand
ATAAGGTGAGCGCGCCAGCGCGATGCGCGGCGTCGTTGATCGTGCGCATGTCGTGGATTTCGGCCGATCGATAATCGACATGGGTCAAGGTCAGAACGGCAGTGTCGCGGTTGATCGCCTTCAGGACCTTGCCGGCCGGAGTAGCTTTCAGCTCCAGGCCGAGCATGTTTGCGACTCCTTCCGCGACGTAGAGGTCGGTCGGGAAGTTCGCTTGCTGGGTGACGATCGTCCGCCGCTCCGGCCGGGCGCACGCAGCCGCTGCAAGCAGCTTGAACAGGGACACGCTGGTCGAGTCCGCGATCAGCAGCTCGTTCGGCTCCGCTCCGACGATCGGCGCGAGCTTCGCCGCCACGTTTTTCGGCCAGTCGATCCAGCCATGCTTGTTCCAGCTGGCGATGAGATCCTTGCCCCATTGCTGTTCCATCGTCCGCTTGAGCGCCAGCGGCGCGGCTGCGGGCAGCGGGCCAAGCGAGTTGCCGTCGAGATAGATGACGCCCTCAGGCAGCCGGAACCGCTCGCGGGCGAAGGCGAGGGGGTCGGCAGCGTCGAGCTGCTCAGCTTCTTTCAGGTTCATCGTCATTGCGAGCGCAGCGAAGCAATCCAGGAATGGCGCCGCTGGATTGCCGCGTCGCCGCGCTCCTCGCAATGACGAGTTACAGTTTCGGCAGGGTCACGCCCTTCTGGCCCATATATTTGCCTGCCCGATCCGCGTAGGTGACTTCGCACGGCTCATTGCCCTGCAGGAACAGGAACTGGCAGGCGCCCTCGTTGGCGTAGACCTTCGCGGGCAGCGGCGTGGTGTTCGAGAATTCCAGCGTCACGTGCCCTTCCCAGCCAGGCTCGAGCGGAGTCACGTTCACGATGATCCCGCAGCGAGCATAGGTGGACTTACCCAGACAGATCACCAGCACGTCGCGCGGCACGCGGAAATATTCGACCGTGCGCGCCAGCGCGAAGCTGTTGGGCGGGATAATGCACACGTCGGTCTGCCGGTCGACGAAGCTGTTGTGGGCGAAATCCTTCGGGTCGACGAGCGCATTGTCGACATTGGTGAAGATCTTGAACTCGTCCGCGACGCGCGCGTCGTAGCCGTAGGAGGAAAGGCCGTAGCTGATGCAGCCCTCGCGGCGTTGCGCCTCGACGAACGGCTCGATCATTCCGTTTGACTGTGCCTGCTCCCGAATCCAGCGGTCGGACAAAATCGCCATGCGGAGTGGGTAACGGGCCGATCCGAACGCTTCAAATTTGGACGGACGATTTCTGTGGATGGGGAAAGATTCAGTTTTCCTACTTCCCGTGAACGCGCACGTGATTCGTGCACAATCAATCCACAGCTACGTGGGTTTGTGCTACTTTCGTTCTCGTTGGGTGTGGGGCCGCACCGCGCGTAGAGGTTTCGTGATGGCTGAAGTCGTGCGTATCGCAGAACCGGTCGAGACCGGTACCCAATCGCTCCCGCAGAACGTTGAGGCGGAAGCGGCCCTTCTCGGGGCTTTGATGATCGACAATCGGCTGGTCGAAGACGTTCAGCTGAAATTGCAGCCGCTACACTTTTACGAACCGTTGCACGGGCGTATCTACGAAGCGATTCTGCGAATGACGGACGCGAACCGGATTGCGAATCCGGTGACGTTGCGTCCGCTGTTCGAATCGGACGAGTCGATAAAAGAAGTTGGCGGGCCCGCTTATTTGGCGCAATTGACGGGATCGGGCGCGGCCGTAATCGGCGCCCGGGACTTTGCGCAGCAGATCTACGATCTCGCGCTGCTCCGGGCTCTGGTTGGCGTGGGCCGTGACCTGGTCGAAGGCGCGCTCGACACGAGTGAGGACGTTGCCCCCCTCGCTCAAATCGAGCGCGCCGAGACCGAGTTGTACAAGGTGGCCGAGGAGGGGGGCGCCGAGGGGCGGGCGAAATCTTTCTCCGAGGCCACCAAAGACGCTCTCGAAATGGCCGAGCGGGCGCTCAACAGTGGCGGCCATCTGTCTGGATTCACGACAGGATTGGAGAGTCTCAACTCCAAGATCGGCGGCCTCCACAAGTCGGACCTCATCATCGTTGCCGGCCGTCCGGGCATGGGCAAGAGCTCGCTTGCGACCAACATCGGCTTCGCCTGCGCGCAGCGGCTGCTGCGTGACCGCGAGGACGGGGTCGAACCGGCCAAGTCCGCCGGTACGGCCGTTGCATTGTTCAGCCTAGAGATGTCGGCCGACCAGCTCGCGACTCGCATTCTCGCGGAGCAGTCGGGGATCAGTTCCGAGAACCTGCGCATGGGCCGAATCAGCCAGCAGGAGTTCCGCCACCTCGCGCGGGCAGCGGCCGAGCTCCAGAGCTTGCCGCTATACATCGACGACACCCCGGGCCTCACCATCGCAGCGCTTCGCACCCGCGCCCGCCGCCTCAAGCGGCAGAAGGGCATCGGCATGGTCATCGTCGACTATCTCCAGCTGCTGCAGGGCACTGGCAAGGGCAGCTCGGGCGACAATCGCGTGCAGGAAATTTCCGAGATCAGCCGCGGCCTGAAGCAGCTCGCCAAGGAACTCGACGTCCCGGTGATCGGGCTATCGCAGCTCAGTCGCGCGGTGGAGCAGCGGGAGGACAAAAGGCCGCAGCTCTCCGACCTCCGTGAATCGGGCTCGATCGAGCAGGACGCCGACATCGTCATCTTCATCTACCGCGAGGACTATTACCTCGCGGCCAAGCAGCCGGCCGACGACCATCCTGATTTCGCCGCGTGGCAGGAGGAGATGGCGCGCAACTACGGCAAGGCGGAGATCATTGTCGCGAAGCAGCGCCACGGCTCGACCGGCAAGGTGCGGGTCAAGTTCGACAGCCGGATCACGCGGTTCAGCGACGCCGTTGACGAAGGCTATCTGCCGGAGATGCGCGGAAGCTGATCTGGAGATCGCGCTCGTGGGAGGGCGCGATCATGGGGAGGGGGTTGAGGGCGCTGGCTTGGCCAGCGCCCTCAGCTTTTTAAGGTGCGATCTCGTCGCTACTCTCGGGCTGTTCGATCTTCTGCGGTGGACCAGGCTCCAGACCCACGGCCTTCGCCACATTGTCGTCCCAGCCATAAACGTCCTGCCGGAACTGGACATTCGACCCATCCCAAAAGGCCGTCTGGTAGAGCAGCCGGACGGGGATCGGGTTGGGCAGCTTGATGAAGGTCTCGTTGTTGCTCTGCATGCCCTTCTGGAACTGGTCGAGCACGCCTTCCTGTTGAGCCAGCGCGGTCGCGAACTGGACTGCATTCTCGACCCTGACGCAGCCGTGGCTGCGGTGACGGTCGTCGAGGCCGAAAAGCGCCTTGGCGGGCGTATCGTGAAGGTAGATCGCCTCCTTGTCGTCCATATCGAACTTGACGAGGCCGAGCGAGTTTTTCGGGCCCGATTGCTGGATGTACTGGTCGCCTTTGAGCACGAACTGGTTTTCCTGGAGCCACGCCTGGCTCTTGTCGGACAGCTCCTTCACGCCAATGCCCTTCGGCACCGTCCACGTCGGGTTGGCGACCAGGCGGACGATCGGCGCCTGAAGCTGCGGCGTCGGTTTGTCCGCCTCGCCTTCCACCACCTTGCGGTGATCGACGTGCTGCCCGTCCCGCCAGTAATCGAGGAAGGACGCCGCCGTGTTGATGTCGATCCGCGTCTGTGGCGGATTTCGCGGAAGCCAGCGCAGCCGCTCCATGGCCACGGCCAGCTCGCGCGCCCGATAGGCCGGACCGGCATTCAAGGCATCGAGCGTATTGCCGCCAATGATCCCGTCCTGCTTGAAGCCGTACTCGCCCTGCAGCTTCTTCACTGCTGCAACCAGGCCATCATTATAGACGGCGGGCCTACCGCTCGCGGCGGCCTGCTGGCCCTGTGCTCCGCCGGTCTGCTGCGATGCGTTCAGATAGCCAAGGGCCTGCATCGCGGCCACAACTTGCGCGAGTCGTGGATCGTGGCTGCCGGGCTTGATCGGCTTTCCGTCCGCAACGGGTTGGAACTGGGTCTTGGCCGCAAGCTGGAGATAATGAAGGTGCGCCTGGCTGAGCGCGCGATATTCGTCGGTCTGCGGGACCAGCGAATCCAGCCATCCTTTGACGTCGCCCTTCTGGATTGCTTGCGCCAAGCCCGGCCGAACGTCGACGGTGGGATGCGGGATCGTATAGACTTCGTGGAGCTTGGTCGGATCGGCATAGCCGTTCGCCAGCGCCGAGGCATATTTTAGCGCCGCTTGGGTCAGCGCTGCGCCTTTCTCGCCGCCTTTCAGGAAGAGCTCGGGCTTGAGTCCGTTCGCCGGGGCGTTGGCGATCGCTTCGCGAAGCTGTCTTTCGGTGTCCGACTTCCAGGCGCCATCAATGTCGCTGGTCGACGCGTTGCCGGTCGTTTGGGTCTGATTAGAGCTCTGGTTGCTGTAATGACAACCCGCCAAAGCTGCGCTGCACAGGGCAAGGCCTATGGCCGTGCCGGTCCATTTGTTGATGGTCATTGGCGCTGAACGGCCGTGACGCCGAACTTGTTTCCCTTCCAAGCGTGCAGCCGTGGGACCGCCGTCAATCTTCCTGCATGTTCGGGTCGCGCAGGCCGGCGCCGATCGATGCACGAGGCCGATCGGCCTCACTGCTGGTGACCGGGTAAGCGCAATAGTCGGCCGCGTAGAAGGCGCTCGGCCGATGGTTGCCGGAAAGGCCGACCCCGCCGAACGGCGCGTTCGAGGGCGCTCCATTGGTCGGCTTGTTGCGATTGATCACGCCGGCTCTAACGTTCGACCAGAATTTGTCGAACATGTCCGGCCCGCCGCCGATCAGGCTGGCGGCGAGTCCGAAGCGCGTATTGTTGGCCTCGTCGATCGCCGCGTCGAAGTCGGGGACTCGGATGACCTGCAGGACCGGCCCGAAGATTTCCTCGTCGGGCCGTTCACGCACATCGGTCACATCGATCATGGCAGGCGTGAGGAAAGGCCGCTCCGCATCCGGACGGTCGAGCCGGCGAAGCGGCTTGCCACCCTTCATCATCAGGTTGAGCCATTGCTCCTGCACATGGTCGGCCGCGGCGTTGTCGATCACGGGGCCCATGAATGGCTGCGGGTCGGCGAACGGCTCGTCGACGATCATGCGGTCGAGGACCTTCCCGATTTGGGCAAGAAGCTCACCTTCCTTGCCATCCTCGAGGATGAGGCGCCGCGCGGCCGTGCAGCGCTGGCCCGCGGTCAGATAGGCCGACTGAACCACCATGATCGCGGCTGCCTCAATGTCCCTCGCGTGCCAAACGACGAGCGGATTGTTGCCGCCGAGTTCCAGGGCCAGGATCTTGTGCGGGAATTCTGCAAATTGACGGTGAAGCGACTGGCCAGCACGCGCCGAGCCGGTGAAGAGAAGACCGTCGATGTCCGGCTCCGCCGCTAGAGCTTTCCCCTGCTCGGGGCCGCCGATCAGGAGACGAACGAGGCCTTCCGGAATCTTGGCCTCGTGGAAGCAGTTGACCAGGAACTCGCCGACGGCGGGCGTCTTTTCCGAGGGTTTGAACACCACGGCGTTGCCGGCGATCAGCGCCGGGACGATGTGCCCGTTCGGGAGGTGGGCGGGGAAATTGTACGGGCCAAGGACGGCGAGCACGCCGTGCGGCTTGTGACGGACCGCGACCTTGTTGCCGAGCGCGGCTTCGAGCTTTCGCTGCGGCGTGCGCTCGGCATAGGCATCCACCGAAATGTCGACCTTGTTGACGACAGCGCCTACCTCGGTGCGCGCTTCCCAAAAAGGCTTGCCAGTCTCTTTCGAGATCAGCTCGGCGAACTCGGCCTCTTTCTTGCGCACCACATTGGCGAAGCGGCGCAACGCCTCCACGCGATAGGCGAGCGAATGGGCTGCCCACGCGGGCTGCGCGGCGCGCGCAGCTGCGACCTCGGCCGTGGCGTCGCCGATCGTGCCGGACCAGATCTGTTCGCCGGTCGCGGGATTGGTGGACGTCAGGCGGTGCTGCACGCCGATGGGCTCGACGACCGCCGTCCTCTCGTCAAGCTGCCGGTGCATCTTGCTCCATTGCCTCGCCCATTTGCCGGATCGCTGTAACCTTGTCGTTGAAGGGCTGCCAGTCGTCGCGTTCTGCGATGGCCGACCAGATCGCCTCGACCTCCTCGATGTGCATCGAACATGGCCCGGGGCCGCTCCAATATGGGTGCGATTGTGGACGTTCACGACCTTCGAGCGCCTTCGCGAGCGCGCGGAACGGCTCTGAAGGGTAGCGGTCGGCGCCGGGATCGCGGCCGCCGCGCCAATCGAAGAAGATGCGATCGATGGTTGCTTCGCAGGTCGCAAGTGCCGTTACGAGAGCAGCCGCGACCTCGCGGTCGTTCGTCTGCTTGGCGATGCCCAGCCGGCGGAGCATCGCATCGACCAGAGCATCCTCGAACCGTGTGCTCCACGCCCCCAGCATGTCGGAAAGTGCTGGCGCTTCCGCCACCAGCGACAGGCAACCAGCGAATTGCGCAAGGTCCCAATGGATCGCTTCGGGCTGCCGTCCGAATGCGTAAAGACCGTAATGGTCGAAATAAGCGGCCGTGAAGCCGGGCTCCCATTTCGGTGTGAAGCGCCAGGGCCCGTAATCGAAACTCTCGCCCGTTATGCTGATATTATCGCTGTTCAGCACGCCATGAACGAAGCCGGCGGCGAGGTACGATGCCGCGAGGGTGGCCGTGGCGTCGCTGACCAGCTCGAACAGCCGCAGTGCATTCTCCGTGCCGTCGGCTGCCGGCGCCTCCGAATAGAGATTCTCGAGGCAGTAGCGGACCAGCTTGTTGATGTTCTCGGCATCACCAAAAAAGGCCAGCCGCTGGAAACTGCCGATGCGGACGTGGCCGTGGCTGAGGCGCGTGAGAACCGAGGAACGGGTGGGGGAGGGTTCGTCGCCGCGCTCGAGCGCCTCGCCGGTTTCGAACAAGGCAAAGCTCTTGGATGTGTCCACCCTGAGCGCTTCCAGCATCTCGGTCGCTAGCACCTCGCGGACTCCCCCCTTGAGCGTCAGTCGGCCGTCCGCATGGCGGCTGTAGGGAGTCTGACCCGAGCCCTTGGTGCCGAGATCGAGAAGGCGATCGTGACCGTCGCGCAGCTGCGCGAAAAGGAAGCCGCGGCCATCCCCAATCTCGGGATTGTACACACGGAACTGGTGGCCGTGATAGCGAAGCGCCAGCGGCTCCAGGAGATTTCGTGGCAGCGGTTCGAAGCGGCAGAAATGCCGCACCCATTCGTCTCCGCTAAGCTCCAATCCCACGCGTTCAGCCCAGCGCCCGTTGAAAAATCGCGCGGTGCACCCCGGAAAACCGGCGGGCTCCACGCGATCGTAGAACTCGTTCCCGAGGGTAAGGATCAGCGGATCTGGCCGATAGCTGGTCATCGACGATGAAGTCACCCACGGCGCGGCGGTTCCGAAACATATTGCACTGTCACCCAACGGACGCTTGACAGCTACTCACACGCCGGGAGTAAACGCTAGTTTAACAAGAGCGAGTCGCCGCGGCGAGCGCCTTGGTGAGCGTTCGTGACGCACTTTTGCTCGGAGCCGTCATTTCGGATGTTCGCCGATTCAACTTCGGATGATGAGGATCGCCTGACGGACGAGCGTCTGCATCCCGCGTCATTGTTCGGTTACGCGGCGCTGCTGCTTTCCGATGCCGAGTTGCTTGGTTTTCCCGTCCAGGGCACGGTCGAGGCCAGCGTCGAAACCGTCGATCGCCGCGACTTCTACGCGCACGGATCCGAAACTCTGATCCGAGGCTTGCCCGTCAGCCAGGAGCAAACGGGGTCTGTTGCCGCCTCTCGGCAGCTCCGGGCGAAGGACCTGATTGCGGAGCTCCACGCGATCAATGCCCAGATTCACCACATCATGTTCCAGGTTGAACGGGCCGTGTCGCGCCTGGCGACAAGCGGCTGAGTAGCGTCAACTCAATCGACCAGCCGCACTTCGGTGGCCGCGAACATCATCTTGTCGTCACCGTCGCAATTCTCGGCGATATAAACTTGCCCGGCGAAGACCAGGCGGCGCGCGATAAACCGGGCGCACTGAATGTCGGGGCGCATGTTTGCGTCGACGTAGACCGTTTGGGACGGGAAGTAGATGAGGCCGTTCAGCTTCGAAAAGCTGCTGCCTCCGAGCCGATTCTCACCGCCCGGCAGATCCGTGGCGGCGTGGCGGTCTTGATAGAACAGGATGCCTGCATTCGGCCCCTCGCGCGTCGCGCTCATCTCCACGGTGGCGTCCGATGAAATGTCGACCTTGCCAATGGAGCCTGGATCAGTGGCAGCGGTCTCACTGGTCAGGAAGATCGTGCATGCGCTGCATTCGACATGGCCATGCGGCCCGACGACGAAATTGCCACGATTGAGAATATATTCGCCATCCTGGAGCCGCACAGGACCGTTCAGCATCATGTTGGCGTAGCAGCCGGGATCGAGAGTCGTGTCGTTCGCGTCCGGGTTGATTGTAACATTCGGGCAGCCGGTATTCGGCACCAATGGCGGATCGGAGTCCGCAAGCGGATCATCCTGCATCAACGCGTGTTCGCGCATTCCAGACTTCAGGGCAGCCTTTTGATCGCCGATCGCTCCGTAAGCCCGCAGCGCACGAGCCTTGATCGTCGACGATCCGTCCGCCTCCAGAGCGCGTTTTCCGGACGCATTGGTCGTGACCCCGCAGTCCGCCTGAACCTCGGAGTCCGGGCGGAGGACGAGTCCGGGCTCATCGTCCATGTCGCCCAGCGCAAAGGCGCAATAACGACCGTTCTTCACGACTGTGGCGGTCGCTTGCGCGCTGATCACCGGCGGGTGTTTCATGAACATGCCGGTGAAGGTCATCTGCGCCGGAACGGCGATCGTCACGGAGACTGCGAAGGGATCCTTCTCGTGGCCCGGCGGGGCCTGCGTCGCCTGGATGCTCGCACTGTCCGGAACGCCGCCGCTCTGCATGACGCTGCGATTGACCGCATTCTCCATGTCCTCGTTCCCGATGAGGCTGTAGACGCCGGCCATGGCGGCCCCGTCCGCGGCAGCCTGGATCTCCCGTTTTTGGGTGATCCACTCGACGCCATCGATTGCGAGTCCAGCAGCCCCGATGAGAAGCGGGGACACCGCCGCGACCACGAGGGCAATGTTCCCGCGCTGATCGGGAAGGATGCCGCGCAGGCGGCGTAGCAGCCTATCCACACTGGCGGGCACTGCGCTGCGCGACATCCCTTTTTCGCCTCTAATGCTTAGCCCCACGATGTCCGTGATCATGCGACATTCCGCGCGAAGGAGGATAGGGGTTGAAGCGGAGCGGCGGACCGGCCTGATTGGGATCGAGCGATCTGTTCTTCACGGCCTCGACATCCTGGTGGAGTTCCTGTGCCTCGGTCGGCTTGGTTTTCACCCGAGGAGGTTGACGGTCACACGAGCAGAGCAGGGTCGCGGCGACCGGCAGGCACAGCAGCCTTAGCGCCGTGCCTGCTAGAGTCGAGCGGCCCATCAGGGGATCGGGACGAGCCGGGGGTTCGCGTTCCAGCTGAACCCGGAGTACATCTTCATGGCCATGCCGTTACCGAGCTGGCCGCCCTGGCAGCTGAGCATCTTGTCGATGCAGTTGTCGGTCCACATCGCGAGAACGGTATTGTCCCACGCCCCAAACCAGTCGGCGTGGAACGTCGAACCGCGGGGCTGATTGGGAGCCATCGCGTCCGACGAGAACGTCCATTTCGTCGTGTCGTCGCCCTGAGCGATCGTGAACCGGGCGGCAAGCGTGAACGCCGGGATCATGTACGGATGGGTAGACGGACACACCGGGCCAGAGGTCGTCCAATAGGCGTAGGCGACGTGGCTGCGGTGATTGGCGCTGTCCAGGTTCTGACCGTCCCAGCAGTTTGGCGCGTCAATCTTCGCATCAAGCGCATTACCAGGCGAACAAACGGCGAGCGCCTGTTCAATGTTGGGATAGCCAAGGCCATTGTTGCCGGGACCCGATCCGTTCGGCGGATAACCGCCTTGGGGGGTGTCGCAAGTGAAGTGGAAGTTGCCCGTCGCCGGAGCCGATAGGTTCGTCATGTCCCGGCCAAAAATCATCCGCAAGCCATTCGGCAAGGGGATGCAGGCCTTGGCAGCGGCCTTGCACTGGGGTGAGTTGGCGGGGAACCTCTTGTAATAGATGGCCACATAGTCTGGCCGAACGACGTTGCCTCTGCCATCGAGCAGGGCGGGCATCCAGTAGGCCGAGCGATTGACCGGCGACATGCACGTGGACTGTCCCGTCGTTCGAAGCGAGCTGTACGTCGAGTAAGCGTTCGCGGCCGTGTTGCCGTAGAACTGATGGAGGTGAGACACTCCCGGCTGACCCGGATACATGATCGGGTCGTCGGCAAGAACTTGCCCCGGACCACAGAGGAAACGGAAGGCTCCGACGGTGTCGGGAGCGTTGCTCGGCGGCACGCCGCCGACGGAGACCAGCTCGCTCGCCACATTGAAGTTGGACGGGATCATCGAGAGTTCCGGATAACCCGCGGCTGTAGTCGTTGGGGTGACGGTCGACCCAGTGGTCGTTCCGGTGGTCGTTCCGCCGGTCGAGCCCGTGGTCGTTCCGGTCGAGGTCCCGGTCGAGGTTCCGGTTGGGGTGCTGCTCGCGGACTTCTTCAGCAGGCTCGGTCGCTGCATCTCGCTCCGGCTGGTGCGTTCCGAACGGAGGCGCAGTGGGTCCCACTGCGAATTTGATGCGGAGGGGGCGATCGCAGCGATCGCCGCGAGCGCTGCTGCCCCCCAGCCGAGCGCTTTGAATCCTAGGAAACCGTCATTCATCTGTGATCCTCCAGCCCCCGAGGTGATGTGCCAAGGAGGGTGGGGTTTGTGTCGTAAAAATAAGGTAAAAGAGTGCTTAACGATACGGTCACCAATTACCTTGAAAACGGGTTTCGAGGCGCTCGGTAAATGCGGGGGATATAGGGGTGGCGAGTTCGGCTGTGGTCCTGCCCCAAGCGGAAGGACCCAAGCGTGACCGGCTGATTGACGGATATCGCGGCGTCGCCGTGCTGTGCGTCGTGAGCGCGCACCTGCTGAGCTATAGAATTGATTTCTCACGCCTTCCCGGCGCCTTTCAAATTGCCAAACTGGCGGCGGCATTGGCCGAGATGGGCGTGCAGCTGTTTTTCGTCATTAGCGGCTACATCATCACCACGCTGCTCGTGAAAGAGGAGAACAGGACCGGCCGCATCAGCATCCCGGCCTTCTACATCCGCCGCTTCTTCCGAATCCTGCCGCCGCTGTTGGTCTACTTTGGCGCACTGTTCGTCTCACGCGCGGCGGGGGTGATCCACTTCGACCCTCTCACCGTTCGCAATTCCGCGCTGTTCACCTGCAACACGGGTTTGACGAGGTGCCAGTGGTGGGTGGCGCATACCTGGTCGTTGGCTGTCGAGGAGCAGTTCTATCTGGCATGGCCGCTATTGTTGGTGCTTCTTCCGCCGTCGCGAAGAGTGATCTTCCTAATAGCGTTGCTGGCCCTGCTTCTCGGCACGTTCCTCCTCGTGCGTCCGCATTGGCACAACAACTGGATTTCCTTCTCCTGTATCGCAGCCGGGGCGCTCTATGCGCTTTCGCCGAAGGTTCGGGATTGGGTCAGCCGGCGGGCGAGCTATTCGGCGTGGGTCGCGGCAGGTGCGCTGTTTGCCCTCGGACCTGCCCTGTTCCTCAAGCCCTTGCTGGTGCTTACGCCACTTCTCATTGTTTTCGTCCTCTTTGCCGCGCGAGACCTGCCCCTCGTTTCGCGGCTTCTGCAGTCTGGGCCGCTCCAGGCAGTCGGACTCTGTTCCTACAGCCTCTATCTATGGCAGCAGCTGTTTCTCGGACGCGCGCGGCTCTATGCCGAGCTGCCGCCTTTGGCTGCCCTTCCCGTCTTTGTCGCACTCTCGTTTTTCCTTATTGAACGACCGTTCGCGAGGCTCGGGCACCGGCTCTCAGCGATGGTCCAGGCGCCCCGGCGCCCCTCTCCACCGGGGGAGCCGTATGAAGCAACGAACCGCGCTTAAGGGCTAACAGCCGCCGACCGAAACTCCGGCATGGAGATCATCGGGGCTTGCCGGCTGCATTGCCTTACCGGCTACAACCGGACACTCGCTCTGCGTCTTGCGCTTCCGCGATACGGGCGCAGCCGTCGAAGGCGCTGCGCCTTGGTCGATCAGGAGGGCGCCTTTGCTGCTGTCCGCGAGAAGGACCTGCTTGGGCTGGGTGGCGGCCGCCAGGCCGGCTTCGTCCGCCAGAACCTTCGGCGGGTGCGGCAAGTCAGAGACCAGGCCGGAGTTGAGCAGCGCTTGCGCCTCGTCCGTGGCCTGTGATGTGACGGCGACCGCCGAAGGGGGCGGCGGAAGGTCGGGCTCCTTGCCGCCGTACGATTGTGAAAAGGCGGCAGGAGTGCCGAAGCTGCCCCTAAGACGATAGAAGATATGATGCCCGATCTGCACCTGCTTGGCGAGAGAATCGGCCCAATAGGGCAGCACATAGTCTGCATGATAATGAGTAGCGTGGCCGACTGCGGCGAAGACCTGTCCGCCTAGGGCGTCAATGGCGACCTTTCGAGCCCGATCCCAAATGGCGGGAACCGGCGTCCGTGCCAGCGAACCATCGCAGGTGAATGTGAATTGGCAACCCGTTGGAAGTTCGGATCCCTGATAAACGACTCCGCAGACGGTCGATGGGAATCCCGGGTGCCGCATGCGGTTGAGGACCACCTGTGCGACTGCCCGCTCTCCGTCCGTGCCCTCCGTGCCAGCCTCATAATAGACCGCCTGCGTCAGGCACTCGATCGCGCGGTCGCGGCTGTTCTCATCCGCGCGGAGTTTGAATTGCCGCGCGGGAGTATCGGGTTGAGCGTCGAACGGCCGCTCCTGATTTTCCTGAATTGCCTGCTCGGGGGTGAGCGGCTTTACGAGATTGAGCGGGGCCACGGGGGATTGGGACGGCGGCAAGGTCGTGCTGACGCTGTTCCTAAGGCGCGCCAAATCCGTGCCGTGATTCACATTGGCGAGCAGTCCGGCGGCGACGAGCACCAGAGCGACAAGCGCGAAGACTCCGATGACCGAAGCCGCTGCCCTCGAGCGTCGTGGACCGTCTGCCGTAAGGCGGAGAGTCATTGGACGCTCCATGTTCGCGCGCGCGTCGCGACGCCCGCAGACGGCGCCTTTGCTCCGCAGCGACGTTCCAAAAGCACGTGCATGAGCGCGAAAAACATCTGAGGTTCGACCCGGTTC
>Ga0070739_10006215_pt1 | contig 13234 bp, 17 predicted proteins | sample Coa_R1_7_FD_66445 | JGI IMG/M metagenome (GOLD analysis project Ga0070739, IMG submission 66445) | Surface soil microbial communities from Centralia Pennsylvania, which are recovering from an underground coalmine fire - Coalmine... | ecosystem: Environmental > Terrestrial > Soil > Unclassified ... | reverse complement strand
TCCGGCCGAAGATCGGCGTCCACGACTACAACACCAAGAAGGGACACGTCGAGCGATTCCTCAACCAGCGCGCGAAGGTGAAGGTCACGATCATGTTCCGGGGGCGCGAGACGACCCACCCGGAGCGGGGGCGCGACCTGCTCCTCCGCCTCGCCGACGAGCTCAAGGAGATCGGGCAGATCGAGTCTCAGCCCCTCCTCGACGGACGCAACATGGTGATGCTGCTTGGCCCGACGAAGAACGCAGGAGTGAAACGAGATGCCGAAGACGAAGACACACAGCTCAGCGAAGAAGCGGTTCAAGGTGACGGCGAAGGGCAAGATCCTGCGCCGGCCGGCGATGCGGAGCCACAACCTGGAGAAGAAGTCGTCGAAGCGTAAGCGCGGCTTCCGCAAGGATCGCCAGGCGACGGGCGCCGACCGCGGCGCAATCAAGAAGATGCTGGGGATGGGCTGATGCCGCGCGTCAAGCGAGCCGTCCACGCACACAAGAAGCGCCGCAAGGTCCTCGAGCAGGCGAAGGGCTACTGGGGCCGCAAGAGCACGCATTACCGCTACGCGAAGGAGCAGGTCGAGCACTCGCTTGTCTACGCCTACCGCGACCGGAAGGTGCGGAAGCGGGAGTTCCGGAAGCTCTGGATCACGCGCATCAACGCCGCCGCCCGCGCGAACGGGCTCTCGTACAACCAGTTCGTGCACGGCTGCTCGAAGGCCGGGATCGAGCTCGACCGGAAGGTGCTCGCCGACCTCGCCGTGAGCGATCCGGCCGCGTTCGGCGCGATCGCCGAGCAGGCGAAGTCCGCCCTGCAGAGCTGAACCGGCGAGAGGCGTTCGAGCTCCAGGCGCGTCACTTCGGGCGCGAGTCGCCGCTGTACGCGCGGCTCGCGCTCGAGCTCGCGACTGAGCCGCTTCTTCCGGAGGAAGTCGACTGGCGCTACCCGTTGCAGCTCTTCTCCGGGCTGCACTTCCTCGTGCTCTCTGGCCGGGCGTCATGGGAGGACGTGGGCGCCGCGCTGCGCGACGAGGCGGGCTTCCTGCGCGAGTGGGTGGCGACTGAGCGCGTCCAGACGAACGAGCCGCGGCGCTGCTGGTGGCTCGTCCCCTGCTTCCTCGAGGCGGCTCGGCGGACCGGCGCCGAGGCGTTCGACTGCGTCGAGCTCGGCTGTAGCGCCGGGCTGAATCTGCTGTGGGACCGGTACGGGTACTCGTACGCGAACGGCTCCTTCGAAGGCTCGCCGGTGTTCCAGGGCGAGGAGCGTGGGAAGCCGGTGCCCGTCGGAGCGATGCCGCGAGTGCGATCCCGTGTCGGCGTCGACCTCGCACCGCCCGATCTCCGCACCGCGGAGGGTGTGCGCCTGCTGAAGGCTTTCGTCTGGGCCGATCAGGACGAGCGGCTCGCCGATCTCGACGCGGCGATCGACGTCTGGCGTCGTGACCCGCCCGAGATCGTGGTGGGCGATCTCGTGGAGGAGCTGCCCGGGCTGCTCGAGCGGCGGAGCGACCACGGCGTGCTGCTCGTGTGGGAGACGGCCGTGCTCGGTTACCTCCCCGGCGAGCGCCGCGAGCGGGCGAGAACGCTGCTGGCGGAGCGGGACTGCATCTTCGTCCGCTGCGGGCAGCCGCAGGATGGGAGTCACGACTACTACGGCCTCTACGTCGCCGGCGACGAGGTCGCCCATGCCGAGTTCCACGGAGCGTGGATCGAGTGGCTCGCGTGATCACGTCGCGCGACAACGAGCGGCTCAAGCTCGTCCGCAAGCTCCGCGACCGGCGTTGGCGCGACAAGCTCGGGCTGTTCGCGGTCGAGGGAGAGGATCTCGTCGACGCTGCCGGCATCGAGCCGGTCGACCTGCTCGTCGCCGGGGAGACGGTCGACGCGGCACTGCTCGCGGAGGTCTCCTCGCTCGCGCATCCGCCGCGCGTCGTTGCGATCTATCGGCGCGAGGACCTGCCGCGTGGGACGCGGCCGGTGACGCTCGCTCTCTGGCGGGTCGGCGATCCCGGCAACGTCGGGGCGCTGCTCCGTGCGGCGGATGCGTTCGGCGCGGGTCTTGCGCTGTCGGACGGGTGCGCCGATCCGACTGGACCGAAAGCGGTTCGCGCGTCCATGGGCTCACTCTTCCGCGTCCCGCTGAGCGGGTTCGACCAGCCTGCGGGGAAGCGGGTTGCGCTCGTGCCGAGCGGCGGCGTCCCCCTGCCCGAGCTGGAGCTCGAAGGTGACGTCGTGCTCGTGCTCGGGGCCGAGCGGGAAGGCGTGCCGGCGGAGATCCTCGAGCGCTGCGACGAGCGAGCGACGATCCCGCAGCCGGGAGGCGGCGACTCCCTCAACGTCGCCATGGCGGGCGCAATCGCGCTCTACGAGCTGGCCCGCCGCGCTCGCTAAGACCGATAAGCGGTACTGCACATCTGTGTGACACCGGCGGACCGCTCGCGTACAGCAGGCGTGTCGTCTCGTGGACGGCCCGTCACGGTCTCGTGACGGTAAGTGCTACGGGCCTTTCGCCCCCGAGAAAGCGGCCGGCCCCCTTGCGGGGGCCGGACCAAAGATTCGCCGAGCCGGTTTCGCTTTCGTCCACCCGTCCAACCGACCTTTCGCCTCGGGATTGCTCCCTCTTCGTCCGATCGCTCGGTCTGGTTTCGACCTACTCGCGCTCCGTGCTCGGCGCAACGGGGAAACTAGGCGAACCCCGTCACCGGATCAAGACCCGGCCTCGAGAAATTTGCCGCAATTTGCGCCGATCATGTTCGGGTCGCGATCCAGACGCTGTCCTCGCCTCCCGTGAAGGGCCGCCGGTCGAACCAGCCGTAGCACGCGACCACCTGGAAGCCGGCCTCGGCGAGGAGCGAGTGCCACCGCTCGGGCTCGACCCACCAGAGCGTCATGGTGGAGGAGCCCTGCGGGCCGCGCACGGAGAGCGTCAGCGTCTGCGCGGAGAGATCCCAGTCCGCCCGCTCGTCGATGCCCGGCTCGCGCTCGATCCAGCGGCCGTGCGTCTCCTCGATGTCCTCGCGGGAGGGCGTGAAGACGTCGAAGACGAGACGCCCGCCGGATCGCAGCAGCTCGCGCGAGGCAGAAAGCGCCTCGAGGCGCTCGCCGTCGTCGCGCAGGTGGAGATAGGAGCGGAATGGACAGGTCACGAGCAAGACGCGCTCGTCGACGGGCGGCTTTCGCAGGTCGCCGAGCCGCAGGTCGAGCCGTGCCTCGACACCCGCCTCGCGCGCCCGATCCGCGCAGACGGCCAGCATCCCGGGCGATGAGTCGACGCCGATGACGTGGGCGCCGGCGAGTGCGGTCGGGATCGCGATCCGTCCGGTGCCGACGCCGAGCTCCACGACTTCGCCACCGGCTGCGAGCGCCTCGTCCACGTAGAAGGACACGTCCTCGACGACGCTCGCGCTCCACGGGTCGTAGAGACGCGCGATGGGGTCGTAGACGCTCAGGGCTTGCGGGTCACGTAGACGTACTCGAGCGACTCGTCGTCGAACGCCCGGCGGTCGAACCAGCCGTAGAGCGCCTCGACCTCGAGCCCCGCGACGTCGATGAGACCGTCCCACTCCGCCTTCGTCGCCCACCAGATGTGGATCGTCGCGCCGTCGTCGCGGACGAGCTCGATCCGGTTGTCGGCCGGAACGTAGCGATACGTGTGCACGATGCCGTTCTGCTCCTGCCTCGTGCCGTCGAGCTCCGCGGCGATCCGATGGCTGAAGGCGAATGCGTTGAACGCGAAGCGGCCGCCGGGCCGCAGAGACGCCGCCACGCGCTCGAAGACGCGCCGCTTGTCGTGCCAGCCGTGCAGGTGGAGAAGCGAACGGAACGGGACGTAGATCAGCGCGGCCGGTTCCTCGAGCTCGAACTCGCGAACGTCGCCGAACCGCAGCTCGAGCGGAAGCTCCGCCGAGCGCTCGCGCGCGAGCTCGAGCATCGCCTGCGAGGAATCGATCCCGAGCACGGGCTTACCCGTCGCTCGCACGACCTCGATCGCGACCCGACCGGTGCCGACCATCAGCTCCACGATCGGCCCGTCCGCCTCGCGCGCGAGCGAGACGTAGTGGTCCACGTCCTCGGTCATGTAGGTGGCCCACGCGTCGTAGACGGACGCCCAGGGGTCGAATTCGCTCATCGCGGGTAGTATCGGCACCGATGTCTGCTTCGCGCGAGTTCGCCTTTACGAAGCCCCGGCTCGCCGCCGGGGTGTCGGCGCGCTCCAGCTAAGGCGTCGCTCCTCCAGCAGCACGAGCCGGGGCGTCGAGCGTCCCGTCGTCGTGCCCGAGAAGGGAGGAGAAACCGTTGGATACAGTCGCCCGCGTGAACCCGGAGGACCTCGAGAAGGAGGCGCTCGCCGCCGCAGCCGAGGCGAGGTCGCTCGCAGCGCTCTCCGAAATCCGCGTCCGCTATCTCGGCCGTCGCAGCGCCCTGAAGCTCGCCCTGCGCGACGTGCGCGACCGCGACAGCGGCATGAAGCTCAACGCCGTGCGCGAGACCGTCGAGGCCGCGCTCACCGCCAGGGAGCAGGAGCTCACCCGCGCCGAGCTCGAGGAGCGGCTCGCGACCGAGCGCGTCGACGTGACGCTGCCGGCCCAGCTGCTCGGTCCGCCCAAGCTGCGGCCGCGCGGCACGCTCCACCCGGCGACGCTCGTCCGCCGCGACGTCGAGGACATCTTCCTCGGCCTCGGCTACGAGATCGTCGACGGCCGCGAGGTCGAGACGACGCGGTACAACTTCGACGCCCTCGGCTTCCCCGACTGGCACCCGGCGCGGTCGCCGCGCGACACGCTCTACATCGACGACGAGACCGTGCTGCGGACGGAGACTTCGCCGGCCCAGATCCACAAGATGGAGTCGCAGGAGCCGCCGATCTACATGGTCTCGATCGGCCGCGTCTACCGCCGCGACGAGATCACGGCCACCCGCTACCCGATCTTCCACCAGTTCGAGGGGCTCGCCATCGACAAGGGCATCACGCTCGCCGACCTCAAGGGGACGCTCCTCCATGTGATGCGGCAGCTCTACGGCCCCGAACGCGAAGTGCGCTTCCGCTCGCACTACTTCCCGTTCACCGAGCCGTCGATGGAGGGGGACGTCTCGTGCTTCAACTGCGGCGGTGCCGGCTGCGCGATCTGCAAGCACTCCGGCTGGATCGAGATGGGCGGCTCCGGCATGGTCGATCCGTACCTGTACGAGTTCGTCGGCTGGGATCCCGACGAGTACACCGGCTTCGCGTTCGGGATGGGCATCGAGCGCACGGCGCAGCTGCGCTACGGCATCTCCGGGATCCGCTCCTTCTGGGAGAACGACCTCCGGTTCCTCAGGCAGTTCCGATGAAGGTCCCGGTCAGCTGGCTGCGCGAGTACGTCCGCGTCGACGCCACCACGGCCGAGATAGCCGAGGCGCTCTCGGTCGGCGCGGCCGAGGTCGAGGGCGTCGCGCAGGTCGGCGTGACGGGCGAGCTCGGGCTCTTCCGCGTCGGACACGTGCTCGAGGCGGAGAAGCACCCCGATGCCGACCGGCTGCAGCTGACCTCGGTCGACGTGGGGGAGGACCGCCCGTACTCGATCGTCTGCGGCGCGTGGAACTTCGGCGCGGGCGCGAAGGTGGCGGTCGCGCTACCCGGCGCGACGCTGCCGAACGGGCTGACGCTCGAGCGGCGCAAGCTCCGCGGCCAGGTCTCGGAGGGGATGATCCTCGCCGAGGACGAGCTCGATCTCGGCACCGACCACAGCGGGATCATCGTCCTCGACGACGCGCTCGAGGCGGGGACGCCGCTCGCCGAGGTGCTCCCGCTCGTGGACGAGGTGATCGATCTCGACCCGACCGGCAACCGGCCCGACCTGTTCGCGGTCTACGGCGTCGCCCGCGAGGTCGCCGCGCTGCTCCGCGGCGAGCTCCTCCCGCTGCCGGGCAAGGACCCCCGACGTGAGGGCGACGAGCCGGTCGGCGTGGGGATCGAGGATCCGCAGGGCTGCCTGCGCTTCGTCGGGAGGCTCTTCCGCGACGTCGCGATCGGCGAGTCGCCGCCGTGGCTGAAGGGCCGGCTGCGGCATGCCGGCGTCCGCGCGATCTCGAACGTCGTCGACGTCACGAACTACGTGATGCTCGCGCTCGGCAGCCCGCTCCACGCGTACGACCTCGACCTGCTCCACGGCGGGCTCGTCGCGCGCCGCGCGCGCAAGGGCGAGAAGGTGCGGACGCTCGACGGCGTCGAGCGCACGCTGACCGAAGAGGATCTCGTCATCGCCGACCGAAAGCACGCCGTCGGGCTCGCCGGAATCATGGGCGGCGAGGAGACCGAGGTCTCCTCCTCGACGACGAACGTCATGCTCGAGGCGGCGAACTTCGAGCCGGTCGGGATCCTTCGGAGCTCCGAGCGCCACGCGCTCCGCACCGAGGGCTCGAACCGCTGGGAGAAGGGAGTCGACCCGTACGTCGCGGGCCAGGCGGCGACGTATGCGACGCAGCTCATCGTCGAGCTGAGCGGTGCGCGCTGGACCGGGGCGGAGGACGTCAAGGGCGAGCTGCCGAAGCCTGCGGTGATCCGGCTGCGGCCTGAGCGGGTGAGCGAGCTGATCGGGCTCGAGGTCGCCGAGAAGGAGCAGGCAGAGATCCTCGGCCGGCTCGGCTTCGAGCAGCTGAAGAAGGGCTTCCGGGTGCCCACCTGGCGCGCGCGGGACGTGCGGCGGGAGGTCGACCTGATCGAGGAGGTCTCGCGCTTCAAGCTGCCCGAGATCCCCTTCACGCTGCCGCGCCGGCAGGCGATGTTCGGGCGGCTGACGCGTGCGCAGCGCGTGCGCCGCGAGGTCGAGGACGTCCTCGTCGGGGTCGGCTACGCCGAGGTCTACACACCCACCTTCGTCGCGGACGGCGACCTGCGGCTGCCCGAGCCGCTCTCCGCCGAGGCGGCCGCGGTGCGCACCGAGCTCTACGCCTCGCTGCTCGGGCCCGCGCGCCGCAACGCCGACAACGGCGTTCTCGACGTTGCGCTGTTCGAGATCGCGCGCACGTACCGCGACGTCGGGGGCGAGCTGCCCGAGGAGCACTGGCACGTCGCCGGCATCGTCGACGGAGCCTTCCACGAGGCGAAGTGGGCGGTCGAGCAGATCTACTCCGCGCTCGGCATCGAGCCGAGCTACGAGCGGGCGAGCGAGCCGTACCTTCACCCTGGGAAAGCAGCACGAACCACCGAGGGCTGGCTCGGCGAGCTTCATCCCGCGCTCATCGACGGCCTCTGGAGCGCGTTCGAGCTCGACCTCGACGCGCTGGCCGAGGCCGCGCCGGCGGTCGTCGCGTTCGAAGAGGTGAGCCCATACCCCGAGGTGCGGCAGGATCTCGCCTTCGTCGTCGGCGAGGACGTTCCGGCCGCCGAGGTGCTCGCCGCGATCCGCGAGGCGGCCGGTGGGCTGCTCCGCGAGCTCGAGGTCTTCGACGAGTACCGCGGTGAGCAGATCGGCGAAGGGAAGCGCTCGCTTGCGTTCCGGCTCGCGTTCGGCTCGCTCGAGGGGACTTTGACGGACGATGACGTCGCGCCGGTGCGCGCATCGATCGTCGACGCCCTCGCGTCGCGCTTCGACGCGGTGCTGCGCGCCTAGGAGGGCGGAAGGCCGCTCGTCGTCGGCGTTTCGCCAAGCCCTCCTACTACTAGCCGGGGGCTACTTCTTCTTTTCGCGCTTCTTGTCGCCGCGGTGCAGGAGTCGCGCAACCGTCCTGGCCGCGAGAGCGGCACCCGCCGCTGCGCCCACCGCCTTCCCGAGCTTCTTGCCCTTCTCGGCGGTCTGCCCGAGCTCCTCGCGCAGCGTCGCGACGGCGTTGGTGAGCTCGCGGCGCTCGTCCGCGATGTCCTGCTTGAGCTTCGACTCAGTGGCCATTGCGGATCGCCTCGGTCGTGAGTCGAGCCTCCTCGATCGCCTGCTCCGGTACCGGCTTCGCGCCCTTCTTCAGCATCACCAGCCCGACGGTGCCGAGCATTCCTGCGACGAGGAAGAGACCGCCGAACATGATCAGCAGCGAGAGCCAGACCGGCAGCGCGGTCGCGATGCCTGCCGTGGCCGCCGCGAGGCCGAAGCCGAGCGCAGCCAGGCCGAGCACGGCCGCCACGAGAGCGAGGGCGATGCCGACCGCCAGTGCCGCCACCCTCCGCTTGAGCTCCGCCGCCGCAAGCTGCAGCTCGAGCCGCACGAACGACCGCGCATGATCTGCGACGCGTTTCGTCGCGCCTGAGAGTCCTAAGCCCTCCATGCCCTCCTCCTTACCGTTAGAGGCGGACCGTAATCGAATGCGTCAGCGATTGCGGCCGGTGAGCCACCAGGCGAGCCGCTGATACCAGGTCGAGCCTTCGGGAATGACCTGCTCCTCGACTTCCGCGCGCATGTCCTGCAGAGGGGCGACCTCGTTGCCGGAGATCTTGAGCCTCACCTCGCCGACTGCGATGCTCTCGACGATCTCGGCAGGGACGTACTTCACTCCGCTGAAGGTGCCGGTCTTGATCCCGAAGCCGTCGAAGATGTCCGCGTCCTCGTCGCCGGCGATCTCGTCGATCGTTCCGACCTCCTCGCCCTCCCGGTCGTAGACCGTCCAGCCTTTCTCGACCGCTTTCCAGGCGACGGGATCGGGCATGACGGTTAGGCGGGCCGGCGCCCGACGACGAAGGTCGCACCCTGCGTCCCCACCGGATGGACGTCGCTCAGGGCGTGGGTGATCCGGATGCGCCCGGTGATGCCGGCCTCGTCGAGCCGCGCGAGGCAGCGGCCGACCATCCCCGGCGAGGCGCCGTAGCCGCGGTGGCTCGCGCAGCGGAAGCGGAAGCCCGGGCGGCCGGTGGACTGGATCGGGTTGATCGGGGCGCACAGCACCGCTCCGCGGTCGACGTCGGCGCTCGAGTCGAGTTCGAGCTCGGCGACGAGATCGCTCCAGTCGGAGGGCAGCATCTCGAGCGCCCCCTGCCATTCGGCGGCAAGCGAACGCGTCGCCGGCGCTGGGACGGGTCGCGCGCCTTGCGACGCGACGAGCTCGAGACGTCCGCGAATGCCTTCGCCGTCGATCCGGCGCAGCAGGCGCCGGACCGCCTCGGGTCCGATGCCGGTCCCGCGCGTCGAGACGGTGAAGCGGATCTCGCTGCCTCCGACGCCCGGTCCCGCCGGCCCGAGCAGCGCAGCGGCCCGGGATCGCGCCGCGGCGTCGGTGATCGCGAGGCTCAGCGTGACCTCGGTCCACCTCGGATCCAGTTCGCTCAGGAGCTGGTTCCAGCGTTCGGCGAGCGGCACGGGGCCAACCGTACACTCCAGCCCGTGGCGAAAGTGGAGCACAGGACGAGCCTCGGGAAGAGCGAGCTCCACGACGTCTTGCGAGAGATGCTCCTCATCCGGCGCTTCGAGGAGAAGGTCGAAGAGCGCTTCCGCGCCGGTGAGCTGCCGGGCTTTCTCCACGTCGCGATCGGGCAGGAAGCGTGCGCCGTCGGCGTCTGCCGCGCGCTCGAGGACGGGGACGTCATCGCCTCGACGCATCGCGCGCACGGCCACACGCTCGCGAAGGGGACACATCCCAACGAGCTGATGGCCGAGCTGTACGGCAAGCAGGAGGGCTGCTCGCACGGCTACGGCGGCTCGATGCATCTCTACGACGTCGAGCGCGGCAATCTGGGCGCGAACGCCGTGGTCGGCGGGGGCCTGCCGCAGATCACGGGAGCAGCGCTCGCCTTCAAGCTGCGGGGCGAGCCGCGCGTCGCGCTCTCCTTCTTCGGCGACGGGGCGACGAACATCGGCACCTTCCACGAGGCGCTCAACCTCGCGCAGCTCTGGCAGGTGCCGGCCGTGTTCGTGCTCGAGGACAACAAGTGGGCCGAGTCGACGCCCGAGTCCCAGCATTCTCCGATCCGCGACCTGTCGGAGCGAGCGAAGGCCTTCGGGATGAAGGCGCTGAAGGCCGACGGGCAGGACGTCGAGGTCGTCTACCGGACCGCGCGAAAGGCGCTCGAACACGCGCGCGGGGGCGAGGGGCCGGTCTTCGTCCACCTAGAGACGATCCGCTTCACGGGCCACTACATCGGCGACCCCCAGGTCTACCGCGACCGCGACGAGGCGCGAAAGCTGCGCGAGACGCGCGACCCGATCGAGTTGCTGCGCCAGAAGCTCGGCGTCTCGGACGAGGACCTCACCGGCCTCGACGCCGAGGTGACGGAGATCGTCGAGGCGTCGGTCGAGTTCGCGAAGAACGGGACCGATCCGGCTCCCGAGGACGCCCTCAAGAACGTCTATGCCTGAGCTCACCTATCGCGAGGCCGTGCGCGACGCGCTCTCCCAGGCGATGCGCCAGGATGACGACGTCTTCATCATGGGCGAGGACATCGCCGAGATGGGCGGCTCGATGGGGGTCACCGCCGGGATGCTCGACGAGTTCGGACCCGAGCGGGTGCGCAACTCCCCGATCTCGGAGATGGCCATCGCCGGAGCCGCGATCGGGGCGGCCATGCAGGGCATGCGGCCTGTCGCGGAGATCATGTACGAGGACTTCCTCACGCTCGCGACCGAGCAGATCGTGAACCAGGCGGCCAAGCACCGCTACATGTCGGGCGGGCAGGTCACGGTCCCGGTCGTCTTCCGCACGCAGGGCGGCGCCGGCTGGTCGCCGGGCGCGCAGCACGCCCAGCAGCTCGAGGCGTGGTTCGTGCACATCCCGGGGCTCAAGGTCGTCTTCGCCTCCACGCCGGAAGACGTGCGGGGCCTCCTCTGGTCGGCGATCTACGACGACAACCCTGTCGTCTTCTTCGAGCACCGGACGCTCTATCCGATCAAGGGCGACGTGCCGCAGGAGATCGAGCCGATCCCGATCGGCCGCGCCCGCGTGCATCGCGAGGGCGAGGACGTGACCGTGATCGCGACAGGCCGGCTCGTCCACGAGAGCCTGAAGGCGGCGGAGGAGGCAGAGGGCGAGGGCATCTCGGTCGAGGTCGTCGACCCGCGCACTCTGCAGCCGCTCGACGAGGAGACGCTCGTCTCCTCCGTGAAGAAAACGAACCGCGCCGTCGTCGCGCACGAGGCCGTGACTCGGATGGGCTTCGGCGCCGAGGTGGCGGCGGTGCTGCAGTACCAGGCATTCGACTGGCTCGACGCGCCGATCGAGCGCGTCGGCGCGAAGTTCGCGCCGCTCGCGTTCGCGCCCGTCATGGAGGCGTTCGTCGTCCCGCACGCAGAGGACGTGCTCGCCGCGATCAAGCGAACCGTCGGAAAGGCGGCGTAGGCGTGGCGACCGAGGTCATCCTCCCGCGGCTCGGCCAGGGGATGGAGTCGGGCACGATCGTCCGCTGGCTCAAGTCGGAGGGCGAGCCCGTCGAGAAGGGCGAGCCGCTCTTCGAGCTCGACACCGACAAGGTGACACAGGAGGTCGAGGCCGAGGCGGCCGGCGTGCTGCTCAAGATCGCGGTCGCGGAGGGAGAAGTCCCCGTCGGGCAGACCGTGGCCTTCATCGGCAATGAAGGCGAGGACGTGCCCGAGGTTGCCGCCGCCGAGGCTCCCGCGCAACAGGCTGAACCGAAGGAGGAGCCGCAGCCCGAGCCCGAGGCGAGACCTGCCGAACCGACCGCGACCACGAACGGCCGCGTCAAGGCGTCGCCCCTGGCGCGCCGGCTTGCCCGTGAGCGCGGGATCGACCTTGCGACCGTGCACGGGACGGGGCCCGAAGGGAGGATCGTCGCGGAGGACGTGGAGCGCGCCGAGGCCGGGGCACCGCCGGCTCCCGTGGCGCTTCCGGCCGGCCAGGCCGAGCGCGTGCCGCTCACCAACATCCGCAAGACGATCGCCCGCCGCCTCACCGAGGCCTGGCAGATCCCCGTCTTCCAGCTCCAGACCTCGGCCGACATGACGCGCGTCAACGCGCTCGTCGCGAGGCTTCGCGAGCGCGACGCCGACGTCCGCGTCACGGTCACCGACGTCCTGACCAAGATCTGCGCCCAGGCCCTCATGCGACACCGCGAGGTCAACGCCGAGTGGACCGACGACGCGATCCTCCTCCATCCGAGCGCGAACGTCGGGCTTGCCGTCGCGGCGCCGCAGGGCCTCGTCGTGCCCGTGATCCGCAGCGCGGAGCGGCTCTCGCTGACCGAGATCGCCGGCAGGCGGTCGGATCTCGTCGGCCGGGCGCGGGAGAACAAGCTGCGCGCCGAGGACCTCGAGGGCGGGACCTTCACGATCTCGAACCTCGGCATGTACGCCGTCGAGCGCTTCACGGCGGTGCTGAACCCGCCACAGGCGGCGATCGTCGCGGTCGGAGCGACGGAGGATCGCGTCGTGCCGGCCGGCGGCGAAACCGTTGTTCGGCCGATGGTCACGCTGACCGGGACGTTCGACCACCGCGCCGTCGACGGCGCACCGGCCGCGGCGTTCCTCCAGACGCTGAAGGAGAGCCTCGAGGATCCGGGGCTCGCGCTGTAGCCGATGGCGCCGACAGTCTGGTATCACGTCCGCGACTTCGACGAGGGCCGCCGTTTCTACCGCGAGGTGCTCGGCTTCCAGGAGCTCTCAGTCGACTTCGAGGAGCGCTGGTCGACGCTCCGCCGCGGCGAGATGGAGATCGGGCTCGCTGAGGGAGAGCCGAGCGACCAGGGTGTCGCGCATGTCGACGTCCCCGACCTCAAGCAGGAGGCGGACCGCCTGCGCGAGGCGGGCATCGAGGTCGGCATCGTCCTCGAGCTGACGGGCGAGATGCGCCTCCTCGACGTCTACGACCCCGACGGCAACCGGATCCAGCTCGCGCAGGAGCTGCGCCCGTAATGCTGCGGCCGGTCGACCAGCAGGACATGCGCTTCCTCCGCGACATGCTCCGCCACGCCTACCACTGGCGGCTCGGCGATCCCGACCTGCCGGTCTACCGCTACGTCAAGAACTGGGGACGGCGCGGCGACGCCGGCGTCGTCGCCTTCTCGGGCCCGAACCCCTACGGGGCGGCCTGGTACCGGCTGTTTCCGGCCTCGGCCCCCGGCTTCGGCTTCGTCGACGAGGAGACGCCCGAGCTGACGATCGCCGTCGTGCCGAGCCACCGCGGCGGCGGCACGGGCGGCGAGCTCCTCGAGGCGCTGCTCGCGCGGGCGCGCGACGAGGGCTTCGCGCAGATCAGCCTCAGCGCCGAGCTGGGCCAGACCGGCTTCTACGAGAAGCACGGCTTCAAAGAGCTCCGGCGCGAGGACGGAACCGTGACGATGGTCGCCGACCTCTAGAGCTGACCCCGCTCGGGCGAGAGGACGCTGGCCCAG
>Ga0070739_10006214_pt1 | contig 13234 bp, 13 predicted proteins | sample Coa_R1_7_FD_66445 | JGI IMG/M metagenome (GOLD analysis project Ga0070739, IMG submission 66445) | Surface soil microbial communities from Centralia Pennsylvania, which are recovering from an underground coalmine fire - Coalmine... | ecosystem: Environmental > Terrestrial > Soil > Unclassified ... | reverse complement strand
GCCAGCGGCAGAGGCCACTTACCTCTCAGCATATCCGGGCCATCGTGCATACCTTTGAAACCCGGCAGCAAGACTATAGCAAGCTGCGCGCCATCCCCCCGGAAGCGTTCACGATGCTTGAGCGCCATCTCGACGGCGTAGCAGTTGATTGGGAAAAGAATGCGATGCTCATAGCATGTATTGAAGCTTTCGCGAGCCGGATACCAAAAGCGCAGGTGCAGGAGGATATCGGACGCACTGCGCCAGAGATCGTTGCCTGGCTCCAGAAGGACCTGAGCCTCTATTTCAAAGAGAAAGCGCGCATGAGCTTTCGCGAGAGCTTCCAGCCGCCGCTGGCCCTGGTGAGTGATCCAGAGAAGTTGCACTCCGGGAAGGAGGTCACGGCCTATAGCGCGCTGCATTTCCTCAGATATTACGATGCCGTGTTCTATGATACCCAGGAAGAATGGGAACGCAAGACCGGGCAATCGGCGGAGGGAATAGATATCGGTGATGTGCTCACCTACTGCCATCTGAGGAAGCTCCTCGATGCGCCGCTCAGGATTGGTCTGAAGCTGGACGCCAGGACCTTTTCCAGAGCGCAGTGGGAAGAGAGCTACGCCTATCAGGTGACAGCGCTCTACGGACTGGAGATCGTGAGCATCACCGATCAGGGCCGGCTCAAACACAGTGTGCAGGACCTTTTGCGCTCGCATTTTGTGCCAGCTTTTGTTGCTGAGCAGGGGAGTCGCAGCCACATGGAGACACTCCAGTTACGGAAGCGAGCACGTTTTTATTCGCTTCCGCTCGAAGTGACCTTCGCGGATGGAAGCCACCGCCGGTATGCAGCGATCTTAGGGACGATGGCATTCCTGGTATGCGCAGAGATGCCGCCCTGGATGCTGCGAAAGGCCCACCTGGAAACGCAACGCGAAGACGATTCGCCCATCATTTGTTAATGGAGAAGGTTCGGCGATGGTATCTGAACCTTGAAGGAGAAGGGAATTATATGCTAACTGATGCGACACAGCAGCGGGAGGAAGGCGAACTGTTCTCGCTGCTGCTCCGGCTCCATCCTCTTGAGGCAGGCTGTGTTTTGCCAGGTGCAGGGAACCAGATCCAGGCGGCCTTTCTGGAGATCGTCCGAGAGAGTGATCCTGCGCTAGCTGCATGGCTGCATGCGCCTCATCAGCGCCGTCCCTATACCCTGAGTTTGCTTCAGGGCTTTAACCATCTGACCAACTCCCAACTCTCGGAAGCTATGAGCAAACAAGTGCCCCTCGAAGTGATGCCTGGACAGGTCTACTGGCTGCGCATCACGATGCTGGACGCCGCCGTCTTCGGCTCATTCGTCCAATACCTGATTATGAAAGGACGCGCGCTTACCGTGCGCATCGGAAATACCCACTTTGAGATCAGCCGCGTGCTGGCAACACCTGAGCCACAGCAGGGAGCTCCGTCATGGGTGGCATATGCCTTCTTTGCTCAGCTTGCGACTGATGATCCCGCACTTACTCATTATCATTTTGAATTCGCCAGCCCCACTGCTTTCAGTAAAGGTCAGCAGTCCTGGGGTAAACGGCTGGACCTTTTCCCCGACCCTGCCACGGTCTTCGATGGTCTGGCGTGTCAGTGGGAATGTTTCGCGCCAGCGCATCTGCGTATTGCTGAGCATGGCCTGACGCCGGGTGATCTGGCAACCTGGTGCAAAGCGAACGTGATTGTGGCGAAATATGCGCTGCAGACGCGCTACCTGCCTTCCAGTAAATTTGGGCAAACCGGCTTTCAGGGAGAAATCACCTACGAGGTCAAAGGGGATCGCACTGCTCGTGAAGCGCGCTGGCTGACGCCACTGGCCCGGCTGGCACTCTTTAGCGGCATCGGGTACAAAACGGCAATGGGTATGGGGCAGGCGCGCTGTATCAATGTGGCGATAGCTCCTCAATCACAGCTAATCGAGCAGGAGGTGAAGGCATGAGCGGGTGGAATAAAACGTCCCGGCCACTGCCCGAGTCCATTCCGATCTCCTTCCTCAATGCGCTGGAATATTGTCCCCGCCGCTTCTACTATGAGTTTGTTCAGGGCGATATGCTGGTCAATGCCTTTGTGTTGGAAGGCAGCTATGTCCACCGGCACGTCGATCAGCCCGGGCACCAGGCATCCCAGGAAGGTGCTATCAGCATTCGTCGTCTCTATCTCGCAAGCGAAACACTGCATCTTTCGGGTTTTGCAGATATAGTCGAAGAAGAAGAGGGCCGGCTCATTCCTGTTGAATACAAGCATGGCAAAGAGGGGAAGTGGCTTAATGACCATATCCAGCTCTGTGCCCAGGCACTCTGCCTGGAAGAGCGGCAGCCGGAGCGAGCGCCCATCCCCTATGGCTTCATCTTCTATTTCGGCTCGCGCAAGCGCATCCAGGTCCCTTTCACGCCAGCTCTTCGTGAGAAAACACGCGCAGCAATAGAGTTGGCGCTCCACACGGCTATCCTTGATGCGCCACCACCGCCGCTGGATGGCAAAGCAGCGGTACGGTGTCGAGATTGTAGCCTGCGCCCACTCTGCTTGCCAGACGAGGTGAAGCTGCTCCTGTCGCAGCAAGAGAGGCGAGAAGGAGGGCATGCAACGCATGCATAACGCCATGAGATCTCTTCAATACGTTAAGGAGGTGCTTGGTGCCCACATTGTATCTGACCGAAGATCGCGCCCTTGTCCGTCGTGATTCGGAAGACTGCTTACTTGTCCAGGTGCCTGAACAGCGGGGAGCCGGCGGTCTTGTGCTCACCCCGGCCTACAAGAAGCATATTCCCCTGATCAAAGTGGAGGCCGTCGTGGTCACGGGAGATGTGACCTTCACGGCTTCTGCTATTCGCATGCTGCTAGAGAAGCAGGTCGAAATTCACTTTATGAGTCATGCTGGCGCGTTTCAAGGCTCTCTTTCACCCGGCCTCTCGAAAAATGCCCTCTTGCGGATCGCACAGCACTGTGCCCATCACGCTCTTGCCCGGCGGTGCGCTCTGGCAAAGCAATTCGTGATCGGGAAACTCACCAATCAGCGCACGATGCTGCAACGGGTGAATCGCCGCCTGACCGATTCGTTCTTTCAGCAGCAGATCGATCAGATGGCCGTCATCCTACGCCAGCTTGCGGCCCTTCCCATTGAAGATGAGAGCGCTCCCAGGCTGGTGAGTGGTGATAGCGGTGTACAGGGGACACGTCTGGAGCAGATCCTCGGGCTGGAGGGCACTGGAAGCGCCGTGTACTTTGGCTGCTTCGGACGTATGCTTTCGGACCAGCAGCAATGGCCGTTTGCCGGCCGAGTCAAACGTCCGCCCACCGATCCGGTCAACGCGCTCCTCAGCTATGGCTACACCCTATTGACCAATCGAGTGATGAGCGCCGTGCAGATCGTTGGCTTTGATCCTTACATCGGCTATTTGCATAGCTCTGCCTATGGACGCCCGGCGCTAGCGCTGGATCTCATGGAAGAGTTCAGGGCGCTCATCGTCGATTCAGTCGTCTTAACCCTGCTCAACAAACGCATGCTTAGCCGCGAAGATTTTGAGGTCGAAGTCGGAGCCTATCGTCTCAAGAAGGAACCCAGAAAACTGTTCCTGACCAGGTTTGAGGAGCGGTTACATGAGCAGATCACGCATCCGATGTTTGGCTATAAAACAACCTATAAGCAGTGCCTGGAACTCCAGGCCAGGCTCCTCGCCAAATATCTGACAGGAGAGATCGAAAGCTATCCGCCATTGGTAATGAGATAGGAGGGCAGATGACAACGAAGGCAGGACCAGCCAGTTCTACGACGTGCTATATCGTCGCCTACGATATTTCTGACGATCGGAGGCGTACAAAGGTGCATAAGGTTCTTTCGGGTTTTGGCACCTGGACCCAATATTCGCTCTTTGAGTGCTTCCTTTCAAAGAAGGAACTGGTGATGCTCAAGGTCAAATTAGCCAGGCACCTCGATGATACCCAGGATAGTGTCCGCTTCTATTCCCTCTGCGCCAGTTGTGTCGAGAAAGTTGAGACCGTAGGGGGATCACCACCGACAGAGGAACGGATCTTCGTGATCTAGCGAGAAGAGATCGCGAGCATCTGGTGTGATGACGGCGTTGAGCAGAGATGCTCGCAAGGCTCTGGAGGCGGATCGAGTCCACAATGGCCCATAAAAGACGTTCCGAAAAGAACCTGAAAAATCGAGAAAGAGGAGATGCTCGCAAAGAAGTGATTGTCTCCGCTTGTCAGGCTCACTGATACGCTCGCCGTCGGAACGCAGGCAAGCCCGGATGAGGGATTATAACTCTCATTCATCCACATCTTCAATCAGTTCTCTTGCGTCGGAACGCAGGCAAGCCCGGATGAGGGATTATAACCAGAGCATTGCGCGATGTGACGCTGGCAGGCGTCGCGTGTCGGAACGCAGGCAAGCCCGGATGAGGGATTATAACGATAGTTCCGGGAGCGGGTGGAATGCAACCTACAAAGTCGGAACGCAGGCAAGCCCGGATGAGGGATTATAACCATCATGGGGACCATTGAGAGAAAGGGAGAGGCTATTGTCGGAACGCAGGCAAGCCCGGATGAGGGATTATAACTGGCGTCACCGTCGAGATCACCCGCAAGGCGCTGGACGTCGGAACGCAGGCAAGCCCGGATGAGGGATTATAACACAAAACCCTCCATCCTAAACGGAACAGGGCTATTGTCGTCGGAACGCAGGCAAGCCCGGATGAGGGATTATAACGAAAGAAGAAAAGAGGAGAACACAACATGCAACACCCGTCGGAACGCAGGCAAGCCCGGATGAGGGATTATAACCGCCTGTGTGCGCATTCTATCAAGCGCTTTGCCAGGTTGTCGGAACGCAGGCAAGCCCGGATGAGGGATTATAACGCAGAATGAGTTCGGACGGGATGGGCAGCTCGCCCGGTCGGAACGCAGGCAAGCCCGGATGAGGGATTATAACAGGAAGATCTTTCGCAATCCCGAACGGATGCCACAGTCGGAACGCAGGCAAGCCCGGATGAGGGATTATAACCATCACTTCGCAACATTGCAGCTGCAACCGGCTTGAGTCGGAACGCAGGCAAGCCCGGATGAGGGATTATAACAACCCGAAAAAGCACCTCATTAACGGCGTGTCTGCGCGCCAGGTCGGAACGCAGGCAAGCCCGGATGAGGGATTATAACGCCACCGATGTGCCTGCCGGTCTAAAGCTTGCCCAGTCGGAACGCAGGCAAGCCCGGATGAGGGATTATAACGATCGCAAGCATTGCCACCATATACTTGATACCTTCGGCGTCGGAACGCAGGCAAGCCCGGATGAGGGATTATAACACTCCGAGCCGTGCCCCTCGGCATGACCGCCCTCACCGTGTCGGAACGCAGGCAAGCCCGGATGAGGGATTATAACATGTCGTCCACGGCTGGTCAGTTCAGGCCAGACCGTGAGTCGGAACGCAGGCAAGCCCGGATGAGGGATTATAACCGCATATGCACCCTATTGAAGCGCTTAGAAAGCATCTGTCGGAACGCAGGCAAGCCCGGATGAGGGATTATAACTTGCCGATGCCCCGATAACCCGGCAGGACATCGGAGTCGGAACGCAGGCAAGCCCGGATGAGGGATTAGAACGCCTGCACGGAGATGCCGGTGGTAGCCGGATTGGATGGGTCGGAACGCAGGCAAGCCCGGATGAGGGATTATAACCCAATGCAAGCGCGATGGTGCCTGACCCTGAAAGTCCTGTCGGAACGCAGGCAAGCCCGGATGTGGGATTATAACACTCCTCAGCTTGGCACAAAGGGAGGGATCGTCATAGAGTCGGAACGCAGGCAAGCCCGGATGTGGGATTAGAACGATTATATCGTCCACATTCCTGTCGTCCTTTCTGTTGGTCAGAATGGGGCAGGCCCGGATGCGAGAGCAGAGCCATCGTGGTGCACACTACCACCCGCTTGTATGAGAGTGTGTCAGCAGAACTGGCTATGATGATGCCGGCGTGGGGCGCGAACGCATTGGAGAGGAGAAGATACGAACTGGAGCAAGGAACCGGGGCGGTCGTGATGTCCCCCTATAACTTCACTTTGCCAGCATCGATGCCCCAGGTCCTGGCGTGGATGAGGCCGCTGGCCCGGGTGCAGCGGGGCGAGTTGCAACTGTATCCGGTCTTTGCAGAAATAGCGGAGAGCGGGCGCCTTTAGTGTGAAAATCCCCTTATTCGGAATGCTCCTTCGTCACAGTCCGAATAATGGATGTTATTCGAGAATAAAAGCGGAGCGCGCTATTCCGAATAACATCCATACCACACCGAAGACGCCCGCTCTGGATGTACAAGGACCACAGCATTCATTCCCTCCCAGCCACATGTCATGGTAAGGATCCCTCTCATCCCCTTGCCTTTTTCTGTCTTATTACTTATAATGTCATTATGTTATGACATTTCTGTCGGGAAGGGAGATCTGCCCTATGCAGCCCGTCCGTTATCGCGCCGCCTCCAAAAGTAGCCCGTTGCCCATGCATTATCAGGTTGAGCAGGATATGCGCGAACGCATCGCTTCGGGCACATGGAAACAGGGTGAGCAGATCCCAAGCGAGCAAGAGCTTTGCGCTCTCTACCGCGTGAGCCGAACCACTCTGCGTCAGGCGATTCAAATGCTGGTCGATGAGGGCTTGATTGTCCGCGAGCGTGGCCGAGGCTCGTTCGTCCGAACGCCGATCATCACTGCTGGTTCGCGAGGTCTAACCTCGTTTAGCGAAGAGATGGCGGTGGCTGGTATGCACGCCGGGGCACGCGTGCTCAGTATTGGTTTGCAACCATGCTCGCCGGATATGGCCCATCGTCTGCGTCTTGCCGCCGGAGCCGATCTGGTGGTCATTCAACGCATCCGCTATGCCAATGAGAGCGCCGTTGGTATTCAGACCGCGCATTTGCCGGCAGCCCGTTTCCCTGGATTAGAAGAGGCTGATCTCTCAGACCGTTCGCTCTATGGCTATCTTGAGGAGCACTACGGGGTGATGGTCGCCGAAGCCGAGGAAATTTTCTCCACGACGTTGATCAGCGGGCGTCATGCCCAGTTGCTCAACATTCATGACGGCGCCTGCGGTTTTTATGTCGAGCGACTCACCTTTGATGGTACGAAGGAACCATTCGAGTTCGTCACCTCCATCATGCGGGGGGACCGTTACCGGGTGCAGTTGTTTTTACGGGCCTCCAGACGACAGATCTAAGCGGCCAGTTTGATCGATCAGACAAGAGTCCTTCTCTTACCAATCGCGCCTGGCATCTCTTGTCGCACCGATTAGCGTTCGGATCCCGGCAAGCAATCACGAGCAGACAGAAGGAGCAAGGAGTGGAACCCATCACTTATTTCAGTGCAGTGGCATCTGTTCTGGAACATCTCCAGCAGCAGGCAGACAGTATTCGCGCCGTCGCCGAACGGGCGGCTGACACGATCTTCACCGGGCATTGGGTCCGGCTCTTTGGCAGCGGCCACTCGGTGCTTCCCGTCCAGGACTGCTTTCCGCGCTATGGTACTTACGTGGGCTTTTATCCCATCATGGATCCTCGCTTGATGTGGACTGCCGTGAGTGGTCCTGGTGGCGCTGAGGAGTTGCTCTGGCTGGAACGGCAGGAACACTACCTCGATGCTTTCCTGCGCCACAATCGCTGGGACCCGCACGATATGCTCATCGTGGTATCTCATGGCGGCCAGAACGCGGCCCCGGTGGAAATGGCACTCGCGGGCAAAAAGGCCGGGCTGTATGTCGTCGCCATCACTTCGGAGGAGAATCATCGTCAGAAGCCAGCCACGCATTCGAGCGGCAAGAAGATCGGTGATATTGCTGATCTTACCCTCTTCAACGGCGCGTCCGCAGAAGACGCGGTTGTGGCGGTGCCGGGAGTGCAGGGCAAGGTGGGTGGTATCTCAACGCTAGCGGCAATGGCGCTCATCCAGGCCATCGTCTCTGAAACAGCTCTGGCTCTGGCCCGGCGTGGCTATACTGTCAGGCCCTTTGCTGCCCCAAATGCCGAAGGGGTGGGTCCTCATCACAACGAAGCCGTCTTTGAAGAGTTCCGTAGGCGTTTGAACCAGTCATGAAGCGATTGGAGGTTGCTTCCAATGGTATCGCGACGTATTACACACCGGATTCCTCGTCTGGCAGCCCTCATGACGCTGCTGGTCCTGGTGCTGGCCGCCTGTGGTGGCTCTGGCTCTGCCGGGCCATCATCCAGCTCGAAGGTTGCCATTACCTATTTGACGCACTGGTCGGGTCCCCAGGTTGACCAGCTTCACGCGGCGATTGCCGCCTATGAGAAGATCAATCCGAATGTGACGATCACCGTGCGTACAGTCCCCTTTGGCAATCTCTTGACGACGATTACTACGCAGGGAAGCAGCTCCAGCGGTCCGACGATTATGGGCATCTATAACCTCTGGATGCCGCAGTTAGTGCAGAGTAACCTGCTGGCTACCGCGCCTGCCGATGATGGGCAGGACATTCAGCAGGCGTATGCGCCCAGCATCGTCTCAGCCGTGCAGGTGGATGGCAAGATCTACGGCTATCCGAACGAAGTGGATCTGTATGCTCTCAACTACAACAAAGCGCTCTTCCAGCAGGCGGGTATCGCCAATCCTCCCACCACCTGGGCTGAACTCATCAGTGATGCACAGAAATTGACGAAGCGCGATAGTTCAGGCAAGATTACCCAGCAAGGCTTCGGCGTCATCACCAGTTGGAATAGCGGCGTCGTTCACCCCTGGCTCTCCTTGATGGATTCCGATGGGGGACAGTTGCTTTCAGCCGATCATAAGCCGCAACTGAACTCGAAGGCCGCTCTGGAGACCACAAATCTCTACTATCAGTTGGTCTTCAAAGATCATACCACGGATCCGGCGATGGGACAGGCCAATGCCTCGACGACGGGGCCGTACCTGGATAACTTCGCCGGTGGGAAGACGGCCATGATCATCATGGCAAACTGGTGGGAGAGCGACTTGCAGGCAGCGATGGGCCAGCGCTTCCAGGATGTCGCGACGGCCCCGATCCCGGTTGGCCCCTCTGGCAGTGGATCGCACAGCGTCTCCTATTCCTGGAGCACCGTGGTGAGTGCGCATGCCTCGGCGGATCAACAGGCAGCGGCGTGGAAGTTTTTACACTGGCTTAATGGCCCGCAGAGCGGCAAGAACGGCTCCTCGGCGATGGGGGATATTCTCATGGGAATGGGCATCCTGCCAGGCCGCACCTCAGACTTGCAGGCGCACCAGAGCCAGCTTAACTCGCCGTTCATCCATACCTATGTGGAGGAACTCCCAACCAGCATGCCATTTCCAACTGTGTTGGGGGGCGACGAATTGACGACAAGCCTGCAAAAGTCCATCGAGTCGATGCTCTTTGGACAAGCCTCGCCCCAGCAGGCCATGTCGCAGGCGCAGGCGAACCTGAGCCAGATTCTCGGTCAGTATTACTCTTCATAAGGAGGGACTGCCACCGATAGCGAGAAGACGGCATGCGGCTCAGGCAGGTGTCGCATGCCGTCTTCTTCGCTGGCTCCCCTATCGTTCAAGGTAGTAATCATGAAAAGGTATAGATCGCGGGCCGTCTCTACGGTCGGTTTGTTAACGCCAGGGTTGGGGCTGTTAACGCTCTTTGTCGCCGTGCCGATTCTCCTGACCGCCTGGATCAGCTTGCATCGAGGATCAATGGCGGTTCCCTACTCGGCCCTGCAATGGGTCGGGCTGCATAACTACGGCACGATCTTTGCGCAGGCCACATTTCGCACAGCGCTGCTCAATGTCTTTCTCTATTCGCTGGGCAATCTCGCTATTATTCTGCCGCTGGCAATCCTGCTGGGCCTGTTTCTCTACCAGACACGCGTCCGGGGCAAACAGCTTATACGCACGCTGCTCTTTTTGCCCTACATGATCCCGACCGTCGCGGTTGCTATCGTCTGGGGCTATCTCTACGAGCCACAGTATGGGCCGCTCAACCAGATTCTGGGATGGCTGCACCTCCCTGCCCAGGATTGGCTGGGTTCGGTCCATGAAGCGCTGCTCTCTCTGGTGATATTGAACGTATGGCAAACGCTGGGCTACTACGTCGTGATTGTGGTGGCGGGACTGACCGAGATCCCTCAGGAGTACTATGAAGCGGCAGCCATCGATGGCGCCTCCTGGTTCCAGCGACAATGGCACGTCACTTTGCCGCTGCTGCGCCATACGCTGGCCTTCGTCATCGTCATCCTGAGCATCAACACGCTCCAGATCTTCGATCCGGTCTATGTCCTGACGCAAGGCTCCCCGGTCAACTCGACCAATGTGGTCGCCTACCAGATGTATGTCACGGCCTTTAATTATGGGCAGGCCGGAACCGCCAGCGCGATGGCAATGGTTTTGCTCGCGGTGGTGCTCGTTTTATCGCTGCTGCAATTACGCCTCTTCCGCTCCATCTGAGCCGGAAAGGAAGGCAAAGGAGCCTTGTCGTGCCTATGGCTTATGCATATAAGAAGATCTCTAAGACCTCCCAGGTGAGATGGCGCCGGGCGGCGAACTTGCTCCACTATCTGCTGATGGCGCTCATCATCGGCGTGATGCTCTTCCCGTTCTTCTGGTTAGTCGCATCCAGCCTCAAAGCGCCGAATGAACTGGGAGCTATACCGCCAGTATGGTGGCCGACCCATCCCGATATTACATCCTATCTAATCGTCTTCAAGGTTGTTCCGTTCGCACGCGCGCTGTTGAACTCGATCATTGTCACGCTCTGCTCCACCATAGGGATTCTGGTGACGAGCATCATGGCGGGCTATGTCTTCGCCAAACACGAGTTTCGCGCGAAACATCTCCTCTTCATCGGGGTGCTGGCGACGATGATGGTGCCACAGTTTGTGATGCTCATTCCGCTCTATCGCATGATGAACGCACTCTCTCTGGTCAACACCTACCCTGGCTTGATTCTGCCTAATCTCGCCAATGGTTTTGGCATCTTTCTCATGCGACAATTCATCCTGGGCATCCCCGATGAACTGCTGGAAGCGGCACGCATCGATGGCGCCTCAGAGTGGACGATTCTATGGCGGGTGGTGACGCCGCTCCTGCGCCCGGCAGCGGCAGCGCTGATCCTGTTTGCCTTTGTTTTCCAGTGGAACAATTTTCTCTGGCCCTTATCGATTGTCTACTCGCAGGATATGAGCACCGTCGTGCTCTCCTTGAATGGCTTGCGGACCTATACCTCCAGTATCACGTTTACGAATATTGTGATGGCAGGAACCGCTATCGGGATCTTGCCCAGTGTGATTCTGACGCTCTGGGCGCAGAAATACTTCATCGCGGGCATCTCGCTGACTGGCATTAAAGGGTAGCCAGTGCCGGTAAGGAGGGAACAGTGTAGTATGTTTTTGGGCATCGACGTGGGAGGAACGAAAATCCAGGGAGCATACTTGGGGCAGGGCGCTGTCCAGTTGACCGCCAGAAGAACCACGCCAACCAGCAGCTATGAGGCATTTCTGGAAACGCTGGTCGGGTTGGCAGAAGAAGCTGTGCGGAGCACTGGACCGCTCAAGCGAGTGGGGATCGGGATCCCGGGAACAACCGCCGGAGGAAACGTGATCTGGGTGCCCAACCTGCCGTTTCTCGATGGCAGAGAACTGGCCCAGGATCTCTTCACGCGACTGGGAACAGAGGTGGTGCTCGCCAATGATGCGCAGCTTGCCCTGCTGGGAGAGCAGTGGCAGGGAGTAGCCCGTGGAAGGCACAGCGCCGTCCTGCTCACCATCGGGACCGGGGTGGGCGGGGCCATCATGCTGGATGGAAAGATCGTTAGAGGCGTTCACGGGAGCGCTGGCGCCTTCGGGTGGCTGAATCTGGATTGGCGCGAAAGCGCCGATCAGGTGCATGGCTACCTGGGACGACATGGCTCTGGCAGGGCGCTCTCGGCGCTGGGCCAGCAGCTCGATCCGCCGGTCACCTCCTACGAACTGATCGCCAGGGCACGAGCGGGCGATCCTGCCAGCAGAGAGATCATGGAGCAATTCAGCACCTTGCTGGGAGTAGCATGCGCCAGTATCGTCAGCATCCTTGACCCGGAGGTGCTGATTGTGGCTGGCGGCCTGGCGGAGGCGTTTGATCTCTTGGCCGAGGGGCTGCGCAGCGGATTACGGGAAGCCGGCTCGCCCAGTGTGCGCGAAACCCCTCTCGTCGTGGCGCACCTGGGCAAGGATGCTGCCGCCTACGGGGCGTTGCGCGCTGCCCTGGACGAGCCAGCGCCATGGAGTGATGGCTAAGCCATAGGATCAAGGTCAGGACACACCGCAAACTGCCGCAGCATTGATCCGTGCAGTGAGACGGTTCGTTCGCGCACTCCCCCCTTGATGGCCTCACTCATTCAGTCATAGAGCGTGGTTGTCACGGGCGTCAGGCCGCGCTTGAGGCCGGCACGTTCGACGACTTTGGGCGCAAGCCGCCGTGCTTGCTCCAGAATTTCCTCCTCATCCAGCGTGAGCACCTTGCGCTTCTCCATCACCAGCGTCCCGTTGATGATCGTGTTCTTTACGCTGCTGCCGGTTGCCGCATAGACCAGTGTTTGTACGGGATCGTGGCAGGGCACCCACTCCACCTGCTCCAGATCGAACATGATCAGGTCGGCGCGCTTGCCCAATTCCGCCGAGCCGATCTCGTCGTCTCACAGCAATGCCTGTGCGCCCTTGATGGTCGCCATACGCAACGCCTGCGTGGCCGGGATCATCTCTGCATCGAGGAACAAGAACGCTTTAAAAAAACCTTTGCGACGCAGGTTCAAGCAGCAGTCGCCACGCGCCCGCCAGAAGATGAGCGACCTGTTCTAATCATGGCCCAGGATGAGGGGCGCTTTGGGCGGATCTCGCGTCCCAAACGATGCTGGGCGCCACCCGGGATGAGACCGACGGCCCCGGCCCAGGTGGTGCGCGAGTCAGTGCACGTCTTTGCGGCGGTCGTCCCCCAGACAGGGGAGATGACCGCGCTGGTGCTGCCGGAGGCCAACACGGCGATGATGACTCTCTTTTTAAAGCAGGTCAGCCAGAGCTTTGCCCGGTATTTTGTGGTTATGCAAGTGGATCAAGCCGCCTGGCACCACTCCACGACACTGGCTGTGCCAGACAATATCCGCCTGATCCAGCAGTCGGCCTATCAGCCCGGCAAGCCATGAGGGGCAGCTTCCCTCGGATAGAGAGTTACTCCTGCAAAACGAGAGAGTATGACGACATAGAATGAT
>Ga0070739_10006213_pt1 | contig 13235 bp, 10 predicted proteins | sample Coa_R1_7_FD_66445 | JGI IMG/M metagenome (GOLD analysis project Ga0070739, IMG submission 66445) | Surface soil microbial communities from Centralia Pennsylvania, which are recovering from an underground coalmine fire - Coalmine... | ecosystem: Environmental > Terrestrial > Soil > Unclassified ... | reverse complement strand
GCGCGATCCGCCGCCGGGCCGCTCTGGCCTGCCTCGGTCAGCGAGAAGAACAGCTCCTCGAGCGAGGCGCCCTGCGGCGCGAGCACCCGAATCAGCGCGCCGGCCTCGACCAGCGCCTGCGACAGCTCGGCGACCGCGGCGTCGTCGGCGACGAACGAGATCTGGCCGTCGGCCAGCTTGACGTCACTGACCCCGGGCTGCGCCTGGCAGACAGCGAGCGCGCCCCGTTCGTCGGTGCTCACCAGCCGATAGGTCATCCCCGCGGCCCGCTTGAGGTCGGCGATCTCTCCCTCGTAGATGATCCTGCCGCGCTGGACGATCGCCACGCGGTTGCAGACCTCCTCCACCTCGGCCAGCAGGTGGCTCGAGAGCACGATTGTGATCCCCTGGATCGCCAGCCGCTGGATCAGCAGCCGCATGTCTCGCATCCCGGCTGGATCCAGCCCGGTGGTCGGCTCATCGAGCAGCAGCAGCTTCGGGTCGCGCAGCAGCGCCGCGGCGATGCCCAGCCGCTGGCGCATCCCGTGCGAGTAGCCGCCGACGCGGTCGCCCGCGCGATCCGCGAGCTCGACCGCCTCGAGCGCCTGATCGATCCGAGCGTGGGCGCCATCGCCGTCGAACGCGGCCAGCAGCTCGAGGTTCCGCCGGCCGCTCAGGTACGGATAGAACGTCGGCGCCTCGACGAAGCCGGCGACCCCCTCCAGCGCCTGCACGGTCTGAAGCGGATCTCGCCCGAACACCCGGACGCTCCCCTCGGTCGGGCGGATCAGCCCGAGCATCATCCGCAGCGAGGTCGTCTTCCCAGCCCCGTTCGGGCCGAGATATCCATACACGTCGCCGGCGTGGACGGTCAGGTCCACTCCCGCGACCGCCACCAGCTCGCCGTAGCGCTTGACCAGCCCCCGGACCTCGAGCGGGGGCGCCCCCGCCTCGCTCATAGGCCCCGCGCCACTGCGTCAGCCACGTCCGGCCGGACCGAGCCCGCCACCGTGTAGCTCACGCCGCCGGAGCTGAAGCGCACGATCGTTCCCAGCGCCGTGTCCAGCTGCTGCGCGCTGGCGCCGTGGATCGAGACCGTCGGCAGCATGATGCCGCTCGCGTGCTCGCCGGATCCGCTGCTCAGGCTGAGCTGCTTCTGGCTGCCCTGCGTCGCCGGCTCCTCGATCACGGCGACCGTGCCGAGGCCCTTGCCGTAGAGCACGAGCGCGCCGTGGTGTGGCCCCATGTCGAGCAAGCTGACCGACCGGCGCTGGAGCCCGGCGAGCTGCCGCGGCGCCGCCAGCTTGAACGACAGGTGGCGCGCGACCGCGTTGACGCCGGTTACGTCGGCGTGGTTCGAAGAGGCCTTGCCGCTGCCGGCCGGCATCGCCACCGTCACGACGTGCGCGCCGCTCGGCGGCTGCAGGTCGAACACGCTCGCGGCGATCGTGCCGTAGCTGACGCCGCTCGCGGCGATCTGGAGCGCGGGCGTGCTGTCGCCGCGGGCGTAGACGGCGAAGCGCAGCGGCACGCCCTTGAGCGCGTCCCACGCGACCTGGAGCTGCCCGATCAAGCCGGCGCTCGACTTCGGTGACATCTCAACGGTGAACGCGGGCTGCCCACCGACGTCGGTCGGGATCGCGCCGCTGATCTGGAGGTGGGTCGCGAGCCGGTTCAGCTCGGTCTGGATCTGCGACAGCGACGGCGGCGCCTCGGCTTTGCCGGGCTTGTGGGAGCTGGGACGGCTTTGCGGGAGCTTGCCCTCGTAGACCGAGTTGAGCGTCGGGTCGTAGATCCGCCACGAGCTGTGTGTGAGGACGACCTCGGGGTCGCCGTTGTCGCCGTAGAGCTCGAGCCGGAGCCGGCCGTCGTTCGAGACCCAGATGTGGCCGCTGCCGCCGGTCAGCAGCGGGTCTGAGCCCTGGATCTCGAAGCTCGGGAACAGGTTGTTGGTGAAGTTGATGTCGGCGCTGATGCCCTTGACGGGCTTGGCGGTCAGCGCGCCGCGGATCGCGGCGGCAAGCGGCTCTGGCTTGGGGACGGGGCCTCCGCCGGTGGCCGCGACCGCGATCGCGGCGCCGCCGCCGATCGCGACGGCGACCCCCGCCAGCGTCGCCAGCAGCCGCCTGGTGGGCGCAGTCCTCAGAAACCTGTTCACCATCTCGGCCTTCCTTTCAAACTACGACCTACTCAGGGTAACCCCATCAGGTAGGTTCGGCGCCTGTGTCCGTCCGTGACCCGATGAGAGATTGCCCATCTGCATTATCGGCTGAGAGATTCCGTAGCCGTCGTCCTTTGACTTGGGAACGCCCATGTGCCGCCTGTTCGGGATGAGCGGCGGACACGAGCGGATCCGCGCCACCTTCTGGCTGCTGGAGGCGCCCGACTCGCTCGCGCAGGAGAGCCGGCGCAACCCCGACGGAACCGGGCTCGGGTATTTCGACGAGGAGGACCAGCCGGTGGTGCTCAAGCAGCCGCTGGCGGCCTACGAGGACCAGCAGTTCGCGCAGGAGGCCAAGGAGGTCTGCGCGCGGACCTTCGTCGCGCACGTCCGCTACGCCTCGGGAACGCCGATCACGCTGCGTAACACCCACCCGTTCGTGCTGGACGGGCGCCTGTTCGCCCACAACGGCGTGATCGGGGACCTGCCGGCGCTCGAGCGCGAGCTCGGCTCAGCGATCGGGATGGTGGGCGGTGAGACTGACTCCGAGCGCTACTTCGCGCTGATCACGCGCGAGGCGGCGCGCACCGGGGACGTCGGCGGGGCGATCGTCAGCGCCGCTCGCTGGATCGCCGAGCACCTGCCGGTGTTCGCGCTCAACTGCGTGCTGACCACCGACTCCGAGCTGTGGGCGCTGCGCTATCCCGACGTGCACGAGCTGCACCTGCTCGAGCGCCCGGCCGGCGGCTCCAGCGGCGCGCGCCACATGGACCACGCCAGCGCGCGCGGATCGGTGCGGGTCAGATCCGGTGACCTGGCGCGTCGAGCGGCCGTGATCATCGCCAGCGAAGCGATGGACGAGAACCCCGGCTGGCGGGCGCTTCAGTCGGGCGAGCTCGTGCACGTCGGTCCGGATCTCGAGGTGACGGTCACGCGAGTGATCGACCGTCCACCGGCGCACCAGCTGACGCTCGCGGAGCTCGAGCCGAAGGCGGCCGCTTCGCAGGGAGGCTCCGCCCAGACGTGACGCCGCGGCTGATCGAGCGCCACCCCGCGGCCTACGAGCTGCTGATCCGGGCGCGGTCCGGCCGGCATTTCAACGAGCGGATGCAGGCGGTCGCCGCCGAGGTCCCGCCGGCCAGCTCGGTGGTCGAGCTCTGCTGCGGCCCCGGAACGCTCTACACGCACTACCTGCGCGACGGCGTCTCCAGCTACGTCGGACTGGACGTGAACGAGCGGTTCGTGGCGAGCCTGCGGCGGCGGGGCGTCGACGCCCGCCCGATGGACCTGTCCAACTCGCGCGAGCCGATCCCGAGCGCCGACGTCGTGATCATCCAGGATGCGCTGCACAAGTTCCTGCCCGACCCGGCGCACATCGTCGATCGAATGCTGGCCGCCGCCCGCCGCCTCGTGGTCGTCGCCGAGCAGGTCCGCACCCCCGGCTCGGCCGGCCCCCTGCGACGGCTCGTCGCAGTGGGCACGTCCGAGCGCCTCACCGGCGAGCTGCTCGACCAGCTGTTCGAGCCATATCGGGAGCTGCTCGTGAAAACGACCGCGCTCCCGGGCGGCCATGAGAAGCTGTATGTGCTGCGGGCCGGATGATCGACGCGCGCCGCGCTGGCGGGCCGGATGATCGACGCGCCGCGCGACGCCGTACGATGTGCCGATGGATGCTGACCACATCGAGGCGGGGCAGGAGTGGGAGCTGGAGGAGATCGAGCGTGACGAGCGCGCGGCGCGCGAGCGACTGGAGGCTGCTCGTGAACGCAACCTGATGGTCGACGGCGAGATTCCACACGAGCACCACGAGCTGCTTCACCGGCTCGAGGCCGAGTGGAAGCAGGCACGCGAGCGCTTGGAGCACGCTCGCCGCGCCCGCGGGGCGTGAGCGGCCTCCCCCCCGGCCCGCGCCTGCCGCGACTCGTCCAGACCGCCGGCTTCATCGTCGGGGGCGTGCGCTTCCTCGAGGCCTGCCGGCGCCGTTACGGCGGGGCGGTGACGCTCGGGACGCTGTTCGACAGCGGGTTCGTGATGGTGTTCGACCCGGCGCTGGTCAAGGAGCTGTTCCAGGGCTCGAACGATCAGCTCCACGCGGGCGAGGCCAACGCCCTGCTGGGGCCGGTGCTCGGCGAGCGTTCGGTGCTGCTGCTCGACGGAGCCGAGCACCTCCGCCACCGCCGGCTGATGCTGCCCGCCTTCCACGGCGCCCAGATCCGCTCATGGGTGGGCGCGATGCAGGAGGCGGCCGATCTGGAGATCGACCGCTGGCCGGTCGGCGAACCGTTCCCGATCTTCACGAGCATGCAGTCGCTGACGCTGCGCGTGATCATCCGCGTCGTCTTCGGCTACCCGCCGGGCCCGGCGGCAGACGAGCTCCAGCGCCGGGTCCGCGCGATGATCGAGCCCGTCGCGCGGCCGCGCGGCCTGCTGCTGGCGCAGCTGCTGATGCGCTTTGGCGACCGCGGCGAGCGGCGCGCGATCACTCAGTTCGAGGCGCAGCGGGCCGCCGTCGACGAGCTCCTGTACGCCGAGATCGCCCGGCGCCGCGCCGAGCCCGATCTCGCCGAGCGGACCGACGTGTTCTCGGCGTTGCTGCTCGCGGAGGACCAACAGGGGCAGCACCTGTCTGACCGCGAGGTCCGCGACGAGCTGGTGACATTGCTGCTCGCCGGGCACGAGACGACCGCGGTCGGCCTGGCGTGGACGTTCGATCTGCTGCTGCACTCGCCCGCGGTCCACGAGCGCGCCTCCGAGGGAGACGATGAGTACCTCGACGCGGTCGTCAAGGAGGCGCTGCGGCTGCGGCCGGTGATCCCGGCCGTCGGCCGGGTCGTGCGCGGCACGCCGTTTAAGCTGGGCCGCTACGAGATCCCGCCCGGGTATGAGATCAACCCTTCGATCCGGGTGATCCACCGCCGCGGCGACCTGTATCCCGAGCCGCACGCGTTCCGACCGGAGCGCTTCCTCGTCCCAGACCCGCCTGACACCTACACCTGGATCCCGTTCGGGGGCGGCACCCGCCGCTGCCTCGGCGCGAGCTTCGCGCTGCTCGAGATGCGGGTCGTCCTGCGCCGGGTGCTCGAGCGCGCCGCGCTGCGCGCGGCCGAGCCCTCGCCCGAGGAGCCGACCTTCCGCGGGATCACGCTGGCGCCGCGGGGTGGCGTGCGCGTCGTCCAGGATCGGGCGCCGGGCGAACCGCGCAGCACCCGGCAGCAGATCGCCACCGTCAGCGACTCACTGGCGAGCGCTGCGACGCCGAGCGAGTTAAGCCAATCGCCGATGTCGTCGCTCATCGCCGGCAGGCCGACCGAGCGCGAGAGCGCATAGCCGGCGATAGCCGTCAGCGACAGCCCTGCCGCACCGGCCCACACCACGGCTTGATCTCGCGTCAGGAGAACCGCGGCCATCGTCAGCGCCGCGGCGCTCAGCGCCGCGAACAGGATTCCCGCGTAGGGCGCCTCGCGCAGGTGCTCCGGAACGAGAGCGATGTGGATTGCGGCTGTCGTAACGAGCAGCATTGCCGCCGTCCACCGCCACGGTGAGTGCAGAATCATCGATGTTCCTCGAGCGCCGGCGGCCGCGCGGCGTTCACCGCGCGGCCGCACGCCGCGTCGTTACTTGGCGATCCTGACCAGGCGCTCCATCCCCAGCTGGGTGTGCTCGCGCCCGTCGAGCGTGTCCATGAAGCAGGCCTCGACGTAGTAGCCGGACTTGGCGTGTAGGACCATCTGCTGGATCGCGCCGGGCGACGCGGGCCCCATCAAGTTGACGAACCGGTGGTTCACCAGCTTCTCGGCGCCATGATCCTTGCCCTCGCGCAGCAGTGCCATCACGGCTTTCCCGGTGGCCTTGTTACGCACCCCGATCAGCGTGATCATGTGGACCAGCCAACCACCATCACGCGCCCGCACGATCGTGCCGTCATGAAGCACCTTCGCCCCGCGGAAGGTGAACTCGATCGCGGTCTCAGTCGCTTTCGCTTTCGGAAGCGCAGCCGGTGATGAAGACTGGCTGACGGTGAACTGGGTGACCGCGGGCGGGCCGTTGCCGGTGATGTTGAGCGCCGCGTAGTTACCCGGCGTCAGCACGGTCTGGATCGTGCCCGGCGCGCTGGCGTCGACAAACAGCGTGCCGTAGGGCGTCAACGCATTGATGTCGCCGTGGTGACCCTGTACGGCGTCGAACGCCTGCTGGAACGAGACGCCCGGGTTCAGGCGTACCAGCCCGTACTCGGGACCGTTTGTATTCGGTCCCGATGGCGCGTGGCCCGAAAACGTCGATACGACGTTGACTGCGCCCGACACCATGCTCCCCGAGACCGAGATTCCGTGGGTGCCGTTGAGGGCGACGTCGAGGGTCGGCAGCGACGAGGCGCCGCTGGCGACCGGGGTGAGCGCGAGCGCCGCCGTGCAGGCGAGCGAGGCCGCCGTCGCGACCAGCGCCCGAGATCGCTTTGACATGTGTTTGCACCTCCGAGTGATGGGTTTGCCGTAGACGAGACTCCTGCGCGGCCCGGGCATCGATCAGCCCGCCTGCTCCGCCTCCTCGGGGGCGATCACGACCGTCGGCGTAATCCGGGCGAACGGAAACTGCGCTCGCTCGTTAGCCGTGGCGGCGGTCTCCGCGTGCTCACTGTCGAACCGGCAGAAGCACGTCTCCTCGAGCGCCAGGAACAACGAGCCGCCGTAACGGACCGGCGTTCCAGCGGCCGACAGCTCCGCGCAGGCGACCTGCACACGCCCGATCGCGACACGCAGGTCAGCCTCGGAGAACCCGGGAAGGTAGCGCTCCACGAGGTAGGAGTTCACGCCGGCCACCGTAGGCGCGGCGAGAAGGGCGTTCAACCGGGGGAATCCCCGGATTTAGCCCCGACCAGCTCGATCCTGTCCGGGGTTCCCGGACCGGAGCCCGCCGCCAGGTCGGGCCGTGAGCGAAGCGCCGCCGCGAGCTCGGTTCGCGAGCGAACCCCCAGCCTGCGATACAGCTTCGACAGGTTCCATTCAACCGTCTTGTCGCTCAAGTGCAGCGCCACCGCGACCTCGCGGTTGGTCTGGCCGGCGGCGACGAGCTTTGCGATCTCCAACTCGGTCGCGCTCATCGCCGCTCCCGAAGCGGCGCGCCTTCCCCCGATCCGTCCAAGCTCGACCTGCGCGCGCTCGCGCCACAGCTCCGCCCCGCAGGACCCGAAGAGCTCGACGGCGTCCTCGAGCTGCTCGCGGGCGGTGCGTTTGCTGCGCAGGCGGCGCTGGACCGCACCCGAGGCCAGCAGCGTGCGCGCCCGTTCGAGCGGCCGCTCCTGAAGCGCGTGCTGGGCCAGCGCCAGCTCGAGCGCCTCCACCGCACCACCCCAATCGCCCTCGGCGGCGTGGATCAGCCCCTCGCAGCGCGCGCTCAGCGCGAGGATCCATGGCCGGTCGAGCCCGTCCGCGATCCGCCCAAGCTCGTGCCGCAGTGACCGCGCCCGGTCTGTCTGGCCGATCGCCACCAATGCCTCCACCGCGTCGGCCAGGATCGGGAAGCGCGAGGGCGACCCGATTCCGCCTTGCCGCGCGAGCTCCCACGCCCGTTCGAGCGCATCCGTCGCGGCCTTCGGCTGATCCAGCGCCAGCTCGACGCCTCCGAGCGCGGCCAGGTTGCCGATCAAATACAGCCGGTGACCGGTCCGCTGTGCGAGCGCGAGCCCTTCGGCCGCGGCCTCGCGTGCCCGGTCGGTGCGCCCCAGCCAGGCCGCAGCGACCGAGACGGGCCAGAGCGCGCCGGCGCGCTGTGCGTCCTGGTCGCTGCTGACGGCGAGCTCGAGGTATCGCTCGGCGAGCTCCAAGCCGATCAGCGGGCGACCGAGGTGCGTCTCGACCGAGCTCAGGTATGCCAGCGCGTGCATCTCGAGCCAGGGGTCCTCGCACTCCGTCGCGACCTTTCGCATCCGCTCGAGCGGATCGCGAGCCCGCTCGAGCTCGCCGCACCACAGCAGCACCACCCCCTCGAGCATCGCCGGGGTGGTGACCGACCACGCCCACGACTCCGCCGGGGAGGCTGGCCTGTCATCCGCGACGACACGACCCAGCAGCTCGTCGGGAACCGGCAGGCCGCGGGCGGCTATCACCATCGCCAGGACGGCGGCCGCGGCGGCTTGGCCTTCCAGGTTGCGGTCGTTGCGCAGCAGCCGCCAGGTCGCCCGCGCGTGGCATTCCGACCGGCGGGCGTCGCCGCCGACCAGCTCGATCCAGGCGAGCTTTTGATGCAGGTCCGCGCGCTGCTCCGGCGAGAGGCCGCGCTCGCGCAGCGCACGCCGGTACAACGCGACCGCCGGGTCGGTTCCCTCCGTGTCGCCGGCGATCGTCCCGAGCAGCGCAAGGGCGCGCGCGGCAGCCGCGGGCTGCGCCTCGGAGTCCAGCGCCTGTCTCGCCCGCTCGGCTGCGATCTGCAGGTTCCCAGCTCGGTGGTAGTACTCCGCGGCGGCCAGGATCCGGTCCTGGCGGATGGCGGCCGGCGGCGTCAGCCGCGCGGCGAGGTCGCACAGCTCAGCCGCCTCGCGGGGCGCGCCGCGCCCGGCGGCCTCACGCGCGACATGGTGAACCTGCGAGGCGACCTGCTCGTCGACGGCGGCGCTTCCCAGTGCCAGGTGCCGGGCGCGCTCCTCCAGCGTCTCGACGACCTCTGCCAGCTTGCGGTGCACCTCTCGCCGCGCGCCGAGCGGGGACTGCTCGTAATGAACCGACGCGAGCAACGGATGCGTGAACCGCACCCTGTCGCCCGACAGCTCGACCATGCCGGCGGCGGTTGCCTCGTCTAGAGCCGTATCGGCCCAGTCGCTGAAGCGCGAGAGCAGCGTCCGCGTGGGCCTCGCCAGGGCGGTGGCCGCTAGCAGCACCGAGCGTGTCTCCGGACTCAGCCGCCCGAGCCTCGCGCGCAGCAGCTCTCGCACGTTCCCGGGAACCGGCAGCGGCTCGTCGATCGCCGGTTCACTGCCTCGCGCGATCAGCTCCCTGCCGATTTCGAGCGTGAAGAACGGGTTTCCGCCAGTCGTGTCATGCAGGCGGAGAAGCGTAGGTCGCGACACGCTCAAGCCCATGCGGGAGAGCAGCAGCTCATGCACCGCCCCGGAGCTGAGCGGGCTCAACCGGATCCGCGTGACGCGGTCATCTCCCAGAATCCGCTCGAGCTCGGGGACCGGAGCCGGAATCTGATCGATCCGCCTCGTGGCGATCACCACGACCTGCTCCTCGCGCAGCCGACGCAGCGCGAACCGCAGCGCGGCTGCGGAGGAGAAGTCCATCCACTGCATGTCGTCGATCGCGACCAGCAGCGGACCGGATCTCGCGAGCGCTCGCAGCGCTCCCAGCGTCGCCACCCCGATCATGCGTCCGCCCACGGCACCGTCGCCGAGGTCGCCTGGGCGGCGGAGCAGCGCGATCTCGAGCGCCTCCCGCTGTGGTTCGGGCAGTGTCGCGAGCGCGTCGTCAACGTCGAGCTCGAGCAGGTCCCCCAGTGCCGCGAATGCAAGCCGGGCCTCGGACGCCGCCGGGGCGCTGACGAGCGCCCGCCAGCCAAGCGCCGGAGCCTGATCGAGCGCCCGCCGCCACAGCACCGTCTTACCGAGGCCGGGCTCGCCTTCGACCAGCACCGCCCGCGCGCCCGTACGCGCCGGGTCTAGCGCTTCGAGAAGCGCCCCTAGCTCGCGATCCCGCGCGATCAGCTGTACAGACGTCGCCGCCACCCCTCAAGCGACCGGTGCGACGGTCGCTGCCCGCAAGCTTACGCGCTATTACCGGCGGTAGGGGATTTTGCTGTTAGCCGATCGAAGCTCAGGGCGACAGCGCCGCGCAGCCGACGTCGCCCGCGTCGATCGTCGCGACGAAGTTGTGCCAGCTGAGAACGGGCTGGCCGTATCCCCACGCATAGCCGCCGATCGGGCCGGCGTCCGTTCGCGCCATCCAGTCTCCGCCCTGGGCGGCGCTGATCGTGAACGCGCGGCCATACAGCTTGCGGCCTTGCAGCAGGGTGTCGCCGACGCGCAGGCCGCGGGTGGTCGCGGGCGCCCAGCCTCCGGGCGGCCAGCGCAGGACGCCCGCGCCTGGAGGGTCACCAACCTGGTAGCCGGCGAACCTGCCGTGGCTGAAGTACGCGGTCAGCGCGGGCTCGCCGTTCGCAGTCCACTCGTCCGCCCAACTGATTTGGTGGTCGAGGCCGCAGCTGCGATCGCGCTGATAGGGGCCGCCGGACTGGCCGAGCAGCGAGTCGATCGCCGCCCGAACGGCCGCCGGCGAGGCGCCGAAGCGGACGCCATCGACGCTGTTGGCCGTGAGGACGTCGAGGACGGTCACGCGCCGCGATGACATCGAGCTGCGCTCGAACCGGACCCCGAGCAACCGCTCGACCCGCCCGTAGAAGTCCCCGCCGATCAGCGGCGTCTGCCGTTGGCCGTGAATCCAAAGTTGGATCGGGTTGCACTGACCGGAGGTGCCGTCGAAGTACATCCCGCTCGCCCGCGCCACGGCGTTCCCGGCGGCGGCGCGGAACATGAACGTAACGGTCGGGCCCGCGAGGCTCGGGCAGCTGATCGAGCCCGGCTGCGCGGTCGGCATCGCATTGATCCACTTGACGAGCTGCCGCACCTCAGGCACCTCTGTGACGCGGAGCGCGAGGATCGGCGAGCGGCTCATGAACGCAGTGCTCGCGATGTCGATCTCGCGGACGCCCGCTGGGACCCGCTCGCTCGCCGGCCGCGGCGTGATCCAGACTGCCTCGCCGTCGGTCCGGATCGCCGTCGTCGTGCGGTTGAGCTGAACGACCGTCACCGACAGCACGCGCTCGGACAGCAGGCCCGGTATCGGAGCAAGCGCGAACGTCTGGACGTGGTAGACCGGTCGCGGACCTCCCGACCCAGCCCCGTAAGACTTCGCGCCGCGCGGGACCCTGGCCGTGACGTAAGCGAGCACCTGCTTGGCGTTTCCCTTGACCGTCCACCAGTGATGGGCGTCGACCAGGTTCGGGGTGGCCTCGTCGTAGCCGGGGACCCCCAGGACTCCCTTGCCGCCAAAGGCCGGCGCCGACGACAGCTCGACCGCACCCGGCGGCAGGTGCAGCAGCCCCAGCAGCCGCGCTGCCTCCGTCCGCGCCCGCGCGAGGTTCGCGGCCGCCCCCGCCCCCGCGGACGCGGACGTCGCGACCGGAATCGCGACCCCAAGCGCCACGCATACCGCCGCAAACGCAGCCAAAACCCGCCGTCGGTCCCTCACCGCACGCATGCTGTCACCACTTCTCGATTTGCACCAGCGGGCCGGGTTGTGACCGCACCAGCGGGCCGGGTTGTGACCGCGTTATCTGCCGCCCGTCGCGTAGCGGATGATCGACAGGTCGGTCAGCCACTCAACCGGCGCACGGTCGTCGGTGTAGACCGCGCCGCCGGGCAGTGCCGGGCCGATGTCGCCGGCGGCGTTCGCGGCGACGCCCTCGAGCTCGAGCGGCAGCAGCCCGTGCCCGACCGCCGCCGTCAATCGCGACGGCGCCAGCGGCCGCGTGCTCGCGACGACGAGCGAGTTCGTGGAGCTGACGCGGTCGCGGATCAGGTAGGGGAACACGGCGTGCAGCGTCGCCGAGACGACCTTCTCCAGCGCGTCCGATCCGGGAAGGTGGCCGACGTTGACGACGATCGTCCCGCCCGGCCGCAGGTGCGCCCGCACCGACGCGAAGAACTCGCGCGTGACCAGGTAGAACGGGATGTAGGGCTGGCGATAGGCGTCGAGAAAGATCGCGTCGTAGCGCGCCGAGGTTGCCGCCAGCCACGGGCGGGCGTCGGCGGTGTAGAGGTGGAGCCGTGGCCCGCGCAGGTCGAAGTAGCGCCTGCCGATCGTGTTCAGCTCGCCGTCGAGCTCGACCGCGTCGACGCGCGTGCGCGGGAAGTAGTGCCCGTATGCCCGCGCGATCGTCCCCGCGGCGTCGCCGAGGATCGCGATGCGGCCTGGCAGCCCACGCGAGCCCGTCAGCGGCAGCACCAGGAAGTGGTCCCAGTAGCCGCCGCTCAGATAGCTCCACGGCCGGTAGAGCGAGTGGATCGCGACGCCCTCGTTGAGCTGGAGCCAGCGCTCACCGTCTCGGAACTGGAGCACGCGCACGTACTGATACGGCGTCTCCGTCGAGAAGATCACCTTCGCCCCGGCGACGTCGGTGCCGATCGCCGCGGGCGGCACCGCGATCAAGCCGGCGACCACCAGTGGCACCAGCACCAACCGCCGTGTCCGCAGGCCCGGCAGCGCCACGGTGGTGAGCGCCAGCGCGAACACCAGGAACGTCCGGTGGGTCCCGATCAGCGGGATCAACAGCAGCGCGGCGGCGAACGTCCCGAGCAGCGATCCGGCGGTCGAGATCGCGTACAGACGGCCGGTGACCGTGCCGGTCTCGCTGAGCCGACCGACCGCCAGCCGGTTGGCGTATGGCGCGACCGTGCCCAGCAGCAGCACGGGCACGGCGACCAGCACCAGTACCGCCAGCAGCGACCCGAGGAACCCCCCGATCGACAGCGCCCCCAGCGCCCTCACCGACAGGTGCAGGAACGGGTCGGCGGCAAACGGAACCGCCGCCAGCAGCACCCCCGCGACCATCACCACCGCGCACAGACCGCTCGGATCGCCGCGGCGGTCGGCGAGCTTGCCGCCGAGCGCGTAGCCGGCCGACAGCGCCACCAGCACGGTCGCGATCGTGTTCGCCCAGATGATCGTCGAGGCGCCGAAGTACGGCGCGAGCAACCGCGCCGCCCCGATCTCGGCGCCAAGGCTCGCGGACCCGACCACGAACGCGATCGCGCGCACGTAGCCGATCGACGGCGCCGCCGGCGGAGCCGCGAACGGCGCCGGCGCGGTCTCAGGAGGGCTTTCGGTGACCGTCAAGACTGCTTGGATGAGCGCCCGGAGCCCGGCAGCCGAACCCCGGCGACCTTCTTTACCGCGGTCCGCACGAACTCGCGCGGCTCGGTCTTCTGCACCAGCCGCGCCAGCTCGTCCCGCTCCCGCCTGCTCAGGTGGCTGGGACGCCCCCGAGCATGCCGCACGATCTCGACCATCCGGCGGCGTTCGTGCGGATCGAGCTTGAGCAGGTG
>Ga0070739_10006212_pt1 | contig 13235 bp, 7 predicted proteins | sample Coa_R1_7_FD_66445 | JGI IMG/M metagenome (GOLD analysis project Ga0070739, IMG submission 66445) | Surface soil microbial communities from Centralia Pennsylvania, which are recovering from an underground coalmine fire - Coalmine... | ecosystem: Environmental > Terrestrial > Soil > Unclassified ... | reverse complement strand
GGTTCGCACGGTCCCTTCATCAGTCACGCTCCTCGCGCAGGAAGGACAGCCGGGTGCGGTGCTCGGTCGCGGCGCGCGCGGCGGCCAGCAGGAGGCCGAGGGCGGGGATGCCGAACACCGCGAGGATCGCCGTAGCCGGGGTGGCCAGCCCGGACAGCGGCAGGCTGTGCGGATCGCCGACCGCCATCCGGCCGATCAGCGGGGCGAGCAGGGCCAGCGCGCCGAAGGCGGCGCCGAACGCGACCACGCCGATCATCACGAAGGCCGGCAGGGTTTCCAGGACCGTGGAGGCGACGCCGGTCGACCTGCGCGCGCCGAGCGTGGCCAGGAAGGTGCGGCCGGCGGCGCGGGTGCGCGCGGTGAGCGTGCCGGCCAGCAGCAGGCAGACCACGGCGAGCGCCAGGTCGAAGATGATCGCCGCGCGCGCGGTCCAGTGCGCGATCTGGCCGATCGGCCCGCTGTCCAGGCCCGCCGCGCGCTGCGCCCGGACGGTGACCGTGACGCCGGGCACGGCCTGCGCGCGGGCGACCGCCTCGGTGTGGCCGCCGCTCAGGTCGAACCAGGCGTCGGTGATCGGCGCCGGATCGAGGTGCACCACGGTCTCGATCTGGTCGCGCGGCAGCACCAGGAACGTGCCCACGCCGCTGATGGCGGGGAATGAGCCGAGGTGGGCGACCGGGTTGATCGGCGTGCCGATGTTCTCCACGCCGACCGAGTCCTCGCCGTTCGGCTGGATCAGGCTGCTGAGGTTGTCGGAGATCAGGGCGCTGACCGCGCCGCCGCTGGGCTTCGCGGTGGCGAGGGCGTGCAGCGCGTTCTGCAGGTCGGCGGAGTCGAGTCTGGTGCCGGCGATGAGCTTGGCGTACTCGGCCGGATCGACGATCACCACGGTCAGCGGCAGCACGCCCTGTTTCGTGCTCAGCTGCTGCTGGGAGAAAATCGCGCCGGTCGCGGCGGCCCGCACGCCTGGGGCCGCGGCGATCCGTGCCTCGTCCGTGGCGTCGATCTGCGAGCCCTCGCTCGCGTTCACGCGCAGGTCCGCGCCGGTCTGCTGCCAGGCGGTCAACTGCCGCACCGAGTCGAGCGAGGCGGTGAAGCAGGAGGCGAAGACGGCCGAGGAGGTCGCCACGAGCAGCGCCACGGCCGCGCCAGCTGGCAGCGCGGGGCGCCGGGCGGCGTGCGCGGCGGCGAGGAAGAGGGCAGCGGTCCGGGTGCGGCCGGTGGCGATCCACGCGGCCGGGCGGGCCAGCAGTGCCACCAGTGCGCCGACGAGCAGGGCGCCGACCGTCGCGGCGAGCGTGGGCAGGCTGGCGCTGACCAGGTCGGGATCTGAGGCGTCGGACAACTGCGTGCGCACGGCGGCCACGGCCGCGCCGAGCAGCAGCAGGAGCAGGCCGGCTCCGGTGCGGCGCAGTGCACGCCGACGCCGCGAGACCGGGCCCTGACGGTGCGCCGGCGTCATGGCGATCCCCGCGGCGGCGAGCGGCAGCACGACGACCACCGCGACGCCCACGCCGATCACCAAGCGGTCGTTGCCTCCGTGCACTGCGAGGACTGCCGCGCACACGCCGATCGCGGCCGCAGGCACGGCGCAGGCCGCGGTCTGCAGCGCGGCGCGACCGGCCGCCGCGGCGGGTCCGAGACCGCGCGCCCGGCGCAAGGCCAGATCCGATTCCTGCCGGGCGAACAGCACGCGCAGCGCGAGCTGGATGGTGGCGATGCCGACCACGGCGGCGGCGATCAGCACGAACAGCCCGAGGGCGTGCGCGGCGGTGGCGTCGGATTCGAAGGCCGCGACGGTGTCCGGGATGCCGCTCACCACCGCGGCCGGCGCGAACACCGGAGTTCCGGCGACACGGCCGGGTCGGTTGTCCCCGGCGACCGTCAGCGTGTTGGCCGCGGAAACCAGGGATCTGATGCGCGCGGCGAAGGGCTGCGCGTCGCCGGCCGACAAACCGTCGGGCACGAGCGAGTAGCTCCAGGTCAGGTTGGCCGACATCCAGGCGGTGGCGACGGCGACCGCGTCGGGGGCGACCAGCGCCCGCGCCTGCCACTGTAGCCAGGGCACCGGGCCGACCGTGGCCATCTTGTCCAGGCTCAGATGCTGCTCGGGGTGCAGCAGTCGGTTCACCGGGTCGGCGGCGTCCGCCGGCACCGGTTCGGCGGCGCGGAACAGGCCGCTGATGACCGCGTGGATCTGGGAGTTGTTCGGCGAGGTGAGCGTGAACTGCGTGCCCACCCCGATGCGCAGTGACGCGGCCGACTCCTCGGAGACGGCGATCGGCAGGGCGTGCGCCGCGTCGACGCCCGTGCAGGTTCCGCCGCAGGACGGAGCCTTGCCCGCGGTGAAGCGCAGTGCGGAGGAGGAATCGGCGAGCAACCGGGAGTCGGTGACCAGTTCGAAGCCGGAGGGCAGCTGGTGCAGGGCCCGGCTCTGCTCCGGGTTCTCGCTCGGCAGCCAGGTCGGCAGGTTGCTGATCGACTCGGGGATCGAGAAGGTCCAGCCCTCGTCGCGGTAGGCGCTGGCCGGAGCGGGCAGCAGCTTGCGCACTCCGGCGCTGGCCTGCTCCAGATCAGAGCTCGTACCTTCGGTCATCGTCGAGGTCGCGGTGATGGCGGAGGTGCCGGCGTGCTGCCGCAGATAGCTCTGGAAGGCACTGGTGGTGTGCGCGTCCAGCTCGCGTTGACCCCCGACCAGCCCGGTGCACACGACCAGGGTGATCAGCGCGATGGCGGCCAGCGGACCGGCATAGGCGCGGCCGGTCGCCAATATCTCGCGCACGACGCCGAAGCGGCGGCCGCGACTGCTCCTCTGCTCGCTCATCCCGCGTCCCCCGCTCGCAGCAGCGCCGCCACGCGTAGCCGCGGCACGAGCAGCCCGGCCCACAGTCCGGCGGCCGCGATCACGGCCACGGTCGCCGCCGCGCTCCATCCCACCGCCGCCCAGTCCGGCCCCGAGAGGACGGACGGAATCGGCGCCTGCCCGTCGCGGGTCAGCACGGTCACCGGCACGATCAGCTGGGACAGCAGCAGGCCTACCGCTCCCCCGGCGATCACGCCGACCGCCGCGACCAGGGACTGCTCCACGCCGAACGCGACGCCGATCCGCCCGGCGCCGACGCCGAGGGCGCGCACCGCCGCCAGCTGCGGCACCCGCTCGCGCAGCACCGCCGCGACATGCGCGCCGTAACCGAACAACGCGAACAGCACCGCGGCGAGCGCGGCGATGATCAGTGCGCCGATGGGGCCGCTGCGCACCGGGTCGCCGGTTAGCTGCGCCGCCGTGCTGAAGCGGTCTTGAGTCTGCCCTGACAGCCCGCCCGAGATCAGCGCGGTGGAGACCTGCGTCGCCGCGCCGGGGCGTACCGCGATCCACAGCTCGCCACTGCCGACCGCGGCGAGCGAGTGCGCGGCGGCGTACGCGGCGAGCGCGCTCTGATCGACCAGGACGGCGTTGTCGCTCGGCTGGGTGCTGGGCAGCGCCGGAATCGAGCCGACCACCTTGAGCAGCAGGTCGCTGCCGTCGAGGCTCAGATCCACGGTCGATCCGACCTGGGCCCCGGCGGCCGCGAGGAACTGCGGCGTGACCAAACCCGGCACGGCGGCCGGAGCCGGCACGGCCAGGCCCGCGCTGTAGGAGCTGCGGCCGGGGTAGCCGACGGAAGGCGGGTCGGTGCCGGGATCGAAGGATCCGTGCAGCAGCGCGGCGCCGCTGCTCGCCGCGGTGGCCGATCCGGACTGGCGCACCAGCGAGAGGTCGTAGTTGGTGTTCGCGACGACGGCGACGTTGACGCTGGAGGTCGCGGTCCAGCTCTGGCCCGCGGAAAGCTCGGCCCGCCCGGAGTCGGTGTCCGCGGCGAGCAGGTCGAAGTCGACTTTCTCAGTGCCCGCACTCGGCGTCGGCAGCACTACGCCGATCCGGATCACCCGCAGCGGCCAGGCCACGCGTGAGCCGTCGCCGATGGCCGCGCTCAGGTCGATGTTCACGGTCTGCGGCCCGGAGACGGCGGCCAGCGGAGCCGAGAGCGTGTCGGGCTCGCCGTCCTGGCCGGCGAGGGTGACGTCCAGGGTCGCGCCCGGGATCGGCTGACCGGAAGCGGTGGCCAGGCGTATCCCGAAGCGTGCCTGATGCGGTTTGCCCGGTAATCCGAGACCGGGCTGGGGAACGGGATGCGCGCGCAGCGGTGCGACGGCTTGTGCGACGCCTCCCGGGGCGAGATCCGAGCGCAGGATCGCGACCTGCTGCCAGCGGGCCGGATCGGTGGCGAGGAGCGTGGCCTTGCCGCCGGTCCCCGAGCGGCCGATCGCCGTCGTGAGGCGATCGACCGCGGCGACCGTGCGCACTCCCGGCAGATCGGCCGCGGCGCCGCCGTTGCGCAGCGGCTGCACGTCGGCTGCGGTACCGCGCACATCGGCGCCGACGAGGAAGTCCGCCTGGTCGCGGACCGAGCGGTCGGCGGCGATGCGGTTGGCCCCGCTGATCACGACGAGCGCGGTGGCGGCCGCGATCAGCACTACCGCCGCGGTGTGCGTGCGGATCATCCGCGCCGCGTGCCAGCTGCCGAAGGCGCCGGACCAGCCGCGGGCCCGGTTCGCGATCGCCTGCGCCGCCCGGCCGACGACGGACACGAGCCGCACCGAGGCGAGCGCGAAGGCGAGGACCGCGAGCGTCGGGGCGCACACGGTCAGCGGGTCGAGCGAGCCGGACGCGGCCTGCCGGGTCAGCGCGGTGCGCAGTTCCCAGACTCCTGCCGCGGCCAGCGCGAGTGCGGCCAGGTCGATGCCGGCCGCCGCGACGCTCACCGGGATCCGGCCGACCCGGGCCACCGAGTCGTCGCGCGCGGTGATGCTGCCGCTGAGAACCAGCACGAGGGTGAAGACGACCGCCGCGGCGCCGTCGGCCAGCCACACCGCGCCGCCGAGCACGGGTTTGAGCGAGTCGGCCGGCGGTAGCAGCCCGGCCAGGCGCACGGCGATGAAGGGCGCGATGACCATGGCGGGCACGGTCACCGCGAGCGCTTCGAGCGCGTCGTAGCGGGCCAGGTGCCAGACCGACGCGCCGCGCGAACGCATCAGGGCGGCCTGCGCGCGGCGGTCGCGGGCCAGCAGGCGCGCGGTGGCGGCGATGGCGCAGCAGGCGATGGCGATCGCCTCGACCGCGGGGATCGCGATGACCGGCCGGGAGACGGTCAGCGCCCGGGTGGTGCCGTCGAGCAGCGCCGCCGCGTCGTCGCTCGCCGTCACGCCGAGGCCGAGGCTCGGGTCGTTGGCCAGCCCGTCGGAGAGCTGGTGCAGCTGGCTGTCCGCGGCGTACACGTTCCCCGCGCTGAGCTTGGACAGGTCCAGCGAGGTGATCGCGACGCCGCCGGCCGCCTGGACCCGCCCGGTGTCGAAGGCCCGCGGGTCGACGAGGAAGAACTCGACTGCGCCGCCGGCGCTGGCCGGGATCGCCCAGACCGGGTCGGTGGCGGATTTCGGGCGGTAGATCCCGACGACGACGCCGCGGTCCTCGTGCGCGCCGGGATAGAAGGTGCCGGGGGCGAGCGGGAGCGGAACCTGGCTGCCGACGGCGAGGTGATAGCGCGCGGCGTCGGAGGCGGACACGGCCACCGGCACGGGCGTGCGGATCAGTCCGTACGGCTCGGTCGGCTCGGGCGGGGCCGGCCAGGATCCACTGACCAGGGTGGCGGAGTCGCGCACCGCGGGCGAGGTCCACAGCAGCGTCATCACGTCGGAGTCGGACAAGGCCCGCGGATTGCCGAGTATCCCGGAGACCGTGGTGCTCGGCAGGGCGGTCAGCGTCGTCTTGACGTCGTTCTGCACCGAGGTGTCGAACAGCGTGAAGGAGGTGACCGCGCCGGCCTGGGTGATGATCCTGCGCTGCGAGATCGTGGCGTGCTGGCCGGTCGCGGCGACCGCGCGGGCGGTGGTGTCCGCGGCGAACGCGGCGACGGTGACCAACGCGATCGTGGCGCCGAGCACCAGCAGGAAGGCCGCCACGACGACGCCGGACTGCACCCGGGCACGCCGGATTACCAGTCCGCGCGTTGTCCCCGCCCGTTCGGCCACCCCGCTGTGATCCTCCCCGTCGATCCGGACAACGGCAACCTAGCGAGTCAGCGGCGCACTGCGCAGTGACCAGTTACGAAGCCGTGACCTGACGAACCGTCAGATGGTACCGGATCGGTTTCCTCACAGCTCGGGCGGCCAGCCCTCGCGCCCGAGCAGACCCTTGTGATCGTAGGGATGGAACTGCTTCGACCCGGCGTGTTCATGCCCGAAGGTCTGGCCGTAGTACACCGCGGTAGCCGGGCTGGCCTTGCGGATGCGGTTGATCACCCGGGCGAGCTGCTCGTTGCGCTCGCCGCTGACGTGCGCGGTGCGCACCAGCCAGGAGGGGAAGGTGAGCAGGTCGCCGACGTCGTGCGCGGCCGCCGAGGCGATGCGCCGGACCCGCCCGGACGGTTCGCGCAGCGGCCAGTGCGCGCCGAGCTTGGCGCTCGCGCCCTCCTCAGGGGCCAGCACGGTGAGCCGGTACTCGTCGCCTTCGGCGCTGACCAGGGTCAGCCGCCCGGCCCGGGCCCAGACCTGGGCCTGGGTCGGGGTGAGCAGGATGGACCCGACGCGGTCGCCGGTCCACCGGTGGATGCCGACCGGACAGGCGCACGAGCCGATCTCCAGCGCGACCACCTGGTTGAGCAGAACCGCTGGGGTGCCGAGCGCGGAAGCGAGGGGAGGTTCGCCGCCGGTCTCGTCGCTTCGGATGTGCGTCGTCTGCCCGGAGTGCTCATGTACCACGCCGCGGCCGCTGAGCTTGGGGTGTACGGGGTCGGGTCCAGCCGGTTCCATCGAGGTCATCGCTCATTCCTCCTGCCGCAAAACCCCCGGCAATCCCCCGTTAGCGCCATCATCCGTCGCTCGACGCGGATCCGCCACAGTGCGGGCGCGGCCCGGATCCGAACGTGTTTCAGTCGGGTCCTTCGGCCCGTGAACCGACCCTGCGAAACGCTCGTTACGGTGGTCACTATGCCTAGTCACCCAGCCGCGCGTACGGCGCCGACGAACTGCTCCGTCCTCTCCGCCACGCTGCATGAGCCGCTGGCCGGCACGGCGCCGGTCGCCTCTGCCTGGCTGGCGATCGAGCAGCCGGGTCCGTGGGGCGCACGGGCCCTGACTCAGTCGCACCTCGATCCGGAGCTCGGCGCGGAACTCGGGCGGCGGGCTGAAAGCATCGGCGTACGCATCGCGCTGATTCGGCGGGTTGGCCGTCATGCCCTGACCGATCCGGCCGCCCCGCGCACAGCGCTGCTGTGTAATACGCGCCCGGGTGAGGCAACGGTGCGTGCGGTGAAATTCGCCGATCCGCGCGCGTTGCTCGACCTGGACCTGGGCGAGCTCGCCGCCGGGCGCCTTCACGAGGGCGAGCTCCTGGCCAACCCGGTCATGCTGGTGTGCACCAACGGCAAGCGGGATCAGTGCTGCGCGGAACGCGGCCGCGCCCTCGCGCTCGACCTGGCCAGGCTGGAGGCCGGCCGCGACGGAGCGGGGTCGAGCGCGATCATCGATGTCTGGGAGTCGGATCACCTTGGCGGGCACCGGTTCGCGCCGACGGCCGTGGTTCTTCCGACCGGTTACGTGTATGGCCGGCTCGACGCCGACGCGGCGTTGGCTGCGCTGGACGCGGCGCGCAGCGGACGCGTTATGGCAGAGAACGCGCGGGGCCGCAGCACGTGGTCGCGCACCGGCCAGGCCGCCGATCTCGCGCTGCGCACGGAACTTCAGCAGTTCGACGCAGACGCGGTGCGGGTCGTCGCCGAGGAGCGCATCGGGGAAAGCGACGTCTCGGTCGAGCTGACCGTCGACGATGACACCCGCTACCGGGCGACAGTGCACGGCGCGCCGGCCTCGGTGGCACGCCCCGAGTCCTGCGGAAAGGCACTCGGAAATCCCATCGAGCTGCGGGCGACCGAGCTGGAGAAACTGCCCTGAGTCCGCTGCGATGAGTTGGTCGACCGTGTGGGTCGATCGACTGCGTGGGTTGGTTGCCTGCATGGGTCGATCGGCTGTGTGAGTCGATCGTCTGCGCCAGCCCGACTGGGGTGCGTCTCGGCGTGGTCGGCGGCGCTGCGGCGTTATGGCCGGCCGCCGACCCCCTTCTCTGTCAGCCTCTGTCAGGCGTCGATGCGGGAGCGGTCGAGCAGCGCGGCGTTGTTCACGATGTACTCACGACGCGGGGCCACATCCGTGCCCATCAGCAGATCGAAGATCTTCTCCGCGGCCTCGGCGTCGGACAGCGAGATGCGGCGCAGGATCCGGCGGCGCGGGTCCATCGTGGTCTCGGCCAGCTGGTCGGCGTCCATCTCGCCGAGTCCCTTGTACCGCTGCACCGGCTCCTTGATCCGCTTGCCGCGCCGCTGCAGGTCCGCCAGCGTGCGCTTGAGCTCGGCGTCCGAGTACGTGTACAGATACTCGTTCTTCGCCCTGCCCTGCCCGATGACCTCGATCCGGTGCAGCGGCGGGACCGCCGCGTACACCCGCCCGGCCTCCACCAGGGGCCGCATGTAGCGGTAGAAGAGGGTCAGCAGCAGGGTGCGGATGTGCGAGCCGTCCACGTCGGCGTCGGCCATCATGATGACCTTGCCGTAGCGGGCCGCGTCCAGGTCGAAGGAGCGGCCGGAACCGGCGCCGACCACCTGGATGATCGCGGCGCACTCGGCGTTCTTGAGCATGTCCGCGACCGAGGACTTCTGCACGTTGAGGATCTTGCCGCGGATCGGCAGCAGCGCCTGGAACTCCGAGGAGCGGGCCAGCTTCGCGGTGCCCAGGGCCGAGTCCCCCTCCACCACGAACAGCTCGGAGCGGTCCACGTCGTCGGTGCGGCAGTCGGCCAGCTTGGCCGGCAGCGCGGAGGTCTCCAGGGCGTTCTTACGCCGCTGGGTCTCCTTGTGCATCCGGGCCGCGATGCGCGTCTTGGCCGCGGCGGCGATCTTCTCGAGCACCGCGCGGGCCTGCGGCTTGGTGTTGCGGTGGTTGCTGGTCAGGAAGGCGTGCAGCCGCTCGGAGACCACGGCGGCCACGATCCGCGCGGCCGCCGGGGTGCCGAGCACCTCCTTGGTCTGCCCTTCGAACTGCGGCTCGGCCAGGCGCACGGTGACCACCGCGGTCAGGCCTTCCAGGATGTCGTCCTTGACCACCGGGTCGTCGTTGACCTTCAGCAGCTTGACCGCGCGCAGCTGCTCGTTGACGGTCTTGACCAAGGCCCGCTCGAAGCCGGTGACGTGGGTGCCGCCCTTGGGCGTGATGATGATGTTCACGAAGGACTTGATCGTCGTGTCGTACTCGGTGCCCCAGCGCAGGGCCACGTCGACGTCCAGCGTGCGCTCCACGTCCCGCGAGGTCATGTGCCCGGCATCGTCCAGCACCGGCACGGTCTCGGTGAAGGTGCCGGAGCCGGTCAGCCGCAGCGTGTCGCTGATCGGCCGGTCCTTGGCCAGGTACTCGCAGTACTCGGAGATGCCGCCGGCGTAGTGGAAGCTCTCCACGGCGGGCCCGTCCCCGTTCGAGCTGCGCTCGTCGCGCACCACGATCGTGAGGCCGGGCACCAGGAACGCGGTCTGCCGGGCCCGGTTGTGCAGCTCTTCCAGGGAGATCTGCGCGTCCTTGAGGAAGATCTGCCGGTCCGGCCAGAACCGGGTGCGGGTGCCGGTCACCCCTGCTTTCTTGGCCGAGCGGCGGCCCTTGCTCAGCCCGCTCTGCGCGGTGAACGCCGCGTTGGGGCCGTCGGCCGCGAAGACGCCCGGCACGCCGCGCCGGAAGGAGATCGAGTAGGTGGCTCCGTCCCGATCGACTTCCACGTCGAGCCGGGAGGAGAGCGCGTTCACCACGGAGGCGCCGACGCCGTGCAGACCGCCGGAGGCCGCGTAGGAGCCGCCGCCGAACTTACCGCCCGCGTGCAGCTTGGTCATGACGACCTCGACACCGGAAAGGCCGGTCTTCGGCTCGACGTCCACCGGGATGCCGCGGCCCTGGTCGTGCACCGCGATCGAGCCGTCGGCGTGCAGGATCACGTCGATGTGCGAGCCGTGCCCGCCGAGCGCCTCGTCGACCGAGTTGTCGATGATCTCCCAGACGCAGTGCATCAGGCCGCGGCTGTCGGTGGACCCGATGTACATGCCCGGGCGCTTGCGCACGGCCTCGAGTCCCTCGAGCACCAGCAGGTGGCGGGCCGTGTAGTCCGCACCCTTCAGCTCTCCGCGTGGAGTGCTCGCCTGGGCGGTGAGACTGGCGGTCACGGTGATTCAGCTCCTCGTCAACGGGGTTGCGCTGCCAGCGTAGCGGTTTGCTCGGACAGTCCCGGACCCGCGCCACGACCCGCAGGGTTCCGACCAAGCGTCGGTAAGAGCGGGGCGGAGTCTCACGGTACGTGTTCGCTCCGCCACGCATCGCCGATAATTCGGTACTTTTCGGGCATCCGACCGTACGCCCTGAGCGAACTGTCTGAGATTTGCCGCAGAACGCTGGCGTAGGGCATAGCAGCGAATGGTTTGATGTTGATCCGGGTAGACGGCCTCTACCGAGCCGCCGACCGGACGCCCGGACCGGCGCACCGGGTCTGGAACCCCGCTCGGGGATCCGGACCACGGGCACAGTCGACGCAGAAAGAAGGGGCGACGTGACCGCTGTCCTGACACCAGACCTCCTCCCTGCCGAGGCGCTCAACGCGCTCGATCGCTGCGACCGCTGCGGCGCGCAGGCCTACCTCCGTGTCACCCTCGCCTCCGGAGGCGAGCTTCTGTTCTGCGCCCACCACGGCAAGAAGTACGAGGAAGGGCTGCGCTCCGTAGCAGCCGAGATCCACGACGAGAGCTCGAAGCTGTCGGAGAACGCCGCGCGCTGACCCCTTCGGGAGTCGATCCCGCGAGTCGTAGACGGGCCGCATCTCAGTGAGGTGCGGCCCGTCGGCGTTCCCTAGCGCAGTGCTCTGCTTACCGTGCGTAGGCGCCGTTCGTGTGTCACATCATGCTGAGGCCCGGCTGACGATGAGTCAGCCAGGCCTCGAATGCACTTTTAGTCCAGACCCAAACCTGGTCCTGGTGCAGTGCTAGTCCAAGTAGTCGCGCAGAACCTGCGAGCGCGAGGGGTGCCGCAGCTTCGACATGGTCTTGGACTCGATCTGCCGGATCCGCTCGCGGGTGACCCCGTAGACCTTGCCGATCTCGTCTAAGGTCTTCGGCTGCCCGTCGGTCAGGCCGAAGCGCATCGAGACTACGCCGGCCTCGCGCTCGGAGAGCGTGTCGAGCACCGAGTGCAGCTGCTCCTGGAGCAGGGTGAAGGAGACCGCGTCGGCCGGCACGACCGCCTCGGAGTCCTCGATCAGGTCGCCGAACTCGCTGTCGCCGTCCTCGCCGAGCGGGGTGTGCAGCGAGATCGGCTCGCGGCCGTACTTCTGGACCTCGATGACCTTCTCCGGGGTCATGTCGAGCTCCTTGGCCAGCTCCTCCGGGGTGGGCTCGCGGCCCAGGTCCTGGAGCATCTGGCGCTGCACGCGGGCGAGCTTGTTGATGACCTCGACCATGTGCACCGGGATGCGGATGGTGCGGGCCTGGTCGGCCATCGCGCGGGTGATCGCCTGGCGGATCCACCAGGTCGCGTACGTGGAGAACTTGTAGCCCTTGGTGTAGTCGAACTTCTCCACCGCGCGGATCAGGCCCAGGTTGCCCTCTTGGATCAGGTCCAGGAAGAGCATGCCGCGGCCGGTGTACCGCTTGGCCAGCGACACCACAAGACGCAGGTTGGCCTCGAGCAGGTGGTTCTTGGCCCGGCGGCCGTCCTCGGCGATGATCTCCAGCTCGTGCTTGAACCGGGGGTCCATCTTCTCGCCGGAGTTGAGCTTCTCCTCGGCGAACAGGCCGGCCTCGATCCGCTTGGCCAGCTCGACCTCCTGCTCGGCGTTGAGCAGCGGGACCTTACCGATCTGCTTGAGGTAGTCCTTGACCGGGTCCGCGGTGGCTCCGGCCGAGGCGACCTGCTGCGCCGGGGCGTCGTCCTCGTCGTCGTCGGACAGGACGAAGCCCTCGTCCTCCTCGGTGGCGGGGGCGCCCTCGGCGGCCGGCTCGGCCTCGTCGGTCTCCGCCTCCGGCTCGGCCTCGGCGTCCGGTTCGGTCTCCGCGTCCGCACCGGCTTCCAGCTCGGCGTCGTCGACGAGCGCCTCGTCGGCGTCGAGCTCGAGGTCGAGGTCGCCGTCGAGGTCCTCGTCGAGCGTCTCGTCCTCGTCGTCGCTGGACTTGGCCGCGGCGGCCTTCGCCGGCGCGGCCTTCTTCCCGGCCGTCTTCTTGGCGGCCGGCCCGGCGCCGTCGGCGTCGTCGGTGCTCTTCTTGGCCGCGCCCTTGTCGGCGGCGGCCTTCTCAGGGGCGGACTTCTTCGCCGGGGCGGCCTTGGCGGCCGGCTTGGCGGCGGCCGGCTCGCCGTCCGCAGCCACGGCGGCGGCCTCGGGTGCCGGGGCCGGCTTCGGCTCTGCGGAGGGGGCGGTGGGCGCGGGCTCGGCGGTCTTGCGCACGGTCGCCGTGGCACGGCTGGTGGACGCCGCCGCGACCGCCCGCTTGCGCGGCTTGTTCAGGGAAGCGGCGCCCTCGCCGACCACGGCGACGGTCACACCCTGCTCCAGCAGTGCGCGCAGCACCGACTTGGCCTGGCTGACCGGGACCTTGGCCTGCTCGCAGGCGCGCCGGACGTCGTCGCTCGAAACCGCGGCCCCCTCAGCGCGTTCGAGCAGAGCCTGTACGGCGGAGGCAACCGGCGTGGCGGGCGCGTCCTCTGTCGTCGATGGTGCGCCGGACGCGTTGGGGGCGGCAGACGCGGAAAGCGAGATAGGGGCCGACACTCACGTACCCTTCGGAAAGGTGCTCACAGAAGCGCTAACTAAAAGACCTGGCATGCTAACTTTGCGGCGGAACTCGATACGTCGTATGAGGTAACAGCAATTCCGAAACTGTCACACTTGTATGACAGCACGATGCAGCGGCGCCGTATTCCCGTCCCCAGAGCCGACGGGCCGACAGCCGCACAGCCGTGCCTGGCGTGGATCATTCCCGGTCGCGGCTTTGATCAAGCCGCTGTACACCGCTTCGCAAACGCAGGTCACGCACTCGATCAATAAGTCTAGCAGCGCCCCGAAGGCGCGCGCACACCACCTCGCGAGACTGCGCTCTTCTTCAAGCTGCGCTTCATGTTCGCGG
>Ga0070739_10006210_pt1 | contig 13238 bp, 7 predicted proteins | sample Coa_R1_7_FD_66445 | JGI IMG/M metagenome (GOLD analysis project Ga0070739, IMG submission 66445) | Surface soil microbial communities from Centralia Pennsylvania, which are recovering from an underground coalmine fire - Coalmine... | ecosystem: Environmental > Terrestrial > Soil > Unclassified ... | reverse complement strand
CATCGGCACCAACGGCCTGGGATACTCCAGCCCCGGCACCCCCACCGACTGGAATGGTGCACAGGCGATCACCGGCAACTACTGCGGCCTGGGCACCCAGGACGCGCTCGCCTACTTCCCCGGCGCCGCGGGCACTAGCAATCCGAACGGCGGTGGCGGCGCGATCCTGTGCGGCGACGCCAGCAACGCCGCGGTGCACCCGTTCAACCCGGTCAGCGGCGCCCAATACCCGATCAGCGCCAACTCCTTCCAAGACTCCGGCGTCAATGCCAACCAGGTCGCTGGCGGCGGCAGCGAGAACGATGTCGACGCGGGACAGCCCGTCGGCCTGACCTACGGCACCATCACCACCGACGCCACCCACAACGTCGGCCAACTCGACGTGTTCGCCTCGCCCACCCCCGGATCCGTCGCCATGGCGCTCGACCTCGCCGGGCAGGCCACCCCGACCGGCGGCGCCGACTGGAACCACTGGAGCATCACCACCGCCCAACTGGCCTCGGGCACCGCGATGTACCTGTGGAACCCCACCACCGGTGACCTGTACCTGTGGACCGGCATCAAGCTGAATTCGGCCAGCTTCGACACTGCCACCGGCATCACCTACACCGCGTACAAGATCGCCAGCGGTTGGAACACCGGCGCCACCCACCTGACTCTGCGCGCCGCCGACATCAACGCAGACGGCACCCCCGACCTGTGGACCGTGAACACGGCGCCCGGCGGTGCCCCCACCACGACCGGCTACCTGCTCACCAACCTCACCGCCGGGACCCCCTACGGGACCGGTACCTTAACCGCGCAGAGCACCCAGAGCCTGACCACCACCGCGCACACTTGGCTGCTCAACGACGCCACCAGCGGCGCCGCCACCAGCGCCGCAGACGGCGTCGGCACCCTGCCGTTGACCGGCACCAGCGGCGCGACCTGGCACACCGGCGACATGTTCAACCCCGACATCGCCTTCGACGGCAGCAGCGGCGACCTGACCACCGCCAGCGCCGCGGTCACCCCTAACACCAGCTTCACGATCTCCGCCTGGGTCAAACCCACCGTCAACAACGGCGGCGTGATCTTCTCCCAGGACGGCACCAACGACTCGGCGTTCCTGCTTTACCCCAACGGCTCCCAATGGGAGTTCGGCATGAACAACAGCGGTACCACCACCTGGTCCTACGACGGATCCGTCGGCGGCAGCTACCAGCTCGGCGTCTGGAATCACCTGACGCTCACCTACAACGCCTCGACCAAAGCGCTCACGCTCTACGACAACGGCGTACAGGCCAGCAGCATCACCGCCACCAACCCCCCGAGCGTCACCGGAAAGTTCGTCATCGGGGCGGATCAGGGCGGCGGCAACCGCGGCGCCTACTTCAACGGACAGATCGCCGACGTCCAGGTGTGGACCAGTACCCAGCCCCCGCTACCCGACACCACCCACGCCTGGCTGCTCGACGACGCCACCACGGGCGCCGCGACCACCGCACGCGACACTGGAACAGCCACCGCCACCGCCTCGCCCATGGCCCTGACCGGCACCAGCGGAGCCAGCTGGCACATCGGCGACACCTTCAGCCCCGACGCGCAGCTCGACGGCGCCACCGGCGCCCTGCGCGCCAGCGGCGCCGCAGTCACCCCCAACGCCAGCTTCACCATCTCCACCTGGGCCAAACCTGCCAGCACCGGCGCCGGCATCGTCCTGTCCCAAGACGGCACCAACGACTCCGCGTTCCTGCTCTACCCCACCTCCAGCGGCTGGGAAATGGGCATGAACACCGGCGGCACCACCAGCTGGTCCTACAACGGGACGATCGGCGGCACCGTCCAAGCAGGCGCCTGGACCCACCTCGTTCTGACCTACAACCCCGCCACCGGCGCGATGATCCTCTACGCCAACGGCACCCAAATCGCGTCCCTCAACGACACCGCTCCACCAACCGTGCAAGGCGCCTTCCAACTCGGTGACGACCAGGGCGGCGGCACCCACAACACCTACTTCAACGGACAAATCGCCGACACCCAGACCTGGAACACCGCACTCACCCCAACTCAGGTCAACGCACTCGGCTGACAACGCCCATTTGAAGCACGATGCGTCGGCCCGGCGGAATCCGCCGGGCCGACGCATCGTGCGGGACACATCACCCGGGGCCTAGCCGCCGAGACAGCTGCGCGAGGTCGTTCTCGTGGCACGCTATCCAGAACCGAACCATCAGCTATGACAATCCCCCGACTCGAAGCAACACCCGTCACTGCGGTTTCGCAGCACGACGGCGGCAAGGTACACCCAGCCAGCATCGCGACCGAATACGATGCCACGGCTGCGGCCGCGGGCCTTCAGCAATCGGCCCAGCGGTGGTCAACTCCACCCGCGCCTAAAACGTCCAGTCACCACGTCTGCCCCCAGCGAACTCGCGGCGCCGACCTGCTGATCGCCGACCGCACCGGCCGCCCACCGCAGCGCCGCCTTTCGTAGCCATGCACCGCAGGGGTCACACCTGGTCCGCCACGAGGCCGTCGTCGGACGAATGCAGAGCCTGCGGCAGAACAACGACGCCAAGATCGGCCTCGACGTCTGTACGCGCGTCCGCACCCAGCCACCACAGGCTCGCCAGACAGGCGATCACGGAGGCCGTCAACAGCACGGCGACGGAGACGCTGATGTGGGCCTGCATGCTTGACCCGTGCACCGCTACGTTCGGTGTGAACCGGACGAACATCCACAGCGTCAACGCCGAGGTACCAGCGACCACCAGCACCGCCGCCCGCGGCGACAGAGACCACCATCCCAACACGCCCACAGCGAAGCAGATCAACTCAAGTATATATGATCCCTGGTGTGCGACGGTGGCGTCGGGGCCGAAGAGAATCAGTGCCCATACCACGATGGTCGCCGCGACGATCAGCAGCCATACCAGCTCCCACGAAGCGCCCTCGCGCCGTGACCCGCGCTGGATGCCCGCAACGACGCCGCGCAGCAGCAAAATGACGATGCCCAGACCGATCAGCCCGAGGGTCGGGCCAATGAAGAAGAACTGCAGGGTAATCAGCCGGTTCGCTGCACCTGCCGCCGCGCCATTCTGCCCGAGCGCCGAGTGGTACACCACGCGCGCGGCCTCGACCAGGCCACCGAACGTGTGATCAAAAGGTGTGGTCAGATTCGAAATCTTGTGTGAGACGAGCTGATGCGCATTCAGCTTCTCGTACGCGTCCACAATCACACGCGCGGTGGACTTCCCTTGAACCGGGCTCGGACGGTTCGCCAGTTGCATTTCCATCACGGCGTTCGCAGGCGGCTGATACAGCTTCTGGTACAGCATCCAGGGAAGATAGGTCAACCCGAATGCCGCACTCGTGGCCATGAACACAGCCCGCGCTGGGGGTTCCCAGTCTCGCGGCCGGATGGCAGGGAAACGCCACAGCAGGGCGAGCACGAAGGCGATCGCCGGAACCGCGAAAAGCCCGCTGGGATGGCCCAGCAGGCTCACGCCGAGCGAGCCGCCTGCCAGCACCCCAGCAAGCTTGCTCTCGCGCAGGACGCGAACCTCGGGGCTGAACAGCACGGCACAGCACAGCAGCGCACCAGCCGCCGAGACCAACTTCGGCCACGTGAAGAACGAATTAGCGATGGTGAAGCTGGAGAAGAGAGCGGCCGCGAGGCTCAGCGAGATTCCCCAACGCGGTCGTCGCGCCGCATACAACAGCGCCCAGAGCCCGAAGATCCAGTAGCACTGGACCAGCGTCGAGAACACCTGGTAGACATCGAAGCCACCGTTGCGGACGACCGCCTGTTCCAGCAAGTAGTAACCCGTTTGCAGCGGCGGGCGGTCACTGGACTGGTACCCCCAAGCCAAAAGGTGCGGAAGGGGACGAACATGGCTCTCCAATTGCCGCGCGAACAGCAGCGGCAATTCGTTGTCGCCAGGCAGACCCGCGATGAACCGGTTCGGCGCGATGTCTCCCGCAGCCGTGCCAGATAGGCCACCGTGCAGATAATCCAGCGCGAGATTGAAAAGTCCCGCGACCGCGAATAGCACTGTCACCGGAGCGAGGGACCGCAGCTGCCGCCAACGGGCGAAGCCACCCCGACAGGCGTCCACCAGGACGACCAGCGCCGCGAAGTCCACCGCAAGCGCAGCCGCATGCCCGACCCTGGCTCCCACCAAGTACAGCCAGAAAACCGCGAAACTCAGCACTCCGCTTCCGACGAAACCGCAGGCCAGCAGAAGCACTGGATTCGTCACGCCGAAGCGCCGGCCAACCAGTACGCAAGCGGCGGCGGGAAGCAGCAGCATCACGAGCGCGATGAGGTACTCAGAGCCGAGTCTGACCGCTTCCACGACAACCCCTTACAGCGCCCGGCTTTACGATCCCCCGACCCGTCGGCGCCGGAGCTAGAGGATTGTCGCACACCCCACCAGCGAATTGCCGCGCCAGCATCCGGCTAGCCCGACCACACTCACGGACGACGCACACACCGCGATCGGTTCCCCGACACCAGCTCGCCCTCCTGCAGCGGCAGCTCGGCGCAGACTGGATACGGCGCACCCCGAGTGATTGAGCCCTGCTCGCGGCGCTGCTATACCAGCTGCCACGGAGCGTGCTTAAGCATCTGCACTTGATCGTGCGCCCGGGCACGGTTCATGATTCGCGAACGGGACGGGAAGTACACCGACCTGTTCGACGCCATCCTCGCCGATGCAGCGATCGAAGTCGTGCTCGGCGGCGTGGGGATACCGAGGATGAACTTGATCATGGAACGATGGGTCCAGACCTGCTAGCACGAGCTTCCGGACCGCACTTTGATCTGGCACCAAGCCCACCTGCTGCACGCTCTAAGAGATTTCGGGCACTTCTATAACAAGCATCGGCCGCACCAGGGCCTCGCGAACGCCCGAGCGCTGCGCCCACACACCCTCTGACCACACGCCAGGTGGTCTAAACCATGAGGCAGGGAATGGGGAATATATGCAGCTCAACCGCCTGGTTGGATGTCCAACCTCGGTAGGGCGGGTGGGACTCGAACCCACGACCCAAGGATTATGAGTCCTCTGCTCTAACCGGCTGAGCTACCGCCCCTGGCCACCGACGGATGGCTTGTGCCCGGTTCAGCCCGGAATCAACCATTTCCGCGGTAGACGCGAAACGTCTCCGGGGCGGCAGCCGCGGAGACGTTGTCGTGCGCTCCCGCAATAGGACTCGAACCTATAACCTGCCGGTTAACAGCCGGCTGCTCTGCCAATTGAGCTATGCGGGATCGGTGCTGTTCGCTCGGCCTTGCGCTGGTGAGAACCCGGGGCCTTGCGGAGACCAACCTTAGCGCATCCAGGGGGGTGCTCCGCCACTCGGTATGCCGCGCGGGTCGGAGGGCGGCGAGGCACCGTGGCTGTCGCCGTTGTGCTGGCATCGCGGCAGTCTGTCGTCGCGGTCTTAGCGGCGCCGGGGCTGTTTTGGGGGCAAGTCGCTGTGGGCTAGGCGGCGGAAGCGTGGGCGGTTACCGGTTAGGCAGCACGGGGTGCGGGTAGTCGCGGCTCGTCGACGTCTTTTGATTGCTGGGAGTGGTGATGAAGGCCAAGATCAGCTTCGTCGGCGGGATGGTGCTCGGGCTGCTGGCCGGAAGCAAGATCGGCCCACGGCTTTACGAGCGAGTCTCCGCCATGGTGTCTTCGCTCGCGGCGGATCCGCGGGTGCGGTCGACGGCGTCCAGCGCCGGGGATCGTGCCGCGCATGTCGCAAAGAACGCCGGGGCATCGGCCGCCCACCAGGTGAAGCACGCCGGTGAAGCGGTGACGCACCGGTTCGGCGACCGGTTTAGCAGCGTCAAGCACTCTGCTGGGTCGAACGGATCCGGGCAGCACATGAGTCGCTTCGACGAGGACCCGCTCGCAGACTGAGTGACGCAACTGGGTGATGGAACCGAGTGGCGGATGAGTGGGCAGGCAGGCTCGCGAAGTAGGTGGGCGCTGTGGCTGGCGCCGGACGTGCGTTAGCTGGGTAGTGGGCGGTAAGGAACGAGGCTCGGAGGAGACTCCGGGCCTCGTTTGGGTGTGTGGGCAGTGCGTGCGTGATCAGCGTGAGGTGGTCAGCTGGCGGCTTTGGGGTCGATGGGAGGCGTTGAGGCTGGTCAGCGCAGGTAGTCCTTGAGCTGGTCGGCGTACGAGTGGCCGCGCAGCTTCGCTAGCGTCTTGGCCTCGATCTGACGGATCCGCTCGCGCGTTACGCCGAACGTGCGTCCGATCTCCTCCAGCGTGTGCGGTTCACCGTCCGTGAGGCCGTAACGCAGCTGCACGACGCGCTTCTCGCGCTCGCCGAGCGTCGAGAGCAGCGTGTCCAGGTGCTCGCGCAGCATCATCACCGCGACCGAGTCCGCCGGCGAGACGGCGTCCGCATCCTCGATCAGGTCGCCGAGCGCCACGTCGTCCTCTTCGCCGACCGGCGCGTGCAGCGAGACCGGTTCTTGGGCGAGCCGCAGGACCTCGACGACGCGCTCCTCGGGCACGCCGAGGACGTCCGCTATCTGCTCGGGCGTCGGCTCGATCGAGTTCGCCTGGAGCAGCGCGCGCTGGAGCCGGACGACCCGGTTCATCAGCTCGACCACGTGCACCGGGACGCGGATCGTGCGCGCCTGATCGGCTAGGGCACGGCTCATCGCCTGACGGATCCACCACGTCGCGTACGTAGAGAACTTGTAGCCACGGGCATAGTCGAACTTCTCGACCGCGCGGATCAGGCCCAGGTTGCCTTCCTGTACCAGGTCCAGGATGGACATGCCGCGGCCGATGTACCGCTTCGCGATGGACACGACCAGGCGCAGGTTGGCCTCGATCAGCTTCCGCTTCGCCGCCTGGCCGTGCAGCACCAGGACGTGCAGATCGCGGCGGTCCTCGGGGCGCAGATCGAAGCAGTGCAGCAGCTTCTCGTCCGCGAACAGGCCAGCCTCCACGGCCCGGGCCAGCTCGACCTCCTCGACCGCTGTCAGCAGCGGGATGCGGCCGATCTCGCGCAGGTACTGGCGGAACAGGTCACCCGCGGGGCCGGCGGAGTCCGCCCAGGCGGCCACGTGGGCGTCGGCGGCCTCTTGCTCCTGCGCGGTCGGCTCCTCCTCGGCCTCGGTCTCGGCCAGCTCCTCCGGATCGGGCTCCCGGATGTCGCGGGCGCGGGCGCCGTCGGGCGTGGAGAGGGCGGCGTCCGGGGAGTCGGGGTCGGCCTCGGCGGCCACGTCGGAATCCTGGCCGGAGCCCGCGTCGGGACCGGAATCGATGACGGCGGGTTCCACCGTGTCGGTCGCGGCGTCCCGGTTGACCGGCAGCGGCATCACCCGGGCCAGCGGCAGCTCCTGGGTGTCGGCCAGCGCGCTTTCCGGCGGCGCGGTCTCGACTGCCTCTGCGGTTGCTTCGCGTGGCTGAGCGACCACGGACAGGAACCGCTCGCCGCGCTGCTGCGCGGGCTGCTGCTGGGTCCCGCCCGGTGTGGGTCCGACGATGACACGTGCGAGGGCGCCGTCCATACGAACTCCGTCCACTTCACCGGCCAGCGTGCCGAGCCGCCGAGGACCCCTTCGTCCTCACACGGTGCCCGAGCTCTCGGTCGCTGGCGTCTTGTGCACCGCGCCCCGCCGGATCGGCGGCGCGGTCGGTTCCACGCGGTGTGGATTCCACGACTCCTCCCCTACCCCGGCGCGCACCGTTTCGCGCCTCCCGACGGGCAAGAACTTCGACGAATCCATGGATTTGGCGGGGATACGCCAGGTATCGGCACGGTGACGGAAAGATGTCGAGCCGTGGCGCAGGCTGGCGCGCGAAATCACGGCCGCAGCGGCCAGTGGATCAAGCCTCGAGCGAGGAAAAAAGCTTGGCGCGGAAGATGTTCAGCTCGTTGAGCTCCACCGACAGCTTCAGGTATTCCTCGGCCTGTGCGACCGGATCGAGCCGCTGCAGACGGGAGAGCGTGGCGGCGCGGCGCTGCTCTACGGCGTCGATCCAGATGCGCGTGATCAGTTCGGTGGCGTAGCGGGCGTCGACGGATTGGCCGCCCTTGGCGTTCTCCCGCAGCATCAGCGGCTCGACGGCGAGCCGGTTGATCAGAGTTCGTACCGCATCGTCGGACGCGGCGGCGATCACGTTGCTTAGCCACTGCATCGGATCCAGCGCCGCCGATGCGCCTCCCGCCGCGACTATGGCTGCGTGCACGGCGGCGTAGGCGGGCGAGGTGAACTCCTCCGGGCCCAGTCCGTCGAACGCGCCGCCGGCCAGCTTTGGGTACTGCAATGCCAGCTTGAGCGCTTCACGCTGGCGACGTGAGGCCGGGTCGGTCGGCGCGAGGAAAGGGTTGGGGGCTGCGGCGGTCGAGGACGCTGCGGACGGCGATGAAACGCCGCCGGTCGGTGCGTAGGCGGCACCGGTTGCGGAAGGTTGCGGACGGGAGCCGGTTGCACGGGCGGCGGCGCGGTTCACCGACGGCGCGGCACGGCGGACTTCTGAGAGCACGAGCTGCACGTCGTCGATCCCCAGCCAGCCGGCCAACCTGCGGCCGTATTCGGGGCGCAGCGCGGGGTCGTGGATCGAGGCGACGATGGGCGCGGCGGAGCGCAAGGCACGCACCCGGCCCTCGGGCGTCTCGAGGTTGTGCTCGCCCAGCCTGGCCTTGATCGCGAATTCGAACAGCGGGATCCGCGAGGAGATCAGGTCCCTGACGGCCGCGTCGCCGCGGGCGATTCGCAGCTCGCACGGGTCCATGCCGTCCGGCTGCACGGCCACGAAGGTCTGGGTGACCCAGCGCTGGTCCTCCATGAACGCGCGCAGCGCCGCCTTCTGGCCCGCCGAGTCGCCGTCGAAGGTGAACACGACCTCGCAGCCGAGGTACTGGTTGCGGTCGGCCAGCAGCCTGCGCAGGATCTTGATGTGCTCCTCGCCGAAGGCGGTGCCGCAGGTGGCGATCGCGGTGGTCTCGCCGGCCAGGTGACAAGCCATCACGTCGGTGTAGCCCTCGACGACGACGGCGCGCTGCTCCTTGCCGATCTCCTTGCGGGCGAGGTCGAGACCGTAGAGGACGGAGGACTTCTTGTAGAGCGGAGTCTCCGGGGTGTTGAGGTACTTGGGGGAATCCTTGTCGTCGGAGAGCCTGCGGGCGCCGAAGCCGATCACCTCGCCGCCGATGTCCGCGATCGGCCACACGAGGCGGTCGCGGAAGCGGTCGATCGGGCCGCGCCGGCCTTCGGAGGCGAGGCCGCCGGTGAGCATCTCCTTGTCGGTGAAGCCGCGGCCGCGCAGATGCCGCACCAGCGCGTCCCAGCCGCCGGGCGCGTATCCGACGCCGAAGCGTTCCAGCGCCGCGGAATCGAAGCCGCGGCCGGTGAGGAAGTCGCGGCCGTGCTTGGCCGCGGGCGTGTCGAGTTGCTCGCGGTAGAACTCGGCGGCGACGCGGTGCGCCTCAAGCAGTCGGGCGCGTTCGCTGGTCTCGGTGCGCTTGGTGTAGCCGCCCTCGGCGTACCGCAGCTCGATGCGGGCGCGTTTGGCGAGGTGCTCGACGGCCTCGTTGAAGGAGAGGTGTTCGAGCTTCATCAGGAACGAGATGACGTCGCCGCCCTCGCCGCAGCCGAAGCAGTGCCAGAGCCCGCGGGCGGGGGTCACGTTGAACGAAGGCGACTTCTCGTCGTGAAAGGGGCACAAGCCCTTGAGGTTTCCGCCGCCGGCCGAGCGCAGCTGGATGTGCTCGCCGATCACATCGGCCACTCCGGACGCGTCGCGGACGGCCTTGACGTCCTCGTCCCTGATCCGCCCGGCCATGGTCGGGATTCTACGCGGCGGCCCCGACAAGGCGACGGTGCAGCCGCTGTGCCGAGCCGTCGGTGAGGGAGGCGATCTGATCGACCACGACGCGCAGCTTCGCGGCGTCGTCCGGGGCCTCGGACCACCAGGTCTGGAAGGGCGGCTCGAGTTGGTCCGGGCGCTCGGCGAGCAGGGCGACCAGTTCACGGATCAGGGCCGCCTGCTGCTTCCGTAGCGCGAGGGCGGGTTCGGTCTCCATGACGTATCGCGCTGCGACGGCCTTAAGCACGGCGTTCTCTAGCCGGATCGGGCGCGGTACGACGAGCTGTGCGTTGTACCGCGTGTGCGGCCCCGGTCCGAACTCGGCGCGGGTCTCGTGCACGACGGCGAGGCAGAAGCGGCCGATCAGCTCGCTGGCCGCGCGCTTGAGTCGGGCTTGGGCGGAGAAGGACCGGTCGTACTCGGCGGGCCACCACTCCACGGACTGGAGCCGGTCGAGAGCGGCGGCCAGTTCGGCGGGCTCGGCGTCGGGGGCGTAGCCGCGCGAGCGCTCGAACAGTGCGGCGCGTTCCTCGTCGATCAGCAGGACCTTCGGATCGACGTGCCCGGCGTAGATCGCGTCCTCAAGATCGTGCACGGAGTAGGCGACGTCGTCGGACCAGTCCATGATCTGCGCTTCGAAACACTTAACCGGCTCGGGTGGGGCGCCTATCCGCAGCCATGAGAACACAGGCAGATCGTCGGCGTACGCACCGAACTTCGCGGTATCGGGACGGCGCGGCCACGGGTACTTGGTTGCTGCGTCAAGCAGGCCACGGGTCGGGTTGAGTCCGGCGGAACGGCCGTCGGCGCGGACCACCTTGGCTTCGAGGCGGGTGAGGATGCGTAGGTTCTGCGCATTGCCCTCGAAACCGCCGATCGCGCCGGTGACCTCGTTGAGGGCGCCCTCGCCGGTGTGGCCGAAGGGAGGGTGGCCGAGGTCGTGCGCGAGGCAGGCGGCCTCGACCAGATCGGGGTCCGCACCGAGCGAACCGGCCAGTTCCCGGCCGATCTGGGCGACCTCCAGCGAGTGGGTCAGCCGGGTGCGCGGGAAGTCGGACTCGCCGGGCGCGACCACCTGGGTCTTCCCGGCGAGGCGGCGCAGGGCGAGGCTGTGCAGGACACGCGCGCGGTCACGTTGGAAGGGGGTGCGTTCGCCTCCGGTGCGCTTGAGTTCACTGGCCGGTTCGACGGCGTAACGCTCGACGTCCGCGTCGCCGTAGCCCGGCACGCTGATGCCCTGTGTCATGGATCAACGGTAGTGCGCACAAGGTCGGCCCAGCACGGGTTAGCCGTCGGAAGAGCCGAGTTACACCACCGCAACGCCTCGGAAACGGCCCGTGGCTACCGTGGCCAGGTGATCACGATCGAGCCGGTGCCGGCGGACGACGAGGAACTGGCCAAGCTGCGCCAGGAGCTGCGCGCCGATCTCAACGCGCGCTATCCGGATCTCGGCGCGGACAGCGACGATCATCTGACCGAGGGCATCCGCTTCCTGCTAATGCGCGATGAAGGCGCCGCGATCGGATGCTGCGCGCTCCAGACGAATCCCGACTCAGGGCTCGACGGCCTCGAACTCAAGCGAATGTACGTCGTGCCCACCTCGCGCGGCACCGGAGCCGCGAGCCGGCTGCTCGAAGCGGCTGAGGCGCTGGCCCGGGAACTGGGAGCGCCGCGCATCTATCTGGAGACGGGCACCGAGCAGCCAGAGGCGATCCGGTTCTACGAACGCGGCGGGTACACCGGCATCCCGCTGTACCCACCCTACGTCGACTCGGCGCGGTCACTCGCCTACGAGAAGGTGTTCGGGGCCGTATAGGACCCGAACACCCGCGCCTCGATACGGGACCGACTGCGATCGCGGAGCGCAGGTTAGGCGCTCGCGCTTTCCTCCCGCTTCTGCTGCACCGCGGCGCGCGCCGCCTCCAACCGGGCCACCGGGACGCGGAAGGGTGAGCAGGAGACGTAGTCCAGGCCCACGTTGTGGAAGAAGTGCACCGAGTCCGGGTCGCCGCCGTGCTCGCCGCAGATGCCCAGCTTCAGGCTCGGGCGCGCGGCCTTGCCCTCGGTCGCGGCGATCTGCACCAGGCGGCCGACTCCGCCGCGGTCCAGCGTCTCGAACGGGGAGACGCCGAAGATGCCCTTGTCCAGGTAGGCGCTGAAGAACGCGGCCTCGACGTCGTCGCGGCTGAAGCCCCAGGTGGTCTGGGTCAGGTCGTTGGTGCCGAAGGAGAAGAACTCGGCGGCCTCGGCGATCTGGCCGGCGGTCAGGGCCGCGCGCGGCAGCTCGATCATCGTGCCGATCAGTGCCCTGATGTCAGCTCCGGTGGTCTCGCGCACCTCGTCGAGCACCGCGCGGGCCTCCTCGCGGATGATCTCCAGCTCCTGCACCGCGCCGACCAGCGGCACCATGATCTCGATCCGGGCCACCCCGCCGGCCTTGGCGACCTGCGCCGCGGCCTCGGCCAGGGCCCGCACCTGCATGATGAACAGACCCGGCACCACCAGGCCGAGGCGCACTCCGCGCAGGCCGAGCATCGGGTTGGCCTCGTGCAGCTTGTGCACCGCCTGCAGCAGCCGCAGGTCGCCCTCGTGCTGCTCGCCGCGCGCCTCCGCGACGGCCACGCGCACCGACAGCTCGGTCAGGTCGGGCAGGAACTCGTGCAGCGGCGGGTCCAGCAGCCGCACGGTCACCGGCAGCCCGCCCATCGCGGTGAGGATCGCGACGAAGTCGTCGCGCTGCATCGGCAGCAGCTCCTCGAGCACCTTGTGCCGCTCGGAGTCGTCCTCGGCCAGGATCAGGCGCTCGACCAGGGCGCGGCGCTCGCCGAGGAACATGTGCTCGGTGCGGCACAGTCCGATGCCCTGCGCGCCGAAGCGGCGGGCGCGGGCGGCGTCCTCCGGGTTGTCCGCGTTGGCCCGGATGTAGAGCCGGCGGCGCTCGTCCGACCAGGTCATGATCCGGTGCACGGCCCGCACCAGCTCGCCGGCCCGCGGCGAGTCGGCGCCGAGCCTGCCTTCGAAGTACTCCACGACCGGGGAGGGGGCGACCGGCACCTCGCCGAGGTAGACGGCGCCGGAGGTGCCGTCGATCGAGATCAGGTCACCCTCCTCGACGGTGATCCCGCCCGGGGCGGTGAACCGGCGCGCCTTGGTGTCCACGTCCAGCTCTTCGGCGCCGCACACGCAGGTCTTGCCCATGCCGCGGGCGACCACGGCGGCGTGCGAGGTCTTGCCGCCGCGCGAGGTCAGGATGCCTTGCGCGGCGATCATGCCGTTGAGGTCGTCCGGGTTGGTCTCGCGGCGGATCAGGATCACGCGCTCACCGGAGCGCGACCACTTGACCGCCGTGTAGGAGTCGAATACCGCCTTACCGACCGCCGCGCCCGGGGAGGCGTTCATCCCGGTGGTGATGCGCGTGTGCTGCCCGCG
>Ga0070739_10006209_pt1 | contig 13238 bp, 13 predicted proteins | sample Coa_R1_7_FD_66445 | JGI IMG/M metagenome (GOLD analysis project Ga0070739, IMG submission 66445) | Surface soil microbial communities from Centralia Pennsylvania, which are recovering from an underground coalmine fire - Coalmine... | ecosystem: Environmental > Terrestrial > Soil > Unclassified ... | reverse complement strand
CGCTTTCCAGGTGCTTGGGTCCCTGGCGGGTTTTGTTGTCAGCCTCGTGCTCGTACTGACCGGTTACGGCGTAATGGGGCTGGCAATCGGAATGAGCGCGCGCTCAGCTGTCGTGTGGATCGGAAGTTTCATCTTCTACTTCCGGGTGATGCCGCTCGAGATCAGGCGCAGCCTGCGAATCGACCGCGCTGTTCTCGACGAATTGAAGCATTCGACACCGGTGATGACCGCTTCCGGTCTGGCGTATGCCGCGCTCATGCAGACCGACCTTCTTGCCGTCGGACTGATACTCGGCCCGCGCATGGCTACGGTAATGCTCGCCAGCCGCCGGCTCATCGATCTGGTTCGTTCCCTCGGCGACAGCATCACCTTCAGCGCTTACGGCAGCTTTTCGCACCTGGTAGCCTCCGCCGAGGCACGCCGGGCGGTGGGTGTTTACTCTGAACTGCTGGCATTTCGGATCAGTTTGGGTGTCGCCGGCGCCACTGCCTTCCTGGCATGTAACGGCAGCTTTGTTTCACGATGGACGAATCCGAGCGTTTACGGCGGGCAGTACCTGACTCTGGTCCTTGCCATTCAGTCGGTGACCACGGGATGGTCCTTCATGGCGAATTATCTGTATCGCGCCTCCGGGCCCATCGTTCGGGGCTGCGGTTACATGATCGTGGAAGCGGTCTGCCGTATTGCGCTCGTGTTTTCACTCACTGCCGTGGTGGGGATCACCGGCCCGCCACTTGCGGCGCTTCTGACTTCGATTGCAGCCGGCATCTATAATCACCGGGCGCTGCTGAACGAGCTTTCGACCCCTAAAACAGAACGGCCGGAATTCCTGAAGCTGACCTTGGTTTGCGTTGTCATGCTGTCAATTGCCGAAGTTGGCGGATTGCGGTCGCATCTTCACTCCTGGCTTTCGATCGTGGCGGCCGGAGCGCTTTGGTTCGGAGCCGCGATGTTCGTGCTTGCGGTTTCCGACCAGCGAACGCGGTCTGTCCTGAGTCGCGGCCTCGCGCGGCGGCGTCTGAACAGCGCCACTGTCTAATCCGAACGGCGCGTTGATTCCCCGTGCACACGGACGGATTGGTCGGCCGTGTAACGGGCCATAATCGGGCCGGCGATCTCGTCCATGATTTGCGGGTGGATTTCGAAATGCTGCAACCCGGCGTCGGCGGGATTCGGCTGGAGCGCCACACCGTGGACGCGCAAGGCCAGGGCGTCAAAAAAACGCTCGTCGCTCCGGGACAGAATGCGGGCGCCGAAGTCGGCGAGCGTCTCGTTCGAAAGCGGCGAATAAGCCCACGTACGAACAATGGGACCTGTATCGAGGCCCTCGTCGATCAGGTGCACGGTCGCGCCGCCGGGGAAGCCGTAAAGCACAGACCACTCCAAACTCTGCCACCCACGGACCCACGGCAGGACGGCCTGATGATCGTTCAGCACGCCGAGGGGGAATCCAGCCAGCAGATTCGCTCTGAGAATCTCGCCGATGCGCTGGACCGCGACGTCCGCGCGTTGCTGCTGATACCAGCGTCCGAGGTCCGGATCGTCGAGTGCGCGATCCACGATTCGATATCCGCGGACAACACCTTTGGCCAGGTTGGCAACCCGGAGTCCGGCACGCGATGATTTGAGTCGGTCCCGCACGCCTTTGCCGCGTCTGCGCACGACGAAAACATCGACTGAAGTGTGGAAGCCGGCGCGCCTCGCGCGGCTCGCCAGGCGTGTGAATCGGAACGGTTGGCCCAGCAGGAACAGTCGCTTGCCGCTGCCGGACACCTCGGCCGGGATGGGCGGTTGGCTCCTGACAAACGCCGCTACGACGTCGCGCGGAACACCAGGAAATGGATAGTATCCACCGTAGCCAGCCAGCGCATGCCGATACTGTTGCCGCAGTTCATCGGCCACGGCAGGAAAAAGCGTCCCCGCCGTCCACAGGAACTCGTTGTAATAGCGGACGTCAGTGGTGAGAGCATATCCAGCAGCAAGATATCGGGCAATTCCCGCCACCATCTCCGGCGGCTGCATGCGCCGGCGCGCAAAATGCACCCGGCGCAGGAGATTGTCCAGCACACGGGGATTGTGGCGGAATGTGGCGTTCAATCGCAACCAGAAGGTGCGATCGCCGGCGGCGAGTTGTTCGATGGTGGCCGCGGTTAGCGGCGCTGCTCCGGGGTCGGCGGCCGTCAGGTCGGCGAGAGACGCACTGGCGATCATGAGTTCGGAAGGACGAACGGGCGAGATTTTTCGATATCCGGGAGTTCACGAAACAGGAGGCACTCGAACTGGCCGCGGTAGCGCTCGCACATGTACTGAAACAACGCGCGCAGGGCGCCGAAGTTGCCGATGAAACCCTTGGTGTGCATTTGCAGCACGACAGGAACCTCGCTGCGATCGAGTTTGAGGTATCGAGCGAAGACCTGATCGAGGGCCGCACGCATGAAGGTCAGCCCCCGATCGCACACCTCGTAGGTCCGCAGCGGTCGAAAGGCGGAGACACGGCCCATCGGATCGGGGGCTTGCAGTTCCGGCGGGTAACTGTATCCAAGGTGAGGCGTCCAATCGGCCGGCGAGACCACTCGGGAACGCAGCGCATTTGTGAGCCGAGCCAAATGCATCCGCGGCGACATGCGGACGTACGGAATCGGAAAAATAACAACGCCGCAGTCCGTGGGCGACTTGCGGGCGGCATCGTCGAGCCGAGGGTAGTATGGGACGACTGGTTCTTCCAGGTTGCTCCAGTCAGCGCGAAATTCGGGCCCGTTAAAGCAAATGCCTGCGCCCGGGCCGATCACGTACCGGATCCCGTGATTGCGCAGAACGTCGAGCAGCGGGAGAGAGGGTTGCAGCGCCCACGAACCGGCTTTGTAGGCATTCAGCCGGAATTGCGGAGCTACGGCCTGCGCCGCTTCGCCGATGACCCGCTCCGCCTCGGAGACAATACACTCGATGTCAGCCGGCGGATACGCCGCGAGATTCCATTTTCGGCTGGGTACAAGGAACGCGCCCTTTTCGGACAGCTCATGCCATTGTGGGTGAATGTGCAACTGGACGTCATGGCCGGACTTCAGCATCAGCTGAACGGTCGAAGTCCAGAAAGAGGCCTGGGCGGCCAGCAGCGGCTTGCTGTTATAACGCGACATGGCCACCTGCTGCATCGCCTCGGCCATGAAGTTAAAACGCAGCGGAAGTTCCTGCGCCAGACGCAGCAGGAAGAAGACCGGCATGAGCTGCTGCTCGATGACCTGCCCCCGGCCATCGCCGCCGATTTCCCAGTCGTCCTCAAATAAAAGAAGTAGCTTAGCCATCAATCAGCGGAGATTTTGCGGACAGGCAGGTATGTCCATTCAATCAGTGGTTTCCTCAAGCGGCTCCTGGGGTTCAACGCGGGTTACACGCGGACGAACGCTATCCATTAATGCTTACGGGCGAGAAGTGGAGCACGCAGCCGCGTCTTCACTGCGCCGGCATCGAGTCCGGCATCAGCGCCGCCATGGGTTGCGGCGACGACGCAGAACTCTGGCCGCACGCGCGAGCACCTGCCGTGTCGCGTGCGGACCGTTGACACAGACTCTGGACAAACTACTAACTATACATCAATGACACTGATCTGCGCCACAGCGGTCACCGAGTCGCAAGGCACGGTACAGGATCCGCCCCGTCCGCGCGGAGTCAATCGCCCAGAAACTTGCCGTACGCTTCCAACCCGGTCACGTTATCGCAAACGGCCTTGATACCCGCCGTGATGGGCACCGCGAGCAACAGGCCGATACCGCCCCAGATGGTGCCCCAGAACATGAGCGCCACCGTGACCACAAGCGGATTCAGATGCACCCGCGCACCCACGATTTTGGGGTACAGCAGGTTGAGGGCGATCAGGTGCAGCACGACGATAATCAGGGCGATCAGCAGGTAGATGGCCGGTTCGTTGTAAATGGCGATGCCGGCCAGCACCGGCGGCAGCACGGCGAGAGGCAGCCCGACGTAAGGCACGAGGCTCAGAAAGCCGCTGAGTATGCCAACGAGCAGCCAATAGGGCATGCCAATGCTGAAGAAGAATGCCGAGCTGAAGGTGCTCAGCATTACGCCGAGAACAAAATTTCCGATAACATACGCGCGGGCGATGTCGGCCACCCCTTCCCACGTCCGCGCGGCCACCTGGCGCTCCGCGCCGCTGAACAGGTACAGGAATGTGCGCCTCAGGTGATCGCGCCAACTCAGCATGAAATAGACCAGAAATGGGACGAAACTGGCCATCAGGAGCACGTCGTAGAAGTTCCGCAGATAGCCGTACAGATAGGAGAACAGGGGCGGCGTCTCCTCGTGGATGCGCACCTCCGGGATGCCCGTCGTAACCGGCTGTACTGGCGGCGCGGCTCTTCGCCTTCCGCGCGTCACCGGACCCGTGGCGGTGGTAATGCCGGGCGTCGGCTGAGCGGGCCCCTGCTGCGCTTCGCCCCGGAATCGCTTCGGAACGACCAGCTGGATGGTCTTATTCTCGGCGTCGTCGACCCGAGTCGCCACGCTGTCCACCATGGCGTTGATGCGCCCGCTGTATCGCGGCAGGTCCTCGGCCAGGCCGGCGATCTCTGTATAGGCGCCCAGCCCCACCAGATAGAGGCCCACGATCGCCGCCGCACAGACGACGAAGGCGGCCAGCCCTCTCGGCAGGCGTAGCCGGACGAACAGCCCCACCAGCGGGTCCAGCAGAAAGGCAATGATCAGCGAGATCACCACCGTAATCAGGAACACGCGGCCGTAGTAAAGAATAGCGATGAGCGCAGCCGTGGCCAGCACGGCCGTAGCCGGGTTGGAGGGCTTTCGCGTCGGGAGCGTGGGCAACAGCGCGGACATGACCGGGTTGTCGGAGACCCCTTTCTATAATGAGATGAAAGGGTGGAGGCGGGCAATCAGTCAAACCAGCATGCGCCGGCGCTTCCGGGGCGCGTGCTGGCGCTCGACCTGGGGAAACGTCGGATCGGCCTGGCCATCAGCGATGGCCTGGGCATCACCGCACAGGGCCTCCAGACACTGGAGCGAACGAACATTCGTGAAGATATCGACGCGCTGGCCACGCTCGCGCGCGAGCGTGAAGTTGCGCTGTTTCTCCTCGGACGGCCACTGCACATGAGCGGCGCCGAGGGCCGTCAAACGGCGTGGGTTGACGACTTCGCACGCCGGCTCCGCAGCGCTACCGGCCTTCCCGTCGATTTCCACGACGAGCGGCTCACCAGCGTGGAAGCCGGGCGGGTCCTGCGCTCCAGCGGCATCAGCATCGAAAAACGCGCGCGCGCGGTCGATCGGCTCGCGGCCGTCATTCTCCTCCAAAGCTGGCTGGACGCGCATCATCCATGAAGCTGCGTCTTCTCCTGGCGGCATTCCTGGTCGCGCTGCTTCTGGCCGCATGCGGCGCCTGGCTCATTCTTGCCCCGTATCAGGGCTTCTCTAAGGAGCAGTTCGTTGAAATTCAGAAGGGAACTGGTTCGAGCGCGATCGGCCGGCAACTGCAGGCCGCGGGCGTCATCCGCGCCTCCACCGCATTCGTGCTGGTTCGCCTGCTCCGTCCTGATGCGAGGCTGGAGGCCGGGGAATACCGCTTTGATCATCCGGATTCCGCCTGGGACGTTTTCGACCGCCTGGTTCGCGGCGACATCTTCTACTACCAGCTCACGATTCCGGAGGGCAGCAATATGTTCGACGTAGCCAGCGCGATCGATCGGCTGGGGTTTATAAAGGGCGATGACTTTGTTCGCGTCGCGCACGATGCCCGGCCCATCCGCGACCTCGACCCTCGCGCTCCGACGCTCGAAGGCTATCTGTTCCCATCAACTTATCGCGTGACGCGGCACGCCACGGCGGCGAGCATCGCGCACATGATGATGGCCGAATTCCGCCGGCAGTGGCGCCAGCTGGAGCCGCCGCCGGGGACTGATGTGCACGAAATCGTCACCATGGCGGCGATGGTGGAGAAGGAAACGGCGGTCCCTGGGGAACGGCCGGAGGTCGCGTCGGTCTATTACAATCGGCTGCGCGACGGCATGGCGCTGGATTGCGATCCGACGACCATCTACGCCGCGCTGCTGGAAAACCGCTACCGCGGAACCATCTACCGCTCGGATCTGCAGAATGCGAGCCCCTACAACACCTACGCGCACGCGGGACTGCCGCCGGGGCCGATCGCCAATCCTGGCGTGGCATCGCTCCGAGCGGCGCTGCACCCCGCGCAAACAAATTATCTCTATTTCGTGCGCAAACCTGACAGCTCCGGCTCGCACACATTCTCGGCGACGCTCGTTCAGCACGAGGCCGCGGTCCAGGCGTATCGCCGGGGCATGCGCGTGCGATAAGCCGCTACTCGACTTTGGCTCGCCGCACCGGCTTCCCCGGCTGTGCGCCGTCGGTGACCTGGATATTATTCACCACGCGCACGGCCCCGGAAGACTTAGCCATTCGCGTCGCCGCGCCCTTGTGCTGCGGGACTGCCGTGTGCCCTTCCCAGGTCACGACTCCGCCCCTGACGTGCGCCACGAGGCCATCCTTGCCGATTTTGGACTTCGCCAGCTTCGCCGAGATCTTCTGCTGGATCTCGGCGTCGCTGGCCCGCACGGCGCCAGGCTCGGCCGCCGAATGGGTTGCGGCGCTTACGGAGAGCAGCGGGAACACCAACAGCGTCAGTATCAGTGCAATTCGTCTCATCTCGACGACTTAGTGCCGCCGGACTCTGGAAATTCGCAGCCCGGAACACGACGCCGGGCAGGACGGCGATTGTCGGCAGACCTACGGTAAGCGTCGCTTCGCCTGGAGCGGCACCGCGAGGACGCCGGGCACTAACAATCAGCGTGGCTGCGTCGGCGGCGCCGGCTGCGGTGTCGCGGGCTCCATTGGCTGCTGCGGCTGCGCTGGCGGAGCCGTCTGCTGCGGCGTAGAGGGCGCCATCGGCTGGCCCGGAGCACCGGGCGCGGTCTCCGGCTCAGGCGTGGTCTGCATCGTCTGGGAGTGGATCTGGTTGATATTGGTTCCGATAATCTCGCCCGACACCACCAGTTCCACGCGCCGATTCTGCTGCCGTCCCGCGGCCGTGTGGTTATCAGCCACCGGATCAGCCTTGCCGAATCCCTGCGCGGTGACCAGGTCGGGTCCGATGCCCTGGGAGATCAGATATTCCCGCACCGAATCCGCCCGCTTCTGCGAAAGACGCATGTTGTATTCGTCCGACCCGACGCTGTCGGTGTAGCCTTCCACCTGCAGCTTCAACCCGGGATGGCTGATCACGATTCCCGAGAGGCGCGCCAGCTTCACCTGCGCGGCGGGCCGCAGATTGTACCGGGCAGTATCGAACAGAACGTCGGACATGTTCACCACGAGGCCTCGCGGCGTATCGCGCGTCTGGAGAATCTGGCTGAACTGCTCCAGCAGCTGCTGCCGCAGGTGCTGCTGATCGAGAATGGCCTGCTGCCGCGCAGCTTCCGCCGCCGCGGCCTGCTGCCGCGCAGCTTCCGCCGCCGCAGCTAGTTGCTGCTGCTGGGCAAGGGCCGCCTGCCGCGCCTGGTCGGCCTCCAATTTGGCCTGTTCGGCCGCCGCACGCTCCTGCTGCGCCTGCTGCGCCGCGGCCAGCGCCTCCGCCTTCGCCTTCTCAGCGGCGGCGGCATCGGCCTGCGCCTGAGCGCGCCGCTCCGCTTCCTCGCGAGCCCTCGCTTCCGCTTCCGCGCGCTGCTGCGCTTCCGCCGCCGCCTGCGCCTTCGCCGCGTCCTCGCGAGCCTGCGCCGCAGCTCGTTCCTGATCCAGCCGCTCCTGCGCTTCCCGCTTCAGCGCGATTACCCGCGCATCCTCGGCCTGCTGCACCGCCTGCCGCGCCATGGTGACCACCGGCTTCTGACCCGGCTTCTGCCCTTCGTAGCGATGCGCCTGCGACAACGCGTCGACCGCCTTCTGATAGCTGTCCGCGGCGTACTTGTCGGCGCCGGCGATCCGCGCCAGCTGCACGGCGTTCTCTGCCTCGAAAAGCTCGAACGGCACCTTTTTGCTCACCGCCGGCGCAACGAAGCCAGGCGCCTTGCCGTGCATCGTATACAAGCCGCGCGGCAGCAGCTCATACTTTGCATCCACGCTCTCGATCACGCCGCGCGTGTCCGGCCGAATGACGTTCTCCAGCACCACCACGTCGCTCGGCTGGGTCACGGCGTAGTATGGTTCGGCGGTGACGATCATCCCGAACGCCTGCAGATCGCTGGTGGTGCTGATGCTGCTCTTCGAACCCTGGCCGTAATCGCTCAGGGTCAACTCGCCGAGATTCACTGGCCGGCCTTCGGTGGAAATCGCCCACAAGACATAGGTCAGATACTCCGGGCCAAAAGCCTCCGGCGCGGTCATGTCGCTGAAATCGGCATTCACGTGAATGACGCCGCGCTCGCTCTCCACCTTGGCCTCGCCATGGGCGCGCGGCATCAGCGCTGTGCCCTGAAAATTGACATGGGTGGCGCCGCCGCGATGGCGGTAGTTCACGGCCTGCAGCGTGCGCGAAACTACCTCGACGCGGAAGACCGGGGTCTCGCCTTCGTTGGCCACGGGCTGGCTGGTTGGGTTCGCTACCGTCTGGTCGGATCCGGGCGGTGGCGCCTGCCCGGTATCCTGCCCGACCGTTAGTGCGGTGGCCAGGGAAAGCAAACAGAAAATTCTGAGCGTCATCGCGTAGTTCGACGCCGCCAGGTTACACATTGTGACATCCTCCTATGTGAATGGGTTCACAGTCCCGCATGCCGGGCAATGCCAGACGCGAACGCCCCAGCGCCGGCGGACTTCAGGATCTCGCGGCGCGTGTCCCGCCCCACAACGCACGCAGACGTTGACGAGTGTGCGGGTATCCACCGTTTCCCTGATGCTGCCGAAATAGAGCGCCCACCCGTAAACACTCGTTCGCGTGCCGAACCACCGGTCGAGCCGGCGCGACAGCCAGAGATAAAAGCATAGCGTCCAGGCGTATCCGCCGCCAACAAGAAAAAGCCGGCGCGGCAGCGGTGGCGGCGCAACGCGCCGGTTCAGAAAGCAGAGCGACGAACAAAGCGTGCGCGTGGCTACATGTTTCAACCCGGTTTCTCGCTCCAGCATCGCGGCCAATTCATCCGCGTCGGTGAAGGCGTTCACGTGGCCGCCGCCGTGCCCCAGCCAGCGGTAGATCCTGTCGGTCAGGGTGCCTGCATCCGGCACGGCCACAAACAGCGCGCCATCGCGCCGGACCACGCGCCGGATTTCGCGCAGCACTGCCGCCAGTTCGTCGAAGTGCTCCAGGCTGTGGTTCGAAATGACAGCCGCGAACGCGCCATCGCGAAACGGCAACAGGCCGGCGTCAGCCTGCACAAAACCGGGCGCGTCCGACGGATCGCGGTCCACGCGAACGGCGGTGGCGGCAGTTGCCGTCGCCGGAAAGCTGCCGCCCGCGCATCCCAGGTCGAGCACCAGCGAGCCCGGCGGGAGATTCCTCAGAATTTCGTGCATCGCGGCATTTCCCAATTCTGGCGCCTGCCGCTGGATTCGCGCTTCATTTCCTGATACTGTGAGAAACGACGGAGTTTCCCGCCAGACAGCGTCTCCGCCTTTAGAGGTGACCAGTGAACCGTCGCGCCATGCGTCCTTTCCTCAGCGTGATTCTCTCCATCGCGCTGCTCCCCTGCGGTTTTGCGGAAAACAAGAAGAAGGACCCGGACGAGATCGGCAATCGCGATGTCGGCAAGGGCGTCAATTTCTATTCGCTCGAGCGCGAGATCGCCCTGGGCAAGGGGCTCGCCGCCGAAGTCGAGCGCCAGGCCAAGATCATCGATGATCCGGTGATCGCCGAATACGTGAACCGTGTGGGTCAGAACCTGGTTCGCAACTCCGACGCCAAAGTTCCGTTCACGATCAAAGTGATCGACGGCGAGGAGGTCAATGCGTTTGCGCTGCCGGGCGGCTTCTTCTTCGTGTACTCCGGCCTCATTCTCAAGGCCGACAACGAAGCGGAACTGGCCGGCGTCATGGCACATGAGATCGCCCATGTAGCCGCTCGCCATGGCACGCGCCAGGCGACGCGCGGCCAAATCGCGCAGCTGGGCATGATCCCGCTGATCTTCATGGGCGGCTGGACCGGTTACGGCATCTACCAGGCGGCCAGCGTGCTGGTGCCCATCACGTTCCTCAAGTTTTCGCGCGGCATGGAAGCCGAAGCCGACATGCTCGGCCTGCAGTACATGTACAAAGCCGGCTACGACCCGACCGCCTTCGTTGACTTCTTCGAGAAGATCGAGACGCTCGAAAAAAAGAAGCCCGGCACCATGGCCAAGGTGTTCGAGACGCATCCTCCGACCGATGATCGCATCCGCACCGCTCAGAAGAACATCCAGGAGATGCTCAAGGCCAAGCCGGAATATGTGCTGACCACGTCGGAGTTCAACGACGTGAAGGCCCGCCTGATGGCCATGCACAACCGCCGCAAGCTGGACGACAAGGACCTGAATCGACCGCAGCTGCGCCGCAAGCCGGGTTCCGCGCCGCCCACGGTGGATCCGGACGGCAACAGCAAGCCCAGCAATGGCGACGACGATGAGCGCCCGACGCTCAAACGCCGCCCGACCGACCAGTAAGCCTGTTCCTGTAGCGCCGCGCCTGATCGGCACCCGGGGAGATCTGCGCAAAATCGCGCCCTGATCCGGAAACTACTCCTCTGAGCCCCGTCTAACCAACGGAGGACTCAAATGGCCGATCAACTCGAACAAATGAAGCAGAAGTATCAGTCCGTGTTCACCGCGGTCCAGCAGGAGGGCGTCCGGCTCACGCACGTGAACATGGAAGGCAACAAGCTTTTCATACAGGGCGATGCTTCGTCTGAACAGGCGAAGAACAAGGTTTGGGATGTCATCAAAACCGTAAATCCGAATTGGCAGAACGACCTGATTGCCGACATCCGCGTCACCGGAGGCGGACAGCAGTCGACGCCGCAGGCGGCCGCCCCTCAGCAACCGCAGGCCGCTTCCGGTTCCGGACAGCGTACGTATACGGTCAAGCCGGGCGACACGCTGTCGAAGATCGCGGGTGAGCTGCTAGGCAGCGCGCACGATTACATGAAGATCTTCGAAGCCAATCGCGATCAGCTCTCCGACCCGAATAAGATCAAACCCGGCCAGACGCTGAAGATCCCCGGGTGAGCGGCATGGGAGCAAACTGGCTGAATCAGTTAGGTGGCGTGCTCCAGCAGTACGCAAGCGGAGAGGGTCCGCAGCCTGCGCAGGTGGAGCAGCACTTCGACCAGGTTGCCTCCAGCGCGCCCAAATCCTCGATCGCGGACGCGCTTTCCGCCGCATTCCGCTCGGCCGAAACGCCGCCATTCGGCGAGATGCTCGGGAAGTTGTTCAATCATTCGAACCCCGGCCAGAAAGCGGGGTTGCTGAATGCCTTGCTCGGGTCGGGGTCGGGTGGGGTCGCGTCCTCAATTGCTGGCGCGCTCGGAGTCGGCGCGGGCGGCCCAATGCCCGTCACGCCGGAGCAGGCGCAGAACATTCCGGCCGCGGACGTACAGCGCGCGGTTGCGCAGGCGGGCGAGCGCGATCCCTCGATTATCGATCGGGCCAGCCAGTTCTACGCGCAACACCCGGACGTAGTCAAAATGCTTGGCGCCGCAGCGCTCGGCGCGATGATGAGCCATCTCGCAACACGGTCGCGTTAACCCCAGCCAAGGACGGTTACGGATTCAGTATGCGATGCAGATCCAGCGACGGCGGAGGCGCCGTCGTCTGGCTCAGCATGACGTGTACCTGGCCGCGATGATGGGTCTGGTGGTTGAACAGGTGAGCACAGGCAACGTACGCCGTCTCGGAGTAGTCGCGTCCCTGATTATTCGTGTATGCAAATGACCGCGCCCAGAACCCGTCATCCAGGCCGCCGAAGAACGCCTCGAGGCGCGCATCTTCCCTGGCGCGCGCGTCCCGCAACTCGGTGAAATCGTCGTACAGAATCTGATTCAGGCGCGGCGTCGACCGTTCGCCGTTCTCGAACAGCCCCAGCCACCTCCGGTCGCCCAGCAGAATGTGATTCAGCAGCCGGTGAATACTGCCGAAGGATCCGGCGCGCGGACGGCGATACTCGGCATCATCGAGTTTCGCGCACGCGGCATAAAGCCGCTCGTTGGCGATGCGGTTGTATGTCGCGAGCAGTCGGAAATGCTGTGTCAAGCCCATTCACCCGAGATTACCGCTGCTATACTCACCACCATGCCGGCAACCGCGTACCTGATGGGCCACACCGACCATGAGCGCCGACGCCTGTCGCTTCAGGCCTCCGTACTCAACCCATTCACCCGCGGGTTCCTGCAGCGCGCCGGTGTCAGCGCCGGAATGCATGTTCTCGATATCGGCTGCGGCGTCGGAGAAGTCTCGTTCATCGCCGCGGCGCTGGTTGGCCCGCACGGCCACGTCACGTGCATCGACATCGATGACGGCGCACTCGCCATCGCCCGCGCGCGCGCTCACGAGAACGCGATCGACAACGTCACGTTCGAACACCGCGGCGTGCTCGAACATCGTCTCGAACGGAGTTACGACGCGGTAATCGGGCGCCATATCCTGATCCACGCACCCGACGCGCTCGCCATGGTGCGCCACGCCGTATCGCTGGTCCACGCCGGAGGCATCGTCGCCATGCAGGAATACGATCTGTCGCGGTGCATCCCGCCGTGGCCCGCGGTCCCGCTCATGGAGCGTGTGCAGCAGGTATACGTCGCCCTGTTCAGCCGCGCAACTCCGCACGCCGACATCGGCATTCGGCTCTTCCATCTCATGCAGGAGGCCGGTTTGCCGGTCCCGGAGGTGCGCGGGGAGTTTGTTATCGATGGCGGTCCCGATTCCCCGATGTACGAGTGGATCGCCGAAACGATTCGCAGTCTCCTGCCACGTATTGAAGCGCTGGGCATCGCAACCGCGGCCGAGCTGGACGTTGAAAGTCTCGCCGCGCGTCTGCGCGAAGAAACGATCGCCGCGCGGGCCGGGATTGTGGGGCCGACGATGATCGGCGCCTTCGCCCGTAAGCAGTGAACCGCCACCGCAAATCGCGCGTCCGTCAAATGCAGAGGTTGCGCCGCCCGCGTTCCGTCTGAAACTCCACGCGAAATGACCGCTGCGCAGATACGGTAGTCTCCGTCAGGGCTGTGACCGGCGCTGTAATGGCGTTTGGGCTACTCGGCGGATGGCATGGCGTAGTAGCCCTTGCGCGCCTGGACCTTG
>Ga0070739_10006208_pt1 | contig 13239 bp, 13 predicted proteins | sample Coa_R1_7_FD_66445 | JGI IMG/M metagenome (GOLD analysis project Ga0070739, IMG submission 66445) | Surface soil microbial communities from Centralia Pennsylvania, which are recovering from an underground coalmine fire - Coalmine... | ecosystem: Environmental > Terrestrial > Soil > Unclassified ... | reverse complement strand
CCGGTCGCCACGTCGAGCACCGCCGCGCCGTTCGCGCAGATGGCCGTGCTCACGCTGCCGAGCTGCCGGGCCAGTTGCACGACCGTGCGGTGCGGCCGCGCGGTGACCAGCGCCACCTCGATTCCAGCGGCCCAGCAGGCCTTGAGCACCGCCTGCGTCCGCTCCGATACGCTGCGATCCGAGCGCAGCAGCGTGCCGTCGAGGTCGGTCGCGATCAGCTTGGGAAGGGCCGGCCCGGATCTTGTGGTCATCCTTGGATTCTGCCAGGCGCGCCGCGTCGACCGACCGGGCGGTGCGCGACCTTCCCGCCTGGTCGCAGATCAGACGACGTTGACTGTGATCTGGTGGTAGCCGGTAGCGCCATCAGGCACGACGTCCTGCACCGTGGACGTTTGCACCGTACCGGTCCCATCGGTCGCACGGACCGCGACCGTATGCCTGCCGCGGGGCGCGTTCTGCCACGTGTACGACCACTGACGCCACGTGTCCGGAGTGTCCGACGTCGCAAGCGTCGCCTCCACCCACGGCTGACCGTCGATCTGCACTTCTACCGCCGCGACACCGCGGTGTGTTGCCCAAGCGACCCCGGCGAGCGTGACCGTCCCGGCCGAAACGGAGGCGCCCGAAGCCGGCACGTCGATGCGGGACGCGGTCTTCACCGGCGCCTGCTGCGCCCAACCTCGAGCCACCCAATATCCGGCATTGGACGCGAACGTGGTCAGCTCCAGATCGACGACCCACTTGGTCGCCGAGACGTACCCGTAAAGGCCGGGCACGAGCATCCGGCACGGAAAACCATGCTCAATCGGGAGCGCCACGCCGTTCATCGCCACCGCGAGCATCGACTCACGGCCATCGAGCACTGCGTTAACCGGCGTGCCGATCGTCATCCCGTCGCTCGACGTGGACAGGATCTGATCGGCACCTGACTTGACGCCCGCTTGCCGCAGCAGCGGTGCGAGCGGCGCTCCGATCCAGCGCGCATTGCCGCAGTAATCGCCGCCGACTGGGTTCGAGACACAAGTCAGCGTGAGGTCGTGTTCCTCCAGCGGCATCTTCAGCAGTTGCTCGAAGGAGATCTCCAACGGCCTGGCCACCATGCCGTGGATACGCAGCATCCACTTCGAAGGGTCAAGCTGCGGTACGGATAAGGCCGTGTCGACGCGGTAGAAGTCGGCGTTCGGTGTGAAGAAGGGGCCGAGACCCGAGACGTTCGGGTGCGTTGACGTCGGCATCGCAGCCAGCGGCTGCACCGGAGCCGGGATCTTCACCGCCGCACGCGCAGGCGCCGCGTTGTATCGCGAATCAATCCAGCTCTTCGCGCCGAAGCCGCCCACAGCCGCACCGGCTGCGGTACCGAGCAGTGCACCGAGGAACCGGCGCCGCTCGGCCGGCCCGGCATACTCCGCGTCGTTTTCGGCAGCCAGCCGGTTCAGCCAGCGCAGCACCGCCACCGCCGTGCCACCCGCGAACAGCGAGGGGAAGAGCGAGCCGGTGTTCGCGTTCGGCCGGGTCGCCGCCGCGATGATCCCGACCACGCCGAATCCGGCCGCGATGAAGCTCGCGAAGGTCAGATGCCGGCGTGCGAGCACGCCCGCCGCTGCGGATACCAGCGCGAGGATCACGTACACGCCGGTGAGCAGCGCGGTCTTGTCGTGTGTGCCGAATTCGCGGATGGCGAACTCCTTGACCGCGGTCGGGGCCAGGTCGATCGCCCACTCGCCGACCGCCACGGCCGGCGCGCTGGGCGCTCCCGCGAACACGGCGACCAGCTCTCCGACCGCCAGCGCGGCCCCGCCGGCCAGCAGGCCGCTGAGCGCGCCGAGCGCGATCCCGCGCCGCCCCATCGGCTCCGGCTCCTCCGTGCGGTCGCCCACCACCACCGCGTCGTCCATGTCCCTGCGCGCCTCGCTCGCCTTCACAGCAGTCCGCCGGCATGCCGCCGGTACACCTCCATCCTCTCCCACGGCCCGCGCCGATCCAGGGGTTCATTCATTACGGTCCGCGGATGATCGGGCGGCCGCCTGGGGCGTTGCGCGCATCGGGCGGCCGGTTCGGGTACCGACGCGGGGCCGGCAGAGCGTCGATGCGGCACCGACGCGGCACCGGCTCGCCTCCGCGGCAGGAAGCTGCCACGCTTCGTTTTCGCTTCCCCGCGCGATTGTCGGAGGCCCCGGCTACGGTGGGCGATATGACCGATACCTTGCTGCTCGCCGGCACCCGAAAGGGGCTGCTGCTCGCGCGCCGGCGAGGCGGTTCCTGGGAGACCGAACCGCTCGCCCTGCCGATGACGGCCGTCTACGCGGTCGGGATCGACACCCGCCGCCCCACCCCGCGCCTGTTCGCCTCGGCGACCAGCGAGCACTGGGGCCCGACCATCCTGCACTCGGACGACCTCGGCCGCAGTTGGAGCGAACCGGACCACGCCCCGGTCGCCTTCCCCAAGGACCTCGACGTAGCCCTCGGCCGGGTCTGGCAGATCCAGCCGGGACCCGCCAACGAGCCCGACGTCGTGTACGCCGGCACCGAGCCCGCCGCGCTATTCCGCTCCGAGGACGGCGGCGTCAACTTCGAACTGGTCCGCCCGCTGTGGGAGCACCCGCACCGGCCGCAGTGGGGAGCCGGCTTCGGCGGCCAGGCCATCCACACCGTCATCCCGCACCCGATCGATCCACAGCGGGTCCTGATCGCGCTGTCCTCAGGCGGCGTCTACCGGACCTACGACGGAGGGCAGAGCTGGGCGGCGGCGAACGCCGGGATCAAGGCGACCTTCCTGCCCGAGGAACAGCGCTACCCCGAGTTCGGCCAATGCGTCCACAAGGTCGCCCAGGACGCCGAGGACCCCGAGCGGCTGTACCTCCAGAATCACAACGGCGTCTACCGCAGCGACGACTGGGGCGGCAAGTGGGTCTCGATCGCCGACGGACTGCCCGGGGAGTTCGGCTTCGCGATCGTGGCCGATCCGAACCGCGGCGGGCACGCGTACGTCTTCCCGCTGGTCTCCGACTACTCGCGGTTCACCCCGGACTTCCGCTGCCGGGTCTACGGCACCACCGACGCCGGTGAGACCTGGGCCGAGGTCGGCGCGGGACTGCCGGAGAGCGACTTCTACTCCCTGGTGCTGCGCGACGCCTTCAGCTGCGACGCCGCCGAGCCGCTCGGCCTGTACCTGGGAACCCGCTCCGGCGAGCTGTACGCGGGCGGAGCCGGGGGCTGGGAGCGAGTCGCGGCCAACCTGCCGGACGTGCTGTCCGTGCGCGCGACGGCGCTGGCGTGAGGCGAAGCGAGCGGTGAAGGGCTGAGTTCATGACTGTCACCCTGCAGCTGCCCGGGGCGCTGGCCGGCTACGCGGGCGGCCGCCGCGAGGTCAAGGTGGAGGTCGCGGCGCCCGACGAGCCGGCCGAGGGCCCCAGCCCGACCGTGGCCGGCGTCCTCGACCGGCTTGCCGCCGACCTGCCCGCCCTCGAGCGGCGGATCCGCGACGAGAACGCGGTGATCCGCCGCCACGTCAATGTGTACGTGGACGGCGCGGACATCCGAACCCTGTCGGGCGCTGAAACCCCGGTGCCCGACGGGGCGGTGATCGACATCATCGCCGCAGTGAGCGGCGGCTGACGACGCCGGGCCCGTTGCGCGGGGCACGCGCCGGGGCTGGCGGCTGACTGGTTAGGCGCCAGTCGGCTGGTGTCGCCATGGCACCGGACGCCGAGGGCACGCGCCGAACCTCGGCGTGCTCAGGCGCCGGTCACCCTTGCCCTGCCTGTCGCGCTGGAGGCACGCGCCGGACGTGGCGGCTCGTCGACTGGCTGGTCACGTGCTGGCCAGATCGTGCCTGCCCCGGCCCGTCGTGCTGAGCTCGCGCCGGGCTTGGTGGCCCGGCGACGGCAGCTCAGGCGCCGGTCGGCTCGTGCCTGCCCGGCACCTCCCGCCGCGGCAGGTACGTGCTGACCGCGCCGCCGGCCACCCGACCCAGCTTCTCCGGGTTGACCACGGCGTACGCCTCGACGATCCGGCCGTCCGCGATCTCGAAGGCCATGACGCCCATCGCCGCGCCGGTCTTGTCAACGAGCACCAGGCCGGGCGCGCCGTTGACCTCCGCCTCGCGCATCTCCAGCCCGGACTCCGGATCGAGCCACCGGGTGAGGCCGCTGACCAGCCGCGCCACCCGGTCCGCGGTGAACACCGGCTGAGCGCCCGCGCGCACGATGCCGCCACCGTCCGAGTGCCAGACGACGTCCGGGTCCAGCACGGCCATCAGCCCGGAGATGTCGCCGGTGAGGGAGGCCGCCGCGAAGGCCGCGACGACCTTCCGGTGCTCGGGCCGGTCGAGCCGGCGCCAAGGACGGTCCGACGGGCCCGAGCCGGCCGCGGCGTCCGCCGTCGCATCCTGCTCGGCGTCCGCCCAGGCCTCAGGTTCCGCCCAGCTCACGCTCGCGCCGCTGGTCCCCTCGCGCACCCGGCGCCGCGCCCGCGAGGCCAGCTGCCGCACCGACTCCGGCGTGCGGCCCAGCGCCTCGGCGATCTCGCCGAACCCGACCGCGAACACGTCGTGCAGCACGAACGCCACGCGCTCGGCCGGGCTCAGCTGCTCCATGACCGCGAGCATCGCGTAGGAGACGGACTCGCCGAGCGAGGCCGCGTCCTCCGGACCCGGCTGGCGGTCCACGGCCGAAATCGAAGGCTCCGGCAGCCACTCGCCGAAGTAGGCCTCGCGCCGTGCCCGCGCCGATCCGAGCTGGTCGTAGCAGATCCGAGTGACGACCGTGGTCAGGAACGCACGCGGCTCCTGCACCGCGGACCGGTCCGTGCTCTGCCAGCGCAGCCAGGCGTCCTGGACCGCGTCCTCGGCGTCCGCGAGCGATCCGAGCAGCCGATAGGCGACGGCGGAGAGGTAGCGGCGGTGCTGTTCGAAGTCCGTGCCTTCATCAATCGTCTGTTCCCCGGTCACCCCCACACGGTATCCGAGGGCCGCTGCCGCGGGAGGATCGGCCGGGCCGAAAGAGCATGTGATGGCCAGACCTGGGCCCGGCGACGGTAGCCTTGATCGCGTGTTGCGCGAAGTGACGGCCACCCGGTACGTGACCCCGCTGCGGGAGGGCGGGTCGCTGCCGGCCATCGTCGAGGCCGACGATCTCGGCATGTACGTGGTCAAGTTCCGCGGCGCCGGACAGGGACGCAAGGCCCTGATCGCGGAGATCGTCGCCGGCGAGCTCGGCCGCGCCCTCGGCCTGCCGGTGCCGGAACTCGTCACCGTGCAGCTCGACGAGGCCATCGCGAAGGGGGAGCCGGACCAGGAGATCCAGGAGCTGCTGCTGGCCAGCGTCGGGCGCAACCTGGGCCTTGACTACCTGCCCGGTTCGCTGGGCTTCGACCCGCTGGCCTTCCCCGTTGAGCCGGAGCCGGCCGGGCGTGTCCTCTGGTTCGACGCCCTGATCGGCAACGTCGACCGCTCCTGGCGCAACCCGAACCTGCTGCGCTGGCACGGCAGGCTCTACCTGATCGACCACGGCGCCGCGCTGATCTTCCAACACAACTGGCCCGCGGCCGCCGCCTCGGCGCGCCGCGCCACCAAGCTTGCCGACCACGTGCTGATGCCGTTTCACCCGGACCTCGCCGCGGCCGACGCGGAACTCTCGCCGCTGGTCACACCGGATGCGGTCGGCGCGGCCCTCGCCTTGGTGCCGGACGAGTGGCTCGAGGACGAGCCGGGCTTCGCGACGCCGGACGACGTGCGTGCCGCCTTCCTGACCTGGTTCGACGCGCGGATGCAGCAGCCGCACTCGTGGCTTCCGGAGGTGCCGAAGTGATGCAGGCCAAGGCACCGCAAGCCGCCTCGCCCGAAGCGGCGCTGGTACGCAACGCCTTCGAGTACTGCCTGCTCAAGGCCGTGCCGCGGGTGGAACGCGGCGACAGCGTGAACGTCGGCGTCATCGTGTACTGCCAGGCCCGCGACTTCCTGGACGCCCGCACGCACGTGGACCCCGCGCTCCTGCTCGCGCTGGACCCGGCGGCCGACGTCTCAGGGATCGAAGCCGCCGTCGCCGCCTACGCCTGCGTCTGCCGCGGCGGCAAGCAGGCCGGCCAGGCGGGCGAGAGCACGGCCGGGCAGCGTTTCCGCTGGCTGACCGCGCCCCGCTCGACTGTGGTGCAGCCGGGACCGGTGCACCTCGGGATCACGGCGGACCCGGCCGCGGACCTGGAACGGCTCGCGGCCCGGCTCCTGCCGCCGCAATAACAGGCCCGCTCTCCGCGGAGAGAGCCGTTTCCGTCTCAGGTGGCGCTATCTAGCCGTCTCGCGCCGCGCTGGCGGCTCAGGCCTCGACCGGCGTGATGGCCATCCCGATCGACTGAAGGCGTTCCAGCGGCTCGTCGTAACCGCGCTCCAGCGATTCGACATCCAGCAGCACCGACGGACCCTCCGCGATCGAGGCCGCGATCACCGACGAGTACCCGGTGCGCACGTCGGGCACATGCACCTCCGCTCCCACCAGCTTCGACGGGCCGTGCACGACCGCCGAGTGCAGGTAGTTGGTGTCGTGGAACCGGCAGCCGTTGCCGCCAAGGCACATCGGGAACAGCTCGATCTCGCAGCCGAGCTGCTTGAGCGCGTCCACGTACACGAACCGGTTCTCGAACACCGTCTCATGCAGCACCGACAGCCCGCGGGCCTGGCTCATCAGCACCAGCAGCGGCTGCTGCCAGTCCGTCATGAAGCCGGGGTGCGTGTCCGTGGTTACCGCCGCGGAACGCAGCCCGCCCGGCGCCGACGCGGTGATGTACGACTCGTCGATCTCGAACTGCGCGCCCATCTTGCGCAGCGTCTCGATCGCGGTCACGAGGCGGTCCTGTGCGCAGCCGTGCACCCGGACCTGACCTCCCGTCAGCAGCCCGGCCACCAGATAGCTGAACGCCTCGAGCCGATCGCCGGCCAGGCGCGTCGCCGCACCGTGCAGCCGCTCGACACCCTCGATCACAATCCTGCGATCCGGCTGCAGTTGGATGCCCGCGCCCATGCGCTGCAGGAACAGCGCCAGTTCCAGGATCTCCGGCTCGACCGCCGCGTTCGTGATCACGGTGCGGCCCTCGGCGAGAACCGCTGACAGGATCACGGACTCGGTCGCGCCGACGCTCGGATAAGGCAGCGAGACACGCGTGCCGCGCAGCCGCCGGGCTACCGCGTGCAGACCTGATTCGTCGACCGTGATCTGTGCGCCCATCGCGGTGAGCGCCTGGATGTGAAAGTCGAGCGGGCGCGGACCGATCTGGTCGCCGCCGACCATCGGCACGAAGGCCTCGCCCGTCAGATTGAGCAGCGGGCCCAGCATCAGCACCGGAATACGGTTGCGGCCGGTGAAGGTCTGCGGCACCGCGGAGTGCGGGCTCGCGGTCGGCTCGACGCGCAGCGTGTCGCCGTCGCGTTCAATGGAACAACCGACGGCCCGCAGCATCTGCGCGGTGATCTCCACGTCGCCCACCCGCGGCGCATTGGCGATCGTGCTCGGGCCGCCGCCCAGCATCGCGGCCACCATGTGCTTCGTTACTGCGTTCTTCGATCCGCGCACCGTCACATCGCCGCGCAGCGGGCCGGTCGGATCGATCTTCCAGCCTCTCGTTCCCATGCGCGTCATTGTGCCGGTCCGCGCGGCTAAGCGGAGTCGGTCAGCGTTATCGGTGCGAAACCGCTGGTGTGACGTGTGTTACCGGCTCAGCTCGGCGCGTTCCCGCAGCCGTCCGGACGAGAAGCGGTGCGTTGTCTCATAACCCAGTCGCACGTACAGGCGCCGCGCCGAATCGTTCGGGTGGTAGTGCGCCAGGGTGCAAAGCCGCTCGCCGCGCTCAAACGCCTGGCGCGTCAGCGCGGCCGTGATCGCACCGCCGAATCCTCGGCCACGCGCAGCGGGATCGGTTGCGATCGAGGCGAGGTAGGCGACACCGGAAATGCGGCGGGTCAGCGCACCGACGGCGAGCAACGCCCCGGACGTCTCGTCGCGCACGCCTGCCCACTGTTCGACCAGTTCGTAGTCCGCGCGGACCGAATGGTGCGGGTTGACCCGGTCGAGGAAGCCCTGGATCTCCGGCCGATCCTCCAGCGCCACGACGAGCGACTCCGCCGGTTGAGCCGCAGGCGGAGCCCAGGTCGCCATCAGATCCCAGTCGCTGTCCGCCTCCTGGCCGGGCGCAGGGTCCGCTTTCCACCGCGCCAAATCGACGCCGCGCGGCACGGTCAGCCCGGCGATCTGCCCGCCGAGTTCCGCCAGAGCGGCGTCCACGAGCTTCGGCGTGGCCTGCGGGTCGCCGATCACGCTGAGCCAGCAGGCGGCGCCGCTGTAGTCGTCCTTCGCGGCGAACGCGAGCCCGCCATCCAATGCCCAAGCCGCGATCGCGCCACCGCGCGTCTCACTGATCACCATCACGTCGTCGGGAGCGGTGGCGTGCAACTCCTCGGCGGTAAGGCGCTGAACCGTGGATATCCCCGTCATGATCCACGATTCTGTCACGGTCACCGGGCCGCATTACGCTCAGGTGTATGGAGCCGGAGACCCTTTTCGACGCCGTCGGCCGGGAACGTGCCGAGGCCGGCGCGCCGCTGGCCGCGCGGATGCGGCCGCGCACCCTCGACGAGGTCGTCGGGCAGGCCAAGCTGCGCCGCCCCGGCTCTCCGCTGCGTCGCCTTGTCGAGGCCGCGCCCGGTTCACGCGCCGTACCCGCCTCGGTGATCCTCTGGGGGCCGCCCGGCACCGGGAAGACGACGCTCGCGCACGTGGTCGCCCGCAGCACCGACCGGCATTTCCGCGAGCTATCCGCGATCACCGCGGGGGTCAAGGAGGTGCGCGCGGTCATCGAGGGCGCGCGCCGCGACCTGGGCATGTCCGGCCGCGAGACGCTCCTGTTCCTCGACGAGATCCACCGCTTCTCCAAGGCGCAGCAGGACTCCTTGCTGCCCGCGGTCGAAAACCGCTGGGTGACGCTGATCGCCGCGACGACGGAGAACCCGTACTTCTCGGTGATCTCGCCGCTGCTGTCCCGTTCGCTGCTGCTGACGCTCGAGCCGCTGGACGAGGCCGATGTCGACACGCTGATCGACCGCGCGCTGACCGCGGAGCAGGGGCTGGCGAACTCGGTGAAGCTGGATCCCGAGGCGCGGGCGCAGCTGCTGCGGCTGGCCGGCGGCGACGCCCGAAAGGCGCTGACGGCGCTGGAAGCGGGTGCGGGCGCGGCACGCGACCAGGGCTTCGACACGGTGACCGCCGAGATCCTGGCGCAGGCGCTCGACCGCGCGGCGGTCCGCTACGACCGGGACGGTGACCAGCACTACGACGTCGCCTCGGCGCTGATCAAGTCGATCCGGGGCTCGGACGTGGACGCGGCGCTGCACTACCTCGCCCGGATGATCGAGGCGGGGGAGGACCCCAGGTTCATCGCGCGCCGGCTGGTCATCTCGGCCAGCGAGGACATCGGCCTGGCCGATCCGACCGCGCTGCCGACCGCGGTCGCGGCGATGCAGGCGGTGTCGTTCATCGGCTGGCCGGAGGCGCGCATCAGCCTGGCCCAGGCGGTCATCGCGCTGGCGCTGGCGCCCAAGTCGAACGCGGCGATCTCGGCGATCGACGCGGCGCTGGCCGACGTGCGCGCGGGTCTTGCCGGACCGGTGCCGATGCACCTGCGTGACGGTCACTACAAGGGCGCTGCGAAGCTCGGGCACGCGCAGGGCTACATCTACCCGCACGACCTGCCGAGCGCGGTCGCCGCACAGCAATACGCGCCTGATGCCATTCACGGCAAGCGGTACTACAACCCGACGCGGCACGGGATAGAAGAGCGCTACGCCGACCGCGTCGAGAAGATCCGTGCCCTGCTGGCCGGTGAGGGCAGCGAGGCGCGGCCCGAGTCCGACGACGCCTAGGCCCGGTTTGGAACGTGGCGCCGGTTAGGCCGCGGCGTCTGGCGCGTGTCAGGCGGGACTTTCCACGCCAGGCCTAGTTCGCGCTCAGTCCGAGCGAATCGGCGGCCTGCCGGAAGGCGGCGAGTGCACGGTCGTCGAAGAGCACGAACCTGATCTCCTCCACGCGCGTCGGCGACTGGGAAACTGTCCGCAGCGCGATGACGGCAGCGTCCTCGACGGGCCAGCGATAGACGCCGGTGGAGATGGCGGGAAACGCGATCGCTTGCGCGCCGAGTTCGTCCGCGACGAGCAGGCTGTTGCGATGACAGTCGGCCAGCAGGGCCGAGCGGTCCTCGCTCGCCGAGAAAACCGGCCCGACCGTGTGAATGACCCAGCGTGCGGGCAGCCTTCCCGCCGTGGTCGCGACCGCCTGGCCGGTCGGCAGGCCGCGGCCGTAGTGCGACGCGCGCAGCGCCCGGCACTCCTTCAGGATCTCCGGCCCGCCCCGCCGGTGAATCGCGCCGTCCACGCCGCCCCCGCCGAGCAGCGAGGAGTTCGCGGCGTTCACGATCGCGTCGACCTGCTGCTCGGTGATATCCCCGCGCAGCAGCGTCAGCCGGGGCGCGCCGGAGGCGTCGGTCACGAGCCGACCGGCTCCCGTCTCGGTGCACCGCGCCGGATCAGCAGGTAGACCTCGCAGCCGAGGCAGAAGTCGAAGGCGGCGTTGAGGAACGCGGCGGCCAGCGCGAACCCGGTGAAGACCAGGCCGAGCGCGGTGACTCCGGACAGGTAGCCGAGGGTGCCGACGGCGGCGAACGCGAAGCCGACGCCCTGGGCGAAGGTCGGGGGCGCGGGATTCTCCAGCTCGGTCGGCTTCGCCAGGCGCGGCCGGATGAGCTTGCGGTACAGGTAGCCGTACGGCGCGTACTTGAGCCCGGAGAAGGCGCCGAGCGCGAAGATGGCCGTCTGCACGGCGAGCAGCCAGCCGTTGCTCGTGAGCAGCACGACGGCCAGCACCACCGTGGTGATCACGGCGCCGAAACGCGGGCCGCGCGGGTCGATGAAGGCGGCGGATTGAGCTTGGGACGGGTTTGACGACACGGCGATTCGCTCCGAATTGGCGTCAGAAAATGCAGGAGAGGAAATAAGCCGAGGACGTAAGCCGCAGGGACTCGAAGTGTCCGCGAAGGCTACGGATTAGGCTCGGGCCGCGGCCTGATCGGCCCTGCGGCTGCCTGGATCAGCGCTGATTCAGCGCTGGATCAGCTGTGGCAAGCCGGACACGCGCAGGTGCACACGCGGCAGTGGTCCACCGCGCGCCTGCGAGTGAGTAGCTCTCCTTGCATGTCTCTATCGTACGGACACGTCAAGCGCGGCAAGGACCTGTTCTTTGCGCGGTACGCCGGAGGCCCGAGCGGTCACGCGCCCGGCGCCGTCCAGCACGAGCGTCGTCGGTGTACGCAGAATCCCGATCTCGCGCACGAGGTCCAGGTGCGCCTCGGCGTCGATCTCGATGTGCTCGACCCCGTCCACCTTCGCAGCCACGTCCGCGAGGATCACCTTGGTCGCGCGGCACGGCTGGCAGAACGCTGAAGAGAACTGCAACAACGTCGCGCGGTCGCCCAGGGCGCGTCCGAGCTGTTCGGCGGTCAGCACGGGCTGCTCGCGGCGGCCCGGCCGCCGTGCCGCCTCGTCCGCGTTGCCATCGCCATCGACTTCGGCACCGGGAATCGGCATCGTCTCGTCCGAGGCCTGCTCGTCCAGCACGCCGTTGTCCAAAGCCGCCGGATGGATTCGGACGCGACCGTCCGTCCGCTTCCGCCACACGCCGAAGGCGCTCGCCAGCGCGAGCACGACGATAAGCACGATCAAACCGGTGGCCACGTCGTTGTGCAGCGCGGCTGGTCGCCGCGTTATTCCGCGCGTGTCAGTCGGTGACTGCGCCGCTCGCCGCGTACTGCGGCTCCAGCACGTGCGATGCAGCCGCGGTCCGTGCGTGCCTGAGGCGGTGTGTCACGGTCACCGCCGCCGCCGTCAGCGCACCCGCCGCGCCGACGCAGCCGACCGCGGCGAAGCCGAAGGCGGGCGAGGAGTGGTCGATCATCGCGCCGGCCAGCGGTGCGCCCAGCGCGTTGCCCAAGGTCAAGGCCGCCGAGTGCAGCCCGAGGGCCTCGCCGCGAGCCGACTCCGGCACCCGGTGACTCACCGCGACCACGGTCTGTGCGACCGTCGGCGCGCAGGCCAGACCGGCTGGGATGAGCGCGAGCGCGAGCAACGGCCAGCTGTGCGCCAGGCCGACGGGTATGGTCGCCGCTCCGAGCAGCGTCATCAAAGTGAGCATGCCGAGCGGCCGAGGTATCGCGCCGTGTATGAAGCCGCCGATCATCGAGGCCCCGCACCACACGATGATGGTCACTCCGGCCCACCGCACCTGCCCGTGCGCGCGCAGGACCGCGACGATCGAGACGTCAGTCCCGGACAGCACGACCGTCGCGGCCACGGCGACGAACAGCACCAGCGCGAAGCCCGGCCCGAACCAGCTGCGCCGCGCGGGCCGCGGGCCGGCCGCGTCCGCCGCGTCGGGCCCCGTGACCCGCGGGTTGTACGCCCACATCACGGCCGCGGAGAAGGCCAGCGCCCCGCCGAGCGCGCGCAGGGTGGATATCCCGTCACCCAGCTGCGTGATCATGAGCACGGCGAGCGCCGGGCCGACCATGAAGGCGATCTCCACGGCCATGGAGTCCAGCGAATAGGCCTGCCGGCGCTGCTCCTGCGGCACCCTGGCGGCCAGCGACTGCCGCACCAGCGGCATGATCGGCACCTGCAACATCCCGCCGAGCACCGCCGCCGGGATCAGCGCGGCGAACGGCAACATCGGCGCCGTGGTCCAGAACGCCAGTGCCGCGGCGCCGGTCACCCCGAGCACCGGCCGCGGCCCGCGCCGGTCCACCACCCGCCCGAGCAGCGGGGAGCCGACCGCGAGTCCGACCGTGAACGCGGCACTGGCCGCGCCGGCCGCTCCGTACCCGAGATGGCGGTCCAGCACGACGCTCAGCGTGAGCGCGGTGCTGGTCGCCGTCCCCGGTATCCGGGCGATCAGCGCGACGAGCATGAACAGCCGCATCCCCGGGATTCGGAGCACGGAGCGGTAAGGGGCCAGGTGCATGACGGTCAACTACCTCCAGGACGATGTTCCCAGATGCCACCGACAACCAACAGCGCGAATCTGCCGCGGACCCGAAGCGCGATTTGACAACAAGCGTTGGCCAACGAAGATGGACATCACTAAGCGCACCTGACCGAGGAGCCCCGATGACCATGCCGGACCGCCGCTTCACCGATCGCTCGGCCCCGGC
>Ga0070739_10006207_pt1 | contig 13239 bp, 13 predicted proteins | sample Coa_R1_7_FD_66445 | JGI IMG/M metagenome (GOLD analysis project Ga0070739, IMG submission 66445) | Surface soil microbial communities from Centralia Pennsylvania, which are recovering from an underground coalmine fire - Coalmine... | ecosystem: Environmental > Terrestrial > Soil > Unclassified ... | reverse complement strand
GGCCTCCGATGTCATCACCCAGAACATCGCCAAGGACTATGACCATCTGAAATATACGTTTCATGGTTATCTGACCTCGACAAGCCTGTCGGACCAGGTCTGCGACGCCGCCAAAGACCTGCTGGTCGATCAACTGCACATGAAGTCGGCCGTGGTGGTGAGCGAGGACGCGGCCTGGACCACGCCACTCGATGCCGAATACCTGAAATGCCTGCCCCAAGTCGGGCTCAAAGTCATCGATCACATCCGCTTCTCCCCCGACACCACTGATTTCACGCCGATCTTCAACAAAATCGAAGGCGAGAAACCAGACGTTATGGTGACCGGCATTTCCCATGTCGGCGTGCAGCCGACGGTGCAATGGAAGCAGCAGGAAGTGCCCATTCCGATGTTCGGCATCTCCTCGCAGGCGACGAATTCCAGCTTCTGGAACGATACCAACGGCGCAACCGAAGGGGTGTTATATCAGGCCGTTTCGGGACCCGGCGTCCCAGTGACACCAAAGACGCTGCCGTTCGTTGCGGCGTTCAAGCAGCGCTTCGGCAACAATCCCTCGTACTGCGGCTACACCGCCTACGACGAGGTGTTTTACATCGCCGACGCCATCAAGCGCGCCGGCTCGGACGATCCCGATAAGCTCGTCTCGGCATTGGAGCAGACCGACTATGTGGGCACGATCGGCCGCGTGCAATTCAAGGGCAGGGATACGCCCAATCCGCACGCGCTCAAAATCGGTGCCGACACGATTACCGGCCTGATGCTGCAATGGCAGGACGGCAAGCAGGTGAACCTGTGGCCGGCCAATGTCGCCAACGGCAAGCTGAAGTTTCCGCCGTTCATCAAGCTGGGTTCGGCGAACTAGTGTTCGGTGTCATAAGTCCACTGAAGGCCGGACCCGTTGGCTCGCAATGACAGCCCGTGACACACGCTCCTATGATACTGGGTATTGGTCACGGGGTTGTTCTCCACCGCTGCTCTCCCCGCTCGCTGGCGGCGCGCGGGGAGAGTGCTTGATGAAGATCAAGTCCGACGTCACCGCTGCAGAGTTCGGCGAGCGCGGTCCGACCGATGCTGTTCTGGCAAATCCTCATTGACGGCTTTGCGATAAGCTCGCTCTATGCGCTCGGCGCCACCGGCTTCGCCCTCATCTTCGGCGTTTCCGGTGTCCTCAACCTGTCGCACGGCGCGTTGATGGTTGCGGCCGTGGTCGCCGCCTGGGCCGCCGGCGATCAGCTCCATGCCGGCCCCTACAGCGGTGCGACGCTCGGCGTTGCGGTCGGCTTCGCGGCGACGCTGCTGACCTATTTTCTTATCGTCGGCCCGCTGCAACGCACCCGCAAAATCCGCGAGGAGGAAAAAGAAATATTCATCCTCACCGCGACATTGCTCTGGGGCATCATGATCCAGGAGCTGATTGCCTATCTTTACACCAACAACGCCAAGACCGTCGCGCCGATCGTGCAGGGCGTGGTGTCGATTGCCGGCGTGCGCACGCCAGCAAACGAGATATTTACCGCCGTGGTGTGCTGGCTTGCGATCGGGCTGCTGTGGCTGCTGGTCAACCGCACGCGCGCCGGCAAGGCGGTGTTGGCCGCTTCCATGAATCCGCGCGGCGTCACGCTGCTCGGCATCGAGCTATCGCAGATTTATATTGCCGTGTGGGCAATCTACGGCGCGCTGGTCGGCATCGCCGGCGTGCTGCTCGGCATGTTTCTCGGCGTCTCCTCCTACAGCGTCGGTCCGCTTACTGCGAGCGCCTTTTCGATTGTGGTGCTGGGCGGACTTGGCAGCGTCTCGGGCGCGCTGATTGCGGCTTATGTGGTCGGCTATCTCGAAACCATAACGGCTTATCTGATCTCACCGGCCTACCGCACCATACCGGCTCTGCTGTTGCTCGTGGCGGTAATGTATGTTCGTCCGCGCGGCCTGTTGGGGCGTCGCTAGATGCGGCCCTTCTCTACCACACGCATCTTGCTGGTGGGCCTTTCCGTCGTCGCACTGGCCTCCTTACTGCCACTGTGGGTCACCGGCTACATCCTCGGCCTATTGACACTCGCCTACTATTTCGGCGTGTTCGCCATGGCCTGGGATCTCTTGTTCGGTTTTGCGGGCGAGGTGAATTTCGGGCCGACATTCCTGATCGGCACCGGTGCCTATACGGCCGGAATTCTCGATAACGTCTATCAGCCGCCGATCTGGCTATGCATTGCCGCCGGCGCATTCGCCGCGGTTGCGGGCGGTTTGGTTCTGGCGCTGCCGGCGCTACGGGTACGCGGACCGTATTTCGGGCTGACGACGCTCGTCGCCGTGCTGATGTTGCAGAATTATGTCGTGGTCGACGCCAGCCTGACCGGCGGCGAGATCGGCCTTACCGTACCCGACGTTATCTCGATCAGCGATGCCACCAATTATGAGATTGCGTTGTGGTTCATGGCCGCGAGCGGCGCCATCCTGTTTGCGTTGTCGCGGTCGCCGGTCGGTCTCATCCTGCAAGCCAGCGGGCAGGACGCGGTTCAGGCCGGCGCGCTCGGCTTCAACGTCACCAAGCATAAGCTTGCCGCCTTCGTCATCAGCGCTTTCTTCTCCGGGCTCGCCGGCGCGCTGATGGTGTTTTACCTCGGCTCGGCCTCCGTCGGCACGTTCATCGACATCACCGTCAGCGTGCAGATCATTATTGCCGCGGTGCTTGGCGGCCGGCGCACCATTCTTGGCGCTGTTCTTGGCGCCGTCTTTCTCATCGCCATGACAGAGGCGCTGCGGCCGATCGGCGACCTCGCGAATTTCGTGGTGTTTGCCATGGCGCTCGTGGTGGTGCTGCTGTTTCCGAGCGGCTTTTTCGGCCTGCTCACGCGCACCAGGGAATCCGGCTGAGCATGGCCGAGCACGCGCATCTGGAGGTCAACGGGCTGACGAAGCGCTTCGGCGGCTTGCTCGCCGTCAAGGACATGGCGCTTTCGGTGCGCGCCGGTGAGATTCTGGGCCTCATCGGGCCGAACGGCTCGGGCAAATCGACGGTGATGAAGTTGATCATGGGCATCGAGCGGCCGGACGCCGGTTCGGTGCGCATCAACGGTGTCGACGTTGCCGGCTGGCCGTCGCACAAAATTGCCCGCCGCGGCGCCGGAATCGTGTTCCAGCATTCGCGGCCGCTACATCGGCAGACCGTGCTGGAGAACATCATGCTGGCGCTCTTGCCCGACAAGCTGACGCGGCTATTTGCCGATCCGGCGGTCGATGCTCGCGCCCGCGCCATAGCCGAGCGCGTTGGGCTCACGGCCGTGCTCGACCGGCGGCCTGCGACCCTGCCGTTTGCGGATTTGCGCAAGATCGAGATCGCCAAGGCCATCGCACGCGATCCCCAAGTGCTCCTGATCGACGAGCCGTTCGCCGGCCTTACCGCGAAGGAGACTGCGGCGTTTTCCGATCTGATTTGCGAATTGCGCGACGACGGCCGTGCCATTCTGCTGGTCGATCACAACGTCAAGAGCGTGGCGCGCCTGGTCGATCGCGTGATCGCCATGTATGTCGGCGAACGCATTGCCGAGGGTACGGCCGACGTGGTGATGCGCAACGAGACGGTACGCCGCGTCTATCTCGGCGGCAGCATTGAAACCGCCGCCCGCCCGGAATCCTCCTTCCGTGACGCCGCGACGCCGTTCCTCGCGGTGGAGGACGTCAGCGTCTTCTACGGCAAAGCGCGGGCACTGGAGAATGTGTCCATCCACGTCCATGCCGGCGAATTCGTCTCGGTCGTCGGCTTGAATGGCGCGGGCAAGACGACGCTCTTCAACGCCATCTCAGGCCTGCTGCCCTATTCGGGCGACATCCGCCGCGAAGGCGCATCGCTGCGCGGCCAGAGCGCGGCTGCCATTGCTCGCGGCGGCATCGTGCAATGTCCTGAAGGCCGCGAGCTCTTTACCGATATGACGGTCCGCGAGAATCTCGATCTCGGCGGCCAGCATCTGGCGGCGGCGGAGGCTGCCGATCAAATCTCCTGGCTGTTCGATCTGTTTCCGATCCTGCGCGATCGGCAGCGGCAGCCCGCCGGCACGCTGTCCGGCGGCGAACAGCAGATGCTCAGCATCGCTCGCGCGCTGATGATGAAACCGAAGCTGCTCATATTGGATGAGCCCACACTCGGGCTGGCGCCGGTGATCCTCGAGCAAATATCAAAGGCCCTTGAGCGACTGCGCCAGACCACGGCCATCACCGTGCTTCTCGGCGAGCAAAACGTCACCTTCGCGCTGCCGCACGCCGACCGTGTCTATGTGCTCGAACATGCGCGCATCGTCTGGGAGGGCGAGCCGGCTCGCTTTGCCGCCGAAATGGGAACCGGTTATCTGTAGCCGCACTCGGGACGAAGCTGGCCGCGCGAGAATGCACATGGCGACCGGCGGCAATGTTCCAAACAGACCAGAGGGCTTTATCGATGCGGCGAAATAATTATCTTCCCGGCACGACAGCGACCGTATAGTCCGGTCATCCCACAGCAGCGCAAAGCAACCGGAGCTCGATTTGCTCAATCGCACCGAACGCCCAGCCCCCATGCCCGGCGAGGCCGAGGTCAGATATCTCGACGGCGACTTTCGCGTGGTTCGACCGGGCACATTCGTTCGCTGCGCGGTCACGGGCGCGCAAATCCCGCTGGAGGAGTTGCGCTATTGGAGTGTCGACCTGCAGGAAGCCTACGCGTCACCTGAGGCGGTCATGCAGCGGCATGGCGCGGCTTACGCGAGGAAGGGCTGAGCACGCGCGCCGCGCGGGCTTACGCGCTCCACTGCGCCCAGCACCAGGTCACGAAACAGACCCTGCTCCTCGACGATGAGACGCACCGGCAGCGCGGTGGCGCGCGCGGCCAGCTGCGCCAGAGCCGGATCTCCGATCAGCCTGACGTGGTCCTTCTCGGTCGTAATCAGGACCAGGCCCTTGGCTTCGGCGCGCGCGATGAGGTCCTTGGCATCCGTGGCGCTGTAAAAATGGTGATCGGGAAAGCTCGCCTGTTCGGCGACGGCGATGCCGGAATCATTGAGCGTCATGAAAAACTTTTCAGGACTGGCGATGCCGGCGAAGGCGAGTACTTTGTGCGGCCCGAGCGCCGCCACGATCTCCCGGTCGGGCGCAAGGCGCCCGTGTAGAACCGGAATACTGCGCTGCCGCGCGAGCTGCGTAACCGCCGCCGTATTGGCGGCCGGACCGACGATGACAATGCCCTGGGCCCGCGAGATCTGAGCTTCGAGTGGCGCGCGCAGCGGCCCGGCCGGAATGATGCGGCCGTTACCCACACCGCGGGGGCCGTCGACCAAAAGGATGGATAGGTCTTTGCGAAGCGAGGGGTTCTGAAAGCCGTCATCCATGACGATGACTCGCGCGCCGCCAAGCCGTGCCGCTTTGGCCCCGGCGACGCGGTCGCCAGCGACGATCGTCGGAGCCAGTCGCGCCAGGAGCAGCGGCTCGTCGCCGACATCGATGGCGCGATGGTAAGAGGGATCGACGCGCACCGGCCCGCGTAAACGCCCGCCGTAACCGCGCGTGAGAAAAAACGGCCGCTCGTGCGCGGCCAGCAAGATATGCGCGACCGCCAGCGCCGCCGGCGTCTTGCCGCCACCGCCGACGGTTAGATTGCCGAGGCAGATGACCGGCACGCCGGCGCTGGCGCCGGTGGTCTGCAGGCGGCGCCAGGCCACCGCGCCATAGATCGCACCAAGGGGAGCGAGCAGGGCGCCGCTGCCGCGCTGCCACCAGAAGGCTGGCTCGCGCATCAGCTCGGACTCCGCGACCAAAGCCGGCCGCATGCGATCCGGCTCGCCAATCGGTGTTCCGCGGCATTGAGGGCGGACCGCACTCTCATGTCTTCACAACGCCCGTTGCTGTTCGAGGCGAAGCTGCAGCAGATAAGGATGCAGCGCCGCAAGCGTGCGCTCAAGCGCGCCGCCGAGCCGATTCACCACCTTGGCGCCTGCCTCAGCCGCCGCGGTCCGCGCGGTGGCGCTGGCGAGCCAATCTGCCAGCGCGGCCGTCAAGTCGTCCCGATCGGCCACGCGCCGGGCGCCCCGTGCGGCGTCGAGCGCCTCATAGATGTCAGCAAAATTCCAAACGTGAGGTCCGTGCACGACCGCGGCGCCGAGCCTGATCGCTTCGATGGGATTTTGGCCGCCGCGACTGACCAGCGAGCCGCCCATAAAGACGATGGGGGCCAACCGGTAAATCAGACCGAGCTCGCCCAACGAGTCCGCGATGTAAATCTCAACGTCGCGCTTGGGCAGCTCGCCGCGCGAGCGCAGGCCGACCGGCAAGCCGGCGGCGCGGACGCTTGCAGCGATTTCGACGCCACGCGCCGGATGCCGCGGCGCGATCAGCGTCAGCAGCGATTTCGCCTTGTCGCGCAGCTGCCGGTGCGCATCGATGATGGCCGCTTCTTCGCCGGCATGCGTCGAGGCCGCGGCGATGATCGGCCGCAACACCGTGGCGGCCTTGAATTGTCGCAACGTCCCGTCATTCACCGGGGGCGGCGGCACGTCGAGCTTGAGATTGCCAGTCGCGGAAACGCGGGGCGCACCGAGTTCGCTGTATCGCTCGGCGTCGGCAAGCGATTGCGTGAGGCAGAGGTCGAAGCGCGCCAGCAGCGCTGCAATGGCGCGCGGCACAAGCCGCCATCGGTTGAACGATCGTTCCGACAGCCGACCGTTGACCAGGATCATCGGTACCCGGCGGCGCGCGCAGGTCAAGATCAGGTTCGGCCACAGATCGGATTCCACGAACAGCGCCAGATCGGGCCGCCAATGCGCGAGAAAGCGCTCGACAAAGCGAGGCGCGTCGAGCGGAATGAATTGATGCAGCGAACCGTCCGGTAGGCGCTGCTCGGCGAGTGCCGCGGAGGTTACCGTGCCCGAAGTGACCAGCACTGCGAAATCTTGCGCCCGCAGATGTTCGATCAGCGGCACGACCGCCAGCATCTCGCCGACGCTGGCGCTGTGCAACCAAATCAACGGTCCGTCAGGCCGGGACTTGCTCGCCTCGCCGCGACGCTCGGCCAACCGCGCCGGATGTTCCTTGCCGCGGTGAAGCCGCCGCGCCAACAGCGGCGGCGCCGCCATTGGCGCCGCAGCCGCGGAGGCGAGCTGATAGAATCGGAGTGCCAGCGGCAATCGGTCCGGCACGCTTTAGTCTCCGGGCTGGTGTTTCGACGGCGACGTATCGACGATTTCATAGGCCCGCCGGGTGGCAGCGTTAAGGCGCTGTTCGAGCAACTGTCGTGCGGCTTCGAGCGCGGCGGCGTCCGCATCCGCCGGCACGGTCAGCGGCTCGGCGGCGACGCCAGCGCCGCGGCCGAACGGCAGATTGATGGTGGTGCGGTCCCAATTGTCGAGCACGACGCGCCGGCTGGTGGCGATCGCGCTGGGATAAATCGGGCGCCCCGAGGCCTGCGCCAGCTTGATGATGCCGAGCCCGGCGACGCGAGCCACCTTCGGCACGTCGGCCGACAGCGCCACCGAGCAACCTTGCTGGAGCGCGTCGACCATGGCCTGAAACGCCGCGACGCCAGCCTTATGCACAAAACCGCCGCCGTGATTGCCGGAGCCGTGAATGGCGCCGACGCCGAGCCGCGCCGCCGCAATGGCATTGACCTGCCCGTCATGGTGCCGCGACACCAGCATCTTCACCTGGTGATGCGGCCGCCGCGCGACCGGCGCCAGAAAATGCTGGCCGTGCCAGAACGCAAGAATGATCGGCATGTCCGCTTCACCGCGCTCGTAGATGTCGGCCGGCTCCAAGGTGAACCGCGTGGTTTTGGCGACGAAACGCAGATATTCGGCGGCGCCGATTCCAATGGCGATCTTGGCCCATCGCTGCCGCCCGATGTGCTTGAGCAATTCCATGCGGGCTCTCAGATCGGCACGGCAGTGCTGTCGGGAACAAGCAGGCGATGCAAATGAACGATGAAGGAACGCATTTCGGCGTTATCGGCCTGTTGCTTGGGAGCCCCTGCCATGGCTCGGTCCGCAGTACTTCACCCCGCGCGCGTTAGCTGGCGATTGTTGATGACGTGAGGCGTACTTCCCTGATGAGCGCGATGAGCGCCGCGTGCCTGTCCCGCCCGGCCGCGACAAGCATTCCGTGCCGTGGCACGGGGCAATTATAAATGACAGGGCCGCCCGCGAAAGGCGTCAACGCGCCGCCGGCTTCGTGCACCAAAAGATCGGCCGCCGCAAGGTCCCAGTCGTGGCTGTTGCCGCCGGCGATCGCCGCATCGAAAGTTCCCTGCGCCACGCGGGTGAGACGGAGCGCCAGGGAATGGGTGCGCGGCATGACGGTGAACGGCGGCGCCATCCCTTGCAGCCGCTCCAATAGCCGCTTCGGGCCGGCGAGCCGCATGTGCGCGAGTTCGCGCCCGGGCGCGGCCGCAATGGGCGCGCCATTGCATGTCGCGCCGCCGCCGGCCACCGCCATGAAAAACTCCTCGGAGAGCGGCGCGTACAAACACGCCGCGATCGGCCGGCCGTCTGCGACCAACGCCGCCGACACCGCCCAATCGGTCAGACCGGCGATATAGGCGCGGGTACCGTCGATCGGGTCGACGATCCAGACATAGCGGGCGGCAAGCCGCGTCGGATCGTCAACGCTCTCCTCCGACAGCCAGGCAATGCCGTCGTCGCTCAACCGCTCGCGCAACAGCGCGTCGACGGCGATGTCCGCATCGCACACCGGCGAGGACGCTCCTTTGATCCAGTTGCGGATCGGCGCGCCGAACATGGAACGCGCCAGCGCGCCGGCTTCGCGCACGGCCGCGGCGAGGCGTTCGGCCTGGTGCGGCAGGTCGAGGTCAATGGCCTGCAACGGTCAGGCCCTCCACGCGCACGGTCGGCGCATTGGTCCCGAACCGAAAACTAAGATCGTTGGCCGGCGTCAGGCTCTTGTACATGTCCGACAGGTGTCCGGCGATGGTGACTTCGCTTACCGGATAGGTCACTTCGCCGTTTTCGATCCAGAAGCCGGAGGCGCCGCGGCTGTAATCGCCGGTGACAAGATTGACGCCCATGCCGATCAGGCTGGTGACGAAGAAGCCCTCTTTGATCTCGGCGATCAGCTCCTGCGGCGTCTTTTTTCCGGCCGCGAGATGCAGGTTTGTCGGTCCCGGCGACGGCGTCGAGGACACGCCGCGCTGCGCATGACCGGTCGTCGCCAAATCGAGTTCCCGCGCGGTGGCGCTGTCGAGAAACCAGCTCTTGAGCACGCCGCGCTCGACGATGGTGCGGCGGCGTTGCGCCACGCCTTCGGCGTCGAACGGCCGCGAGCGCTGACCGCGCGGCCGCAACGGATCGTCGATGATGTCGATATCAGGAGCGAAAATCGGCTGGCCGAGCCGGTCGCGCAGGAAGCTGGTCTTGCGGGCCACCGCGCTGCCGTTGGCGGCGCCGGCGAGGTGCCCGACCAACGAGTTGGCGACGCGCCAATCAAACACCACCGGGACCCGGCGGGTCGCGACCTTGCGCGGATTGAGGCGCCTGACCGCGCGCTCGCCGGCGCTGCGGCCGATCTGTTCGGCGGCGTCGAGGTCCGCGGCGTGCAGGGTTGACGAGTAGTCGTAATCGGTCTCCATGCCGGTGCCTTCGCCGGCAATGGCCGACATGGCGATGGCGTGGCGCGAGCCAATGGTCGAGCCGTGAAAGCCGTGGCTGGTGACCAGAACCATGCCGCCGATACCGGCGGAGGCGGAAGCGCCGCCGGATTTGCTGACCCCGGGCACCGCCAGCGCGGCTTCCTCGGCAAGCCGCGCGCGCCGCTCCAGCACGTCGACGCCCGGCATGTCGGGGTCGAGCAGATCGAGCGCGGGAAATTCCCTTGCCAACAGGTTCGCCTCGGCAAGGCCGGCAAAGCGATCCTCGGGCGCAGCCCGCGCCATCGCCACCGCGCGCTCGGCAAGCTCTGCGAAGCCGTCGCCCTTCAGATCGTTGGTCGACACCACCGCCTGCTTGCGGCCGACGAGCACGCGCAGGCCGAGATCGTCGCTTTCAGAGCGCTGCGATTCCTCCACCGCGCCGTCGCGCACGTCGACGGATAGCGACACGGACCGCACCGCGATGGCGTCAGCCTGGTCGGCGCCGGCGCGTCGCGCCGCCGCCACCAGCCGTTCGGCGAGATCGGAGAGCGCGGTTTGGTCGAGTAGCGATGTCATTGCAGGGTTGCGAAGCATTTAGGCGCGCCGCCAAGCGAGCACAAGGCAGCATCGTAAGCGGAACATGGGCAAGGCCGGAGGCTTCGGCAACCGCTTGTCAATCATGGCGGTGCGACACGAGGCCTTAACCAGGCTTGTTAAGCCCATTTTCGACGACCTCTGGGCATGATCGCGGCAACCGGGCGGCCACAGCTCGGGGGGAGCAGGGCGCGACCGCAAAGTCGCGTCCGAACCAAATCTCGGAGCGGCAATCGTTTGGCCAAAAACGATGGCCGGTCCGAATTTCGGGGCGTCAAATGGAAGCCGGCAGGCTCGCTGCCGGGTCGAGCCGCGCGGCAACCGATCGCGCCAACGCGGCAACGCCGTTCCGGCTCGACCCATTCTCTCTACCCGTGCGCTTTAGCGCTGCCGACGAGGCGGCCGACGAACGCGTGCGGGTCGTCGATCTGCACCGCGAGCGCGTGGTGCTGCGGCGCGCGGTGCGCGGCATCCGCATGGCGCTCAATCTGCCGGTCGCCGCCTTTCGCGGCGTCGCCATTCGCCTGTTTGGCGACGACGGCGGTGCGCCGACCGCGATTGCGGTCACGCTCGAGCATCGCGATCCGGCGCTGTCGCTGCCGCTGTTCGTCGGCACCTCGCGCGACGACATCGTCGCCGAGTGGCAGGCCTGGGGCCGCGTGCTCGCCTTGCCGCTGTTGATCGCCGAAGCGGACGGCGCGCTGCGCGAGCCGTTTGCCCGTCTCGGCGCGCTGCGCATCGAAGCCCCGACGTGGCGGCGCCGCCGCCGCACCGCCGTTGCGCGGCGCAGGCCGTCGCGGCTCCTGCGCCGGCGTCCCGGCAAGCTTGGCGCAACGCCGGTCGTGCATCGCGGCGAACGCGAGATCATCGCGCGAAACTGACCGCCGCGGTCATAATATCGGCTTGCCGCCGGTGACCGCGATGGTCGCACCCGACACGTAGCTTGCCTCGTCGGCCGCCAGCATGACGTAGACCGGCGCCACCTCCTTGGGCTGGCCGGGGCGCTGCATCGGCACCTGCTTGCCGAAATTCTTCACCGCCTCCGGCGGCATGGTGGAGGGAATGAGCGGCGTCCAGATCGGTCCCGGCGCCACGCAATTCACCCGGATGCCTTTCTCGGCGAGCAGTTGCGCGAGCCCGCCGGTAAAATTCTGAATGGCGCCTTTGGTGGTCGCATAGGCGAGCAGCTTCGGATTCGGCGCGTCGGCGTTGATCGACGTGGTGTTGATGATGGCGCCGCCCTTCTTCATATGCGGCACCGCCGCCTTGCTCAGGTAGAACATGGCGTGGATGTTGGTGCGGAAGGTGACGTCCCATTCGTCGTCGCTGATGTCCTCGATCGTAGCGAACGTTGCCTGGTGCGCCGCATTGTTGACCAGCACATCGATGCCGCCGAGCGCGGACACCGCCTTTTCGATAACGGCGCGGCAGTGTGCGGGGTCCTTGATGTCGCCGCGCATGAGGACGCACTTGCGGCCCGCGTCTTCCACCAGGCGCCGGGTTTCTGCGGCATCCTCGTCCTCGCTGAAATAGTGCGCCAGCACATCGGCGCCCTCGCGCGCAAAGGCGAGCGCAACGGCGCGAACGATGCCGCTGTCGGCGCCGGTGATGACGGCCTTCTTGCCTTTGAGCCGGCCGGAGCCTTTATAGGTCTTCTCGCCGTAATCGGGCGCGACATTCATTTCGGCGCTCGATCCGGGCATCGGCTGCTGCTTTTCGGCAAAGGGCGGACGGGCATGTTCGTTCATGACGGCCTCTTTCAGTTTGGCGGCGCCGGCCGGACGGCGGCGCGGCGCATGGCTCCTGCGCTGTCAACCGCCGAGGCGGTGCCCGGGTTGCGCAAAGCCGCCGCGCCTTTGCGCGCGGCGCGAACTGGTGCGGCGGCCCGGGGTTGGCTCGACGCATGAACGCCCCCGCCGACATTGTCTTTCTGTTCGATGTCGACAACACGTTGCTCGACAACGACGCCGTCCAGGACGACCTCAAAGACCATCTCGCCGCGGCCTATGGGGAGAGCGCCCGCGACCGCTACTGGGAGATCCTCGAACAGCTTCGCGCCGAGCTTGGCTATGTCGATTACCTCGGCGCGCTGGAGCGCTACCGGCTCGAAGACATGCACCGGCCGGAGCTTCTGCGCATGTCGAACTGGCTGGTCGACTATCCGTTCGCCGATCGGCTCTATCCCGGCGCGCTCGAAGCCATTCGTCATGTCGAGCAATGGGGGCCAGCGGTGATCCTGTCCGACGGCGACGCAGTGTTTCAGCCGCGCAAGGTGGAGCGCTCCGGATTGTGGCAGGCGGTCGGCGGCCGCGTGCTGATCTACGTCCACAAGGAGCGGGAGCTCGGCGATGTCGAGCGGTTCTATCCGGCGCGTCATTACGTCTTGATCGATGACAAGCTGCGCATCCTCGCCGCGGTGAAAAAGATCTGGGCGGGGCGCGTCACCACCGTGTTCGCGCGCCAGGGCCATTACGCGCGCGACCCGCAGGCGCTCGCCGAATTTCAGCCGGCCGACATTACGATTGAGCGCATCGGCGATCTGATGAAGTACGGTCGGGAACGGTTCATCGGCGGTTGAGATGCTGCTTTCCTTGTTCCGATTGCGGCCGGGAGGGTCCGCGACTATCGCCAGCAAAGGTCTCCTTCCCAGTTCGTGGTCCTTCGTGGCGGCGAATGAACGCCGCCGTTCCCGCGATGCGCGTGCATCGGAGTTTTGGTGCGAACTGCCCGAAATTCCCGGTCCTTCGGGACTTCTTCGGGGCTTCTGGCTTCTTCCTCTTTCCCGCTGAAAAGAAAAAGGAAGCGGAACGCCGAAAGACGCAGGTCCGAACCACCGCACCGGTTGAAAGGCGCGGCGCGCGCCCGGCGGGGCGCGCTCGCCTTCCGGCGTTCCACCGCGGCTCTTGCCCAAGGGAGTCGTCGTCCCGAGGGCGCGGCGACGGGCCAGGCTTCGTGGGCCACCGCACCACGCTCGGCGGGTTTCCCCGCGGGCGGGTTGCCCACATCCAGCGACGCACCTCGCACGCCGGTCATAGTGCCGGCAGGCT
>Ga0070739_10006206_pt1 | contig 13241 bp, 12 predicted proteins | sample Coa_R1_7_FD_66445 | JGI IMG/M metagenome (GOLD analysis project Ga0070739, IMG submission 66445) | Surface soil microbial communities from Centralia Pennsylvania, which are recovering from an underground coalmine fire - Coalmine... | ecosystem: Environmental > Terrestrial > Soil > Unclassified ... | reverse complement strand
CGGGGCTCCCTACGCGATGCCCTCGACGGTGAGGACCACTCGGAGGGTGGTGAGCGGGCCGCCGACGTGATCGCTCCCCCACGCGAAGCGCAAGTCGACACCCCACTCGGTGGCGTGCGCCCTCTTGCTCAGCACCAGTAGCGTTGCGAAGTCAAGCGATTGCTCCTGCAATAACACGCCATGCGATCGTCGCAGCCGCGTTGTCCTGTGGCATTGAGGACGTATGTGAACCAGCTTCTCGTAGGCGCTGTATGACGCCTAGAATCAAAAGGGAATGGAGCTTGCCGGGAGTCGGACAGACGCGATCGATTTGGTGCAGCTGGGGAACGTGCAGATCTCCCGAGCCACCCTTTGCGGCCCGGGAGCTCCTCTCTTCTCGGCCCTGGCGGACTTCGCCCCAATCCACGGCGCTGCGGAGCTTGCGGGATTGCCGACCAATGGATGGAGGCTTGTCTCAACCAGATCGCCACTTGGTCCCGTGGGTCGGCGCGCAACCTTCGTAGCCCCTCACGGCGAGGCTCGGGATCGGTGGGTAATGCTAGGTCTGGTTCTGCGGGACGGAAGTTGGTGGGTGAGTCAGGTTGCGAGCGATCCCTTACAGGTCAGACCGGGAAAGGCGGCTCGCCGTGAGGGTCTGCGACTTGTGTGGTGCAAGCAGCCGATCGTCGGCGTCGCTGGCGAGCAGCTACGCCTTCTTATTGGGCTTCGCAACATCTCCGATCAGCAGTGGTCTACTGGTCACGGCGAGGATGGCGTCGAGCCAGACAAGTTGGAGGCGATCGCATGGCTTCACGATTCCACTGGCCGGCAGCTTCCTGCCCGCACAGCATTCGTCACCAGCGGACCCGGCCCAACGACACTGATCAACCCGGGCGACACCATCATGCTCTCAGCCCAGCTGATGACCATAGACCCTGAGCGGCTGCCGCCCGGCAACTATCAGCTCAGCGCGCTCTTGCCTTCGCTCGGCCTAGAATCTGAGCGCGGCAGTCTCCATCTTGCGGCGCCTGGGAGCAGATGAGTCCGACCTACATGCGCAGTGATGTCGAGCGACGATGAGTTGTTCCGCGATCGCGTCGCTTGCCGCACAGCTGAGACCCGATCTTCACCTCACACAGCCTACATCGACGTGGAGCCGTCAACAGCCGCCGTTCACGACAATGTCGTCGCGCTGGCTGCTGTTCCGAATGTTCAGCGTTCCGTTGGCTCCGCTCGGAAAAGCAAAGCTGCAGGTCCAAGCTGCTGACCTTCTCGTGCAGTCGAGCAACGTAGCCGTGGGGGGTCGGCGTAGGTGGCATTGACGTTGGAGCACGTGACCCAACGAGCGAAGGTCGCGGTACGCAACTTGTTCGGCCTGTTTTTCCGACAACCCGCCTGCCGCACCGCATCCCGCGGTGGCGATCGCGACTGCGACGCCGAATCGCAATCCGCGCCCCGTCGAGGCCAGCGCGTGTCGTGGGCGCGTCCGCCAAGAGCGGCTGAGCGGAAGCCACGCGGCTCGCTCCAAACCGCACGCCGCATTAGGCATACGCTCCATGCGGCATCGGTGACTCAGACTCGGAGTTTGAGTGGCACAATTTGTCCGTCCCGCGACGGCCAGACGGACCGCCTGTGCGAATCGCCACGCTCCGCCGCGTTGTGCCGCATGGCTCACGGGTAGTCGCATGGTTGGTTCTCGGCCGATTGGGTACCGCATTTGGCGATCCCGGTCTTGGCGTGGTCTCCGTACTCTCTGCCGTTCAGAGTATCTTTAGCCCAAAAGATGAACGCGTGACTGACCGGCTTGCCCTTGTTGTTGTACCACGAACTCACTTCGTACGAGTGAGTCTTCCCGTCGGCTGCGTAGTTCGTCGGCGAGTTGCTCTCCCCGCATTCCGTTTGGCTGTAGCCGCAAAGCACATAATTCTGAAAGTGAAACCCGGTGAACGGATGGGACTGGTGGATGGGCTCGTTGATTCTGATCTGCACACGCGAGCTGAGCGAGTCGGGATCGACCGTTAGTGAAGCCGTGACCTTTTGAACCATGTCACAGTCTCTAACGCCGTACTCGCTGACGCACACGGTGTATGAGTGCTCAAAATCGTTGATTTGCCACGACCTGCTGCTCGACTTGTAGCCACGTTCTGGGAAGCTGCTAGGTTCCGTTCCGCCGCCCCCTCCCTCCGGCTGCGACGCGACCATGCTTTGAGCCGATTGAATCTCGGCCTTCTCGCCGCTGATCGTCGTGGCGCCCGGCATGCAGACCTGCTGGCCTTGGTTGACAGCTTGGAGCATGTCAGTCAAGACGCTCGAGATTGACGACACGTTGGAAGGGTCGGCAGCGGCGGCATCGGCGACCGCCTGTGCAAAGGATTCGTCCGTGCTCATGTTGTATCCGAACGAGGTTCCACTGCCACCACTGATGCTTTGCTGTACGGCAAAGGAACAACTCGCAAATGCCGCCTGTGACGCGTTCGTTGCAGCGCTGAGGTCGCTTAGTTGCGTAACGGTGATGGGGTAGGTGTAGGGCCCACCGCTTTGACTGAGAGCAACAGTGAGTTGGTTAGTCGAAGCATTCACCTTGAGCGTTGTCGGCACGCTCTGCCCTGATGCATCGGTGGCGGCCGGGATGCGAATGATTCCGATGACATGTCCGTCTGTGACGGCTTCTTCTGCGTTGCCGATGGCCGCGAAGCCATCGATGGCTTGGTCTTTGGGATTGGTGATCTCGTCTGCGGTCCACGCAGGGTCAGTGATGGGGCTGCCGGTGAGGGACGAGTCAGCGGGCGCGGCGGTGTCGACGACTGCGACGGTCGTGGGGGTGAGTTGTTCGAGGCTCTGCGTGGGAACGCTCGACACGTCCCAGGTGAAGGAGGTCGGAGCTGACGCGCTTGTGAGTTGAAGGTACGACGCAACACCGGTCGCCGTGGGCCGAAGGATTGTATTGGTGCTCGTGTCGCTGTTCGCAATCACAGCTGCTCCCTGGTTGACGACGTCCGGAGCGGTAGCGGCACTTGTGGTCAGGGCCGGGCTCACGCAGAGCGCATCGTCGAGGTCGCTCAGCCAGTAGCTGCCGTCTCCGGACTGCGGAATGTCGCTGCTGGTGAGGTTCCCCGTGGAGACGAGGTCGGAGCCGGCGGTCTGGAGTTCAGGTGCGATCGTCTGCTCGCCGTAATTCAGGGTCTGAGATGCAGCGACGGTGTCGGGGGAGGTGCTGCCGGCCAGCTGAGCTGCTGCCGTTGAAGTCGACGCGGTCCCTGGGGAATGGGACGGAGCCGGCGTACCGAGGGTGCAGGGCGGGCTGAGGCTTGCTGCGACGGTGAGCGTCCAGCTGGTGTCGGACGTGTTGCCCGCGGCGTCTTGTGCCTCGACATCAATCTGATGGGGCCCTGGGCTGAGACCTGAGAGATCGATCGAACCATTCACCGTCAACGAGCAGCCGCCGTTTGGACATGGCGCACTTGCAGCAGGCGCTCCGCTGGCGGCATTGCCGTCGATGGTTGTGGCAATCGATACCACACCGGAGCTTCCAGCAGGATCGCCGGTGGCCGACGGGTCGGTTGCGGAAACGTCGAGCGAGACCGTTCCCGATGCCGCAGACTGGTCGGGTTGATCGTAGGCGCTTCCCGAAATCGAGATCGTTGGGTCAGTTGCATCCACACGGATTGGAATCGTCGTGGCTGGCCCGGTGACGCCGGCAGCGTCGATGACTGCCACCTCGAGGCTCTGAGAACCGTCAGCTTGATAGGGCACAGAAGTTGTGCATTGCGTTGTGCATGACACACTCGCCGAGCTGCCATCGTCAACCGATGCCACCGCGTTGGCGGGTGCAAATCCTGAGCCGGCCTCCGAGGCGGGTGGCTGGACCGGCGTAATCGTGACTGTAGCGCCACTACCACTCACCCACGCTCCGCTGGCGAGACCCGCAACAGATGGGGCGGGCGGAGGATTGACTCCTGCGAGAAGCTCGCCTGAGTCTCCTGCCGCCCAGCACTGGTCTGTCGTCGGGCAGCTGATGCTGGCTAGCGCGACACTGTCGTCGTAGGCGGGGGAAAGCTGCGCATACCAGTTGGTGCCATCTTCCGTGTGAAGGATGGCACCGTCGGAAGCGACGATCCAGCATGAGGAGGTGGTGGTGGTGGCACAGTTCACGAAGGTCAGGGATGCCAATGTGTAGACAGCGCTCTGTGGCCTCCAGCTGCCGCTGCGGTTGGTCAGCACGTCGCCGTTGGAGGCGGTCGCGTAACAGTCGGTCACGCAGCTGATTGCGGTTAGGTTCTGCGTATAGCCCGCCACAGGAACCGGCGCCCAAGTCTGCACTGTGTTACCCGAACTCGTCGTGGTTGTCATTTTGAGAACGGTTCCCGTGGCACCGGAAGCAAAGCACGTCGTAGCAGTCGGGCAAGAGATTCCTGTGAGGGTCACTGCCGTCACGGGCTGGACGACGTTCCAGCTCTGTCCGCCGTCAGAGCTGCTCAGAATGGTCCCGCTGGCTCCGACAGCCCAGCAATGGGACAGGTCATAGCATGCGACGGCGTTGAGGTTAGGCTTGGTGAAGGCTAGCCCAGACGGAAGCGCCACCCTCTTCATCGTCCCGCCATGGGGGCTTCCTACCGTGATCGACCCAGCCGGTCCGACGGCAACGCAAGTTCCCGCGACGGGGCATGAGATAGCGGACAGGCTGGATGCGCCGGACGACGTTGTCTGGGCACTCCAAGCGGGGTCGCCCGAGGAGTCTGGAGCCATCCACGCGATCTCGCCGTCGCTCGCCGCGGCTGCACAATCGCTGGTGTCCGCACAAGAGATCCCAACGTACTTGAGGTTCGGCACCGAGGCGGGCTGCCATACCATGTCGAGGTCTGAGACGACCGTGTCTGTCAAGGAGGAGACACTCCAGTCGCTCCCGGCAGCGTTGGTTGCGGTGACGCGCACGTCGACCATCTGCCCAACATCGGTACCAGTGAGCTTGTAGGTGGCGTTCGTTGCGCCTTGAATATCTGTGCAGCCGAAGGTCGTAGGATCGCAGTCCTGCCACTGATAGCTGTAGCTGAACGGTGGCGTTCCATCCCAAGAGCCGTTGTCGGTGGTCAGGGTTTACCTTCGCGCGGGCTGCCCGTGATAGCGGGAGCGTTCCAGTTGCTCGGCGGCGCCGGCGAAACCACCGCCGTCTCAGGAGACGACGCAGAACTGGACCCTGCTGGGTTGCGCGCGGTCACGAGGACCCGGATGGTCGAGCCCACGTCCGAATGTCCCAGCGTGTACGAGGAGTCTGTTGCTCCGGAGATGTTCGCGCAGTTGTTGCCGGCGCTGTCGCAGTCCTGCCACTGGTAGGTAAAGGTGAATGGCGGTGGACCGTCCCAGGTGCCGTTGCTGGCGGAGAGCGTGTTCTCGTCCTCCGCGGTCCCCGTTATCGCCGGGAGAGCGGTGTTGGCGGGCGGTGCTGAGGCGGCGAAGATGTCGCCTTGCTGGCTGACGGCGAAGCATTGTGCCGTGGTCGGACAGGAGACCGAGCTGAAGTCGTCAGTAGTGTCCGTGTTTTCCGCGTACCACTGTGGGCTGCCTCCACTGACTGCAGCACCACTGAGGCCGACGCCCCAGCACCAGGAGCCTCCGGCTGGGCAAGACTCTCCCTGCAGCGTTTGATCTGTCCCGGATGACTGCGTTGCCCACGAGGAGCCGCCGTTGCTGGTCTTCAGGATGGTGCCTCCGAATCCGGCCGCTACGCAGACGCTCGTGCTCTGGCATGAGACGGCGTAGAGAGTGCTCGTCGTCCCGGACTTCTGAGACGACCACGTCGTGCCGCCGTTCGTCGTGGCCACGATTGCGCCGGCGAGCCCGACTGCCCAGCACACTTTTGTTGATTGACACCAGACGCTCTGTAAGGTCGCCGTGGTCCCAGCCGTCTGCGGGGTCCACACCGCTCCGGAATCGCTCGTAGTCTCGATCTGCCCTTGCTGGCCAACCGCCCAGCAGGTGGTGGCGCTCGGGCAGGAGATCCCCAGCAGCTCCGCGACCGCCCCGGAAGTCTCGGCTGACCAAGACGAGCCGCCGTTACTCGTAGTCACGATCGTGCTGCCCGTACCCCCCGTTTCTCCCACAGCCCAGCAGCGGCTCGAGGACGGGCATGCGACGCCAGCGAGCTCACCGAAGGTCCCTGACGACTGCGACGACCATGCCGCGCCGCCGTCCGTGGTACCGACGATCGTGCCGTACTCACCCACAGCAACGCAGGTCTTCGCGGAGCTGCACGAGATGCCGTCAAGCTGGTTCGTCGTCCCGGACGTCTGAAGCGTCCACGTCGTGGTGTTCGCCCGCGCAGTGCTGACAGCGGCCAGCAGGATGATCAGCGCCGCGACGAGCGCAAGGGCTTCGCGTGCCAGCGCTTGCGTGCGGCTGACCTGGTGGTGCCGCAAAATGCCCGAGCGCGCTCTGTACGGGCTGGGCGTCGTGCCGATTGCGCCGTTGATCCACATTGCGCGCTCCTCCCGGGGAAATGGATCAACGCCAAGTATGTCCGCACATACGCGACTCCCGTCCGTGGGGGCCGTCAGGACGCTTTGCCAATCCCGCCTTACTACGGGTTGATCGAAGGCGCACGAGCATAACGACCTCGTGCGATTTGTCACTAGAACATCCGTTGAGACTACGGTCTCGGCGATCCGTAGAAACCGCGCATTGGTGGACCCGCTGGCCAGCCCAACCTCTCGTCGCGTAATCCTAAAGACCCTCCAGGAGCAGTCAGCGGCTCAAGCGATCCGAGGAGTATCCGGCCGGTCGCTGCTGCTCGCCCTCGAACAGAGAGCGCTGTTCCGGTTGACAGGATGTGGCCAGGAATGCGAGACCATCGTCAGGTCGGCAGCAACATTGTGACGCTCGCTTCGTCTCGTGCAGCGAGAGCGCAAGGTCCAGCATCCCAGACGATCGCTTGGGAACGTGAGGAGGCACGCCACCGAGTGGGGTGTCGACTTGCGCTTCGCGTGGGGGAGCGATCACGTCGGCGGCCCGCTCACCACCCTCCGAGTGGTCCTCACCGTCGAGGGCATCGCGTAGGGAGCCCCGGTGGGGCTGGGATCGGTCGCCGGGCGTCGAGCCGATCACGTTTACCGAGAAGGGGTACGAGGGCCTCGTCCGGCCGGTGGTCCTCTTCGTTGGGAGCGCAGCGAACGCGTCCTTGGCGCAGCCTGTCCTTGAAGGGGCCGCGTCGCGTTCCTGCCGGGATGCAGCCCAGGGTTCTTCTGTCCACACCGACATTGACCAGATCCTCCTTCAGGATCTGGAGCGGACGGTTGGCGCGGCGGCGACGGACGGAAGGTTGCCCGCGACCGTTGCCCGGCATAGGGTTGATGAGGCCGTGGCGCCGCGGAGGCCGCGAATCCTCAGTAGCTACGGGCACTTCTGAAGCGGGAGCGACGGGACTCGAACCCGCGACCTCCGGCGTGACAGGCCGGCGCTCTAACCAACTGAGCTACGCCCCCTGACGGGGAGTCCAGTATGGCAAGCCGCGCAGCTTCGCGAAGATGGCCGCAACTTCTAGCTCCGCGAAGGCTTTAAGGGGATGGAGAACAGCTCCTGCCGGCCGCGTCCAACCCCGGCCGTGGGCGAGGTTGGCTGGGAGTACCACCTGACGGGGATCCATTCGGGTCCTCGTCCGGTTTAACGGGCGAACGGTCCGGGGCTGCCGTCCGTGGGTGTCAGCCGGCGATGGCCGCGAGGGCAGGCGGTGGAACCCAGCCTCCGAAGATCCTCTCGAGTTCCAGGGCCACCGCGATCGTGACGTGGTCGGCGCCGCGTGCGCCTGCGACCTGCACGCCGACGGGTAGGCCGTCGCGACTCAACCCCAGTGGCACCTCGGTTACCGGCACGCCCGCGAGGTTGAAGACAGCGGCCGGGGTCATCAGCCACGGCTTTCCCAGGGTCCTGCGATGCCGTGGTGCGACCCGCACGTGCGCGGGATGGAGCAGAACCCCGTCCCCGATCACCTCCCGTAGCTCGCTGACCAGTGCGCGTCCGGCGTCCAGGAGCTTCGCCCGGCGCTTTGACTCCGGACCTCCATCGGGAAGCATCTCGGCCGCCAGCGCCACTCGGGTCGGCCCGCTGTGGCGTCGTCGTTCCCGCAGCACGGACCGCCACGTCGGGCGTGGCTCTCCCGCCTCCTGTAGCAGCGCGGCCGTTGACTTCGCATCTTCGGCTCCCGACGCGGCTTGGAGCGTTGCGAGGTATGGCATGACGGCCCGCTGCCAGGCGCGGAGCTCGACCTCTCGAACCTCCGCGCCGCGAGCGAGCAGGGCTCCAACCGCCCGCTCCCGCGCGTCTCTGATCTCCGGCGACAGCGGCACGCGGGCCGAGTGCTCGACCGTGGTGACGCTGAGGCCGGAGAGAGCAACGACTGCGGGATCGCCAAGCCTCGTGTTCTCCACCGATGGATCCCGGCCGTCGGGACCGGCGATCAGCCGCAGCACGGGCATCAGGTCTTCGGCTCTCCGCGCGATTGGACCGGTGCCGAGCAGCTGTCCTGAAGAGCCCGTGCTCGGGGGCCAAAGCCCGGTGTTGGGTACCAGCCCGGCCGAGGGCTTGTGTCCGAACACGCCGCAGAACAGCGCCGGAATCCGGATCGAGCCGGCTATGTCCGAGGCCAACCCGAAGGGCGCTCCTCCTGTTCCGACTGCCGCTCCCTCGCCGCCGGAAGAGCCTCCCGCTGTGCGTCGGTGGTCGTAGGGGTTGTTGGTACGGCCGTACAGCGGGTTCTCCGACTCGATCCACAGGGTGAGCTCCGAGGTGTTGGTGACCGCGATAGGTATGGCTCCCGCGTCGATGAGGCGCTGCGCCACCGGAGCGCTCTGTTGGGCTCGATGTGCGCGGCGGGCCAGCACGCCGGCTGACACGGGCATGCCCTCGAGCTCGATCGTCTCCTTGACCGTGAACGGAACCCCCAGAAGCGGTGGCAACCCCAGGTCGTCGGCCCTCGCCGGCGCCTGCGCCAGATGTGCATCCACGATGTCGGCCTCCTGCCGCGCCGCCTCGAAACGGTCCGCCGCCACCGCGTTGACGAATGTGCCGAGGCTTTGCAGGCGCTTGATGTGGGCGTCGACTACCTCCCGGCTCGACACGTCCCCGCGCCGGATCGCCGCAGCCAACCCGCACGCGGACTGCTCAGTCAGGTGGTGCATCTGGAGGCCACACGAGCCCCACCACGGAATTCACGAAGCGCACGTACCGCTCGGGCGTGAAGTGCTCCGGATCCGTCAAGACCATGCGGCCAGCCTCCTCGGCGAGCTGGCGGATGGCATGGGCCGTCAGCTCGACGTCGAGGTGGTGTGGAAACTCGGGGCGTGAGAAGGCCCACTCGACCAGGCGCTTGATCCGCTCGTGCATCCGCGCCCGATTCGTCTCGACCTGGTCTCGAATGATCGACGGGGTGCCGTCAATGGGCAGCAGGATGATCCGCCACGTGTTCGGACGGCTCCTCACCGCGTCGAGGAACAGCCGCACGCCGTTGGCGAGCAGCTCCGGAGGGCTGGCCTCCCCCGGATCGGTGGGCACGACCTGCTCCAGTTGCGCGAGCGCGTAGCGCTCTTCGCGTTCGACTAGGGCGTTGAGGAGACGGCCGAGATTCGGAAAGTGGTCGTAGACAACCGGGCGCGTGACGCCTGCGACGCGCGCGACCGCCTCGATGGAAACGCCGGCGTAGCCCTTCCCGATGATCAGCCCAAGGGCCGCGTCGATGAGTTGTTCGCGACGCTGGCCAGGAGGTAGACGCGGCGCGTAGGGCCGGCGCACACGAGCGGGCGGCGGCTGGCCAGAGGCATGGCTGCTGGACACCGGCGGGCAGGCTATCGGCTACCGCGGCTTGAGCGGCGCGGTGAGGATCAGCTGCCCGGGCCGAGCAGGACGAATGGTCGTTTCCCGAGTGAGGAGCAGGTCGGCGAAGCGGAACGCGTCGCCCGGAAGTGGCGCCTCGGAGGAGAACGTCCCGGACTGGCGCACCGGCGGTGACACCAGCCCGAGCAGATCCCGGGGGCCTCCCGGAGTGTTCAGCCAAACTGCATACACGTCCTGTCCATTGGGCGCCAGGCCGTGAGCCTGGATCAGTAGCACCAGCTTCTGGCCCGCGCGCATCACCGCTGCGATGCCGCCGGCGGCGGGCTGAGCGCTCGTGGGCATGAGGGCCAGCCGCGCCACAACAACAGCCCTACCGCTGACCGTCGCATCCCGCCTCGGCTGGTGGTTGGTGACGGTGAGCACAATGGCGACGATTGCTGCCGCGACGACGGCAATCAGCACGAGCACTCGCCGGCGGTGGGCCCGCGGCCGGCGCGCCTGCCGGATCGCGCCCTCGCGCGTGGCGTGTGCGCCGCTCAGGCCAAGCGGCGGCGGTCCTGCCGGGCTTGGATGACGCGGGCGCGATCGACCACCAGGAGTTCGCGTGGCGTCGCCGTTCTGCCGGTCGCCCGCCGGAGTTGGCCTGGCGCGGCGCCGCGGCCGCGTGCGACCGGGAGGCGTGGGATCTAGGTCCTCAGGAGGCATCTCGTGTTCTCGGGTCCCGGTCGCCTCGTGATTCCGCGAAGGGCCGTGCCGTCTCGAACCGTCCACGTAGCGCATCGCCTACCAACGAGGATGTTTACGTAATCCTGGCATCAGCGCCACACGTGTCCGAATCGGTGCACGCAGGGTGGCCGGTCAGGCCGCGATCGCGAGCCGTTTGCCCTGGCACAGAACGCAGTGCGACCAGTCGAACGGACCCGGAAGGCCATCCAAGTATTGCCCGTTCTCATGCCAGTCGCGATTGACATGCCTTCCAATGACCACTGCAGCGACCGTGCCCGCGCCAGCTCTCCGCAACGCCGCAGCGGCACTCTGGGCGCTCGCGCCCGTCGTCCACGTGTCGTCGATCAACAGAACGTCTTCGCCCCCGAGCGCCTGGACGCTCCGATACCGGCCCGCATCGAACCGACGCGGAACCACCTCCTTCTCCGTACGCCTGAGCAGCCGGGCGTACCTGCCGCGGGTCGGTCCGACGAGTTCCCCGACGATCCGTCGCAGAGGATGCTGCTCATCTCGCTCCGGATCACCTGAGGGCACGGTCGTAACCACGTCGAACCCTGCGGTGCCTGCCGCGTGCGCGACACAGGGCTCGTGGACGGCTAGGAACCGCCACAGGATTGCGCTCAGCATGAGTGCGGCATGCTCCGCCCGCGGCCCCGCCAAGCGCTTGTAGCTCCAAAGCGCGTTGTGGAGTTGTTCGTGCCCGATGCTGTAGGAGACCGGCGCGAACGCTGCAAGGTGCTGCTCTCCGTGGCTGCACGCATAGCATCGCCTGAAACCGCGAGTGAGGTTGAAGCAGTCAGCGCACACACTCGACCCGTGGCGCGGGGTGATCAGGAACCCTTCGGACTCGGTTGGTAGTGATGCGACCCTGGACATGCCGCCACGCTAAGCCGCTATCTGGGCAGCCCGGCCGTTACCCAGCTCGGCTGACACCTCGCTTGCGGAGCTCACCACGCGTACGCCGGGTCGCTCGGCGAGGTCGCGTGCCCAGGATTGCTTGAGAAGCGACTCCAGCAGCAGCACGGATCTCCCCTGGGCGAGCGCGAGCCGCGCCTGGATGCGGGTGCCGCTGAGCGCTGAGGCTTCAACGATCAGCGTCGCCGAAGTGAGGCCGGCCATCACGCCGTTTCGCATCGGGAACGAGCGCCGCGTCGGCCGCTCCTCGGGCCAGAACTGAGAGATGACGGCACCGCTGGACGCGATCCGACGCTGGAGCGACGCGTTCTCGCGCGGATAGCAGTGGTTCAAGCCGTTGCCCACGACGGCCACGGTTCGCCCACCGTCACTCAGCGCCGCTTCGTGTGCCTCGGTGTCGATGCCTGCCGCCAATCCCGAGAAGACGGTGACTCCGTCGCTCACGAGCCGCCGGACGATCGACCTGGCGAGGCGTCGCCCTTCCGCGGTTGGCTGGCGTGTCCCTACGACCGCCACCGCATGGGCATCCCACGCCGTCTCGCCGGCGACGAACATAATCGGGGGCTTCTGGGCAGAAGCCCGGAGCGACGAGGGGAATTCCCCGTCGAGCACGGTCAGAACGCGGATATGGCGCCGGCTCCACTCCGCGAGCTCGGCAGCTGCTCGGTCGGCGGCATCCTCCGCCAGCAGGCCATGTTCGTCGAGGAGCAGCGGCCAAGCGCTGCCGATTTGCTCAACCCGGTCCGCATACTCTGACCAGGGCCTCCTGGCCGCTCGGAGAAGTGCGACGAGCGCTGCTGTCTCTCGGTTGACCTCCATCGCGACCGAGGCTACTCGGGCGAACGGACGTTCCCATCCGGGCTCAGGCCGGCGGGCTAACCGCCAGGGTCAGTCCGTCGCCTCGGACCGAGCCGGACCCACGGAAGCGGCAGCAGGCTGGGGTTGATGCGGAGTAGCGGTGACGTTTACCGGTGCCTCGGGACCTGCGGATGGCACCACCGCGGCCGGTGCATCGATCTCTCCGTCGGTGGCCGGCGGCACCGGCGTTGTATCGAGAACGGGCGGAGTGGGCGCGTCGGTGGCGGCCGAGGCGTCGACAGTCGTCGTCGCCGGCGTCATCGGGGTCGACGGCATCGACAATGGTTCGTGCTCGGCGGGCTCATCGTCGGTCCCGGACAAGGCACCCCGAAAATCACGGATCCCCTTGCCAAGCGAACGACCGACCTCCGGGAGTCGCTTCGGCCCGAGGACCAGGAGCGCGACGAGGAGGATGAAGATCAGGTGGGTTGGCTGAAGAATGTCGCCAATCACTGGACCAGAGCTTAGCTGGTAGCTCCGCTCTGCCAAACCGCTTGCGCGGCGGTGCCTAGGAGCTCACCGATATCTGCACCCTGCGACTGCTCGCCGGGCTGTACGGATAATCGGATTCTCTCGCCGTCTGGGCCCAAATCCGATAGGTCTCTGAGCCGCTCCCGCGGAGGAACGTGTAGCTGGCGCGGAACCGGCCTCTGCCGTCGGTGTACACGTGACCGATCTCGGCCGAACCGCCCCGCCAGCCGATACGGAGAACCACGAGCTCACCAGAGGCGGGAATGAAGCCGCCCCGAAGCCGCCCGCTGATCTGGATAGTCTGGCCCCAGCGCGTCCGGCGAGGCGCGACCTGGACGGTCGGCGAAGCAGGGACCGTGATCGATGCCGTCCGCGAGGATGCGGGCGCCAGCAAGCTGGTCCCCGGGTAGACGGCCTCGATCAACCGCGACGGACCAGAGGGCAGCCGAACGCTCCACGTGCCGTTCCGGGAG
>Ga0070739_10006201_pt1 | contig 13248 bp, 9 predicted proteins | sample Coa_R1_7_FD_66445 | JGI IMG/M metagenome (GOLD analysis project Ga0070739, IMG submission 66445) | Surface soil microbial communities from Centralia Pennsylvania, which are recovering from an underground coalmine fire - Coalmine... | ecosystem: Environmental > Terrestrial > Soil > Unclassified ... | reverse complement strand
TCACCGTGGACGGCAAACCCGGTAGCCAGGCTCTCCTCATCAATCAGGACGGCACCCTGAATTCGCCCGAAAACCCGGCGCCGGCGGGCTCCATCGTGACCGCCTACGCCACCGGGTTGAACAACACCGTCCCGCCGATGGCCACGGGAAGCATCGCGTCCGCGGCCGCTCCGCTGGCGGCGGCCGTCCAACCCTATTCCTTGCAGATAACCTACGCCGGCGCGGCCCCCGATTGTCCGGCAGGCGTAGCGCAGATCAATTTCCGTTTGTCCGCCACCTACCCGGCCGGCGTCAGTAAGATCTATCTCGACATCAACGCCACCATAAAATCGCCGGCGCTCCCGACGCCCTGGTCCGCTTCCGCTCCCGGGTCGTACTTTTTTGTAAAGGGTTCCGGAACTTCCGGCTCGATGTAGGCGGCCGCCAGCACGCCACATCGCGAACTCCCGTGCGCTCTTCCACACTGTTATCGAATTGTTGCGAAACATCGCAACCTGGCAGTGCATTTGCACGTCTGAATGGCAGAGTTCACTCCGCCACGCAGCCGGAGCGGACCGGGAGGGGCATATGCGAGCTGCACGCGCCGCAGTCAGCAGCTTGATTTCCGCTCTCCGCTGGCCGTCACGAAACGGACACCAGAGGGCATTCGGTGCGGAGCCCTCCCCGCCCGCCGCACCACGCATCGGCCTCGCTTTGGGCGGAGGCTTCGCCCGCGGCATCGCGCATGCCGGCGTGCTGCAGGTCTTCGAGCGGCACGGCATCCCGATTCACTGCATCGCCGGCGTGAGCGCCGGCTCGATTGCCGCGGCGGCCTACGCCAGCGGCGCTTCGCCCGATGAAATCGCGCGCGCCGGCTGCGCCATGCGCTTCGGCGATGTGGCGCGCTGGAGCCTGAGCCTCACCGGCTTCGTCGGCAGCGAGCGCATGCAGCGCTTTCTCGAACGCCTGCTGAAGTGCTACCGCTTCGAGGAAATGCGCATCCCGCTCGGCGTGCTCGCCACCGATCTGTGCACCGGCGAGCCGGTGCGCTTCTACGAATCCGGCGACGTGTTCCTGCCCATCCGCGCAAGCTGCTCCTACCCCGGCCTTTTCCGGCCCGTGCGCTGCAATGGGAACCTCCTGGTCGATGGCGCCATGAGCATGGAAATCCCCGCCGCGCTGGCGCGGCAGCTCGGCGCCACACACGTGATCTCGGTCCACCTGCCCGCGCAGCCGGTCGCGGCGCCTCCGGACAACCTGTTTCAGGTGGTCAACCGGTGCTTCCAGATTCTCTCGTCGCGCACGGAAGAATCGTGGCGCAAGGAGAGCGATCTGGTGATTACGCCGGACGTCGGCAGCGTGGAATGGGATGGCTTCCACTGCGGACCCGCCATGGTGAAAGCCGGCGAAGCCGCCGCGCTCGCCGCCCTGCCGGCCATCCGCGCCTGGTTCCCGGAGAAGAAGGCCGCGCTGATTCCGGAACCGGAAGTGGCGTGATCGAGCGCAGGCCGCGCCGTTACGCCAGGTTGAGCACCTGTTTCACGGTGCCGCTCTGCGCCTGGATTTTTTCCTGCAGCAGCATCAGCGCGTAGATCAACTGCTCCGGCCGCGGCGGGCAGCCGGGCACGAACACGTCGATCGGGATCACCTGGTTCACCGGGATCAGCGCATAGTTATTGAACACGCCGGTCGAAGTCGCGCAGGCCCCCATCGAGATCGCCCACTTCGGCTCCGGCATCTGCTGATACAGCCGCCGGATGACCGGCGCCATCTTGTTCGAGACACGCCCGGCGATGATCATCAGGTCCGATTGCCGCGGCGAGCCGCGAAACACTTCCGCGCCGAACCGCGCAATATCGAAACGTGAGGCGGACATCGACATCATCTCGATGGCGCAGCAGGCAAGCCCGAACGTCATGGGCCAGATGGAGTTCTTGCGCGCCCAGTTCACGGCCTTATCGAGCGTGGTCAGCAGGATGCCTTCCGAGGCGGCCGAGGCCGCATTGGCAACCGTGTAATCGTCGATGCGCGCGAACAGCTCCGCAGGTCCGCTGGCTAAGGGCTTATCCATACCCTCATTCTCGCATGGAGGGCGCCGGCGCCCCAACCCGGCGCGGCGCCGCCCGGCCCGTTGCTAGAATCATTATTTACCTCCTCATGGCTCCCCACACCCCGCAATCGCCGCTGGAGCATGCCGCCGAAATGTGCGGCATCGATCCGGGCTACTGGGATATCTGGGGCCGCTACCACGAAACCTCGCCCGAGGCGCTGAAGGCCATTCTGCGCGCCAAGGGCTTCGACGCCTCGAGCCCGGCCGCTCTCGAAGAATCGCTCGCCACCCGCGCCCGCTCGCACTGGGAGCGCCTGCTGCCTCCGGTGGCCGTGGTTTCCGAATCCGCGCCGCACGAAATCGCGCTTTACGCTCCAGCGGAATGGACGGGCGAGCGCGCGTGCCTTACCGTGCGCCGTGAGGACGGGGAAACATCGGTCTCCGAAATCAGCCTCCGCGACCTGCCCCAGAACGGCTCGATCGAAATGGACGGCCACACGTGGATCGGCCGCCGCGTCCCCCTGCCCATTCGCCTGCCGCTCGGTTACCACGAAGTCACCGCGCAAGTGGCCGGCACGCGCTGCGCGTGCCGCTACATCGTCACGCCCGATCGCGCGTATACCCCGGAACACCTCGGCCGCGGCGGGCGCACTTCCGGCATCGCGCTCAGCCTCTACGGCCTGCGTTCGGCGCGCAATTGGGGCTGCGGCGATTTCACTGACCTGCGGGCCGCCATCGACTGGGCCGCCGACGAATTGCAGGCCGGCTTTCTCGCGCTCAATCCGTTGCACGCCATCCATAATCGCCGGCCGTTCAACACCAGCCCCTACCTGCCGAACTGCGTCTTTTACCAGAATTTCCTCTACCTCGACGTCGAGGCCGTCGAGGATTTCGCGCGCTCCCGCCGCGCCCAGGCCGCGCGCAGCCGCCCCGAGGTCGCGGCCGAGATCGAGGCCCTGCGCGCCGCGCCCTACGTCGAATACGAGCGCGTGGCCGCCCTGAAGCTCCGCTTTCTCAAGCTCGCCTTCGTGCAATTTCTGCGCGACCGCCGCCGCGATCCCGCCCGCGCCCGCGACTTCGAAGCCTTCCGTTCCCGCGAAGGCCGCCTGCTCGAGAATTTCGCCGTATACTGCGCCCTCGACGAGCATCTCCACCGCCGCAATCCCAATCTCTGGATGTGGACCGAGTGGCCGGAGCCGTACCGCGATCCCGATTCTCCCGAAACCCGCGCCTTCCGGAAGAAGCACTGGCGCGCCGTCGAGTTCCACCAGTACCTGCAGTGGCAGATCGATCTCCAGCTCAGCCGCGCCCAGCGCCACGCGCGCGACCGCCGCATGCCGATCGGCCTGTACCACGACCTGGCGCTCGCCACCGACCGCTTCGGCTGCGATCTTTGGGCGCACCGCCCGTTTTTCGTCGCTGGCTGCCGCGTCGGCTCGCCGCCCGACGATTTTTCGCCGACCGGCCAGGACTGGGGCTTCCCGCCGCCCAACTCCGAGCGCCACCGCGAAGACGGCTACCGCCTCTTCGCCGAGACCATCCGGCGCAACTCGCGCCACGGCGGCGCGCTGCGCATCGATCACGTGATGCGCCTCTTCCGCCTCTACTGGATCCCCGATTCCTCCGACGCCACGCAGGGCGCCTACGTCCGCGAAACTTCGACCGATTTCCTCCGCATTCTCGCGCTCGAAAGCGTCCGCAACCGCGTCGTTGTGGTCGGCGAGGACTTGGGCACCGTGGAGCCCGAAGTCCGCCACACGCTGGCGCAGTTCGGCATTCTCAGTTACCGGCTCTTTTACTTCGAGAAGAACGAGGGCGGCGAATTCCGCCGTCCCGCCGAGTACCCCGAGCAGGCGCTGGTCTCCTCTACCACCCACGACCTGCCGACGCTCGCCGGCTTCTGGACCGGCGGCGACATCGAAGCCCGCCGCGCCGCCGGCGCCATCGACGAGGCGAGCGCCCGCGCGCAGTGGGAATCGCGCGCCCGCGAAAAGCAGAAGATGCTCGACGTGCTGTTCGAGCTCCGTCTGATGCCGGAGCATCTGCCGCGCCGCGCCGAGGCTTATCCGGAGCTCACCGGCGAGCTGCACAATGCCGTCATCGGCTTCCTGGCCCTCACGCCCTGCCAGCTTCTGGCCATCAACCAGGAAGACCTGACCAAGGAGCCCGCGCAGCAGAACCTTCCCGGCACGACGTGGCAGTACCCGAACTGGGCGCGCAAAATGCGTTTCACCCTGGACGAACTGCGCACGAATGCCGAAGCCCGCGCCTACACCGCCATGGCGCGGAACTGGATTCTGCGGACGGGCCGGGCGGGGTAAGGGCGCCGCAACGGCCGCCGATCCCGTCAACGCTCGCGATGTGGATCGGATTACAGCAAGCGGGTCAGAGCCGCGGTCCAATACTTCTTTGAGCAGCCAATCTCCTCGCCGGAATGCAGAATCAGCGTGTGATTGTGATCCTCGCCGAAACGCACCTCACGGATCGCAGCGAGGCGCACGATGGCGCTGCGGCTCACTCGGGCGAACTCGGCCGGATCGAGGCGTTTTTCGAGCGCATCCATCGTACTGCGCACGGCGAACTCGCCCCGATCGCTGTACAGCAGGGCATAGTTGCGGTCGGCGGCGATGTAGCGAATGGCCTCGACGGGCAGGAAATAGGCTGCCTTGAGGCGCTCGACCAGGAATCGCCTGATGTGCCGCGGTCCGGCGGCGCGCGGACTCGCGGCCATACGCTCGCGCGCGCGCCGGATCGCGGCGGAGAATCGCTCCTGCGAGACGGGCTTCAGCAGGTAGTCGAGCGCGGCGAATTCGAACGCCTTTACGGCGTGTTCGTCGTAGGCGGTGATGAAGATCGTGTGCGGGGCGTCCGGGCCTTCGAGAACCTCGCTCAGGGCCTGCACGATTTCGAAACCGGTTCCGTCCGGCAGGCGAATATCGAGCAGCAGCACATCGGGCCGGGCGTCCTGGATTCCGGCGATCGCCTCCGCGCACGTTCCGGCGCTGCCACAGATTTCGAGATCGCCCTCCGCCCGGGAAAGCCGCTCCAGTTTGCGCAGCGCGGGCGGTTCATCCTCCACTAAGAACACGCGGATCATGCGGGCACTTGGATCTCCACGACGGCTCCGCCGCCGGGGTGGTTGCTGAGGCTGAGCGCGGCCTGGCCGCCATAGACGGTAGCGAGGCGCTTGCGCGCGTTGGCGAGGCCGTGTCCCTGCGGCGGGCCGCCGTTGCCGCTCGAAACAACGCCGCGGCCGCGATCCCGAATCGTAATTCTCAGACAGCCTCCCGCGCGTTCCACGCCGATGCCGATATCGAGTTTTCCGGATGCCGGGTCCTGACCGTGCTCGACGGCGTTTTCGATCAGCGGCTGGAGCAGCAGAGCCGGAACGCGCGCCGCCGTGGCGCCGTCATCGCAGGCGATCTCGTAGACCAGCCGCTCTTCGAGCCGCGCCTTCATGACTTCCAGGTACTGCCGGGCAAGCGCCAGTTCGGCCGTGACGGGAACCATGGGCGATTCGGGGAGGCGCAGGGCGGAGCGGAGAAAATCGCAAATGCGCTCGAGCATGCGGTCGGCGCGGCCGAGATCTTCGTACATGGCTGCGGAGACGGCGTTCAGCGCATTAAACAGGAAGTGTGGCTGCAACTGATGGCTCAGGTTTTCCAGGCGGGCGGCGATGAGCTGGTTTTCGAGATCCTTGGTGCGCAGCCAGTTCTGGTAAATCGAGTAAGCCGCGATCCACATGGCAAAGCCGATCAGTTGCGACGGGAACTCCATGAGGTAGCGCAACGGCATGGCGCCGTAATCGTAAGGCCCCAGGCCGATCAGCGGAGACAGGATGCTGCGCGATGCCCACATCAGGGAGGTATGGACGGCAGAGTAGGCCACCGCGCCGAGCGCGTAGATTGCGATGCGGGACGGGGTCAGGCGAAACGGCCATCGCCGCGCAAAGCGGAACAGCAGCGGCAGCAGCAGCATGGACAGGTAATAGCCGGTGCCCTGGTCCAGAAACCGCCTGCGCCATTGCGGAGGCTCATGCCAAACCAGCTTATCGAGCGCGCGATAGACGACGTCCAGCGTCATCGTCGCGGTGAAATAGAGAAAGATGTAGAGCCGGACGCGCTTCATTGGTCTCCGAGGGCGAACGCCACCACTTTGGAATCCAGTTTACGCCCGCCGCCATCGTGCCCACCGGCGGAGATGGCGACCATCTGCCGCCCATCGGGCAGCGTGTAGATGAGCGGCGTGGCGCGGGCGCTGGTGGGGAGTTCGGCGCTCCACACCTCGCGGCCGTGCGCGGTTTCGAAGGCGCGGATATGGTGGTCGAGCGAGGCTCCGATGAAGAGGAGCCCGGTGGAGGTGATGGCGGGTCCGCCGAGGTTCGGCGAGCCGGGATACGGATGGTCCGGGTCGGGGCCGAAGCCGCCCAGGGGAACGCGCCATTCGATCCTGCCGGAATCGGGACTCACCGCGACCAGTTCCCCCCACGGTGGCGCGATGCACGGCGTATTGGTTGCGGATTCGAACCAGCCCCGCTGCATCGCAAAGGGCGCGCCGGTTTGCTCGGTGGTTTCGCGATCGGGGTGTGCTCTCCTCTCCGCCCTGAAATCGGCCTGCGGAATGAGCCGCACCAGGGCAACCGTACGGTTGACCGGCCCGATGAGCAGGCGCGTGATGGGATCGAAAACCATCCCTCCCCAGTGCAGACCGCCGATATTACCGGGAACGATCAAACTTCCCTGCACGCTGGGAGGCGTGAAAATGCCTTCGTTCCGCAAGGAGTGGAATATGGATTTGCAGGCTTCGAGAGCTTCGGGCGTCGGTCCCCACAGGTCTTTCTCCGTGATGCGCTGCGGCACCAGTGCCGGCGGCAGCGTGGGGAACGGCTGCGTGGGCGAAGCCGTTTCACCGGGCGTATCGCTGCGTGGAACCGGCCGCTCTTCGATCGGAAACAGGGGCTTGCCGGTGAGGCGGTCGAAAAGGAAGAGATGACCGGTTTTCGATCCGGCCGCGACGGCGGGCCCGTTCTTTCCGGGAAAAAGCAGAGGCGGAGAAGCGACGTCGTAGTCCCAGAGATCGTGGTGCACGGTTTGAAAGCGCCAGACGACCGCGCCCGTGGCGGCCTTCAACACGACGATGGAATCGGCGTCGCGATTGTCGCCGGGGCGGAGGCCGCCGTAATAATCGGGGCTCGCGCTGCCGGTCGGTAGAAAGACCAGGCCGTTCTCCGGATCGACGGTGATGAGCGACCAGGTGTTGGCGCCGCCGGCCGGCGAATCGGCGGGCAGCGGATGGAACGTCCATCGCAAGGCGCCGGTTTTCGCGTCGAAGGCGCGGACTTCGCCGGAAGCCATTTTGGCGCGGCTGTTGTCCGCCACGTAGGAGCCGACGATGACCAGGTCCTTGTAGACCGCTGGCGGCGAGCTCACGCCGTATTCGCCCAGATATTCCGGCTTGCGGCGAAGACCCGCGCGCAGATCGACCTCACCGGCGGAGCCGAATCCGGGGCATGGCTCTCCGGAATCGCGGGTGAGACAGACGAGCCGCGCATCGGTGGTGGCGGCGTAAATGGTGTGTCCGGATAAGGTGACGCCGCGCGTGGTCGGCTCGCTGAAATCGCCATCGCGGTACACGTGCAGATCGCGTTTCCAGATTTCGCGTCCGGTGGCGGCATCGAGCGCGATGACCAGGCCGCCGGGAGTCGAGAGGTAGAGCTTGCCCTCGGCATAGGCCGGCGTGGTTTCGAAGTGCGATTCTTTGTGCCAGAAAACGTGGGGCGACTCCCCGGTATCGTAGGTCCACGCCGGTTTTAACTGGCGGATATTCTCGGGCGTGATGGGGCCGCGGGGTCCGGCGGCACGGAGAGAAAATGTCGCGAGGAGCAGCACGATGCCGATTCGCATGACTCCATTCTCATGGGACCGAGCGGCAAAGTCAGGGATTTTGGGACGAACCCGGCGCAGCGCGGGACGAGTCTACCAGCTCCACTGCACCAGCGCGACCGCCTGCCGCGGCAGGCGCAAGTCCAGGTCCCGCGCGTCCGTCCACCGCGGCGACCCGATCTCCTGCAACTGCCCCGCTGCTTCCAGTTCGGCGTACTGCTCCGCCGTCGGCTTCTGCGGCGAGCCCATCCGCTGCCACGCGGCGTAGGCGTTGCTATGGCGGCTGTCGATGCGGTACTCGCGGACGAGCGCCCGCGCCGGCGCGCCCTCGACGGCGATCCGCACCTCCGTCTCCGGCCCCGGCACGTCCTCGGCGTTGTAGTTCCACACCAGCACGGAAATTTCGCGGTCCGCGCGCGCCGCGAGCGCATCCACCGCGCCGCTCGCGCCCTCGACCGCCACACGCTCGCCGCGCATCAGCCCGGCCATACGGAATACGTTCAGCACCGGCTTATCCACTCCGTTCGTGGCCAGCGTCCGGAACCCCTCGAACCACGGCTGGTTTTCAAACTCGAATGCCCACGTCAGCATGCCCTCGATGCGGACACCGTGCTGCGCCGCCAGATCCAGAATCGTTTTGATCGCAGCGGCCGTATACGACGCATAAAGCGGCCCGTTGCGGTACGCATTCTGCGGATAAACGCGCGCCGAACAGGCCGCGCAGCCCTCCGGATCGGCCTCGCTCAGAATAATCGGCAGCGCGCGGAATTTCGGGAACGACGCCACGATGCGGTATCCCGCCTCCACATCCTGCGCTTCCTTTTCGAGGCCCATGCGGACGTGCCCGTCCACCACCGCGGGCCGGCCTTTGGCGTGGAAGCTCACGAAATCGAGCGGCGCGCCCGTGCGCTCGCAGTGCTCCAGGAACTGCCGCAGGAACGCGGCCGCCCGCGCGCCCGAGGGCCCGGTCGAGGCCGGCCCGCCCACCCGTGCGCGCGGCGCCGCGGCCTTCACCGCCGCCGCGGCCGCGTCGTAAAGCCGGTCGTATTCCTCCGGCGTGCCGTGCCAATACGCGATATCCGGCTCGTTCCACACCTCCCAATACCAGCTCTCGACCTCCGCCCGTCCGTATTTCTCCACCGCGTGCGACACCCAGCGCCGCACCAGTTCGCCCCATTTCGCGTAATCCTTCGGCGGGTACGACCAGCCCACGTAATAGCGGTCGAACGCCGCGCCCGGGGACCATACCGGCCGGTACGGCTCGGGCTTCGCGGAAAGCGCCTGCGGCATGAAGCCGATCTCGACGAACGGTTTCGCGCCGGCGTGCAGGTAGGTATCGAAGATACGGTCGACGATCGTCCAGTCGTACACCGGCCGCCCGTTGGCATCCTCGGTGTACGCGTTGGTCGATCCCCATTTGAAATCCGGCGCGCCATCGCCGGTCGCGAGCAGGAAGTGGGTGCGGATGTAGACCGGCTCGCGGCTCAGCGCCGCCAACTCGCCGATCAGCTTGCGGCCGTGCTCCGCGTAAGTAAAGTTCGGCTCATCGTAGCCGAAATAGCGATAGATCGGCGCGAGCGGCCCGAGCGGGCGCGCGGCATCGACCGTGAGCCGCACCGGCTGCGCGAAGGCCGCGGCAGCCGCGAGAAACCCCAGCGCGGTCCGCACTATTTCCCCACCCAGCAGGGCGGCCGCTTGCCAAGGAACGCCCCCATGCCTTCCTGCGCGTCCGCCGCCATTGCATTCATCGACATCACCTCTTTGGCGTAAGCGTAGGCCTTCGGCTGGTCGAGATCGATCTGCGTATAAAACGCCTGCTTGCCGATGGCCACCACCAGCGGGCTCGCCTCCGCGACCTTGGCCGCCAGGCGCCGCGTTGCCGCCGCAAGATCCGCCGCCGGCACGACCTGATTGATCAGCCCCCAGTCGGCCGCCGTGCGCGCGTCGATCATTTCGCCGGTCATCAACATCTGGAGCGCCCGTTTGCGCCCGATGGCGCGCGTCAGCGCCACCATCGGCGTGGTGCAGAACAGGCCGATTTTGACTCCCGGCGTGGCGAACGCCGCTTCCTCGGCCGCGATGGCGAGATCGCACGCCGCCACCAGTTGGCAGCCGGCCGCCGTCGCGACGCCCTGCACCTCGGCGATCACCGGCTGCGGAATCGATTGGATTTTGGCCATCAATTCGGTGCAAATGTCGAAAATTTGCCGGTATTCGACGATATTCCTGCCGGTCATCTCCGAAAGGTCGTGGCCGGAGCAGAACACCTTGCCCGCCGCCGCCAGAATCACGGCGCGGATTTCGCTCTTGCGCCCGATTCCGTCCAGCGCCGCGAAAAGATCCCGCATCAGCTCGAGCGAGAGCGCGTTGCGCCGCTGCGGGCGGTTCAGAGTGACGACGGCGATGCCGGCTTCCTCGCTCACCAGCACCGGTGTTTCCGTCGCTAACGTGTCCTTTTGCAAAACCGTGCTCATTGGGTTGCCTTCATTTCGCGCGTTCGCGCGCGCAATTCGTTTTTCCTCACCTTGCCCGTCGCCGTCCGCGGCAGCGGGCCGAATTCGACGTGCTTCGGGCATTTAAAATGCGCCATGCGGCCGCGGCACCACGCGATCAGCTCTTCGGCCGTCACGCTTGCCCCCGGCTTCAGACCCGCGTAGGCCTTCGGCACCTCGCCCCACTGCGCATCCGGCGCCGCGACCACCGCGACTTCCGCCACCGCCGGATGGTCGGCCAGTACCTTCTCGACTTCGATCGACGAAATATTTTCCCCGCCCGAAATCACAATATCCTTTTTACGGTCGCGCAGCTCGATGTAGCCGTCCGGGTGCACCACCGCGAGATCGCCCGAATGGAACCAGCCGCCGGCGAAGCATTCCGCCGTCGCCTCGGGATTTTCAAAATACCCCAGCATTACATTATTGCCGCGCATGAGCACTTCGCCCATGGTGGCGCCGTCGGCCGGCACGTCGCGCATCTGCTCGTCGACTACGCGCAAATCCGTGCCCGCGATCAGGTACGGCACGCCCTGCCGCGACTTGATCTGCGCCCGTTCATCCCCGGGGAGCGCCGCCCATTCCGGCTTCCAGGCGCAGATGGTGTGCGGGCCGTAGGTTTCGGTCAGACCGTAGGCGTGCGCGATTTCCGCGCCGGCTTCCTCGGCCGCGCGGATCACGGCGGGCGAAGGCGGCGCTCCGGCGGTCACGATCTTGAGCGGCCGCGTGAATCGCACCCCGAGCGCCGCGCAATGCTGCGCGAGCGATGCCACCACCACCGGCGCGCCGCAGAGATGCGTTACGCCTTCGGATTCGATCAGCCGCAGCGCCTCCGCCGGGTCCGGCCTCCGCATGCAGATGTGCCGGCCGCCCGCCGCCGTCACCGCCCAGGTGAAGCACCAGCCGTTGCAGTGGAACATGGGCAGCGTCCAGAGATACACGCTGCGATTGCTGAGCCCGTGCTCCACGATTTCCCCGATCGCGTTCACCCACGCGCCGCGGTGCGTGAACATCACGCCTTTCGGAAACCCCGTGGTGCCCGAAGTGTAGTTGATCGCGATCGGGCCGTTTTCATCCTCGACCGGAGCCGGCGCGGCGAGCGGGCCCGCTCCGGCCAGCAGCGCTTCGTAATCCGGAACGATGTGCTGCGCCGGCGCCCTCTCGACCAGCCCGCGCAGCTCGGGATCCACGAGCAGCACCTTCGCGCCACAATGGTTCACGATCCAGCACAGCTCGTCCGCCGCCAGCCGCGTGTTCAGCATGACGACGAGCGCGCCGATGCGCATCGGTCCGAAGTGCGCCTCGAGCGCCATCGGTCCGTTCGGCGCCAGCACCGCGACGCGGTCGCCGCGGCCTACGCCGAGCCCCTGGAGCGCCGCCGCGAGCCGGTCGACGCGCTCCGCGAACTGCGCATACGTAAACCGCCGCTCGCCTTCGACTACCGCCGTGGCCTCCGGGTACACGCGCGCGCTGCGCGCCATGAAATCGAGCGGTGTCAGGGGTGAAACCATAGCGGTCTCCTGACACGGCATTGTACTGCGGAACGGCTCACAGACCCTCGCCGCCAACGAAAAACCGCTAAGGATTAGCGGCCTGGGCTCGCAAGTCACTGATTCGACAGGGGTGGTTTTTTGAAAACCGCCAATTTTAGCGGTTTTCCATTGCTGTACACTGGTCCCTTATGAACGCAAAACCCTGGGCGGCCGCGCCTCTCCTGGCCTGCGCCGCCGCCGTGCTCCTCTGGAACGCCCCGGCGCAGCAGGGCCGCGGCGGCAACAAGCAGGACACCAAAGAGCTCGTCGCGCGCCGCAACGCCCTCGAGCAGGAGCTCGAATCCCTCGCCGTCATCGACCGCAAGGTGATGGTCCCCATGCGCGATGGCAAGCGCATGGCCACCGACATCTACCGCCCCAAGGACGCTTCCAAAAAGCACCCCATCATCTTCGTCCGCACGCCGTACAACTTCAATTTCTGGGACGTGCGCCTCGGCGCGCCGCGCGATATGTCCGCCGAACTCGATGCCGTCAAGCGCGGCTACGCCTACGTCGAGATGAACGAGCGCGGGCACTTCTTCTCCGAAGGCAACTACGATATCCTCGGCCCGCCGCTCACCGACGGCACGGACGCCATCTCCTGGATGGCCTCCCAGCCGTGGGCGAACGGCAAGGTCGGCACGATCGGCTGCTCCTCGACCGCCGAATGGCAGCTCGGCGTCGCGGCGCAGGGCAATCCGCATTTCGCCGCGATGATCCCGCAGGGCTTCGGCGCGGGCGTCGGCCGCGTGGCGCCCTACTGGGAGCAGGGCAACTGGTACCGCGGCGGCGCCGTGCAGATGCTCTTCATCGCCTGGCTCTACGGCGAGCAGAACCAGGTGCGCCCCATGTTCCCGCCGAACACTTCGCAGGCGGATCTCATCAAGGCCTCCCGCATGTTCGATCTCGCGCCGCAGATGCCGCCGGTCGATTGGTCCAAGGCGCTCACCCACCTGCCCGAAATGGACATCATCAAGGCCGTCGACGGTCCCAACGGCATCTTCGCCGATCACATGGAAGTTTCAACCGGCGGCGCAATGATTAAGCGCACGCCGAACGATCCCGCGTGGTACCGCGGCGGCCTGTGGCACGACAACATGACGATCAACGTGCCCGGCTTCTGGTTCATGTCCTGGTACGACGTTTCGGTCGGCCCCAACCTCGCCGCCTATAACCGCGTGCGCGCCACCGCGCGCCCGGACATCGCGAAGGAACAGTACGCCGTGATCGCGCCGACGCTGCACTGCCAGTACAAGCGGGCGACCGAAAACACCGTGGTCGGCGAGCGCAGCATGGGCGATGCCCGCCTGGAC
>Ga0070739_10006197_pt1 | contig 13251 bp, 11 predicted proteins | sample Coa_R1_7_FD_66445 | JGI IMG/M metagenome (GOLD analysis project Ga0070739, IMG submission 66445) | Surface soil microbial communities from Centralia Pennsylvania, which are recovering from an underground coalmine fire - Coalmine... | ecosystem: Environmental > Terrestrial > Soil > Unclassified ... | reverse complement strand
ATGCGCCCTGCCGCTGCAGGCGCTGGCGCAGCAGCAAAATCTCCTAGCTCCGCAAACCGTGCCCTCGTCGCCCGCAATAGGCGGTCTTGGCTCGCCGGGAGCCACCATTGCCAATCCCGCGCCGCTGGCGACTGCACCATCTGCCTTCGCGCAAGTGCCGGCTGCTGTGCCGGCTGGGAAAGTCGCGCTTGCCGTGGCGGCGCGCTACGGCAGCGACGCGCCAGCCATCACCGGCGGGCTTATCTGGCGCGTCTACGCCGCAAAACCCGACACGACCGGTGCATTCCGGCTGATCAAGGAGGAGCACGCCGCAGCGCCTACCTTCATCCTGCCGCCAGGCAGCTACGTCGTGCATGCAAGCCTTGGCCTCGCCAGTGCTGCCAAAGCGATCCAACTGCGCGCCGAGCCGGTGCACGAAGTCCTCGACATTCCGGCGGGCGGCGTACGGCTGGAGGGCCGAGTCGGAGACGTGCGCATTCCCGCCGGCCAGATCTCGTTCGATATCTACCCTGGCAGCCAGTTCAATACATCGGACCGTCGCCCGATTGCGCAAAACGTTATGACAGGCGACGTCGTGCTGTTGCCCCAGGGGACCTACTACATCGTATCGAAATACGGTGAGGCCAATTCGGTGGTGCGCTCGGACGTGCATGTCGAGGCGGCCAAGCTGACCGATATCGTCGTCACGCATCGCGCGGCCGTCCTCACCCTCAAACTGGTCAACGAGACGGGCGGCGAGGCGTTGGCCAATACGCAATGGACCGTGCTGACGCCGGGAGGCGACGTGGTCAAGGAATCGATCGGCGCGTTTCCGCGGGTGGTGCTCGCCGAAGGCGACTATCACTTGGTCGCCCGCAATGAGGGCAAGACCTACCAGCGCGACTTCAAGGTCATCACCGGGGTCGATGGCGAAGTGGAGGTGCTGGCGCGCTGAGCGTCCTCGGTTAAGCGGCCTTTTTCAGCCGCGCCAAATCCGGGGGCACCGCTTCCTCGCCGAGCGCGTTGAGTGCAGCCTCAAGCGAACAAGTTTGCTGCCGCTCGCTGCCCAGACGGCGGATCGAGACCGTGCGTTCGGCGGCTTCCTTTTTGCCGACAACGAGCAGCACCGGAACCTTGGCGAGCGAATGCTCGCGGACCTTGTAGTTGATCTTCTCGTTGCGCAGATCGCCTTCGACACGCAGCCCGGCCCGCCGTGCGGCCGCAATGGCGTAACGCGCATAATCGTCGGCGTCCGACGTGATGGTCGCGACCAGGGCCTGCAGCGGTGATAGCCACAGCGGCAGGTGCCCGGCGTAGTGCTCAATCATGATCCCGGTGAAACGTTCGAGCGAACCGAACATTGCGCGGTGCAGCATCACCGGCGTCACCTTGTTGGAGTGCTCGTCGATGTAGAATGCGCCGAGCCGGGCGGGCATGTTGAGATCGACCTGCACCGTGCCGCACTGCCAGTCACGGCCGATCGCGTCGCGTAACACGTATTCGAGCTTGGGGCCGTAAAAGGCTCCTTCGCCCTTGTTCAGCGTCCACGGCCGGCCCGACGCCTGAAGGGCTTGCATCAAAGCGGCTTCGGCTTTGTCCCAGACCGCGTCGTCGCCGATCCGCTTTTCGGGCCGGTCGGAAAACTTGATTCGCACGTCGTCAAACCCGAAATCCTGATAGATCGACAGGATCAGATCGTTGACTTTGATGACCTCTTCCGCGATCTGCTGCTCGGTTATGAAGATATGCGCGTCGTCCTGGGTGAAGGCGCGCACGCGCATGAGGCCGTGCAACGCGCCGGACGGCTCGAAACGATGCACTTTGCCGAATTCGCAGATCTTGAACGGCAGGTCGCGATAGGATTTGAGGCCGTTCTTGAAAATCTGAATGTGACCCGGACAGTTCATCGGCTTCACGACATAGGTGCGCTCGTCTTCTTTGCGGGGCTCCACGAGAAACATGTTGTCGCGGAAAGTGGCCATGTGGCCGGATGCGACCCACAACGAAGAGTCGATGAGTTGCGGCGCGTTCACCTCTGCGTAGCCGGTCTCGATCTGCCGGCGGCGAATGTAGTTTTCCAAGGTCTGAAATAGCGTCCAGCCTTTCGGGTGCCAAAAGACAGAGCCCGGCGCCTCTTCCTGAAAATGGAAGAGGTCCATCTCGCGGCCGAGCCGGCGGTGGTCGCGCTTCTCCGCCTCTTCGATCTGCTTCAAATAGTCGTCGAGTTCTTCCTGCTTGGCGAAGGCGGTGCCGTAGATGCGGGACAGCATTTCCCGGTTGGAATCGCCTCGCCAGTAGGCACCGGCAACCTTCATCAGCTTGAAGGCGGTGCCGACCTTGCCGGTTGAGGTCATGTGCGGGCCGCGACAAAGATCAAACCAATCGCCTTGCTTATAGATCTTGATCTGCTGATCTTCGGGGATCGCATCGACCAGTTCGACCTTGAACAGTTCGCCCTTGTCTCGGAACACCCTTTTTGCCTGCTCGCGCGTCCAGATCTCCTTCGTGAAGGGCTTGTCGCGCGCAATGATCTCCCGCATTTTTGTCTCGATCGCCGCAAAATCGTCTGGAGTGAACGGTTGGTTGCGGAAGAAGTCGTAGTAGAAGCCGTTCTCTATAACCGGTCCAATGGTGACCTGAGTGCCGGGCCAAAGCGTCTGCACCGCCTCTGCCAGCACGTGCGCGGCATCGTGTCGGATCAGGTCCAAAGCGCGCGGGTCCTCGCGGCTCAAAAACTCGATGCGGGCGTCGCGCGCGATCGGATCGACGAGATCAGTCATGTGGCCGTCGAGCGCCATGGCAACCGTGCGCTTGGCCAACGACGGCGAAATGCTCTTGGCGACCTCGAGACCGGTAATGTTTTGCGGATAATCGCGACGGGCCCCATCGGGAAAGCTGAGGGTCACCCGGCTCTGTGATTGTTCGGCGCCACCGTCATGCGAGCCGACGACCGAGCGACTCTCGGACATGAAAGAGCTCCTTGCTCACTCGCTGCCCACGAACGCAGGTAAGCGCTTGGAAGGGTCGATATAGCAGGTGAACCGCTCGGCGCAACCGATTTGCGGAAGATTGCGGCAGCGGCGCCCCGGAATCATCAAATGGCGATCATACCGGCGCCCCATTACCTGCCGACCGTGACGAGAGCGCCCAGCAATCGCGACACATGGGTGAGGTGTCGCGGTTCCGATTTTGGGTGCGGCAAGGGTGAGGCTACCGAACGCAGGCTGCGACCGAGTCTAGGCTCGCTCGCAGAAGGGCATGCCTGCCGCGGGGGTATAGATGTCGGCGCTTTGGCGCAGCCGGCGCGATAGCAAGCGGTTGCGGGGCGCCAGCCCTGTTGCCGCGGCATTCTGTTCGATTGTTTCGGCGAATTTCACCACAACGTCGTGCGGATCGGCAACGCGCCGACATCGAAACAATCGCCGAGGCTGCGGCGTGACGAAGACGGCAACGTTGCGGCATGCGCGTGCAATCGCACGCGCGACGCCGCGTCGCCCGAGATTAGACATAACCGAGGAGAGAAGCGCAAAGCGCGTTGCGTGAGGGTCGGCCGCAGGGTCGAGGAGGCGAGTATGAGTACCCCAGTTTCATCAAACAACAAGATCGAAGGGCTCGATTTATATGCGCCGAAGTGGGCGCGCGGCCAATCAGCGGAGAGTGCGGAGAGTGAAGAGAACGCTTCGCCTTTGAAGCCGCCATCGGTGTCACCCAACGGTGAGCCGGATACCCATGACTCCGACAGTGAAACAACGGATCCCGCGGAGCCCCACGCAGCGGCACAGACGCGCCTTCAGGCAGCCGTTCAAGCCGTCGTTGACGTCGAGCGGGACATTCGTGAGACTTCTCCGGCTCCCGCATCGTCACCGGCGGCCGTCATGCCGCCGAAAGACGACGGCATTGAATGGCCTCTGCCGCCGCTAAAGCCACAGCACCGCATGCGGCGTCTTGATCGTGGCATGTCGCTTCACGCGCGGCTTGGTCCGGACGTGGTGCCGGAACCGCCCGCGGACGTTCAACGCCGCATCATGCCCGTTTTGATGCGATTTTCAGTCATTGTCGGCGTCGCCGCCGCCGTCGCCTACTGCCTCACGGTGATGCCGACATTGCAGCCGCAGGCGCTATGGCCGAAACAGGCCAGCGATGCTCTCGCCGCAATCGGGCCGTTATTTCAACACGAGCCGGCTGCTGCTCCGCAGGTTCCCGCGCCGGCGCAGTCGCACCTGGTCGTCGAAAACCGGCGCGCCTTCGTCAACGAGCCGCTTCCGCTCGGCGTCTCGGTCGCCTCGGCATCGGGCAACGAATCGCTGCTGCTTGCCGGCTTGGCCGCGGGGACGCGCCTTTCCGCCGGTGCACCGGTGAACGATTCCAGCTGGCGGCTACCATCCCACGAGCTCAAGGGCCTATATCTTTATGCGCCGAAGAATTTCGTCGGCGTCATGAACACCGCGATCGACCTTCTGTCGCCCAATCAGCGGCTGTTGGACAGCCGCGCCGTGCGGTTCGAATGGATTGTCAAAAAAGATGAACCCGCGGCACCGGCGCCGGGGGTCAGCAGCATCAAATCCGGCCACGAGGACTCGCCGGCGGCCGCTCAGCAGCTCGATGCCGAGCAGGTTACTACCTTGATGAAGCGAGGACGGGATTCGCTGAGCAGCGGCGATATCATGACCGCGCGTTTGGTCTTCCGCCGCCTGGCTGTGGCGGGCAATGCGGAGGCGGCGCTGGCGCTCGCCAGCACCTACGATCCCCACTATCTGGCATCGCAAGGCGTGATCGGTGTTCAGGGCGACGGGGCAGAGGCCCACGCCTGGTATCAGCGCGCGATGGAGCTCGGCTCGAAAGAAGCGAAGGACATCCTGGCAACGGCAACAAAATAAGCGCGACGCACACACATTCGATCTGATGGCCGCCAAGATGACCGTCGTCGATAGCCTCGATGAGCCGCGCAGCGATCCGCTTGATGTCGTCGAGCGCATGGTAAACGGCAACAACTGGCCGTTTGAACGCAGCGCCGACGATGAGATCGCCCTCATTGTCAGCGGAAAATGGACCAACTATCACGTCTCCTTCACGTGGATGAACAATATCGAGGTGCTGCACCTCGCCTGCGCTTTCGACATGAAGGTGCCCGAGCATCGCCTCGCCGAGGTGCGGCAACTCATTGCCGGAATCAACGAGCAGCTTTGGATCGGTCACTTCGACGTCTGGAGCGACAATGGCAGCGTCATGTTCCGAGTCGCGTTACTGCTGCCTGGCGGCATCACCGCATCGGGCAGGCAATGCGAGACTGCGCTGGCCAGCGCGTTTGATGCTTGCGAACGCTATTATCCGGCCTTCCAGTTCGTGATCTGGGCCGGCCAGTCGGCGCGCGCGGCGCTCGAAGCGGTGATGCTGGAGACATCCGGGGAGGCATAACCGCTCTGTCGCGAGCCAACCAGCCCGGCAACGTTGGCGGTCGGCGCTGCCGCGCCCGGCTTGGCAGCCGCGATCATTCCGAACACGCGCCGAGCCATAAGGCTCGCTGATCGCGAACGTGGTGTTGCGTTGAGCCGTTCGATTGGGGCAGCACGCCCCGGAATCATCAAATCAGCATCATATCGACGCCCAAATACCTGCCGACCGTTAACGGCTGTCCGCGCGCGACCGCGTACCGAAATCAAACGCGTGCACGTTTCAAAGCGCGGCGGGGGTTGGTGTTTCAAATCGTGGATCTGCCGCGCGCACATGTGTGTTTGCGCGAGGTATGTCCGCTTGCAAGGGGGTAACGGTGAGGGGAGGCTCGCGGCGGCCGCACAGGCCAGTTCAGGTGAGTTGCGTATGGCCGCGGTACTGCCGACCGCAGCCTTTTCCCTTCCAATAAATCTGACCGATTTCCAGGATAATGCTGCTCGCCACGGCAACAGCAGAGCGTATCTGCTGGCTACTTACGTGAGGAGGCGCACCTCTAGGCGATGAGAACCGAGTTTGCGTTGGTCCGCAGACAGCTGCAAGGGGAGCAACGAGCGAACAAACCTATCGGAGATTGAGAGCACGGGAGGCGATCATGAGTTCTCCGATCCGCGACGCTGACGACGCCGATGCCCCGTTACGCTACGCGCCACCCTGGCTGCGCCGGCGTAGCCGAGAGATGGCAAGCGCGGACGCAATGATCGGGCAGGCACGCAGCAGACAGCAACTGGTCACCAGCAGTCGCGGGTCCGGTGGCGATCTCGCCATGGCGAAGCTGCAACGCCAACTGGCTCTCAATCCTGACGCCGTTCCCGAACCGCCGCTCGAGGATGGGGAATCGCTATGGCCGCTGGCGTTGCGCATCATCGCCGTCGCGACGGTGGCCGCGCTGGTGGCCTGGCTTGTGATATCGCTGCCGGGTGCGCGGCTGCTTCGCAACGGAGCCAAGTCGGCCCAGGCAGCGTCCATTACGCTCACGGCCGAGAGTAGCGACCAAAATGCAGCACGCCTGCGCCGGCCGCCGCTGCTTGAATCTCGCCGCGCTGAAACGGTCCCGCCAGACGAAGCGACGACGCACCCAGACCTCGCCGCGGCAGAAGTTCTTGCCGCTTCCTCAAACGAGCCGCCCCGTTCGACGCAGCTTGCATCGGCTACTCCCGAGCCGGTCTCCGCGGGCGCGGCGAGTTCGGAACTCCAGCCGGCGTCGCCATCATCGGCCGGCCGCGCAATATCAGGGCAGGGCGAAAGCACCACGGTCACTCCCGACGAGATGGCACTCCTGCTCAAGCGGAGCCAAGATTTCTTGAGCAACGGCGATCTCGCCTCCGCGCGGCTTTTGCTGCGCCGCGCAACAGAGGCGGGCAGCGCCGAAGCGGCGGTGGCGCTCGGCGCCACGTACGATCCGCTCGTGTTCCGGCAACTCGGCACGGTCGGCGCCGCGCCGGACCCTGCCCAAGCGCGAAGCTGGTATCAAAAGGCTCTCAGCCTCGGCTCCGCTGACGCCGCGAAGCGGCTCGCCAACCTGACCCAAGCCTATCCCTAAAAGTCCCGGCCGCGGTCACCGGCGGGGCGATCATTAATGCCGCGCCAGCGGCCGAATCTCCACGGCAAATACCATCGGGCGCTCTCGGGTAATCGAGCTGGAACGAAATCCAGCCCTGAGGTTCCAAGCGGATGACATCGCAGCAGACGTGCGAGCGTCATCCAGCCGCCTGCCCAGAGGCCGAAGCGGGCGATAGCTTCATCGGCGTATTCGGAGCACGTCGGCAAATGGCGGCATCGGAAGCCGACGAGCGGCGAGAGCGTGTAGCGATAGAGCTGTAGCAGGGCGCGGCCGGCAAGACGCGGCGCAAAGCGCCAGGAGGCGGCAATCAGGCTATTCGGCTGCAGCCTTGACACCGCGCTTAGCCTCGATTTGTCCGATCGCATCCACCACCGCATCAAAGGTGAGCAGCGTCGAGGCGTGTCTCGCCTTATAGTCGCGCACCGGCTCAAGCACCGCGATATCGGCCCATTTGCCATCGCGCGGCGGCTCACCGTTTTCCTTGAGCATCTTGCGTACCGCTTCGCGCAGCTCGCGCAACTCGTCCGCCTTCGAGCCGATGATGTTGCGCGCCATGATCGAGGACGATGCCTGACCGAGCGCGCATGCTTTTACCTCGTGCGCGAAGTCGGTCACCGTATCGCCGTCCATCTTGAGATCGACGGTCACGGTTGAGCCGCACAGCCGTGAATGCGCAGTCGCGCTGGCGTCAGCATCCGCGAGTCGCCCGATGCGCGGAATGGTGCCCGCAAGCTCGATAATCCGTCGATTATAAACTTCGTTCAGCATTGCGAACGCTAAGCCCGCCACGGCCCCACTTTGTTGTATCCCCCCGTCAAACGACTATATAGGCGGTGGCGCCTTGGAATTGAAGTTCAGCTGGGACGAGGCGGGCGAGGCCGCTTGCCGGCGCCGCGAGACTGGAGAAGCAATGGACGTCGCTACCGGCCAGCGATCTCGCGGCATCATTCAAGACTACGTAGGCAGCATTCCGCGGCGGGTTGAGAGCCGCCCGTTGCGTGCACAAGTCGAAACCGTGCCGCCGAGGCCAAGCTGCGGACCAATTCATGTCCGATAAAGAAACGCTATCCGGCAGCGATGCAGAGATCCTGGAAGAGGGCTCTGCGCTCATGCCCAAATTCGATTCCGATGGTCTCATTACATGTGTGACGACCGACGCGTCGTCCGGCGATGTGCTGATGGTGGCGCACATGAATGCCGAGGCGCTGGCCAGGAGCATCGCGAGCGGGGAAGCATGGTACTTCAGCCGTTCGCGCCGGGCGCTGTGGCGAAAGGGCGAGACATCGGGTCACACGCAGCACATTGTTGAGATGCGCATTGACTGTGACCAGGATGCAGTCTGGATCAAAGTCGAGCAGGCTATTGCCGCGTGTCACACCGGCCGCCGCTCATGCTTTTACAGGGCCGTTCCGCTTGGCCGTGTCGGCGCGGGGGTAAAGCTCGAGTTTCGCGATGACCGGGTTTTTGATCCGACCATCTATCGTGGGAAGCCCTCGAGCTGAGCTTGCGACAGCAGGCGCTGCGCGCGCGCCAGGTGCGGTCGGTCATACATCACACCGTCTATACCGACAACGCCGGCGCCGGGACTGGCGGCAAAGGCCTCGATGATTGCCTTTGCCCGTGCGAGCGCATCCGCGCTGGGCGTGAAGACTTCATTGATGATCGGCACTTGAGCCGGATGAATGGCGAGCTTGCCGACAAACCCGTCGCGGCAAGCCTCCTCGCATTCGCCACGAAAGCCGGTCGCGTTGCGGTAGTCGACGTATACCGTATCGATCGCCGGCACCTGCGCCGCGGCCGCGCCGACAAGGCACAGCGATCGCGCCAGGCGGTATGGGTCAAGAAAACGCCCATCGGCATCACGATTAGCCTGGGCACCAAGTTCGGCGGACAGATCCTCGGCGCCCCAGGTCAATCCGAAGAGCCGCGCGCTTGCTCCCGCAAAGGTGCCCGCAAGAAACAAAGCGGTCGCGGTTTCGGTGGCGAGCGCAAGGATTTTGATATGCCCGTCGGGCAAACCGCGTCTCGCCTCGCGCACAGCAAGCTTGGCGTCGGTGTGAACGACGGATGCGCCGCCTTCTGCTTTGGGCAGCATGATGCCGTCCGGCTGTGCCGGAACGACCGCATCGAGATCATCGTCGATGAGGCCGGTCCGCAAGCCGTTCACCCGCACCAGGATGATGGGCCGCCGCGCTGCGCAAAGCGCTTCGTGAAGAAACGCTGCCGCGCTGTCCCGCGCCTGCTTCTTTCCGTCGAGCGCGATCGAATCCTCAAGGTCGACAATCAGGGCATCAGCGCCGCTAGTCAGCGCCTTTTCGAGCTTTTTCGGGCTGTCGGCCGGGACGAAGAGCAGCGAGCGCATGGCTAAGCAGGTGTGGCGGAGGCGCAAGCGTGCCCGGCAGTCGTGTTGACGACGGCAACCATCGGAGTCACTTGGGCCGCATGCGCATGAACGCTTGGCGGCGGCATTCGGCGACGAGTTTGTTGTCCTGATTGTAGGCGCGATGGTGGAATTCGACGATGCCGGCGCCGGGACGCGATTTCGATTCCCGCTTGCTGATGACCTCGGTGGTGCAATGCACCGTATCGCCCTCGAACAGCGGGTGCGGGAACTTGACGTCGGTCATGCCGAGATTGGCGATCGTGGTGCCAACCGTCATGTCCGAGACCTGAATGCCGATCATCAGACCGAGGGTAAACAGCGAATTCATGAGCGGCTGTCCCCATTCGGTCTCCTGTTCGCAGAAATGCCGGTCGATGTGCAGCGGCTGCGGGTTAAGGGTCATGTTGGAGAACAGGATATTGTCCATCTGGGTGACGGTGCGCGTATAGCGGTGCTCGACGGTTTCGCCGGGCACGAAATCCTCGAAGTACAGGCCGCCGCGCTTGTGCCGCATGGCCGTCTGCTGCGTCATGGTCGCCTCCGCACGTTGTTAAGGCAGCGTTTACCATACCTGTTAATGATCGCTAACGCTCGTGACAGCCGGTGGGAGCCGGCAGGGGAGAGCATGCTCATGCTGGTCGATCCCAGCAATTCCACCGTCGGTTCGACGGTGACCGGCGCCATTCGCCAGGCGTCACAGGCCACCGGCACGAGCTTCAATTATCTCCTTGCCACCGCGCAGGTCGAATCGGGGTTGAACCCGAAGGCCGGCGCGCCGACCTCTTCGGCGCGCGGCCTATTTCAATTCATCGACCAAACGTGGCTCGGCACGCTGAAGCAGTCCGGCGCCGCGCTTGGCTATGGGCGCTATGCGGATGCCATCAGCCAGACCGCCTCCGGCCAGTTCTATGTCGCGGATCCGGCGATGCGCAGCGACATCCTCAAGCTGCGCAATGACCCGACCGCCAATGCCTTGATGGCCGGCGCATTCACGAAGTCCAATGCCGACATCCTCAGCAAAAAACTGGGACGCGCCCCGAGCGACGGCGAACTCTATATCGCGCATTTCCTCGGTGCCGGCGGCGCCGCACACTTGATCACGCTTGCCGCCGGCAATCCTAACGCCAACGCGGCGGATTACTTCCCAATCGCGGCGCGATCGAATGCGCCGATATTTTTCGACCATTCCAGTGGAGCGCCGCGCACCCTGGCGCAGGTCCGCAACATCCTGACGGCGCGGTATGATATCGCATCGCGATTGCAGTCGGGCGATGCCGGGCTTAGCACCGCTGCCGTTGCCACCGCACCGGGTTTCGGTGCGTCGTTGGCCGACCACGCCGGCGCCGCGGACGGCCCGGCGGCGCGGGAGTCGCAGACGGCGGCCCTAGCCTCGCGGGCGGCGCCCGACACCGCGGGCATGACCAGCGCCTTTGCCGCCGTAGCTCCGGTGAGTGCAACGGCGGCCGATCGTCACGAGCAGATATTTCATGGACTTTTTCAAGATACCGACCGCTCCGGGCCGGTCGCCGCGGTGGTCAGCCAGCTCTGGACAACGCCTCTGGGGCTGCCTGCCGCTCCCGAGGGCTTGGCGAGCAGGCCTCCTGCCGGAGCCCTACGCGATCTGTTCAGCGATCCCAAGCAATCCGGTTAGCGCGCCGCGGCGCTATCGATTCAGCAACGATTGCAAAGAATTATGGTGAACGCTTTGTTAAGGAGGCCGGGTTAGCATCGATCGCGTCCAAACCGTTGTTGCGTGAACAAAGCGATGATCGTCCGCGATTTTCTGCAATGGGTACGCACCGCGCCGGCCGGCGAACGGGCCGAAGCGACCGGCGCGCTGGCGCGCGCCTATCTCTATTCGGATTTGTCGGCCGACGATCTCGGCGCCGCCGAGGGCGCGATGCTGATGCTGCTCGACGATCCATCGCCGCTGGTGCGCCGGGCCCTCGCCGATGTGCTGGCGGCGAGCCCGAACGCGCCTTCCGCCGTCATATTCGCGCTGGCTGCCGACCAGCCGTCGATCGCCGCCCCGGTGCTGGCGCTGTCGCCGCTGTTCATTGACGCGGATCTGGTCGATGCGGTGGCGACCGGCGGCCCCGAGATTCAAGCCGCGGTCGCGAGCCGCGCCGCATTGCCGCGCTCGGTTGCGGCGTCCATTGCCGAGATCGGCACCGCCGAGTCTTGTCTGCTACTGGCGGAAAACCACGACGCCGATATTGCGCCGCTTTCCGCCGACCGCATGGTCGAGCGATTTGGCCATCTGCCCGCCATTCGTGAAGCGCTTCTGGCGCGCGACGACTTGCCGGTAGCGACGCGTCAGACGCTGGTTGCCAAGCTCTCGGAGACCCTGGCCGGGTTTGTCGCCGAGCGCGCATGGCTTGCCTCCGACCACGCGCGCCGCGTCGCACGCGAAGCCTGCGAGACGGCGACCATTGCCATTGCGGCCAGTTCCGACAGTACGGAAGTTCGTCCGCTCATCCGGCACCTGCGCCTCACGGGCCAACTCACGGCCGGTCTCATCCTGCGGGCGCTGCTCTCCGGCAATGTGGTGCTGTTCGAGGAAGCGCTGGCGGAACTCGCCGACTTGCCCATCGCCCGCGTCTCGGCGCTGGTGCACGACCGCGGGACGGCCAGCCTGCGGGCGCTGTTCGATCGCGCAGGCCTGCCGCCCTCGAGCTATCCGGCATTCAAGGAAGCGATCGAAGCCATGCGCGAAGGCGGATTCACCAGCGAGCCCGGCGACTTGGCGCGCCTCAAGCGTCGGATGATCGAGCGAGTCTTGACGCGCTGCGAGGATCAGGCGCTGTCCGAACTGGAGCCGCTGTTGACGCTCTTGCGGCGTTTCGCGACCGAAGCCGCGCGGGAGGAAGCGCGGCTCTATTGCGACGAACTGGTCGGCGACAGCGAATATGCCGAGCCGCAGTCCGCGGCGGCTTGAACCATCAGACACCGGGCGCCAATGGCGGCGCAAAAATGCTCTCCAAATAATCCGGTCGGAATCTGTTCTCGGCTCGCAGGAAGTCATCCGTCACGTCGCGCAGCCGCTTCGTCAGCGCTCCAGCCACATCAAGCAGATCCTCGCGTGCATATTCGCGCGTGATCGCCCGTATCGCGTCAACGTGCTGATCGATCAGCATCAGCGGAATGCGCTTGCGCTCGGGGGTATGTTCCAATAGCCGGCAAAGGCTTGAAGCGGCGCCGACCACGGCTGGATAGCCAAAAGTCCCGGCTTCGCCTTTGATGTCGTGGGCAGCGCGAAACAGCGCCGCGTGCGTCTCGTCGGTCAAGCCGACGCGCCTGACATCCTGCCGCGCCGCTTCCAGCCGCTCGCACTCGGCATCCATCCAGGTGCCGAAATGCCCGGAAAGCTCCGCCAATGCGGCTTCTGCGCGCGCCACCGGATTGTCATCCTCGTCCGCCGTCGACACCGCTCTGCGGAGTTCGTGCGGCGGCGTGATCACCTCATGATCGGCGAAGGTGGCCACCGATGGAGTGGTATCCTTGCGGCGGGACATTGGCGCTGGGCTCCTTCCGCCTCAGATCAGAACTCTGGCTTTTTCCAGGAGCGGTTGCTGCCGCAGCACGTCGGCCTTGCCGCCCTTGCGCCGTTCCGGACCGACATAGTTGGGATTGACGTTTCGTCGCCGATCCGGCCCGAAATAAGTCCGCGTTTTCACGAACGGACGCGGGTTGGCAACGACGTTGAAGATGCGCTCGTAGAGCGCCTTCGCGGAAATCGGCTTTGCCAGAAATTCCGTGACGCCGGCGTCGCGGGCGGCGACCACGCGCTTTTTCTCTGAGTGGCCGGTCAGCATGATGATCGGCACGTAAGGGTTAGCATTGGCGCCCTGCTGCCGGATCATTTGCGTCAATTCCA
>Ga0070739_10006196_pt1 | contig 13251 bp, 13 predicted proteins | sample Coa_R1_7_FD_66445 | JGI IMG/M metagenome (GOLD analysis project Ga0070739, IMG submission 66445) | Surface soil microbial communities from Centralia Pennsylvania, which are recovering from an underground coalmine fire - Coalmine... | ecosystem: Environmental > Terrestrial > Soil > Unclassified ... | reverse complement strand
CAACATCAACCGATCACCTGGCCGGAAATGACGCCTTCGGATTGTCTATCACTTGAAAGACACCACCCTGGACCTTGTGCTCGAAGTTCTTGGAGGACTGACACCGGTGCAGCGATGTCAAAACACCCGGACCATTCCATGCCGCCCCGTGCGGGCAGCCAGTCGTAGCTAGTCGGAGTGTGCCGCAGCCATGCGCGACGTGCCGATTGATGAAGACATGCTCAAAGAAATCGTGCGCCGTCTGGTCGCCGCGGTAAACCCCGACCGCATTATCCTCTTCGGCAGCCGCGCCCGCGGCGACGCGAAGCCGGACAGCGACGTCGACCTGCTTGTCATCAAGGACTCCGACGAGCCTCCGCATCGGCGCGTGATTCGCGCTTACAGGGCTTTGAGCGGCCTCGGCATCCCCAAAGACATTCTCTGGCGCACGCCGGCGGAGATCGCCGAGTGGTCGAGCGTCAGAAATTACGTGACTACGGAAGCGCTGCGCGAGGGCCGGGTGCTCTATGAAAAGCAATCTTGATCTGGCCCGAAACCTGCTGACCAAGGCGTACAACGACCTGAAGATGGCCGAGATCGGTGTCGCCCACGAGGCGCCGCTCGACACCGTCGCCTTTCATGTGCAGCAAGCCGCCGAGAAACTTCTCAAGGCGTTGCTGGCGGCGCGCGACGTCGAGTACCCTCGCACCCACGATGTCGCAGCACTGTTGGATCTGCTCGTCCCGGCTCACCCGCAGCTCGAGGATTTCCGCGAACGCCTGCTGGGCCTGGCTTCGTACGCTGTCGACATGCGCTACGACGCGGCGCTCTATCCGGGCACCGACGAGATCGCAGAGGCACTGAACGCCGTGCGTGACTTGCAGCGCGTCGTCCTCGAGCTGCTTCCGCCGGAAAGCCGACCATGAGCGCGCCGCGGGCCGCGACTACGCTTCCCCCAGTCGTGCTCCTTCGTGTCACTTTCCGGGTTCTGACGGACGGGCTGCTCCCTGCCCTCCCCACCACCGCCCTTCACGGCGCGCTCGCGCGCGCGCTCTGGCGTGAAGTGTGCGTCGCGCCCGCTCGCCCTACTTGCCGCGGCTGCCCCGTCGAGCACACCTGCGCTTACCCGCGACTGTTCGACCCCGCAGCGCTGGCAGTCGGTGGTGTCCGCGAGCTCGGCGTGACGGGCGAGGTGCCCCGCGCGCTGTGGATAGCGCCGGAGCCGCCGCTCGTTCCTACCGGCGGTAGGCCCTTCCCGGTCGAGGGGGCACAGGAGATTGCTTTCCGGATCGGCCTGGCGGAGTTCGCACTGGATACGCTGCCGGCGCTGCGGCGCGCACTTCGCCGCGTCGCCCGTCGGGGCTTCGGGCCGCCGGGCCGCGCGCTGCAGATGGATCTCCTGGCTGTCGCTCCTCTGAACGGCGCCGCGCTGGGCGCGCCACTTCCCGAGGTTTGCGTGGAATTCTTCACGCCGGTGCGTCTCAAGCATGCTGGCAAGATCGAGGCGGAGCCCGATGCGGAGCTGCTCGTACAATCGCTCGTGCGCCGGGCGCGGTTGCTCGCCGCCGCCGGCGCCGCGGCTTGGCGTCCGCCGTTCGATGTCGCGACCGTTGCGAATTCGCTCGGGCTTCGCCGCGACCTGCGCGTCGTCGACGTGAGCCGCTATTCGGCGCGCCAGCACGCGCGCCTGACGTGGCCGGGTCTCATCGGCACCATCCACCTCGACGGCCCCGGCCTCGCCGACCTCTGGCCGCTGCTTCGCTGGGGCGAGGGGGCGCAGATCGGCAAGGCGACGACCTTCGGCTTCGGGCGCTACGTGCTGCGGTGTCCTTAGAGTTGTGGCGTTCATTGGCAGCTGCTCGGTGGGGAGGTGATAGGAGGGAGAGAAGCCATGATTTCTCGACGCCTACGCAGCAGTCGCTGCGATAGAGGGGCACAGGGGCAAATGCTCAGTGGCGGAGGGACAGCAACCGCGCGCAGGCACTGCATGCTGCCCTCCAGCGGCTTCGCGGCGCCCTCGAACAGCCCAATGTGCCCAATCCCAGGGGAGGTTTGAGCTTGCGATGCAGCCGCCGGCGCTCAATGGCCCGATCCTCGTCTGCACCCTCGGGGTGAGCTGGGCCGTCGTGCCCGAGGCGTACGCGCTGCTGGCCCCTGACATCCTGAGGCTTTACGAGCATCACCCCGCCGCCGACTCTTTCTATCGCGCGGCGCGAAAGCTCGGGTTGGAGCCTCCCGCCGAGGTCTGGGTGGTCACCACCGGAGGGCCGGCTGCCCGCAGCTCGGTGGCTGCGCTTTCCCAATGCTGGCGAAGCCTTCCCGGCGCCCCGCCGCTACGCGTTTGGATGGCCGCCGGAACCGACAACCTCGCCAGCGCAGAGGAGTGCGAGCGCGTGCGCGAATTGACCTTGCGGCTCTGCCTCCATGCTACGGCCCGCGCCGGTCCCGAACGCGTCGTGCTCTGCCTCGCCGGTGGCCGGAAGACAATGAGCGCCGATTTGCAGCTTGCCGGCTCGCTTTTCGGCTGTGCCGCGTTTCTGCACGTGATCGACGCCGGACTCCCGGAGGAGTTGAAGAAACCGCGGCCGGAGATGCTCAGCTGCCCTCTGCCGGCCGAGCTGGTCAAGAGCCTCTTTCCGGTGTTTCTCGGGCCCTCCGATCGCTCCGATCTGGTCGATGCGCGCGACCCGAGTCTGACGCCGGCGATCACTCCCGAGCACTTTCCCATTCCCCTCGGTCCCGCGGATCAGGACGGTGCCGATGCTCAACCGGTTGTCCTCGTCGAGTGGACACCGTCGCCTCCGGCTCTGGTGCGGGCCTGGGAGGAACGTGAACGACAGAAGGCCACACTGTTCGCCGGGCACATCAAGTCGCTGCTGGAGAGAGAGCAGCACGCAAACTGGTTTGGCCTCTACCGCCTCCCGCTCCGCCGCATCGAGCGTCTGCGCACGACCCGGCTTGGCGCGCAGCACCGCGAGTGGCTTCGGCACCTGCCGAAGGCTGACCTGCACTGCCACCTCGGCGGCGTTTTGGACGTGCGCGCGCAGCGAGAAGTGGGGCGAGCGCTATGGGACGAGCTCACGCGGGTCGAGCGCGAACGGGCGCGGGAGGCAGTCTCGAGTCTGCTCGGCGCCGGGCGCTGGCCGCCACAGTGGAGCGAGCACCTGCGCTCCTTGCCGAACCGGGCTGCGGCAACGGCGGCACTGCTCGTCGGCTTTTCGGAAGAGGCGCTGACCGAGCGCCTTTTCGCCCCTACAGAACCGCGCATCGCGCTCCGCGACCGCCACACCCTGGGCTTTCGCGCCTACGAGCTGCCCGGCGAGCTGTCCGGTTCCGCTCTTTTGCAGCGCGAGACCGCGGTGCGCGAGTATGCTCGCCAGGCGTACCGCTCCCTGCGGCATGCCGGCATCCGCTACTGCGAGCTGCGCGGCAGCCCGACGAAGTATCTGAACGGCCAGGCCATGCGCTTTCTGACAGTCTTCCGCAGTGCGATCTCGGAGAGCCACCGAGGCGAGCCCGGGTGTGATGTGCGGTTCATCATCGTTGCCGATCGCCGCAGGGGTGTTGAGCAGATCAAAAAGGCGGTGGATTGCGCCGTTCGCGCTCACCGCGACCTGGAAGGCTTCGTGGTCGGGCTCGACCTTGCCGGCGAGGAAGGCGAAGGTTCAGCCGTCGACGAGCTGGAGCAGGCGTTGCGTCCCGCGTTCGAGGCGTGTCTTCCCATCACGATTCACGCCGGCGAGGGCCAGCCGGCCGAGAGTATCTGGGCCTCAGTCTACCGGCTGCACGCTGAGCGCGTTGGGCACGGCTTGACACTGCACCAACGTCCCGACCTTGCCGCGCGCCTGCGAGACCGTGACATCGCCGTCGAGCTTTGCCCTACCAGCAATGTCGAAGTGGTCGGTTTTCGCGACCCAGACGAGGCGCAGACCGAGGTCTGTGCAGAGTACCCTCTCCGGACCTATCTGCGCGACCTGTGTTTGTCCGCGGTCATTTGCACGGACAACCCCGGAATCAGCAGGACCACGCTCGCTGACGAGTTCCTGCGCGCGGCGCGCATGTCCGGAGTCCTGACCGTCTGGGAAGCCCTCGCGCTCTTGCGCACCGGCTTTGAGCACGCCTTCGCCCCCGCCAGCGTGCGCGCCGAGCTCATGCGCGAAGCCGATGCGGCTGTGATCGAGGCGATCGACCGGTACGATCCGTGAGCGCAACACGAGCATGCCGTGGACCGACACGCTCCCGCGGAGGGGGGTGTCGATCGCAGTGTGGGTGCCCACCAGCTCCCCGGGATGCAGCCTGCGAGGAGATCCTAGCCGGCCCGGACCAGCCACTGGCAGTGGTGCTCCGGGTGGGGGATGACCTGGCGGTCGACGGGATGGCCGCGGGGCGCGAGGCCATGTCCTCCGAGGCGCAGCACGCGAGGGAGGAATTCCCGCTGGACCCTGGTCCCGTTCGGCACGCGGTGCTAGAGGCGTTCGTCAACAACGGGATGATAACCGTCGCCCACGACCGCCTCGTCGCTGTGTGCTCGCTCGCCCACCTGCTGCGGCATCTCGGTGAGGGGCACTGGCTCGAGGAATACACCGCCCTGACGCTTCGCGACTTTCACTTCCGAAACGTCGGCGCACGCCGGCTCACGGGCCTGTAGGCAGATGGCCGGCGCGCTTGTCATCTCCGTCGGGGGGTCGCCACAGCCGGTGATCTTCTCCCTGCGCTGCCACGAGCCCCAGTTCGTCTGCTTTCTCGCCTCGCAGCGCAGCATCGATCTCATCGGCGACGTGAAGGCGGCAATCGGCCGGGCGCTCCGTGACGAGAAGGTGCTCGTCGACGAGCCCGATGACCTGGTCGGCTGCTACGAGAAGGCGGTGGAGTGCCTCACACGGACCGAGCGCGCGGGCTTCGATGCGGACGCAACGGTCGTCGACTATACGGGCGGCACCAAGGCCATGACGGCCGCGCTGGCCATGGCCGCGGTCTCCCGCGGCGTGCGGTTTTCCTACGTGGGTGGCGAGCGCGACCTCGACGGTCTGGGCCGCGTGGTGAGCGGCGGCGAGCGTCTCCGGCTCAACGTCGGCCCGTGGCAGCTCTTTGCGGTCGAGGAAAAGCGGCGGATCGCGCAGTACTTCAACGGGCGGCAGTATGCGGCGGCAGCCCTGTCGATACGCGACCTCCTGCCCCGCGCGCGGCCTTCAGAGCGCCTTTTCCTCGAACCCTTGCTCGTGATCACCGAGGGATATGGGGCGTGGGATCGCTTCGATCATCGGACCGCGATCAGGTCGCTGGAGAGGGGCCGCGGCGTCCTTGCCGAGCGTGTTTCGGCTACGGGCCGGGCGAACGCGGAACCCTTTCTGGAAGTGGTCGGCGACAACCTGGCCCTCCTGCGCTCCATGGAAGCGGCCACGCAGAACTTCGCACGCCCCGACCAACACCTCGCCGGCGATCTCATCGCCAATGCCGACCGCCGCATCGATGAGGGGAAGTTCGATGACGCCGTCGCGCGGCTGTACCGCGCCCTCGAGCTGTGGGGACAGATCGCCTTCGAGCATGCCGTCGGCACCCCGAACGCCAGCGTGCCGGTGGGGCGCCTACCCCCGTCACTCCGGGAGGAGTATGCGCTGCGGTATCGACGGGCCGAGGGGACGGTTGCATTGCCCCTCACGGCCACCTTTCGCGTCCTCGCCGAACTGGGCGACGACGTCGGTTCGCGCTTCCTCGCCCAAGAGAGCAACCTCAAGAAGATCCTCGACGCGCGGAATCACTCGATTCTGGCCCATGGCTTGCGGCCGATTACACGCGAACAAGCGGCACGCTTCCGCAAGATCGTCACCGAGTTCTTGCCGGCTGACCTGCCAATTCCCCGCTTCCCGCGGCTCCCATGGGACGGCGGCGGGTGAGGCGGGACGTGCCGAGGATCCAACCTACGTCGGCAAGGCTACGGCTCTCGGCTTCGGGCGCTACCGCCTCGCGGGGCCATAGCACTCACCCCCGGCAACGTTGCCGTGTCCTGCTCACCCCTTCTCACGGCGTGCGGTCGGGACCTATCCTCGCAACAGCACGCCGATGCTTCGGCCAGAGCACACATCGCAGCCATCCACCGCCGACGCCGCGCGCCGGGCGGCGGAGCTGAAGCGGCAGAACGACTGGAAGGCGCTCGCACGCCTGGCAGCCGAGCTGCCGGCCGACTGGGACCGCGAGTGGCTGCCCGTTGCCGACGCGGTGGCGTTCGCGCTCGGTCAGCTCGGCGAGTTCGTCGCGGCGCGCGCCATCCTCCTGCGCGCCTATGAGATCGAGGCCGATCACGGGCGGGCTAGCGCCCTGGCCTACCTCCACTACGACGCCCTCCTGCGCCACAAGAACCGTCGGCCTCGGCTTCCCGATCCGGAGTCGTACCGCAAGGGTTTCGAGCGCTGGATCACCGAGGCGCTCCGCCACCGGCCGGACTCGGTTGTCGACCGCTACCGCCTCGGCGTGTACCTGTCGAGCATCCAGACGCGCAAGGACGTCCCTGCGCTTGCGGCCTTTCGCGATGCGATCCGCCTCTTCGAGCGCCTTCCCGCCGAGCAGCGGAGGTCGCACCGCCACTGGAAGACGTACATCCGCGCGCTCTACGCCGCCGCCCGCTCCGCCTATCGCCTCGGGCGGTTCGTGGAAGCAAGGCGATACGTGTTCCGATGCATCCGCCTCGATCGCGAACGGCATCACCAGAAGCCGGTTTTCAAGCTCTTCCTCGCGGCGAAGGTGCTGGTCGCGGAGGGGCGGCTGGACGACGCGAAGCGGGCGCTGCGCCTGGCGGTCGACGCGCCGCACGACGGTGCGCGGGACTTCGTTTATGCCCTCCTCGCCGAGGTCGCGCTCGCGCAGGGACGGCTCGATGACGCGGCCGGCTGGATCGAGCTGAACGTGCCTGCCCACCTGCGAAAGTCGTACGTCTGGCGGCTCCTGGGGGACATCGAAGCCCGGCGGGGCCGTCCGGACCGCGCCCTCAAGCTGTACAAGAGTAGCCTTCTCAAGGACCACTGCGGCCGCCACAAGACGCTCCTGCGTATCGGCAAGCTGCACCACGACGCCGGGCGGCTCGCCGACGCGCGCCGCGCCTACGAGCAGGCCGCCGACTTCCGGCGCCGTCGCTACCTCAGCGAGGACGCGGAGGCCCTGCAGGCGCTGGCGACCGTCTGCGAAGCGCAGAACGACCTTGACGGCGCGCGTCGCGCCTACGGCCGCATGGCACGCCTGCCCAACCTCGCGGAGCGCGCCGAACGCGAGCTCGCGCGCCTGGCCGGATGAGCATCGACCCGTCCGTTCCGCCCGCGCCGCCGTGCAGCGCCCTCCTGGCGCTCGCCAGGCGCGCCGCCGACGCCGGCGCCTACCAGCAGGTCCGCGATCTCTTTGCCGCTGCGTGCGCGGCAAGCATGACTGCCGAGGACGCCGCACGCTGGCAGCTCCTGCTGCTCGAGGCGGGGGACGTCGAGGGCGCGCAGGAGGCGGCGCGCCGGTCGGGGGCCGGTGCCGTGGCAGCCCTCGCAACGGACGACGTGTCAGAGGGCGAAGACGACGGCTTCCTCGACTTCGAGCCGGGCGAACGCACACCACGAAACGCGGCCGTGCCGGAGCCGATGGTGGCGACGTTTCTACGTCATTTCGCGGGACGCGCGGACGTGTACGCCCGCCAGTGGCACGACGCACGGCGCGACCGCAGCGGCTACTGGCCCGTGCGCGAGCCCCTCACTGCGCATGTCGTGGAGCAACACCTCCTCCGCCGGCTCACGATCGGACAGTACGTGCTCCACCCCGACAACACCGTGAGCTTCGCGGCGCTCGACCTGGACCCTACCGCGGCTGCCTTGGAGCAGATGCGCCTCCCGAGCGGCGGTGAGGGCGCCCTCGCTCTCCCGCCTCTCCTCGACTACGCCGCCCGCGTCTTCGCGGCAGCGGATCGACTCGGTCTGCGTGTGGCCATGGAGGACACGGGCGGCTTCGGCCTCCACGTGTGGCTCCTCTTCGCACCTCGAATTCCGGCCGCGCAGGCACGGGGGGTGCTTCGCGAGCTACTCTGGCGCGCGGGGCCGCAGCCCCCGGCCGTGTCGGTGGAGCTGTTCCCGAAGCAGGACCGACTCGGCGGCAAGGGCCTCGGCAACCTTATCAAGCTGCCGCTCGGCGTCCATCAGGCGACCCTCCGGCCATCGCGCTTCCTCGATGCGCACATGCAGGCGCTCGAGGACGCGCACGCCCTGGCCTCCCTGCGGCCGTGTGATCCGGCGGCGGTTGAAGCGGTCCTCGCCTCGCGAGTGATTCCGCTTCGCGCCGCACCCGCCGACCACCCCGAAGGCGGGGAGCCGGCGCCGCCGCCCCTTGTCCCGTCTGTCCAACCAACGCCGCGAGCGCTCGCCGAGGCCCTCGCAGCGATTCCGCCGGGACCGCCGGCAACCGCCGCCGCTGACCGCATGCTTGCCGGCTGCGCGGTCCTCCGAGAACTCGTTCGCCTCGCTCACGAGGAGCACCGCTTGTGGCCCGAGGCTGCTCGTACCCTCGTGTACACGCTCGGCATCGTCGGGCGCGAGAACCCGCGAATCGAGGAGGCGTTGTGCAAGGCGGGGGTCAGCCGCAAGGAGATCCAGCGCGTGCGCCGCGGACTCCAGGCACCCATCGGCTGCAAGCGACTTCGGGAACGTTTCCCCGCGGTGGCGGCGCATTGCGCCTGCCCGCTGGCCCCGCCCGGGGGGTACGCGACCCCGGCCCTCTTCGCGCTCCGCTCGGTCCCGTCCTTCAAGCGCTCCGCCCCGCCTTGGCCCGCGGCGCCGGACCTGGAGGCCGGGGACGGAGACCAAGCGCAACCGGAACTCCAAAGCCGGCTCGCGCGGATCGAGGCGGCGCTCGCCACCCTCCTCGATCGCCAGACATGAAGACGATCTATCTCACCGAGCAGGGCGCAACGCTCAGGCGCGACGGCCCCGTTCTGCAGGTCTGGAAGGGCAGGCGGCGGCGTGCGGAGCTTCTCGTCCACGACCTAGACCAGCTCGTGCTGATGGGCAACATCATGGTAACGCCCGCCGTCCTGGACTTCCTCATCGCCGAGCGGGTGGACACGGTCTTCATGTCGTTTCACGGGCGCTTCCGCGGTCGCCTCATGCACGAGCACTCGAAGAACGTCCATCTGCGACTGGCCCAGTATGAGCAACTTCGTGCGCCCGGCGTCGCGCTACGGCTCGCCAGGTGCATCGTTCGGGGAAAGATCCTGAACGCGCGCACGTTCCTTCTCAAGGCCGCCCGCCGGCAGGGCGGCTCTCCAGAACTCTCGGCGTGCGCCGTGCGGCTGGCGGCCATGGCGGAGCGCCTCGCCGAGATGGAAACCCTCGATCAGGTTCGCGGCTGCGAGGGCCGTGCCTCTGCGGTGTACTTCGAGGTCTTCGGCCGCTTGATCAAGAACCCCGACTTTGCCTTCAACGGGCGCAACCGGCGGCCGCCCATGGACCCGGTCAACGTGTTGCTTTCGCTCGGCTACACGCTCCTTGCGAACGTCGTTGAAACCGCCGTGCAAATCGTCGGGCTCGATCCATACCTCGGCGCCCTGCATGAAATCGCCTACGGCAGGCCGTCGCTCGTCTGCGACCTCATGGAGGAGTATCGCAGCGTGATCGTCGACCCGATGGTCGTCGCCTGCCTCAACCAGCGCTCCTTCGGTCCCGATGATTTTGAGACCGCCGGCGACGGCGAGCCGGTGCGGTTCAAGCGAACCGCGATGCGCTGGTTCATCGAGCTCTTCGAGCGACGGGTGCGCGAGCAGATCCTCTACGTCCCCCGCGGTCAGCGGCTGACTTACCGGCAGGTCATCGAGGAGCAAGTTCGCTCGTTCGCGCGGTGCCTGCTGGGCGACGAGGCGGCCTATACACCGCTCCTCGTCCGATAAGGGGCCATGTTCACGGTCATTGCCTTCGACATCGTCGAGGACCGGACCCGGTACCGGGTCGTGCAGTTCTTGCGCGAGTATGCGGTTCGGGTGCAAAAGTCCGTCTTCGAGGCCCCCGCACTTCCGCCGAACCACTTCCACCGGCTACGAGACGACCTCGAGGGTCTCATCGACCATCGGGTTGACAAGATCCGCTACTACTTTCTATGTGCTGCGTGTGTCAACCGCATCGAGCTGAGCGGCATCGGCGCTGTGACCCCGAACGAGGAGTACAAGGTCCTCTGACGCGCCAGGGGTCGCCGTCTTGTCCTAACGATGTAACCGCGCGGAATCTAACGATGACAACGAAGTGAGCGCTCGGACACTGGCGCGATGAATTTGCGTTGTCTGGTCAGTCACTTGGCAGCAATGGGAAGGGCAGCGTTGGCACGTACGCGGCTGGGCGGTGCCCCTCGGCGCAAGCCCGTCACCAGGCCTGCGATCCTACGTGGGAATCGCGGCCCGCCGTCCGAATGGACGATTCCTCGATGAGGGGATTGAGACGCCCCTGGCCGGTAGCCGAGCGTACACATGATTTGGTACGTCCGAATGGACGATTCCTCGATGAGGGGATTGAGACGTAAAGGCCGACAAGGTCATCAAGCGTCATGGTGGTACCGTCCGAATGGACGATTCCTCGATGAGGGGATTGAGACTCGCCAGCAGTGGCACACAAGGCAAGCCGGATCAGGTCCGAATGGACGATTCCTCGATGAGGGGATTGAGACGCACCACGCGGCGAGCGTAAAGGTCATGGGTGGTCCGAATGGACGATTCCTCGATGAGGGGATTGAGACGCATCGAGGGCGCGGGTGATCGCGCGGAGCGCCGGCGTCCGAATGGACGATTCCTCGATGAGGGGATTGAGACGTGCTCCGCGCCTGGGCGGTCTTCGTCACGCAGAACGTCCGAATGGACGATTCCTCGATGAGGGGATTGAGACCGAGCGCAACAAGTCGTGGGCGGAGCCACGCGATGGCGTCCGAATGGACGATTCCTCGATGAGGGGATTGAGACTGCGCGAAAGCTCATCCGCGATCCACCGCCTTATTGAGTCCGAATGGACGATTCCTCGATGAGGGGATTGAGACTGCATGTGGGTCAAAAACGACGGGCGCGCCACATCGTTGTGTCCGAATGGACGATTCCTCGATGAGGGGATTGAGACATCTCCATGCAGGAGCCATGTCGCTTGGCGACACGACTGTGTCCGAATGGACGATTCCTCGATGAGGGGATTGAGACCACAGGCGGGTGGCCGAGGTCGCGGAAGGCCGTAAGGTCCGAATGGACGATTCCTCGATGAGGGGATTGAGACGCATGGCGCCCGCCGTAGCGGGCGAAGATTCGATGGCTTGTCCGAATGGACGATTCCTCGATGAGGGGATTGAGACCTCGCGGGACTCTGCCTGGCGCCGCCAGGCAATGCGTATGTCCGAATGGACGATTCCTCGATGAGGGGATTGAGACGCGGATCGGCGTCGTGCGCCAGTTCCAGGCCCCGTAGTCCGAATGGACGATTCCTCGATGAGGGGATTGAGACGTACGCGTCCGCGCAGCCGTGGCGCAGGAACATGGCGGTCCGAATGGACGATTCCTCGATGAGGGGATTGAGACAGAAGCACGTTGATTCTCAAGTCCCGCGCCATGTTGAGTCCGAATGGACGATTCCTCGATGAGGGGATTGAGACGACAGGAATCCACAAGAGCCTACGGCCGAGGGCTAGGTCCGAATGGACGATTCCTCGATGAGGGGATTGAGACATAGCGCTCCCGACGGCATTCACCGGCTGCATGAGCGTCCGAATGGACGATTCCTCGATGAGGGGATTGAGACGTTCCTCGGCAGGCGGCCGCCACGTAGCCCGCGACATAGGTCCGAATGGACGATTCCTCGATGAGGGGATTGAGACGTACCGCCCCGGGCTTGCCGCAGCGGGCAAGCTGGGTCCGAATGGACGATTCCTCGATGAGGGGATTGAGACGCGCGGCGAGCGCTGCGGCCTCGCACACCGTGCGTGGGTCCGAATGGACGATTCCTCGATGAGGGGATTGAGACGAAGGAGACAGCGCACGCAACGCGGACAGACCATGGTCCGAATGGACGATTCCTCGATGAGGGGATTGAGACTCAGCGGTTGCAAGCTGCCGAACGCGGGCCGTTTTGGTCCGAATGGACGATTCCTCGATGAGGGGATTGAGACCTGCCGGGTTCGGGGCCGCGCTCGAGCGGGCCTGGCCGGGTCCGAATGGACGATTCCTCGATGAGGGGATTGAGACGCGGTCCGCTCAGCCTCGGTGGCGCCCGGGGCCTCGAGTCCGAATGGACGATTCCTCGATGAGGGGATTGAGACTGCCAGGCGACGCGAATGAGCGTTTCGGTAATATTCACGTCCGAATGGACGATTCCTCGATGAGGGGATTGAGACCCGGTGCGCGCGAGCTCAGACATGATCCACTGTGTCCGAATGGACGATTCCTCGATGAGGGGATTGAGACGTCGGCGGCGACCGGGATCCACAACAGGCGGCGTCCCGTCCGAATGGACGATTCCTCGATGAGGGGATTGAGACACGGCCGTGCCGCCGGTGCGCGCGAGCTCCGCCATGATGTCCGAATGGACGATTCCTCGATGAGGGGATTGAGACATTATAACACGATTCGAGGGTCAGCAGCCGATCCGCGGTCGTCCGAATGGACGATTCCTCGATGAGGGGATTGAGACGTCATGGTACCCCTCACGCACAGTCGCAGCAGCTTAGGTCCGAATGGACGATTCCTCGATGAGGGGATTGAGACTCCGCGTCGGAGTCAAGAGGCCACCCGACCACGTCGAGTCCGAATGGACGATTCCTCGATGAGGGGATTGAGACTAGCGGCCGTCCGTACCGAGCGTGGTGCGCGCGTAGTCCGAATGGACGATTCCTCGATGAGGGGATTGAGACTCAGCGGCGGCGAGGGCGCGCACGCGCGCCGTTTTGCGTCCGAATGGACGATTCCTCGATGAGGGGATTGAGACGATTTCATTGACGTTTTGCGTTGACACGCGCGAATCCACGTCCGAATGGACGATTCCTCGATGAGGGGATTGAGACGAGAGGCGTTCGCCGACGTGCGGCCGCCGCGACGTGAGTCCGAATGGACGATTCCTCGATGAGGGGATTGAGACGCCTTTCTCTCGGCCTCCGTAGGGCCCGGGACTTTACTAAGTCCGAATGGACGATTCCTCGATGAGGGGATTGAGACGTCACGATAGCGCTGCCGGCGGCATTGATGGGTTGCAGTCCGAATGGACGATTCCTCGATGAGGGGATTGAGACGCGCCTCCA
>Ga0070739_10006194_pt1 | contig 13264 bp, 18 predicted proteins | sample Coa_R1_7_FD_66445 | JGI IMG/M metagenome (GOLD analysis project Ga0070739, IMG submission 66445) | Surface soil microbial communities from Centralia Pennsylvania, which are recovering from an underground coalmine fire - Coalmine... | ecosystem: Environmental > Terrestrial > Soil > Unclassified ... | reverse complement strand
TCACGCGCGGGTGCGCGAAATAAACGATGCTGAATCTGCGTACGGCATTGCTGTTGTTGACCTGTGTCGCTGCGAGTTGCCGGGCACAGCCACCGACGCAAGCTCGTGCGCCAACCCAGCCCTTCGCTCCAGCTCAAGTTCGCGCCTTACGCAGTTTCGGCGCGGTGGGAGACGGCCGTGCTGACGACACCGCCGCAATCGTGCGCGCGTTCCAACACTCCGACGCTTATTGTTTGGACGGCGAAGGTCGCACCTACCGCGTGGCCGGGACGCTGCGGGTGTTCAAGGACATCTGTCTGCGCAACGTCACTCTGGTTCAATCCGCTCTGCCAATTAACACCGCGAACTACATCGTTCACAGCTGTGTGCCTGTACAGAACCCGTCGGCGGTCACCGATTGCGGCGACCCGGTCATTCGGAAAGATCGATTTGCAGCAGTCTGGAAGTCGTTGTCGATCCGAACGCTGCTCATTAGACCGGCCGGTAACGACCCCATCCGGGTCAACCTCGATCACGTCAAGATCGACCGCGGACGGTACGCCGAAGGAGGTTCGCGCAGTGACTCGGCGGGCATTTGGCTCGACGGCGCTGACGGTGTCCAAATCCGGAACGTCGAGATTACCGGCAACGGCAAAGGCTATGGCCTGCTGGTAACAAATACCCGGAACGTCAGCGTCAGCAACCTGTGGATCCACGACCTCGTGTGGGCGCCATATCGTGGGGAACCAGGGTTCACCGAAGCCCGTGTGGCCGCGATCGGGTGGAACGCGGTGCCGATCCATGAGCTGCGGGAGCCCGGCCGCGACGGAGTCGCGGCGCCGAAGTTCTACGGCGTGCGCATCCAGGAGCAGCTAACCTGCGCTTTCTTCGCGAACGTGGCGCACGTCGTAATCGACAATGCGCGGGTTGAGCGGTGCCTCGCGCGGTTCGCAACCGGCGACCTCCCTTGGCAAACCGACGGGCTGGACATTGGCCGATCATCTTCGGACATCCGCGTGAACAACAGCAAGGTGGCGACAACCTGGGAGGGGATCGACATTGCCGCGGGCGGCAAGGGAATTCAGGACCTGGTGATCACCGGTCTTTCGGTTTCGAACTCGTTCAGCTTCGGACTTAAGATGGGTTACGAACTGCGCAACGCGACCGTGCGCAACCTCGCCGTCGATCGCGCAGGCCTCGCCGGTGTTGTGTTGTATGGCCCGGTTAAGGACGTACGGATCTCGCATGCCTTGATCCAGGATGTTGGAGTGGTTCGGCGGAATCGCGCCAGTTACTCGCCGTGGCCCGCAGGGAACCGGGCGGGGATTCGGTTCGACCAAGGGTTGGGTGGGAGCAGCGCTGCTGCTGCCGTTCCCGACAACGTGAGTCTTGAGGATATCACGGTGGTCGGGCAGCCGAACCGATATGAATTTGGAATCCTGAATACGGGCGGCAAGCACATCCACGTGATGCATTTCGGCGCTCGCGGGTTCGGCATCGCACGCACTCACGGCATGGACGATCTACGTTAGCGTCGATGTTCGCTCGCCTTCCGGCGCATCGCCGAGAAAACTGGCTGGGGCGGCAGGATTCGAACCTGCGAATGCCGGTACCAAAAACCGGTGCCTTACCACTTGGCGACGCCCCAGCAGGCGATCCGCGTCTTGCGGGAGAGCCGGCGCTTATAACGAGCCGCCGCGCCCTGCAAAGAGGAGATGGGGTGTTCGCCGCCTCTGGGCTATAGCGACGCCATGTCAGAGCCCAGAATCCGCGATTTCCACGCGCACATCTACTACGATCCCGAGGAGGTCGAGCTTGCCAAGCAGCTCGCCGCCGCGGTGCAGGGACGCTTTTCGGTTGCCGTCGGCCACTTTCATTTGCGGCCCGTCGGACCTCATCCCCGCGGCAGCGTGCAGCTGACGGTGCCGCGGGAGCTTTTTGGGGACGTTGCCCAGTTTCTGGCTCTCAATCGTGGCCCGCTGACAATCTTTGCGCACGCGGAAACCGGCGACGACCTCGCGGACCATACCGAACATGTGATCTGGTTCGGCCCCAGCGAGCCGCTCGACCTCTCGATCTTCAGCTAGCGGTCGCCGGTCTCACCCCCGCAGCGCCGCGCACTAGCCATCCGCCGAGCGCGACCAGCGGTGCCAGCGGTACCAGGAAGGCCAGGTGGTACCAGGCCGGGAACTTGCTCCACAGGCTCACGTGGACCGGCAGGAACATGAGCAGCACGATCAGTCCGACGAGCCATGGCACGCAGCGTTTCGACGGATCGATCCAGCTGACCACCGCGCCCGCCGCAACGGATGTAAGCGCCGCTTCCGTGAGCCGGCCGATCTTCATCGCCATCGTGAACTGCAGCGTCGCCTCCGCCGCATGATACCCTGGTATCGCAGCGCGAAGGCCAAAGTTGAGGATAGTGACCACAACCGCCCAGGCGACCAACCCCGCAACGATGCTCGCGATCGTCCGCCACATGGCTCGTCTCCCTCTTGATTAGTCAAATCACATTAGTTTAATTGGACTATGGATGCAAGGCTTCTCATTCTCGGCGTTCTGCACCGCGGCGACTTTCACCCCTACGAAATCAAGCGCCGCCTGCAGGCCGCGATGGTCGAATGCTACATCGATGTGGACGTCGGGACGCTGTACTACGCCGTGCGGCAACTCGAGAAGAACAAGCTGATCGAGCCGATCGCGCAGGAGCGGGTCGCGCGTGGCGGCGTGCGCACCATCTACCGGATCACGGCGAAAGGTCGCACCGAGTTCAGAGACGGACTTCACCGGCAGCTTGAGGCCGAAGGGGCCGTGTCGAAGGTGCTCTACGGCGCGCTGCTGTTCCTGCACCTCGCCGATCCCCCGTTCGTCGAGGAAGCGCTGCGCCGCCGCATTGCCCATCTCGGCGAGCTCATCGCCAAGCTGAAGCCGATCCGGACCGAGCTCGCGCCGGTCCTGTCCACCGGGAGCGACCATCTGCTCGGCCATCTCGACCGCCAACGGCGGCTCGATCGCGCATGGTTGCAGGAGCTGCTCGCCGACATTGAAGCGAACGGCATCCGCGATGTCGCGAACCCATCGAAGCTCGGACGAGGTTAGGCGTTCGGAATCCGGCCCATCACGAGGTCGTCGTAATCGCGCTGCAGCTGCAGCGTCATCTCGCCAACCTCGAAGTTCCACGGCCCGATCGACTTGATCGGCGTAACCTCCGCCGCCGTGCCGGTCAGAAACGCCTGCTCGAAGCCTTCCAGCTCCTCGGGCCAGATCGGCCGCTCCTGAACCTCGATGCGGCGCTTGCGAGCAAGGTCCATCACCGTGCGCCGAGTGATCCCGTCGAGGAAGCAGTCGGGCACCGGCGTGTGGAGCGTCCCGTCTGCGACGAAGAACACGTTGGCGCCGGTCGCTTCCGCCACCCGCCCGCGCCAGTCGAACATCAAGGCGTCATTGTAGCCATGGCTTTCGGCATGCTGCTTCGACAGCGTGCAGATCATGTAGAGCCCCGCCGCCTTTGACTCGGTCGGGGCGGTGTAAGGCGCGGGTCGCCGCCACGGCGCGATCTCGAGCCGGACCCCGGTCTTGGCGAGCTCCTCGCCGAAATATTTGCCCCAAGGCCACGCGGCGATCGCCAGGTGCGGCTTGGTGGCCCCGGGAGCGACGCCCATCGATTCCGAGCCGCGCCAGGCAACCGGTCGCATGTAAGCGTCGGTGAAACCGTTCGCCTTCAGCACCTCGTTGCAGGCGGCGTCGATCTCGTCGACTGACCATGGCAGCTCGAAGCCCAGCAGGCTCGCGCTCCTGCGCAGCCGCTCACTATGCTCCCGCAGCTTGAAGATCACGCCGTTATAGGCGCGCTGCCCTTCGAACACGCTGCTCGCGTAATGGAGCGCGTGGGTCAGCACATGGACGCGCGCATCGCGCCACGGAACCAGCTCCCCGTCAAACCAGATCCAGCCGTCGCGGTCGTCGAAAGTGCGTTGCTCGGGTGCAGCCATGTCGCGCGCCTAGGACAGGCGGCCGGCCTCGGCAAGCGAAGGAGATTTTGCCTCTTTCGCCAGCTCGGCTCCGCGGCGAGCGGCGGCATCGATGGTGACCGCGATCAGCTGGTCGAGAACTTCGTCGCGGTCGAGCACCGCGAGGCCGGCCTCGGTCGTCCCATTCGGACTGGCGACGCGCCGCGCGATGGACTCCATGTCCTCCCCCGTCGAAACGGCCATCCACGCAGTCCCGAGCACCGCCTCGAGCGCCACGGTCTGGGCGAGCTCGCGGCTAAGCCCGCGCCTCTCGCCGGCCTTCGCGAGCGCCGCGATGAACCGCGCGACATAAGCCGGGCCGGCGCCCGCGACGGCGCCCACGCCCGCAACCTTGGCTTCGTCGGAGAGCCAGGGCGCGTACCCGAGCGCGCCGAACACGTCGGATAGCTGCTGCCGCGTCGCGTGGCCGGCATCCTCGCTGTAGAGCCCGACCACGCCGCGGCGGATCGCGACAGGCAGATTGGGTATCGCCCGCACCACCGCCGCGACGCCGGGGAACCGCTCGCGCAGGCTCGCTGCTTCGACGCCCGCAAGCATTGATACGAGCACGGTCTTCGCGGAGAGGAACTTTCGCAGTTCCGGCGCGACCTCGTCGAGCTTCTGCGGCTTGAAACCGAGCACGACCAGCTCAGGCGTCCTTCCGGCTTCGGGGTAGCTCGTGACTGTCCGGACGGCCTCAACCGGCGTTCCGCTCGGCCTGATCGCAACCGCCGATGAAAGATCGACTCCCGCGGTTCGCCAGCCAGCAACGATCGCGCCGCCCATGTTCCCGCAGCCGACGAACCATGTCGGCACCGGTAGTCTCGGCCCGCTCGTCATGCTTCGCCGTGCGTATCGATCAAGGCCGCGGCGATCGCTTCGCCCGGCGACTTCCCGCCCCACAGCACGAACTGGAAGACCGGATAGAAGCGCTCGCACTCCTCGACCGCAGCCTCCGCAATCGCCTCCGCCTGCTCGAGGCTCAGGCCCTCATCCCCACGCGTGTCGAGGATCGTCGAATGGCGGAACAGCACGAGTCCGGAACCGGACCACATCTCGAAATGGCCGAGCCACAATTGCTCGTTGATCAGGCTCAGCGCCTCGTAGATCGCGAGCCGTTTGTCGGGCCCGACCTTGATGTCCGGGAAGGCGAGGAACTGCAGCACCTGGTCTTCGGGCCGCCACACCCCGCGAAGCTCGTACTGCGCCCAGCTGCCGGTCGCAGACGCGACGATCTCGCCGTCGCCCGTCCGCTCGCAGGCCCACCCGCGCGCCTCGAAATATTGCTCGAGAACCTCGATCGGAGCGCCGTCGTCGCGCTCGTCCTGGATTTCTTCCTCGCTCAGGTTCACGCCCCCGGGTTCGCCTTCTTCGTGCCGCCGCGCTTGGCGCCGCTCGCCGGCCCCGCGACCTTGGCTTCGAGAGCGGCGATGCGGGCCTTCAGGATCTCGTTCTCGTCGCGAGCCGCAGCGGCCATCGCCTTGACAGCCTCGAACTCGTCGCGGCCGACGAAGTCCGCGCCGCCCATCCATTCCTTGAACTTTTCGCGAGCGCTGGCCTCGGCCTCGCGGCCCATGCCCGCGAAGGTCCCGGCAAAGCCGTTCACCATCTTCACAAAGTCGTCGAACACCTTGTTCTCGGACTGCATCGCAACATCTCCCTTTCGGCGCGGAAATAGGGAGTTGCGGCGCAATCTGCCACCCCGGCGGCGGAACCTATCCCCAACTGCCTGAGCTATCCCCAGTTTTCTCCGCGCCGAGCAGGAATTCGACATTGCCTTCGGGACCGGTGATCGGGCTCGAGACGATCCCGAGCACGGTCCAGCCCTGCGACGCCACCCATTGGGCCGCGTCTGCGCAGACTCGCTCGTGGACGGCCGGATTTCGCACGACGCCGCCCTTGCCCACTTCCTCGCGCCCCGCCTCGAACTGCGGCTTGATCAGCGCCACCAGCTTCGCGGCGCGTTTGGCGAGCTTGAGCGGCGTCTCGAGCACCTTGGCGAGGCTGATGAAACTCGCGTCGCAGACCACGATGTCGACCGGCTCGGGTACGATGCTGCTATCGAGAGTCCGAGCGTTGGTCTGCTCGTGGACAACGACGCGCGGGTCCTGCCGCAGCTTCCAGGCGAGCTGGTTGGTCCCGACGTCCACCGCATAGACCTTCGCCGCCCCGCGCGAGAGCAGCACGTCGGTGAACCCGCCGGTCGAGCTCCCCACGTCGAGCGCCACTGCGCCCCTCACGTCCAAGCCGAAATGCGTCAGCCCATGGTCCAGCTTGATCCCGCCGCGCGACACCCACGGATGGTCCTTCGTGCGCACTTCCAGCGAGGCGTCCTCGGCAAGCATTTCGCCAGCCTTCGCAAGCTTCCGCTCGCCCGAGTACACTGCCCCAGCCATGATCAAAGCCTGCGCCCGCGTCCGGCTCTCGGCGAGCTTCCGGCTGACGAGCAACTGGTCAGCTCTAACCTTGGTCACTGAGCTGAAGGAGAAAGAGGGTTCACGCAAAGCCGCGAAGGCGCAAAGCTGTAATTGTTCGCGACACGGCGAACTCCCTCTTTGAATGTCTCGCCACCAAAGTTCATTAATAAGCCCAGCGGTTGCTGGGCCAATCGCAAGTAGGTCAGCAGCTGCTTTCCGTGAACGGGAGCAATGCGTTCGATCGACTTCACCTCGATGATCAATCGTCTCTCGATCAGCAGATCGACACGATAGCTTTCGTTGATCTGCACACCTTCGAAGGAGATCGGGAGCGGTTTTTGCCGCTCCACCACCAGACCGGCCCGGCGGAGGCCATCAGCTAGGATGGCTTCGTAGACGGACTCCAGGAGTCCGGGCCCAAGCTCCTTGTGGATGCGAAAGCCGCAATCCACGGCCGCCCTGGCGAGTTCTTCTATATCTTTCACGCAAGCTTCTTTGCGCCTTTGCGCCTTTGGATGAACCCCCTTGTTCTTAAGCCCGTACCTCTTCAACGCCAGCGCTGTTGACGCGAAGCGCCTTCAGCACCGTCTCGACGATGTGCGGCGCGTTGAGGCGCGCTTCGTCGTACTGCTTCTCGGGCTTGTCGTGCTCGAGGAAGCGGTCGGGCAGCCGCATCGTGCGGATCTTGAGGCCGGCATCCACCAGCCCCTCGTCGCTGGCCATCGTCAGGACATGCGCGCCGACGCCGCCGATCGAGGCTTCCTCGACCGTGACGACCACCTCGTGCGCGGTCATCAGCTTCCGGATCAGCTCGCTGTCGAGCGGCTTGGCGAAGCGGAGGTCGGCGACGGTGGTCGACAGTCCCATCGCGTCGAGCTGGTCGGCCGCCTTCTCCGCTTCCGCGAGCCGCGTGCCGAGCGAGAGGATCGCGACCTTCTTGCCTTCGCGAACGACGCGGCCTTTGCCGATTTCCAGCGCTTGCGGCTCCTCCGGAAGCGCGATGCCCCTGCCCTCACCGCGCGGGTAGCGGACCGCGATCGGCCCGCTGTCGTGCAGCGCCATGGTATGCACCATGTGCACCAGCTCCGCTTCGTCGGCGGCCGCCATGACCACGAAGTTCGGGAGCGTGCAGAGATAGGCGAGGTCGAAAGACCCGGCGTGGGTCGCGCCGTCCGCGCCGACCAGCCCCGCCCGGTCCATCGCGAAGCGGACCGGCAAATTCTGGATGGCGACGTCGTGCACCACCTGGTCGTAGGCCCGCTGCAGGAACGTCGAGTAGATGGTCGCGAACGGCTTGTAGCCTTGTGCGGCCAGCCCGGCCGCGAACGTCACTCCGTGCTGCTCGGCGATCCCGACATCGAAGGTGCGGTCGGGAAACATCTCCGCGACCTTGTCCAGGCCCGTACCCGAGGGCATCGCGGCGGTGATCGCCACTACGCGTTGGTCGCGTCCCATCTCGCCGATCAGCGCCTTGGCGAATACGCTGGTATAGCTCGGTGGCCCCGCGGCGGGCTTCGCCTGCACGCCCGAGACGACGTCGAACTTGACCACGCCGTGATATTTGTCGGCGCTGTTCTCAGCGGGGGCGTAGCCCTTGCCCTTCTGGGTCACGACATGGACCAGCATCGGGCCCACGTCGGCGTCGCGGACATTCTCGAGCACTTCGACCAGCGCTCGCACGTCATGACCGTCCACCGGTCCGACGTAATAGAAGCCGAGCTCGTCGAAGAGCGTGCCGCCGGTGAACATGCCGCGGGCATATTCCTCCATGCGGCGGAGAGAGCTGTGGAGCCCTTCGGGCATTGCCCGGGCGAGCTTCTGCGCCAGCTTGCGCGGGGTCAGATACTTGCCCGACGAGACGAGCCGCGCGAGCGAATTGCGCAGGCTGCCGACCGGCGGCGCGATCGACATGTCGTTGTCGTTGAGGATGACGATCAGCCGGTTCCCGGCGGCGGCGGCATTATTCATCGCCTCGTACGCCATGCCGGCGCTGAGCGCGCCGTCACCGATTACCGCGATTGCCCGGCCGGGGTCGCCCGAGAGCTTGTTGGCAATCGCGAAGCCGAGCGCAGCCGAGATGGAGGTCGAGCTGTGCGCCGCGCCGAACGGATCGTATTCGCTCTCGCTACGCTTGGTGAAGCCGCTCAGACCGCCGCCCTGCCGCAGGGTCCGAATCCGGTCGCGGCGTCCAGTGACGATCTTGTGCGGATAGGCCTGGTGGCCGACGTCCCAGATCAGTTTGTCGTTCGGCGTATCGAACACATAATGGATGGCCACGGTGAGCTCGACCACGCCGAGCCCCGCACCCAGGTGGCCGCCGGTTACCGACACAGCCGAGATCGTCTCCTGCCGAAGCTCATCGGCAAGCTGCGGCAGCTGGTCCTTGCTCAGGTTTCGGATGTCCGCCGGGAACTCGACCGTGTCGAGCAGCGGGGTTACGGGACGGTCACTCATCGGAGCGCCGACTTATCCCGATCTCGCCCCGCTGTCACCAACGTGAGGCGGTCCTCGGCGATTCGTCAGGCGGCTTGCTCGCAATGCGCGCACTTGCCCCGGACCTCGATGACCGGACGCGGCGCGGAGAAGCCGGCGCTCCTTGCCGCAGCGCGGACGCCATCGGTCAGGCTGTCATCGTCGATATGCACCGTCTGCCCGCACTGATCGCAGATCAGGAAGATGCAGTCGTGGAGGCATTCGGGATGGGCATTGGCGACATAGGCGTTGGCGCTCTCGACCCGCCGTGCAAGGTTCGCGTTCACGAACAGGTCGAGGATGCGATAGACGCTGTTCGCCGCGACGCGACGCCCCTGCGCCTTCGAAACCGCCTCGGCGATGTCATAGGCGCTGGCGGGCTTGGCGAAACCGGCGAGCGATTCGAACACCGCGGCGCGCATGTCGGTCCATTGCTCGCCTTCGCGGGTAAGCTGCTCGCGCGCCGCCTTGGTCAGCGCGGCGCCCTCGTGGACCTTGTGATCGTGCCGGGCCATGAACATGACAGCGTTAGTCCCCTCGTCGGGTAGCGGCAAGCGATCAGAAGCTATGCTCGGCCGCCATCACATTGAGCCGGTGCCCGAGCGCGAGGATCATGACTCCCGCCATCGTGTAGACCGGTTCCAAACCGCTCTCGTGCAGAGTCAACGCATAGGCCATTACCGCCAGGCCGGTGAAACCGACGCCCGCGGGAAGCATGAAGCCATGCTCGCGAACCCCGCGACCGAGCGCGATGGCGCCCAAGATCATCGCAAGTGTTAGTCCGACTTCGTGGATGATCGGCTTGCCGAGGATTCCTCCAGCTGTCGCGAGGAGGCCGAGCAGGATCGCCGTCGCGACGCAATGAACCAGGCACAGGCCGGACAGGCCCATGGCGATCCGGTCGAGCCGGCGAGTAGCGGTCGCGGTCTGTCGCATGGCCGACAGGATATAGAATGGCGCAGCGGGAGTTACAATATATCATCGGTCGCAATTTCGAGGCTTGCCCGGCGCGGCGGCGCACGCGAATAGCGGCCCGCCCGCATGGAATCCGTACTCTCCTCCAACGCAGCGACCCGCGCCGAAGCGCGACCGCGGCCGCGCGCCCTCTCCAACCTGCTGCTGGTTGTCGCGGCGATGGTTTTCGTAATGGTCGTCATCGGCGGCATCACACGGCTCACCGAAAGCGGCCTGTCGATCACCGAGTGGAACGTCGTCAGCGGCGCCATCCCGCCGCTCACCCATGCTGATTGGGTCCGAGCCTTCGATCTTTACCAGCAGACACCGCAATACCGTGAGATCGCCGGACCTGCCGGAATGACGCTCGCCGGCTTCAAGTTCATCTTCTTCTGGGAATGGGTCCACCGGCTTCTCGGCCGGATTATGGGCACCGTCTTCTTCGTCGGCATAGCCTGGTTCGCCTGGAAGCGCGCGATCCCGGCGGGGTTCACATGGCGCCTCGTCGCCTTGTTCGTGCTGGGCGGCCTGCAAGGAACGATCGGCTGGTTCATGGTCCTGTCTGGACTCGAAGGGAACCGGACCGAGGTGAGCCCCTATCGGCTCTCAGCCCATCTGCTCATGGCATTGTTCCTTTTCTCCGCTCTCATCTGGACGGCGCTCGACCTACGCTGCCTCGACAAAAATCGGGCCGCGAGACTGGCAAGGCTCACCGGTTGGGGAGCCTTCGCGCTCGCGATTCTCTTCATCCAGCTGATGCTCGGCGCATGGGTCGCGGGCTTCCGCGCCGGATATGTGTCGAACACCTGGCCCGACATGAACGGCTCTTTCGTACCGCAGGGGATCGACTGGTCGCGCGGGGTTCTGTTCGCCATGACGCATGACCCGTTCCTGCTCCATTTCATGCACCGCTGGTGGACCTGGGTCGTGGTCGCGGTCCTCGTCGTGTTCGCGCGCAAGGTCCGCCGGGTCGAACGCGCGCGCGCCGCTTCCATCGCGATCCACTCGGCGTTCGGGACTCAGGTCATCCTCGGCATCCTGACGGTGCTGTCCGGAATCGCCATCTGGCTCGCGGTGCTTCACCAGGCGACCGGGACATTGCTCGTCGCGGCGACGGTGTGGGGCGCGCATGAGCTCGGACGGCGGCCAACATGAGCGTCGTTTCCGTCTATGTCCTCTTTGCCAACGCCGAAGAGGCCGAGCGCATCGGCCGCACCGTCGTCGAGGAGCGGCTCGCCGCCTGCATCAACATTCTCGGCCCCGTCCGCTCAATCTACCACTGGGGTGGCAAGGTCGAGACCAGCGACGAGGTGGCCGCCATCCTCAAGACCACGCACGTCGAAGTGGACGCGCTCATCACCCGGCTCGCCGCGCTGCACAGCTACGACGTGCCGTGCATCGTCACCTGGCCGATCGACAAGATTCTCGGCAGCTACGCCGATTGGGTCGAGGACAACGTCGGCTAGAGCGGACGCCGCTCGAGGTAGAGATAGGCGGGATCGAACTCGGCGACCCCTTCCAGGCCCCGCCGGTCGAGGATCGTCAGGACGCGGTTCTCGAGCTCGACCAGCCCGCGTCTACGCAGCTCCTGCAGCGTCCTGTTGGCGTGAACGACGGTCAGGCCGAGGCATTCGGAGAGCTCACGCTGCGTGAGCGGCAGCTCGCATATATTGTGGTCCGCTCGACCGACGACCTCGAGCCGTACGTAAATTTCGCAGAACAGGTGGGCCATGCGCGAGATCGCCGAGCGCTGCCCGAGCGAGAGCGTCCACTCGCGGTGAATCGCCGCATCGATATTCGTCTGGTCCCAATATACGCGGCCGAGGTGAGGATGGCGCTCCGTCAGCTCTTTCAGCCGATCGTGCGGAACGACCGCGATCCTGCATTCCGTCAGCGTCAGCACATCATGGTCGAGGCGCTTGAGCGTGAAGCCATGCAGATCGGGGAAATCGCCGGCGATGTGCAGCTCGGTCATCTGCCGCTCACCGCTTTGCAGATCCTTGCTTCTCGCCATCCAGCCGTCGAGCAGCATCAGGCTCGAATTGAGCTCCTCGCCCGCCCGCACCACGACTTCGTCCGCAGGAAGCCTGCGCGTTTCAGCGACGGCGTCGCGGATTGCACGCTCCTCGTCCGCGCTGATCTCGGTGCGCTTACGCAACTTCTTGAGGTGAACGCTGATCACGTCACGCTTTGTGCAACGCCTCGTGCGAATTGCGGTTAACCTAGATTACACGTGCGTGCCATTTCAAAAAGCTTTTGATTACAAAGCGAAAGCTTGGCTGCGTCGTGTAACGCAGGTGAATCCATCGGATGCTCGGACATGATAGTTGCAGGGCTGCGAAACGGGGGCGCGGGCTGTTGCCAAACTATCGGCTGTACCGGCTCGATGGAGCCGGCAAGATCACCAACGCGGAATGGATCGAGGCGTCCGGCGACGAAGACGCGCTCGTCGAGGCGCGCGGCCGGGCCCAGGCCGGCAGTTTCGAGCTGTGGGAGAAGAACCGGCTGATCGAGCGATTCCGCAGCGGGCCAGGCGCCTAGTCGCGGCCCGGCTAGTTTCCGGGCGGCGGAGGCGACTTCTCGCCGCTGTAGGTGAACGGCACCTTGTCGAGCTTGTGCCGCAATTCCTCGATCGCGCGATCTTCGTCGGCGTTCGAGTATTTGGCTTCGAGCTCCGCTTCGTCCGGAGTCTGCTCGCGGAAATAGGTGATGGTCAAGCGCCGTCCGAACACGTCGTCGCCGCGGATCTTGAGCTCGGCTTCATGTTCCGCCGGCAGATTGTCCCGGATGGTCTCGAGGTAGCGGATAAGGTCATCGAGCGAAGTATATTCGCTGATGTCGATGAAGTCCTTGATGCGTCTCGGCACGGCCGAATTGCACTCCATTCAACGAAGATTGGCTGCGGCGGCGGCAGGCGCCTTCTAGGCGAAATGTCGCCGCTAGGCGCGACTATATAAGCGCCAACGTCTGAATGAAGCCTTATTATCCGTGCGGGGCGGCGGCCCGCGCCGCCCCAACGATCAGCTGCCGCGGATCAGGTACGATCGACGTGCGGAGCGACCGGAGCTGGTCCCTGCGGCTGAGCAGAAGCCCCGCAATTGCCGCTGACGCTGCTGGTCACCTTGGGCGGCTTGCCCGCGCCCTGCGAGACCACCTCGGTCCGGCGCGTGCAGGTCCCGCCGCCGTTGCTGACCGACACGATGCTGACGCTGTTCGCGCCGGCGGGCAGGCTCCCGTAGCTGGCGACGTTCAGGCCCGGAACAGCACCTGCCATCGGCATCTGCTGGACTTGCCGCATCATCGCCTGAGTCTCGCGATCCATCTGCTGGATCATGCGATCGAAATTGGCGAAGGACGGCATCATCCCGCTCGTCCAGAAGCCGCGCGCGAGCGGCGCCGGGTCGGTGGTGACCTTCGGCGCCACGTCACCGA
>Ga0070739_10006193_pt1 | contig 13264 bp, 12 predicted proteins | sample Coa_R1_7_FD_66445 | JGI IMG/M metagenome (GOLD analysis project Ga0070739, IMG submission 66445) | Surface soil microbial communities from Centralia Pennsylvania, which are recovering from an underground coalmine fire - Coalmine... | ecosystem: Environmental > Terrestrial > Soil > Unclassified ... | reverse complement strand
CGACTGCGAGCTCGACCTGCGCGAGCTCGACGTCAACCGCTTCGCCCCGCACGCCGCCGCCCGCTCCTACGTGCGGGAGCGGGGCGCCCAGCAGTATCGCGAGGTCTACGACGTCATCCACCCGCGCGACCAGGTGAAGCGGCCGCGGGGGTTGCGCCGCTCTCCCTGGCACGAGTGCCAGCGCGCCCTAGGCGCCATCTTCTTCGAGTCGAACGGCTGGGAGCGCGCGCAATGGTACGAGGCGAATGCCGCGTTGCAGCCGCCGCCGCTCGGTGCTGCGCGCGATGAATGGGGCGCCCGCCAGTGGTCGCCCATCGCCGGCGCCGAGCACCGTGCCACGCGCGAGCGCTGCGGTCTCTTCGACCTGGCGACGTTCATGCGGATCGAGATCTCCGGCCGCAACGCGCTCGCCGCGCTCGAGCGCGTCTCGTGCAGCGACCTGGACCGCCCGGTCGGCCGGGTCGCCTACGCGCTGCTCCTCAACGCCCACGCCGGCATCGAGAGCGACGTCACGGTTACCCGCCTCGCACCCGATCGCTTCCTCGTCTTGGCCGGCGCCGCCAGCGGCCCGCGCGACCTCGCCTGGATCCGCCGCCACACGCGCGACCTCGACGGCGTCGCTGTGCGCGACGTCACGTCGGGCTGGTGCGGCCTCGGGCTGTGGGGGCCGCGCGCCGCGGCGATCCTGGCGCCGCTGGTGGACGGGGTCGATCTCGCGGCCGCGTCCTTCCCGCCCTACGCCGCGCGCGAGCTGTACGTCGCCGGCATCCCCTGCCTGGCGCTGCGCATCTCCTACGCCGGCGAAGACGGCTGGGAGCTGCACGCGCCGACCGACTACGGCGCCGCGCTTTGGGATGCGCTCTGGGACGCCGGCCAGGCGTACGGTCTCGTCGCCGCCGGCGGCATGGCGACGGATTCGCTGCGCCTGGAGCGCGGCTTCCGCCTCCTCGGCGCCGATCTGCGGGGAGAGTTCACGCCGCGGGAGGCGGGTCTCAGCTTCGCCGTCTCGCGCAAGCGCGCCAACTACGTCGGGGCCGAGGCGCTGGCGGTGCACCGGCCGCTCAATCGCCTGGTCTGCCTCGCCCTCGATGACCCGTCGCTGGTCGTCGTCGCCAAGGAGCCGATCCTGGCCGGCGACGCGGTCGTCGGCTTCGTCACCAGCGCCAACTTCGGCTACACCGTCGGCAAGAGCCTGGCGCTCGGCTACGTGCCGGCGGAACTGGCCACGCCGGGTGCGCGGCTCGATATCGAGTACTTCGGTCGCCGGCACGGGGCGACCGTCGTCGCCGAGCCGCTGTACCGGCCCGAACCCGCTCGCTGAGGGCGCCTACAGATTCGCGGTTGACTGGTTCTTGGCCAGCGCGTAGCGGAGCACGGCGCCGACGCCGCCGAGTTGGTCCAGCTTCAGCGCTGCTTGCGTGCGCGGTAACTGCCTCGGGTGCTCGCGGATCGCCTCCATCGCCTGCGCACCGGGGGGCACCGCCGTGCGCACCACCTCGATGTCCGCGCTCTGCTGCACCGCCAGTCGTACCATCTCCTCTTCCAGCGCGATGGGGACGATATTCGCGATGTCGCCGCCGGCGGGGTGCGTCTTGGGCGGCGCGCCGACGCCGTAGAGCGGGTAGGTGAAGTCCGCCCAGCCTCGCGCCTTGAAATCGTCATTCACGACGAGCTGCATCACCTGCCCTGCCTGCAGCGCCGTCAACGTCTCTTCGGCACCGGCGACGCCCGCCGCGCCGGAGCCGGCCTGGTCGTGCACGTTTTGCACCGCGCGCGCCTCTTGCTCCCGCTCGGCCTGCTCGACCACCGGCTGCGCCGCCTCGATGGTTTGCTGCGCGTTGGCCTCCATCGGCAGCCGGATCGTGCCGATGATCCGCTGCTTGACCTCTTCCGCGAACTCGTCATTGAGCGCGGTCAGCACCGGCTCGGCCGCCGCCAACACCAGCATGCCGATGCCGGCGTTGTCCAGGTCGCGGCGCGTCGCCTCGGCCACGCCGCGCGCGAACGCCGAAACGCGCTCGTCGGCCCGATCCTGGTAGCGCCGCTGCGACCAGCCCCCCTGCTTCTGATGGACGGGGTAGTCCGAGCCCTCGACCTCGACACTCTGCTCGGGCGTGGCGGTGCTGACGATGGTCAGCACCGCCTGGTGCTGGTCGGCCAGCAACACGGCGTAGGGCGAGTGCTCGTCCATGAGCGTGGCCAACTGGAAGAGGGCGGGCGTGGGGCCGGCCACGAGCTCCGTCTCGACCGGCAATCCGAGCGGGAGCGCCTCGAAGACGCCGTTGGCCGACGAGGCGACGATGACGACGCCGTGCGCCTCGGGCGGCACACCGCTGTCGAGATAGGCGTTGATGCGGTCGAGATCGGCGCTCACGCTCTCGTAGGCCGGCGTGTGCGGCGTGAATCCTTGCAGGAACTGATCGCGGTAGCCGAGAAAATATTGGTGACCCGGGCGCTTGTTCGGGTTCGACCCCTCGGGCTCCCAGTTGAGGTTGAGCGTGACGTAGGGGGCCGCGACCGACGGCGGCAGCGCCGCCAGGCGATGGATGGCCTCACCTAGGTCGAGAGCCAGCTCGGTCTCGTACGCCTGCTGCTTGATTTCCTCGATCGGATCTGTCGCCACGCTCGCCTCCTGCCGCGTGCATACGAATTGGCCGCCGCGTCAGCGCGCGACCGCTGCCAGCCCCACAGTTCGGGCAAGGTCCATGCCGCCACCAACGCCACGCGAGCGGACGAGCGCGTCCTCGGGGATAGGGGCGCGATGCCGATGGTGGCGGACACGATCACGGACCGGCGGGCGGCCCCGCGCCGGTACGGTACAATCGTCGGGGACAGAGCGACGCCCGGTGGAGGGATTCGGGCATGGAGCGCGGCAGCGCCCAGGTGGCCGCGCCGCGCCATGAGACGCACCAAGAGGGAGATGGGCGGATGGCCTACCGGTTCTTGCTGGAAGTGCCCGCGGCGCTGGCGGCCGAGGCGAACATCGCCGTCGCCGAGGCGGGGGACGCGCAGGTGGTGCTCGTCCGCGACTCGCATGGCCTCGGCTTCGACGACCCCTACGTGGATCTCACTATCGCCGCCCACTCGCTACGCGTCGTCGAGACCCTCTACGACTGGTTCGACCAGCTTGGCGCTTCCCGCCCCGATATCCGCATCGTCCTCCACAGCGGAGACCGCCTCGCCCTCGAAGCCTACGACCGCGGCCAGATGGTTGCCGCCATCCGCCGCGACCAACCTTGGGTCGAGCGCACCATCCCCAAGATCGGCGAGCACGAGCCAGAAACGCCGACCGAAGCCTTCACCGAAGGCATCACCGCCGCCGAGGAGATCCTCATCGACTCCGCCGGCGGCAACGCCCCGTCCCCCGGCGTCCCGCTCGCGCCCGCGCCCGCTGCGCTCGCCGTGCAGGAAGCCGAGCGCGAGCGCCTGGTCCGCTTCCGTGCCCTCAACCACATCGCCGTTCGCGTCAACGACCTGCCCAAAGCAGAGCGCTTCTACGCCGACTTCTTCAACATGGAGCTGCTTGGGCGCGCCCGTCGCGACCCGATCGGCGAATACATCCCGCTCGACGGTGCCTATGGCTGGCAGCAGGCGCGCCGGCAGGGGGCCGAGGCCGACGTCGCCTTCCTGCGCAACGGCCCGGTCACCCTCGCCCTCATCCGGGCCGGGCGCGGCGCCCGGCTCGAGAGCGCCATCTTCGACCACCTCTCCGTCACGGTGGACGCCACCACCTACACCCGCGTCAAGGGCGAGGTGCTGATGCGCTCGTTCCTCACCCTCGTCGTCGGGGAGACGACCTTTACGTTCCGCGACCCGTTCGGGGTTGTCTGGGAGCTGCGGGTCCAGGGTACGCCCGACCTCGCGTTCTGATCCCAGCCCGGATGCACGGGCGCCGGGAAGGCAGCCGCCATGCTCGACAGCTACCGCGACCTGATAGACGAGCTGCTCGCCACGCCGACCACGGTGCGCGATCTCGTCGCGGCCCTGCCGCCGCCGGCGGTGCCGGTCACCGTCCCCGGTCTCGTGGCCGAGCTGCGGGAGCGCGATCGCGCCGTCTACCAACGGTTGCAGACGATGCTGCACCAGCCGAACGCGCACCTGCGCGCCCTCGCCGCGCCGGCGACGGCCATGCCGGCGCCGGCGGCCGAGTTGCCGGCGCTGCTGGACGCGCTCGACACCGCGCGTGGCGATCTGGTTTCGCTCCTCATGAACCTGACGCTCAAGGACTGGGAACGCACCGCGACGCACGAGACCGAGGGCGAGATCACCGTCGCCGACGAGGTTGAGCGCCACGTCGAGTTCGACGAGGACCACCTGGCGCGCATCGCGCGGGCGATCGAAGCATGAAGCGTGAAGAATGGGGCGAGCCGCCGGCGTGGGGTCCGGCGGCTCGGGGTGAGGAGGGAAGGGGGAGGAATTGGGGCCACTGGTCCGGGCCGCCGTGTGTGGGGAACGCGCGGCCTCGGCTCTTGGGCAACCCTAGAATAGCACAAATGTTCGCCCGGCGCAAGCCCTGAGCCGGCCGGCTCGCGGGCCCCTTCCCTGCCCGGCCGGCTCTTCGCTCCACTCCAACCCCATCAACGCGCGACGCCGCGTCGACGTTTCGGTTGCGGATTCCGTTCCGCGCTGGGTAGGAGCGCGTCCGCCGATAGGACGCGCGGATCCCCGTGCCGTGAGACCCGCGGTTGCCGCCACCACCCCCACCGGCGCTATCCTGTGCCATGAGCTCGCGACGCGAGCGAGACTGGCCGGGTGATGGTGGTAGTTGTCATTGATGCGGACTCGGATGGCCGACGTCGGGGCGGGACCCGCGCCGACGATCGCTGATCCCATCCCCCCCATGTCCCAATCCCCAACCGAGGATGAGATGCACGGAGAATACAAAACACCCAACGGGAAGCTGATCGCGGTGGACTTCGCCATCGCCGGCGGCAAGCTGCGCGATGTGATGGTGACCGGCGATTTCTTCCTGTACCCAGAGGAGGCGCTGACCGACATCACCGGCGCCTTGGAGGGATTGCCGGCCGACCTCTCGATCAGCGAGATGGCCGAGCAGGTGCGCATGGCGATGCCGCGCGACGCCGAGCTCCTCGGCTCCTCCCCGGACGCCCTCGCCACCGCCGTGCAGCGCGCCCTTGCCGGGGAGCAGGACCGGCCCGAGGCGGATCGAGAACAGGACCCGGCATGAGCGAGCTCAGCGACAACGTTGTCAGTCCCCAGATGCCGACGCTCGATCCGGCCTTCGGGCTCGACCGCTGGCGCGCCTACGACTGGCAGCTTATCCCGCCGGAACCGACCCCACCCCTGATGAACATGGCGCTGGACGAGGTGCTCACGCTGCGCGTCGCCCGCGGCGAGCGCGCGCCGACGCTGCGCATCTGGGGCTGGACTGGGCGCTGCATCGTGCTCGGCCGCTTCCAGTCGGTCCGCAACGAGGTGAACGAAACCGCGGCCCAGGCCAACGGCGTCGAGATCGTGCGCCGCATCAGCGGCGGCGGCGCCATGTTCATCGAGCCGGAGGGCGCCATCACCTACTCGATCTTCGCTCCCGAGGCGATGGTCCAGAGCATGACCTTCCCCGAGTCGTATGCCTTCTTCGACGCCTGGGTGGTCGAGGCGCTGCGCGAGCTGGGGGTCGACGCCTGGTACGCGCCGCTCAACGACATCACCTCGAGCGGCGGCAAGATCGGGGGCGCCGCCCAGGCGCGCCGCGGCGGTGCCGTCCTCCACCACACGACGATGGCCTACCAGATGAACATCCCCCTCATGCTCCGGGTGCTCCGCATCGGACAGGAGAAGCTGAGCGACAAGGGGATGCGCTCGGCCGAAAAGCGCGTCGGCCCGCTCCGCCAGCAGACCGCGCGCTCGCGCGACGCGATCATCGCCCACATGATCGAGCACTTCCGCCACCGCCACGGTCTGACCGAGGGCGCCGTCACGCCGGACGAGCTGGCAGAAGCCGAGCGCCGCGTCAAGGAGCAATTCGGCACCCGCGACTGGATCTACTTCCTTCCCTGAACCCTCCCGCGTGGCCCGTGGCAGACGCGCGCGAACAGTCCACCGCGCTTCGACGCGTGCACCGGTGGCCGTTCAGCGCGTTGCGGATGGAACACCCTTCACGCGGGGATTCGTCGCCCGCGCTTCAGAACGACGAGTATGTTGAGGGTGCGGACCGGTCTCGCGGCAAAAGGTCGTTCTGAGAAGGAAAGAATGCCTGCGCGAAGCCCGACATTGGCGCGGCGCGCATTTCTTACCGCACCTCCAGTCCAAATTTCATCACATCGGCGAAGACCGTCTTACCGTTGTAGACGGCGGGTTTTCCCACCGTATACGCGGCGGGCTGTTGCGCGACCCAGGTCGCCGCTTTTGCGGTGGCTTCATCCGCCGAGGCTTTGCTGTCGAACAGGCTAACGGAGAAGCGGCCCTGAGCCAACGGAACCCAGAGATAGCCGAGGAATCCGGCGACGCTCGCAACGATCGGCACGAAGCCGGTCCGCACGGTCGGCGCCATTGAAACGACATCGAAGCCGGGTTGGCTGTGATACCTGCGAATGGTGACGAATGGGCCGCCCGGTCGTGGAGTTGCCGCGGGAGACGCGGCGGCAGGTGTGCCGCGCTCGGTTGGCGCGGTCGCGATCAACACCGGACCGTCGAGCGCGATCGGCGCTGGGTGTTTGAATTTGGGATCGAGCCTCGTTACCCAATCGGCCGAGGCTTTGGTCGAGGCGGTCGCCGCGGCGTGGGCGGTGAACCAACTGAGGGAGAAGTTGCTCCGCGGATTGTCGACCGAGTCGCAGAGGATGTACCCCAGATAACCTGGCAGCCGCTGCACGATCGGCACGAATTCCCGGACGACGAGCTGATCGATTTCGGGGACGAGGTCGGCCGCGTTCAACGTGTGAATGCGGATCGCCACGTAGCCCTGCGCCGGCGGACCAGCCGCCGGGGTAGCCGATTGAGCGGCGGCCTGCTCCGCCTGGAGCAGCGCGAGTGCCGCCGCCCCGCCCAATGCTCTCCCCATGACCGACCGGCGGGTCGTTCTGTCCTGCAAACCGTTCACGATCTGCCCTTTCACGGATCCCGGCTCGTAGACGGGCGAACCCGAGCTGGTCGATAGCCGTCCCTCCTCAGTCGACCGCGCCACCGCATCCACCGAGCTGCACCTACCTATCCTCACCCTCTTTCCACGATCGTCCGTCCACCGTGCCTCGCTTGTTCCGTGTGCGGGGCCGCGCGCCCCGCAACGAGACCGCTCGCCGCGCCGTTCAGCGCCGCGTCGGTAAGATCACGTACTCCGCGAGCCACGCGCGACCATCGGCAATTCGGTGATTCCCTCGATGTAGCGCCGCGCGCGTGAGCGCAGGATGGGGGCGTCGTCAGGATTCGCGCGGCGGCGGCCAACGGCCCCGCCACGACACCCGAAGGAGTCGCAAGATGGCGGACCCGACCACGTTCATCACCCCCGGCCAGCGCTTCATCCAAACCGGCCTGCCCGAGTGGCGGGCCGACCTCCAGATCACCATCGTCCGCGTCGCCTGGGACAGCGCGGGCGTGGCCCGCGTCACCTTCCGCTGCCCCAACGGTGAGGTCGTCATCGGCCCTGCCGCCAACATCGAAACCGCGATCGCCAACGGCGAGATCGTCCCCGTCGTCGCCGCCGGCCACGTCGGCTGCTGCTAACGCCGCGACAATGCTCGGGTGGCCCCCGGGTGGGCCAGCGACTGGCCGCGTGCGCAGCCGACCACGCCGGTCTCCTCCGCGACGGGCTGTGACGGGAGCGTGCGTGCCGCGCCCTTTCCAACGACGGGGTTGCCTCGGCCGCAGACGCGGCGAGCACTCCTACAATTCCTATCCGCCTATCCGCCTTGCCGCCTCATGCTACTTGACCGAGCCGGCCGTCAGGCCCTTGACGATGTAGCGCTCGAGGACGATGCCGATGATCGCCAGCGGCACTACGGCCGCGGTCGAAAGCGCCGCCATGGACCACCACTGCACGCCTTGCGAGCTGACCTGGCCGGCGATGAGGAAGGGAATCGTGACGGCACGGTACGAGGTGAGCACCGCCGCGAAGAAATACTCGTTCCAGGAGAAGATCGCGCAGAGGATGTAGGCCGCGACCATCCCCGGCAGCGCGATCGGCACGACGATGCGCAGGAAGGCGCCGAAGAGGCCGGCGCCGTCCACCAGTGCCGCCTGCTCCATCTCGATCGGGATGCTGTTGAACTGGTCGCGCATGATCCAGACGACGATGGGCAGGTTGACGACGGTGTAGAGGAGGATGAGCCCGATCCGCGTGTCGAGCAAATGGAGATCGCGGTAAAGGATGAGGATCGGCAGGACGACGGCGGCGGGCGGCAGGATCAACTGTGAGACGAACCAAAACGAGATGTCGCGGTTGCGCCACGGTCCGAGTTTGTAGGTGAAGCGGGCCAGGCCGTAGCCGGCGAGCGCCCCGAGCGCCGTCGCCAGCCCTGCGGAGACGATGGCGATGATGAGGCTGTTCGCGGCGTCGTGCAGAAATTCGGAGCGCATGTCCCCTTGCAGGATCGCATTCCAGCCCAACTTCACTGGGGTGAAATCCACCCAGGGAAGGTAGCTCGGTCCCCGGTAGATCGCGATTTGGTTCTTGAACGAGGTCGAAACCGTCCAATAGAGCGGGAAGAGACAGATGAAAGCCCAAAAGAGGAGGATCGCGTAGGTCACGACACGGCCGAGGACGCGCGTGCCGCGGACCGATCGCTTCGCGCCCCAATCCCGCGCCGGCTCTGCCGATGCCATCGTGCCGCTCCTCACCAAATCAGTCGCCGCCACCTACGTGACGTCGCGCACCCAGCGGCCGGCCCCGATCAAAATCAGGAAGACGAAGGCGATGATGATGACGAGAAAAAGCTCGGCCATGGCAGTCGAGTAGCCAACGTCCAACCCTTGCACGCCGCGGCGGTAGATGTAGGCCGTCAGCGTCTCCGTATAGTTGCCGGGGCCGCCGCCGGTGACGACGATGATGATGTCGATCAGCTTGAACTCGAAGATAGTGCGCAGGATGATCGCCGTCAGGCTGACCGGCAGCAGCAGGGGGAAGGTCATGTCGCGGAACGATTGCCACGCGCTCGCCCCGTCGATTCGCGCCGCCTCGAAGACTTCGTGCGGCATCGCCTGCAGCCCTGCCAGCAAGAGGACGAAGATGAACGGGATAGAGTACCACGCGTCGATCAGGATCAGGGCGAAGAGGGAGTGCGGCCCGGTATCAAAAAAATAGAAGTTCTTGATCCCGATATCGGTCAAAAAATGCGGCAGCGGTCCCCAGCGGGAGTCGAAGATTGAGCGGCCGATCATCCAGCCGACGGCGACCGGGCTCATCATGAAGGGCAGGAGGAAGACGACGCGGAAGAACTTGCGGCCGCGAATATCCTGGTTGACCAGCACGGCGAGGATGAGCGCGATGACGTACTGCAGGGGGACGCCGATCACGACGAAGATGAAGTTGACTTCGAGCGCGTGCCAGAACTGGCTGTCGTGAAACAGGATATTGCTGAAGTTTTGCACGCCGATGAACTTGCGCGCATTCTGGCTGCCACTCAGAATCCACTGGGTGAAGCTGACATAAATCCCAAAAACGGTGGGAAAGATGACCACCGCCAGCACGATGATGACGGCGGGCAACAGGAAGAGCCGCCGCTGCCAGCGCGGATTGATGACGGAGCGTCGCGGCTTGGGCCGCGCGAGCGCAGCCTCCGCGGCGGTTTCGTCGACGACCACGCTTCCCCTGGCCATGCGCGTCCTTCTACGGCGGCGTGCGCAGCATTCGCGTCGGTGCGACGTGCCGGAGCGGGGCGCCGCTTGGCGCGCGGCGCCACGGCACGGAGCGGCGGGCGCGACGGGGCGCCCGCCGCTCCGGTTGCCACCGATTACTTGAGCGACGTCTGGTAGAGCTGGATTTGGCTTTGCCGCCCGAGTTGGTCCGTGATGCGGTTCCAGGCCGCCGCGGCGTCGTCGAGCGCCTGCTGCGCCGATGCCTGCCCGGCGACCGCCCGCGTCCAGGCGTTCTCCGCCTCCAGGTAGTACTGCCCGAGCCCTGGAATGCGCAGGTCGATGATCCGGTTCGGGTGATTGTAGGAATTCTTGATCGCGTTCAGGTAATTGGTGGCCGACTCGATCGTGAACCCGGTGTAGACCCAATCCGGCGGGTTGAAGTGGCTGAGGCGCCACGGGTTGAAGCCGGAGGGGTAGACGTTGGTCCAGAGCGAGATGTCCTTGCTCGTCAGGTGGACGATCAGATCCCAGCAGGCATCGGCGACGCCGCGCTTCTGGGCCCGGTTCATCACGTAGACGCCCCAGCCGAGGAAGGCGAGGTAGGGGGCGAAGTTGATGCCGCCGTTGGTCGTCACCGTCTCCCAGGCCTTGGTCTGCTGGTTGTAGACCCGCTTGGCGCCGGGGATGATGTCGAAGGCGACCTTGTTCTGGACCACGCTCGTGTTGTTGGTGTACTCGTTGACGCCGACGTCGGCCCACCAGTGGACCATGCTGCCCGAACCGGCCAGGAAGTCACCGAACGTCTTGAGGAGGTCGGCCGTCTTCTCGTCGGGCGGCTCGCCCGGCAGCGAGTCGATGATGTCCTGCAGCGCCTGCACGAAGGGCGGGGTGTTGATGTAGGGGGTCATGTCCTTCGGGTCGAAGAAGACGGCGTTGCTGCTCGGGTGCTTGGCGTAGCCGCTGGCTCGGCTGTTGAAGAAGTAGGTGCTGACACCGCCGTTCGGGGCCAGCGTGTCGAGCACCCCGTAGAGCGGCTGGCCTTAGTAGGTCTTGCCCTTCATCCACTTGGTCATCGCCGTCGTGTCTTCCCAGGTGTTGGGCACCTTGAAGTCGCCCGGCATCTTGTCTTTCGTCCAATGCGCGGCCAGATCCTTGTCGGCAAAGATGTCGGAGCGGTAGTTCCACATGTGGCAGTCGCCGTCAATCGACATGCCCATGATCTTGCCGTTCCAGGTGCGGACCGGATCCCGCAGGTAGGGGACGATGTCCTCGAAGTCGAGCAGGGCCTTAATCTTGTCCGGCATCTCGAGGGTCCAGTTGCCGCTGAAGAGGTCGCCCTCCCAGCCGCCGGAGCCTTCGAGGATGTCGAAGTTGACGGTGTTGGTGCTGATCGCCTGGTGCATCTTCGGGTAGCTGTCGCCCTGGGTGACGCCGATCCAGTTGATGGTGGCACCGGTCCAGTCTTCCCAGGCCTTGGAGAGCGGCTTCAGCACGTTGATGTGAAAGCCGGCGTTGTTGAGACCCTGGAAGGTGATGGTCTGCCCCTTGAACGCCCCCTTGGGGGAGGTCTTGCGCAGGACCATCTCGCCGACCTTCTCCATGTCCGAATCGGTCGGCTGCTTGTCCTTGCCCGGAATCGCCAGGATCTGGTCCTTGAGCGACGTCGTTTGGGCGCGGGTGTACGACTTGCCGACGAGGCCGGTCGCGCAGAACGCGGCGGCGGCCCCCGTCGCGCCCTTGAGCACGGTGCGGCGCGAGACGCGGTTGCGCAGGACGCCGTCATCCTTTGTGGACACCTTCGCTCCTCCTCCTCTGAAAACCGCGACCTCCATGATCTTGGCAGCGATCGGATCCGGATTTGGTCGCGCGGCTCGGCCAAAGCGCAAAAGGGGCGGCCCCACCCCACCGTGCTGCCAGCTTGTCGCCGCGCTTCCATACCGGGACTTCGACACGAGCCAAGTTCGCGTCCAAGTATGCCGCACCGCACCCGCTTGTCAACACGGGACCCGCCCGTTGCCGCTGGTCCGAGCGAACGGCGGGGTGCTGACGGCGCGACGTGCGGCGGTGATGTCCCGACTGGGGACGACGCGCAGTCGGGGCGGCCGATTCTGTTACGGCCAGATCGCGAACGTCTTCGTCCAGGTGGTGCGGTCGGCCGACGGTTGGACGGTCACCGTGCCGGTGGCCCCGCGGTAGCGGCCGGAGCCGCCGATGATCGTCCGCGTGGAGGCCACGGTCCCGCCCAACTGGATCCCGGCGATCTCCAGCGTGCTCCCGTCCGGGAAGACGATCGTCTCGTTGGCCAGGCAATCGTCGGCGGCGTTAAACGAGACGCAATTGCCCTGCGTCGTGGCGCCGGTGTCGGTGGCGTTTTTGGCATCGTAGAGTGGGTCCGGTCCCCAAATGATGATGTCCCCGAGCGACGGACCCGGGGTGCCGAGGTCAAGGGTGGTAACGTGGAGCGCACGCTCGACCAACGTCATCGTCGTCGGCGCGCCCGACCCTGGAACGGCGCGCGGCGTCGCCGATTGGGCGGCGACGCCGGTGACGCCGACGGCGGCGCAGAGCGTCAGCACGGCGATGGCACACGCGTAACGAGAGCGCATGATGGAGCTCCTTTCCACTGCATCGCGTACTAGGTTGTCATCCCGCGCGGAGTATAGCAAAGCGGCCACTGACACTCGATGCTTTCTCATCATCATCGCGCACAGCAGCGCCGAGTCATGCGCATTGTGCGTCAAGGACCGCGCGGAGAACCTTTCTCAAGGATTCAGATGATCTGCTGCATCAAGCATAGGGTGGTCGGATGCGATTGCGAGCCGAAAGCCAGTTGGGTATCATGGCGGCGGTTCTCGGAAAATCCCCGTCGTCTGCTCGGAATTGTCGTCCTGGGCCGGGTGGCGGCCCAACCCGGAGGTGCATCGTGGACGGTCCCATGTTTGATGCTCTGGCCAAGCGGATGGCTGCGCGCCCGTCCCGCCGGCAGCTCGCGGGGGCGCTCGCCGGCGGCCTCGCGGCGGTCGTCGCCGGGGCGGTCGGCCGGGAGGGAGCGGCGGCCGCGCAGTGCGCCAGCGGCGTGCGCTGCAGCGGGCAGTGCTGCCCGGACGCGAGCGATATCTGCCTGGCCGGGCGCTGCACGAGCTGCCCGAGCGGGGTGGTCTGCAGCGCCCAGTGCTGCCCCAACGCTAGCGACACCTGCGTCTCCGGCCAGTGCACGTCGTGCGCCAGCGGCGTCGTCTGCAGCGGCCAGTGCTGCGCCGCCGGGCAGACCTGCCGCGCCGGGCGTTGCGCGGGCGGGCTCGGCGGCGGAGCGGGCACGTGTACCTACGACACCGACTGCCCCGGCACCGCGTGCTGCGGCGGGACCTGTGTCGACAAGCAGACGGACGCGAGCAACTGCGGCGCTTGCGGCCACGCCTGCGGCGCCGGCCAGACCTGCTGCGGCGGTCGCTGCGCTGCCGCGGCGGGGGGGAGCTGTGGCGGGGACGGCGATTGCTGTGCCGGCCTGAGTTGC
>Ga0070739_10006192_pt1 | contig 13264 bp, 15 predicted proteins | sample Coa_R1_7_FD_66445 | JGI IMG/M metagenome (GOLD analysis project Ga0070739, IMG submission 66445) | Surface soil microbial communities from Centralia Pennsylvania, which are recovering from an underground coalmine fire - Coalmine... | ecosystem: Environmental > Terrestrial > Soil > Unclassified ... | reverse complement strand
GTCACGCGAAAGCTTGGTCATTCCGACGTGCGCCGAAGCCGACGCGCGGCGCGGGCCAGATTCCGGTAGGTTGCGTCGAAGATGGTGTTCGTTGATGACTGCCACTTCGTTCCGAGAGCGAGGTCATCACGGCTCTTGGCCAGCCGACGCGAGCGCATCTCGCGTTGCGCTGCATCTTCAGGACTCATCGCCGTAAGGAGCAAGTCTGGGTCTGCGGGCAAGATGATGAGGCTAATGAACGGCTCGTTCTTCCGGAATATGTGGACGCATCCAGGAGGCGGCGCCTTGAAGATGCAAAAGAACATCATCGGCCACCAATCAGTGCGAATCAGCGCTGGGACGGCGAGCGGGGTCCTATTCGTCGCGTCGGTAAAGAATCGTGGATGTGGCTCGGTGCGAACTGCCCAACCGGCCGGTACCTCAAGATCCAGCGCTATCTGATACGAGTAATAGTCTTCGCCAAAGGTGCGAAACGGCGGCCACATAAGGCCGTCGTCTGGTGGCTCTCCCCAGCTTGCCTCTAGTCGTACCTGGCCATCCTCGCTCGAGACACGCAGCTCTTCGTCGAATGGATAGAGGACCTCGATTCCGTAGGTGGCGCTTTCGACGAAGGGTGCGCAATGCCACGGCTGCTCATGGCTTCCATCGGCTCGGGGCTCCCGTGCGCCGGCCCAGCCCGGCACTGCAACCTTGATTGGCTGAGGTGCTGGCCGGTTTCCATGCAGGCGATATTTGACCTCGGGCATAGTGCTCCTTTGCTCGTCTTCATGCGCGAGCTGACCAAGGGGACGCGCACGTTTCCCCTCTCGTTGCACTACGTTGCTGTGCGATCGCCAGCCAGTCTCTTCCATCTATTTAGCGCTTCGGCGGCTCAAATTGAGCACGGCCGCTGGCAAACGCAGCCGATCGGCGAGCTCCTCATGCAGCGTGAAGCAAAGCCGTGGTCCGAGGCGCCTGTGGATAACTCTCAGTTCGGCGCGAATCCATTTTCTCGGACGCGAGGCCACTCTAATCATCGCTCATGAACTTGCGTTGTCTCTTTGGCCGCCATCGACCGATGCTCACGTCAATCATTCGCCGATCAACGGGTTACACGGCTCTTTGCGATGCTTGCGCTGCGCCGATCGAACGAAGCGAGGAAAGCCGCTGGACCGGTTCAGTGTCGCTGGTCTCGCGGCGGAATAAGACTGCGTAAATGAAGAACGGCAACCCCTCGGGCTTGTGAGCTCAAGAGTCTATGAACCCGGTCACGATCACTTGGAGCGTGCCTTACGAACGATAGGCCAGACCTTTCTTTATGGGTAGGCTGAGCACGTCCCAACTCCGACGTTTAGGACTCCAGATCCTATAAACGCGTATGCGAGGAAATCGCCCATTAAGACCTGCTTGCTCGATCATTACGTACCGAAGGGATGGCCTAAGCTTGGCATTAGCGAATTCGCGGCGGCCGTGCTAAGATCGGCACCATCGCCGGTCAGTGACTGCCGGGCACCGGCGGCTGAGAGATGTTCTGTGCTCCCGCCTGCTGAGGAGCATCATGACATCGTACCGTTCCGAACTCTCCCGTTTCCTCAATCGACTATTGCGCCGATCCGTTCTCGATTATGAAGAGCGGAACGCAATTCTATCCTTGAGTGGTCGAGTTGAGCAGTTCCGGCCGAACTTCGACATTGTATCTCCAGGGAACACCGTCGATCATTCGTGCCTAATCGGTCGCGGATTGGCCGCGCGATACGACCAGATGGCGAACGGACAACGTCAGTTGAACGCGTTCCACATCGAAGGCGACATGTGCGACCTTCACTCGCTTGTATGCCCCACTGCCGCGTGGGGCATCACTGCGATGACCACCACGACTGTCTTGCAGGTGCCGCACGTTGAACTCAGGAATATCATCGCTTCATATCCCGCGGTCGCGCTCGCCTTTTGGCGCGATGGCACCGCTGACGCTTCCATCCTCGCGAAATGGATTGGCAATCTGGGCAGGAGAGACGCACGTGCCCGGGTAGCACATCTACTTTGTGAAATGGCTTTGCGGACAGAAGCTGCAGGCATCGGAAGCCGAGAGCATTTCTGGTTCGCGGTCACCCAAAATAATCTTGCTGACGCGGTGGGATTGACGCCAGTGCATGTCAATCGAACGATGCAGGTGCTGAGGCGTGAACGGCTCATCCGAAGCAGCTCGCATTATGTTTACATCGATAGCTGGTCGCGATTGGTCGACGTTGCGGATTTTGATGCTGATTACCTGCTTCTAGACTGCAATAGGGTAAGGGGACCCAATAAGCTCGTCGCTGGAGCTGCCGCTCATTCATCGCAACCGCTCGCTATTGATCGGGAAACCGCTGGCGGTTTCACATGAAACAGCAGAGATAACATGCGCGTGTTCCTACGCAAGAACAGGGTTCATGATGTAAAGGCATCCACCCGCGCGAGGGGGTTGGGAGTTGTGTTCAGCCGCGCTACTCGGCACAGCTGAGTTACCCGCCTCTAGTTGGAAAGACCTTTTCAATGAAGAAAGCGCTGCTCCTCACTTGCTGCGTTTCACTCTTTGCCGTTCCCGTTTTCGCGCAAGAGACGCCGCGCCGCTCCGCGTCCCGCACGGTGCCGCTGGAGAATGAAAAGCCAAGCGCGCTTCGCACCGCCTCGCCCGATAGAGGCGTGCTCTTTCGGCCAACCAGTTCGGCTAGCGAGGGCATTGTCGACGTCGAAGGTCAGCGGATCGGCTATCGCGCCGTAGCAGGAACGATCGTCGTGCATCCTAAAGGTTGGGACGATGCCGCCTGGCGCGAGAAGCAGCTGGCCAAGGAAAATGGCGAAAAATCTTCTGCCGACGATTCAGACAAGAATCCCGACGCCGAAGCTTCGATGTTCTATGTCGCCTATTTCAAGAATGGCGTTCCGTCGGCTGATCGGCCGATCACTTTCCTCTATAACGGCGGTCCGGGTTCATCGACCGTGTGGCTGCACATGGGCGCGTTCGGTCCAAGAAGGGTGATCACCAGCGATCACAGCCATACGCCCGCCGCACCTTATGCGTTAGTCAACAATGACTACAGTCTGCTGGACGCGACCGATCTCGTGTTCGTCGATGCGCCGGGTACCGGCTTCAGCCGCATCGCCGGCAAAGATAAGGAAAAAGGGTTCTACGGCGTCGACGCGGACGCTTATGCGTTCAGCCAGTTCGTACAGGGCTTCCTCTCGCAGTACAGCCGCTGGAATTCGCCCAAGTATCTGTTTGGTGAAAGCTACGGCACGCCGCGATCGGCCGTGCTCGTCAACGATCTCGAAACAGACGATTCCATTGATTTCAATGGCGTGATGCTGCTGTCGCAGATCTTGAATTTCGATCTTGATGTTGACGGGCCCGAGGCAAACCCCGGGATGGATCAGCCCTACGTGGTTGCACTTCCGACCTACGCCGCCACCGCCTGGTATCATAACCGGCTTCCGGGCGAGCGGCCTCCAAATCTCGACGCGTTTCTGCACGAGGTGGAACAGTTCGCGACGACGACTTATGCGGACGCCTTGGAGCAGGGCTCCGAGCTCGACCCGGCCCGACGCCAGCAGGTAGCCGAAAAATTGGCGCAATATACCGGGCTTCCGGTGGCCTATATTCTGAAGGCGAACCTCAGGATCTCGGGCGGCGAGTTCGAGAAGAACCTCGAAGGTAACGAAGACGTAACTGTCGGGCGTCTCGATACGCGCTTCGCCGGCCCAACAATGGACCCGCTAAGCAAGACATCGGACTATGATCCGCAATCTGCTGACATCGGTTCTGCCTATGTGTCGGCGTTCAACAATTATGTGCGCGAGCAACTGCATTACGGCGGCGAGGAGACCTACAAGCCGGAGATCGACGTCTTTAAGTATTGGGATTTCAAGCACAAGCCGCCGGGCGCCGATGTCGCTTTTCCGGGCTCGACGAACGTAATGACCGACCTTGCCACGGCGATGAAGTACAATCCGGACCTTAAAGTGTTTGTTGCCGGCGGCTATTTCGACCTCGCGACGCCATTTTACGAGGGGTGGTACGAGATGCACCACCTGCCTGTGCCGCAGCGGCTAATCGGGAACATGGAGTTCCATTATTACCCGTCCGGCCACATGGTCTACGCGAACCAAGACTCGCTTCACCGGCTGCATGATGACGTTGTCAATTTCATTCGGCGCACCGATAACGTCGCCGCAGCGGCCGGGACAAGGCGCGCGCGCTAGGAAGAATAGTTGCCCTTGCTCCTCTGCGGGCCCGCTTGCGCGACGACTGCGTTGCAAAGCCCGCCGGCGAGGAGTGCGGGCAACTGTTCCAGCAACATTGGTCGAGCGTGCAATCGCGACTCTTGCCCGTCGCTCCAGGCTCCGCGCCGGAAGCGAGTGCTGAAGATTGTTGTGCAAGGGAGTGACCTGAGGCGTGCGTTGCTACAATTGGGTCGCTTCGTGCGCAGGGGAAATGGTCGTTTTGCCATCCAGCCAATCGCTCGTCGCCCGAATTATCGGCACTGCCTAGCCGCTTAGCGCTCTCAATGTGCTACGCTCATGAAAAAGGCTTAGGAGATGGACTGATGATCTTCTCGTCCGCTGTGGTCGGTCTCGTGGTGATCCTCGGCTTGCTGCTCCTGATTTCGCTAAAGAGCTTCGGCATAAACCGTGAATACCAGCGCGCCGTCTTGTTTCGGCTGGGGCGGCTCGGTCCCATGAAAGGCCCCGGATGGTATTGGCTGATTCCCTTTATCGACCGTGTTGTGAAGGTCGACACCCGCATCATCACCTACCAGCTTGAGACACAGGAAACGATCACGCGCGACGGCGTCGCAGTGCGCGTCAATGCCGTGCTCTGGTTCAGAGCAGAATCGCCAATCCAGGTCGTCAATTCCGTTGAAAACTGGATGTCTGCTACGGTGCAGGCGGCGGAGACGGCGCTTCGCGATGCCATTGGACAGAGCGACCTTGACCACATGCTGAAGGATCGCGTGTCCATCAACCAGCGTCTTCAGCAATTGTTACGAGAGGCGTCGCTGAAGTGGGGGGTCGAGATCGACGCCGTCGAGGTCAAGGACGTCGACATACCGGAGCAGATGCAACGAGCGATTGCGAAGGAAGCAGAGGCCATCCGGGAAAAGCGTGCGAGGATTATCCGCGCCGAAGGCGAGCAGGAAGCCGCCCTAAAGTTGTCCCAAGCGGCGGACACGATCGGAACAGTGCCGGCCGCACTCGAACTCAGACGATTGCAAACGCTCAGTGAAATCGGTGTCGAGCACAACACGACGATCGTCGCCATGCTTCCCGTCGAACTCGTCCATGCTGCGCGGAAAATCGCTGGCCTACCCCCCGCCGACGCAGTCGACTCTGTCGAGTGAGCGCCGGGCCAGAAGAACGTCGACCCCGCGGCGAAGAGCGGACATCAGGATGTTCACGTGCGAATATTAGACGACCGAATCCGGACCGTGAGTTCCAGCTCGTCGCGCGCCAGCAAGATCTTGCGCCGGACGTCAAGGGGCAGTGAGGGAGTTTCCATGAGAAAGCCGTCAACGACTGCCAAGGCTTTGGCGCTCGTGTGACCGCCGATAAAAGCATCGATCCAATCGGGCAGAAAAAAGATCCGGCGGTTCTGGCGAATCCATTCGAGGCGGTCGAGCGCTGGGCGCAGAAACGGTAGCGTCAGCGTTGCCTGCTCCTTGGCGTTGAATGCGCCAAGACTCTCACTCACCCAGGCTTCGTTAAGCGACCGATCGTCGAAATAGCGTCGGAAATATTCAGCCTTGACGGCTGCGCTGGGCGTCGCGGCACGAGTGACGAAGGCGTCCTTGGTAGCCTCGGTCGAGCGATCGAGGCTCTGCTCTTTGGCGAAGAGTGCCGATGAGTCGGGTGCGTCGATCACAATTAGTCGGCGCACGATCGCCCATCGTGTTGGCTGCCGCACCCGTTCGCCGGCGAGCTTCGCCGTGCCCGCAAGCAGCGCGCGCAAGCGGCGAAGAGCGAGCGGCGTGCGCGCCGTTGCAATGAGTCGGTCGAGCGCGTCTTTTCTGAGACCATAGCCGAGCGCCTCATCGTCCATTCTGGTGAGCAACGCCGCTTCCCACCGAGGGCGAACTGGAGCGGCACGGTGCTCGGGCAGGTAGACGTCGAGCGCCGTCGCCGCCCGCGACAGGATCGTGCGTGAGATCTGCTCGTCGCGCTCGGCCGGCAAGCAACGAAGAACCGTGGCGATATAGACCGTGGCGGACAGGCGCAGGTCACGAACAACGTCCCATAACGCATTCCAGAGCAGCGCGCGTAGGAGGGGGTCGCGAACGTTGGTTACGTGCCCAATTATCCAGCGCACCGTGGCATCATCCGGAAGGAATAATCCGTAGCCATAATCGCCGTCATTCGACCACACGTAGTCGGGGGCCGGCAGACCTCGCGCTCCCGCGACGCGGGCGACTGGCCCATCGAAGTGCGCGTCCAGCACCACATCTTCACGATCGTGGTAGCCGAGCCGCACGTGTACTTTCATCGGCCAGTTACCGCCGGGATCGCCGACGAGGGACCGGACGGGACGCTGCGTGAGCTCGAGCGCGGCGATGCGGCCATTGCCAAGGCGAAGGCGCGTGTCGATCCGCGGCATGCCCGCTCGCAACATATAGTTGCGGCCAAATGCTTCGAGATCGACTCCGGACGCCTCAGCGACCGCTCGCAACAGGTCTTGCCATGTGGCGTTGGCATAGGCGTGGTTCGTCAGGAACAGGTGCAGGCCGCGCCGAAAACCGTCCTCGCCCGCGAGGAAGGCAAGCTGCTTAATGATTGCCGGCGCCTTATTGTAGACAATTGGGCCATAATTGCTCTTCGCTGCGTCGAGATTATCCAGCGGCTGCCAAAGTGATTGCGTGCCACTGGTGGCGTCGGCGCGGTAGGCGGGTGTCTTCACGGAGAGCAGGAAGGTTGTCCAGGCGTTGCTCTCGGGCTGCAAATCCGCCTGGACGCGCGCGGCCATGTAGGTCGCGAACCCCTCCTTAAGCCACAGATCGTCGAACCAGCGCATTGTGACGAGGTCGCCGAACCATTGATGGCTGATTTCGTGATAGATGGTCTGATCCCGGTTGAGCCGCTGCGGAAGCGTCGGCGGCTCGCGAAAAACGAAACTATTCTCATTGTAGAATACGGCGCCGACATGCTCCATTCCGCCAAACGGAAAGGCAGGAGCGAGCAGCACGTCGAGTTTCTCGAAAGGGAACGGAATTCCGAACCACTGGGCGAGCCAGCGCACGGCGGCGTGATTCGTTGCAAGCTGAGCATCGGCATCGACTTCGGGCTTGCGCGACGCTCGTGCATAGAGATTGATTGGCCGCTCGTCGCCGTTTGGTGGGGAGGTCCAGACGGACCAAGGACCGGCAGCGAAGGCGGCGAGATAGGTCGAAATCGGCTCTGTTTGCTTGAAGCGCCAACGGGTGATTGCTCCGGTCGGCTCTTTCACGGCGACGGCCCCATTCGCGATGAGCGTCCATGCCGAGGGCGCAATAAGGCTCCACCGGAACCGCGCCTTGAGGTCCGGCTGGTCAAAGCACGGGAAGAGCAGGTTCGCGTCCGATGGCACCAGCAAGGTGTAAAGATATGTCTGCCCGTCCGCGTCGTCATGGAATCGGATGATTGGTGCTCCCGCGGCTGCGATCGATGCCTCGAAATGCGCCGAGAGCTGATTTTCACCGGGCAACAGCCGCTCTGCGGGAAGCACGATATGCCCATTGCGACGTCCAGCCGCTGAGACCGGCTGTCCGTTGACCATGAGATCAGTCACGACGGGGCCGCGGAAATCGAGGATCAGATCGCCGCTGTCGGCGTGGCGGTCGAACAGCGTCTGGACAGTGCCGATCGCGCGATCGGAGGCGGTGAGATCAAGCGTCAGATCGTAACGGATGTTCGCAATTTGTGCGGCGCGGCGCCGCGCGAGCGCAAGCGAGATCCCCGGTTGCAGCAAAGGGGAATCGAAGGTTGCTGCCACGGTCGCACCTGGCCAGCCAATCGACGGGATGACGAGAGACGCCTTGAGAATCTCTCGGCGATTCGCCGTGAGCTGCTCGAAAGCCGTTGCCGTGACTTTGGGTTCCTCCACGAAGATCCTTGTCCGTTAAGCATCAAGAGCCGCCGCACCGAGCGGGACGCAATGCGGCAAGACGATAGGGTGTTGACGTTAATACCGGAATGGCCGCGAATGAAAGCGTGCCGCCTGGCCCAGGATGTTTATTAATGGCGGTTAAGCGAGGCCGGTGGTTCTACGATCTGCCCCTGTTCGGGACGGTGCGCCTCGTTTCATCGTCCGATGGTAGCGATCTGTCTTTAACAGTGGCCGCCTTAAGCTTTTGCGTCGAAAGCCCCGGGTACGACAGATGAGGAACGTGGGGGGTTCTCAATACTTGCATCGGATTTTCGGACCATGCTTCGGTCAGATGAATCCTCCCTTCTTGGAGGTGCAGTGCAATGTTTTCAAAGAAGCGGAAATCGACGCTTACGATCTTGGGTTCGGACATCACCGTTGAAGGTGATCTGGAAGCGACGGCGGATCTACATCTGGACGGAAGGGTCAACGGTGACATCACGTGCGCTGCGTTCGTCCAGGGTGAGACCAGCGAGATCTTTGGCATGGTCGTTGCTCAAAACGCGCAAGTGGCGGGCAGGATCAAGGGTTCTATAACCGCCGAAACACTGGTGATCCTCAAGACGGCCTGCATCGAGGGCGATGTCACTTATGGTTCGTTGTCAATCGCCCAAGGTGCTCAAGTCGAGGGCAATTTCAGCAACCGCTCGTCAGAGCCGAGATTGATGCTGGCAGGGGGCACTGAAGCCGTTTGATCGCGCGGCACGGTGAACATTTGCCGCACTTGCAAATAGGTTGATGCTGGCAAATTTACCCTTGCTGTGTTACTGTGCTAGTGCACAGATACGTCGACGAGCTCGATATGACCGGCGCACGAAGCTTCGACTGAAGCGCGGTTCATTTGTGCCGTAATGTTCCCGTCGTCGATCGACGTGAGGAGATGGATATGAACCATGGCATCGTCGATGTCTTTGCTTATCAGGAGGCAATTCTGATTGAGGTGCTCTTCGGCGTTGCCGTCCTCGCGATGATATGGGCCGGATTGCGCCGCTGGCTCCACGTTAAGGAAAAAACCGCTCGATTGCTTGCTGAGCAGGCCGCCGAACGAACTGCCCAATATTGCGCGAGCGTCGCGCGCGTCGAAGAACGATTGAACGCGATCGAGCAGATGTTGGACGAGGATTACGTCAACAGAGCAACGCAGATTGGTGCGCAATAGCGCCGAGCCGTTGCGTCCATTGCACCTACCAATTCATCACGACATGGAGGTTCTTGCGCGCCAGCATGCAACAGTACCTCGCCGATCGGTTTATTCGCTTGATCGACGGAGCTTCGGATGATGCTCTTCCATTCGTCGAGAGTTCGTATTGAGAAGCTCGCGGCCGACGTTGACCGGCCTCGCGAGAAGGCCCTAGCTACCTGAGACGCTCTCTTCTTGGTGGGAAGTCCAATCGAGCTTTCTGCCGTCGCGTTCCGTTGAATGAGTAGCCCTTTCGAAGGAGCTTGCCGCGGCCTATCATCGACGCGTGCAGCGCGCGGACCATGTCTTGGCGATCGATCAGGGCACGACCTCCACGCGCGCGATCTTGTTCGATGCTGAGGCCAAAGCCGTTGCGGTCGCCCGGCGTGAGTTGCCGCAGCTGTATCCGGCGCTCGGCTCGGTCGAGCACGATCCCGAGCAGATCTGGCGCGACACTCTTGCCGTGGCGGCGGAGGCGCTCTCCACGATCGACATTTGGCGTCTGGCGTCTATTGGAATTACGAACCAGCGCGAAACAGTCGTGGTCTGGGACCGTGCGACGGGCGCCGCAGTGCATCCGGCGATCGTCTGGCAGGACCGGCGCACAGCGGCCGTTTGTGGTGAGCTAAGGGCAATCGGCGCGGAGCCAATGGTGCAGGATCGCACCGGGCTGCTCCTCGATCCTTACTTTTCTGCGACAAAGATCGCGTGGATTCTTGACCATGTACCGGGCGCTCGGCGGCGCGCCGAGCGCGGGAGTCTTGCCTGTGGGACGATAGATAGCTTCTTGCTCTGGCGACTGACTGGAGGCGCTGTTCACGCAACGGACATAACCAACGCGAGCCGAACGTCGCTGTTTGACATACATCGCCAGTGTTGGGACCCAGAGCTCTGCCGGCTCTTCAGGGTTCCCCAGGCTCTCCTGCCCGAGGTTAAAGACAACAGTTTCCTTTTCGGGGTCACGGCCGCGGGGCTGTTCGACGCGCAACTGCCGATCGCCGGCATGGCCGGTGACCAGCAGGCAGCGCTGTTCGGGCAGGCCTGTTTTGCGACCGGGATGGTCAAGTCAACTTACGGGACAGGTTGCTTCACGCTTCTCAATACTGGCGAGCGGCCGGTCACCTCACGACATCGCCTGCTGACTACGCCTGCCTACCGGATTGGGGGCAAAACGACTTATGCGCTCGAAGGCTCTATTTTCATTGCTGGGGCGGCTATCAAATGGCTGCGTGATGGCCTCGCCGTGATTACGCACGCATCGCAAACCGACAGTATGGCGACAGGAGTTCCCGACAATCATGGCGTTTACATGGTACCGGCATTCGTCGGACTGGGAGCGCCGCACTGGAAGCCCGACGCCCGCGGCGCGATTTTCGGTCTGACGCTAGATGCGACTGGCGCGCATCTTGCCCGAGCAGCGCTGGAAGCAGTCGCGTATCAGACGCGAGATCTTCTGGATGCAATGGCCGCTGATGGCGCTCACCCTTCCGCAATGCGGATTGATGGCGGAATGACCGCGAACGAATGGCTGTGCCAGTTTCTAGCCAATATCCTCGATCTGCAGATTGAGCGACCGCAAAACCTCGAGACCACGGCGATGGGCGCGGCATTCCTCGCTGGACTCGCAGCCGGCGTATGGAGCAGCCTTGGCGAACTCGCTACCCTATTGCCGCAGCGGGACGGTTTCAGCTCGCAAATGACGAGCAAGCATCGCGACGAGCTCGTCGCCGGCTGGCGAGCAGCGGTGGCAAGCACCATCATTCGATCCGAGCAATTCAAGGATGTTTAGCCTTCACGCAAGCTTTCGTGCGGGGAGGCTTTTCGCCCGTGCGCAGTGCGTCGGGCTTCCGGCATGCTTCCAGCCACTGCCGACGCCCGTTTTGCGTACTTGCAGTTACCGCAGCACGGCTATCCGTCCGCTCGGCTCTAAAACGACGGTTCGCGCATCCTTCAAATCTTCTAGCCCAACCTGCCGCAGCGCTTCAGCAAGATCCACGTCGCTGACGTTGTGCGCAATGGCGGTTCGGCGACGGAGCGTCCCGTCTTGTGCCAGTGTTCGAGCAGGTCCTTCAAAAATCTCGGACAAGCTCCGTGACAGCGCGCTGCCGCGCGCGAGAGTCCAGTGAAGCCCAATCATCACTGCCGTGGCAGCGATGGTTCCAAACAAGGGAGCGTTGCCTGTCTGTGCACGGCTCAGGCTTGAGCCCACCATTATCGCGACGACGACGTCGAGGGCCGACCAGCGCGCGAAGGCTCGCCGGCCGGCCAATCGGACCAGCAGTAGACCATAGAAAAAGATCAAAGCCGATCGGGCGCACTCCTGAACAAGCGTCACGTGTCCCGTGAACCCAAAGATGTAATCGAACGTGTCCACCGCCGCCTCCTTTACTGAGGTGCTGAAACAAACTCGAAATGGCTGCGGTTGCGACGCCAACACATTCGCACTGATGCGAACTCGTGGATTGTCAGACCAAAATATAGGCGATGAGCACGATGCCGAGAATCACGAGCCAGTACGCCCACCCAGGAATTGTTTCCCAATCAGCATCGTCGTCATCAGGATCTGCGCCCGGAGGCTCTTTCATCAGTGCGCCTTGTCAGGCTTCGCGAGCGTATTCAGCCACGGCTTCGGCGAAGCTTCGTTACCGTTCTCGAGACCCAGCAGAGATCAGCTATGCAGGGCCGTTGCCCGCACGCGGTTCCACTATTCGTGGGTGCGGGACCCCGCCGTTAGCGAACTCTTCTATCAGACGAATGTCAGTTCGTGACGCGATTATGTCACGGTCCGGTGTTGCGGGTCGGGAGCACTGTTAAAGGACATGAGATCAAACTTGGATAAGCACCATTGATCAGTTGAGAGCTCCGAAGCGCGATACGGCTGAAAGCGATTCAGGTCTTGGACGTAGTTGCGGCGTAATCCTCGCCGAACCTCGGCAAAAGCTTATGTCAGAGTATTGGAGGCCCGAGCCGGAGGCGCACAACTCCGCATTTTCATATGGTTTAGATTGGATAACCGTCCTGTGACAACCGATGAAACCTCAATTACTTACCCGTCGAAGTCGATAACCTGACCAGAGCGACAGTGGTCTGCCTTGTCGCAGTTCGAATTTGCGAGGGCGCCTTCATCGTCGTTAAGTCGCTCGCCATCAGGCATTTAATCGATATTCCTGTACCAGGACACGCTCTGGCACGTGCCAGGCCCGAGCGATTTTCCGGATCATTGGCAGCGTCAGTGCGCGCTTGCGTCCCAAGACCTCAGTTGCTCGCGACTGCCCGACCAAAGCAGCAAGATCGGCACGGCTATAGCCATTCATCTTCATTGCGGTTTCGATGGCAGAGACCGGATCAAGAGGTTCGATGGGCCACCGATCACGCTCGTATGCCTCAACGAGAGTTACAAGCACATCGAGTTGGTCGCCTTCCTCCGTGCCCCTGCAGCGCCCCATAGCATTTCGATCTGCCGCAATGCTGCCTCGTGATCCTGATCTGTCTTGATAGGTCGGATCTGCATTTGAACACTCCTCATGATGACTAGAACAGACTCACGTTGATCGCGTCGATCCGATCATACTCGGCGTGGGTGCCAAGGAACTTGATGAATGCGATCGACCGTCTCCAGTCGAACGCTACCACCATCCTAAAGTCACCGCCCGCCGAAGCGAACGCGTTCGGCATTGAGCGCTTTAGCTTTTGAAAAGTCGGACACAGCGTCGAGCGGATTCTGCCAGTCGGCTGCGGCCGCAACTTCATACCCATGTCGTAACGACGGCTCAGCAAGGGGATGGTTTGTCCGAATCCCACTCGTTCCAGACCTTCCCGCCGTTGCCGGCCTATGACCCGTTGCAGACGCTAGCGCTCTGTGCGACGCTGCCGTGATGCTGAACCCCTGTTGTGACGAGATCGAGAGCAAGGGGCGTGATCACTATAAAGGCGTCCCGGAGAGCGACCTACCC
>Ga0070739_10006191_pt1 | contig 13265 bp, 18 predicted proteins | sample Coa_R1_7_FD_66445 | JGI IMG/M metagenome (GOLD analysis project Ga0070739, IMG submission 66445) | Surface soil microbial communities from Centralia Pennsylvania, which are recovering from an underground coalmine fire - Coalmine... | ecosystem: Environmental > Terrestrial > Soil > Unclassified ... | reverse complement strand
GCGTGAGCCCGCCGGATGCCGATCTCCTCACCGTTGGCGCTCAATTGTTCCAGAGCGTACTCGCGGATCGTCTCAAGCATCAGGAAACGTGGCTCGCCGCCGGGCCGGGGTGTCTGGTAAACGAGGCTCTGACCTGCGAGCTCTGCCAGGCCGTCGAGTGTGTCAATCGGGATGGCGGGACTTGCCGCCCCAACCGCCTCGGCTGCTTCCAGCGTCCAGCCTCCAGCAAATACCGCCAGCCGCCTAAACAGCGCCTGCTCCGTCGGAGAGAGGAGATCGTGACTCCAGGCGATCGCGTCTCGCATCGTTCTCAGACGCTCCGGCAGATCGCGCGGCCCACGGGAGAGTAAAGAGAGGCGGGGTTCCAACCGTTCCAACAGAGCCGCTGGAGGAAGCAGCGCCACGCGCGCGGCGGCAAGCTCAATGGCGAGAGGAAGACCGTCGAGACGGCGGCAAATGCCGACGACCGCCTCTGCGTTTTCGACCGAGAGAGCGAAGTCGCCGGACACTGCCGATGCACGCTCGACGAAGAGCTGCACGGCTCCGCATTGAGCGAGATGCTCCAGCGGGTGCAGTTGGGCGCTGTGGGGCAAATCCAGCGGCGGGACGGGCAGCGCATGCTCCCCGGAGACGCGCATAAGCGACCGGCTGGTGACGATCATGCTGAGGTGAGGACAGCCGGACAGCAGGTCCACGAGGAGTGGCGAAGCCGCTACAACGTGTTCGAAGTTGTCGAGAACGAGCAGGAGCCGCTTTGGCTGCAAATGTCGCACCAACGTGTCGATGAGCGGTTCCCTGCGGGCGGTGACAATCCCGAGCGCTCGTGCGATAGATGGGCCTACCTGCGCCGCTTCGCGTATCGGTGCCAGGGGGATGAAGACGACACCGACTTCCAGTATCTCAGTCGCCGGCTCGGCCACCTCGAGGGCGAGGCGGGACTTCCCCACACCACCCGGACCTGTCAGCGTGACGAGGCGGACCCCGCTCCGGAGGAGGCGGCAGACCTCGCCAATCTCTCGCGTCCGACCGACAAGCCGGGTGAGAGGCGCAGGGAGACGAGCAGTTTCGAGGCTCATTTGACTTTCCCACTTTATACGCCTCGGTAGACACCACGTGCCTCCCCCAGTACTTCCGAGCATCCTCTCCACCTCACTGAGTGCCTTATCAAGTCTCTTCTGTCGGCATGGCGAGCGTAACCTCCGGACGTAGGGATGAGAGTGGCGGTGCCGAATACATCACCGGCTACCTCACGTCTCGAGCGCCCGAGTTCTGGAGGGAGTGGGGCGAACCGCCCGCCTCCGTCGTTCCTGCATGGCTTTGCTGAGGTGAAGGGAACTCTCCGGAAGCTGGTCGGCAACGGGCAGTATGAATACAGCTTGCGCCAATCATGATTCTACGCTGCTAGCTACCGGCAAGGTGCTCGTGACGGGAGGGGCTGCCACCGGCCTCTTTGCCGAGCTGTACGACCCGGCAAGCGGCCAGTGGTCGTCCGCTTCACTGACGGCCTGCACCGGTCCCTGCCGACTTGAAGGGACTGCCATCCTGTTGAACAACGGACGGGTGCTGGTTGCGGGTGGATTCGTCGGTAAGTATCCGAACCAAAGTACGACCACGGGAGCCACACTGTGCGATCCGGCGACGAACAGCTGGAGCACGGCGGGCAGCCTGAATGTGAGCCGCGCTCGCCAGACCGCGAGCCTCCTTGCAAACGGACAGGTCCTGGTGGCGGGCGGCGAGAGCGAAACGAGAGACCGGTTTACCGTTCCGACGAGCGCGGAGCTGTACTCACCGTAAACTAGCTCCGCCGGCGAGATTATGAGACGGCGTCGTACTCATCGTGACGTCGCCACCACATGCCGGTCTCATTGCGACCGAGCGGCGCGCGATCGAGCCACTGGTACATATTCAGGAACCCGTCCAGCCCGCGGGCGTACGTCGAGTAGGTGTGGTAGACGATTCCATCATCGAGCGCGAACGCGCTCATGCCGGGTGCCTCGCGCCGGAAGTTTTTCCAGGTCGTGCCGACCAGTGCCTCGCTGAACGAATTCAAGGAGGTCTCCTCGCCGGTCGGTGGCCGGAAGTCGGCCGCTTGGAAGTTGTACTCGACGGCTCCTGAATCCCACACCTCCTCGGTGTATCCGGCCTGGAAGTCGTAGTTGAAGTCACTGTCAAACGAGGACGCCCAGGGAAAACTCCAGCCCATGCGCTGCTTGTAAGCCTGTATTTTGTCGAGAGGCGCCCGTGACACCGCGCAGAGCATCACATCATGATTGGCGAGGTGGATGACCGTATCATTGAAGCCGTCCGCTATTGCCGAGCAGGTAGGACACCCGGCGTTGAAATCGGGTCCGAACATGAAGTGATAGACGAGGAGCTGTGAGCGTCCTCCGAAAAGATCGGCAAGGTTTGCCGGACCATCGTCGGTGGCAAAGGTGTATTCCTTGTCTACTCGAACCCAGGGCAGCGCCTGTCGCGCCCGCGCCACCTCGTCGCCTTGCCGCGTCAGGGCCTTTTCGGCCTCGAGCAGGTCCAGTCGGGCCGCCAGCCACTCCTCGCGAGTTCCGGTCTTATGATCGGTCATTGGTTGTTTCCTTTCTTGCTGTATGTACAGCGGGTATTGATTCGCGTATCTCCTGCGCGCTCACATCGAGGGCATGAGCCCGGGAACCGACGAGGGCGCGAGGATGACCAGGACACCAAAACCAACGATTGCCAGCGCCAGGAGCAAGTCGGCGGCGGTGTTTGCCGGCAGGAGCTTCTGGCCGACGACGACGAGGGCGATCGCCGCCATCCAGGGCACGCTCATGACGCCCAGCGCAACCAATATCACCATGAGCCCGACGCTCGAGCCGGCGCACGTGAGCCCGAATTCGAGTCCCGAGTGGAGGTTTTCGCGGCAGCGACCGCGGAAGCGCTGTTTGAGCGGCGACGCCTCGTAGATACCTGCGGCGATGACGAGCGCGCCGGCAGCAACTGTCCCGTGCGGCCGGTAGAAAACATAGACCACCACGCCCGCGGCGGCCCACACGGCGAGGTACGATGCGACGAACCGTAGCGCGAGTGACGCGCGACCGGTCGCATCCGCGCGGCTAAAGACGGCCGGGACTGCACCGGGCAGCATCATCGCCGCCATCATCGGCACCCACAGGAGGCCGAACGATCCAAACGAGCCGAGCGTGGAAGCAACCCCCATGTCCATACCGCTCATCTGACGGACGGTTACGACCCAGCAGGCGGCGGCCAGCCCGAGCGTTGCGGTAAGGGCGGTTACGGGCGCGCCGATCCTAATGTTCGTCGCCATTCGTCCTATCCGCGTCTGCATCTGCCGCGGCCACGACCGACAACGGCGTCTGCCGCTGGGGCATCTCCCACGGCGAGCTCGACAAGACGTGCCCGGTCTCGAGCAGGGATTTCAGGTTTGCCAGGACAGCCGGCCAGCCTCTCGAAATGCCGGCGAAGGTTTCCTCGTCGAGTTCCTCATGAATGACCGTGAGTCGCACGATTTCGCGGTAGGGTTCGATCTCGAAGGTAACCCGCGAGATCTTGTCCGGCGATGTCGCACCGCCTGGGCGCCAGGTCATGACAAGTCGGTTTGGCGATCTGTTCTCGATCACCGTTCCACTGACATGCGCGATCCCCGATCCGTCGGTGTGCTGAAGTGCCCAGGGAGAGCCGACATTCCAATCCGAGACGGTGCTGTGACCCCAATACGCGGCGCTGATGTCTGGTTCCGTCAGCGCCTCCCATACCCTGTCCGCAGTGCTCTCGATGTAGGTGACATAGACGAACGCGGGCCGGCCAGTCATCGTGTCCTCCTCGGCTTGTCTTTTGATTGCTTGAAGCGCTTGTAGGCGCGGTCGCTCGAACCGCTCGATCCATCGTTCATGGATGTCCCAGAGGGGGACCGGGTTCAAGTAGTGCAGCTTCTCCCGGCCGCGGCGAATGACGGCAATGAGATTTGCGGCTTCGAGGATTTCGAGATGCTGGGTGGCGGACTGCCGGGTCATCGCCAGTGGTTCGCACAGCTCGCCGAGTGTCTGACCATTGCGTTCCCTCAAACTATCCAGCAAGGCTCTGCGGGTCTTGTCGGCTAACGCCTTGAAGACGAGATCGGAGTCGCCGTCCATCGCACCATTATGCAGGTAAATGACTGCATAATTCAAGCGCGGTTGAAGCAGAGTTGGCGTACGGTAGCAGCCACAGGTACAGGTTCCCGGCGCTGGTGATCGCGCCGTCGGCGGTGGCCTACTTCACCACGGACGCCAGGTTCAGCGACGCGGTCGCGACCAACATCCACGATACTGCGCAGTACCGGGCCATGGACCAGATCGTTGCGGCGGCACGATGCGCGGGCGGTATCGCGAACTCGCTGACCTAGCAATTCGACGCGGTGCAGGCAGACATCGGGTCCGGCAATTAGGTCGCTTCCGCCGCGCGCCTCAGTCGGTGTGGAGGAACCTCGCGTATCGCTCTTCGAGAAGTTGCGAGTCTGGCCGCATCGTCGCGATGCGTGGCACATATATGCTCGCGCCGTGGAGCCCTTGAAGGGCATGCGTAAGGACCGGGCCGTCGGTCTCCTCGAGCACGTCTTTGCGGACCTGAACGACATGATCCGGTCGAATCCCGATAATGTTCGTGTCGAACGCGGCGTGGTGGATCTTGCACATGGCAATACCGTTGGGGATGACAGGTTGTCCGCCCTCGGCATCTCCCTTGATGTGCGCCGCATCCAGCAATTCGACATGGCGCAAGCGGCAGAGCGCGCACTGCCGTTGATATGCCAGGATCACGCGGGCGCGAAAGACAGGCTGGTGCAGTCGCCGGTTGACGATCTCGGACTCGTATCGCGGGGACTCTTCAGCTACCTGTCGCAGACCAGGATCGTCCCATGCATGGAGTTGCGCTTCATCGAATGCAACGACGAATTCGTGCCGCCGCGCCTCCTCGGCAACCAGCCAGACCGGATAGAGCGGTAAGTACACCCCGGGTCCGACTCCCTGAAACCAAATCAGGGGCAGTCGGAGGCTCATGGCGTTTCTCAAGGCGCGGTTCTCGGGGTGGTTGGGGTTTGTGCCTCTCCACTTGTAGTGAAGATAGCCATCCGTTCCAATATCGTCCTCGTAGGGGCGAGCGTAGGGATCGGAGGAATGAACAGTCCGAATGCTCAAGGCCGCCTGCAACTGCCGAGGTTTCCGTATTCCCCGTTGCGGGTCGAGCAGGGATATGCGTTCGCCCATGTACTCGAACTCGCAAACGTCCTCATAGCGCACGATTCCGCCCAGCCGGGTCTTCAGGGAGTTGAGGAAGGTGAAGGAAGCTTCCCTAACCTGAAGTTCGGTATCGTACGCGGCCAGGTCTCTGTTCATCCCTCCATGTCATACTTCGATCTGCCGCCGCGCACCAAACATACGCATATCAACAGCTCGCGAAAGCCCGCGCTTGGGCGCCGTAATTGTATGGCGTCGTTGAGATTTCGCGCGCCCGGTCCCCGATGATTCACGAGTCCGATGCCGGCAAGCGCGGATCACCTCCGGCCAGGCTGGATAGGGCAAAGGATGCAGCCTCGCGCCAGTCCATCGACGCACCTCTGTTCCACGCCTCGTCGAAAGCGGTCCCGCCCAGGTGACGACGCAGCTCCTCCAGAGCCGTTTGATGGTACCTGCCGTCAACGGGGGGCAGGGCTATCCCTCTCCGGCGCCGGACGCCGTCCGCGGCCGCCAGAACGGCGGCCGCCCCTGGGTTGGTGGATGCGCGCAGCCAACCGATGTGCTCGAGGCACTCGGTAACCCCGGCGACATGCTCGATCCTGGCGCTGACCTCCAGCGCGACGCGGTAATTCCCGTCGGCGCCGGCGAAATCCCGCCGCTCACGCTCTACGTCCCCGAGATATAGGTGGGCGTAGGCTGCGATGCGCTCGTTGACTCCCGTTTTCTCCTGCTCTCGCAGGCTTCGCGTTGCCGACCACGAAGCTCGATCGTAGTCACCCCTGGCTCGATACAGGTTGGCAAGATGGACCAGCACAAGCGCGAGATTGCCCGTGTCGTGGACAGCTTCGAAGCCGGCCAGAGCGTCGCGATACCGCTCCTCGGCGGCATCGAGATCGCCCCGTGCCAGGGCGATATTCCCGAGGTTATCCAGAGCCTCCGCGGCGTTCCAGGGACTCGTCGACCTGGCCCACTCCAGACACTGAAGGGAAATCTCGCGCGCCCGCTCATAGTCCCCCTGAAGACAGGCCAGGCGGGCAAGGTTGCCGAAGGTCGTCAGTCTCACGCCGAGGGGCTCCCCGACCAGGCGATAAGCGCCCAGAGCTTCCTCGTATAGCGCGGCTGCACGTTCCAGGTCACCTTCGAGGTAGGCAACTTCGGCCAGATTGTTCAGAGAAGCTCCGATGTCGAATGGGCTGTCGCCTTTCCGCCTGATCGCCAGGGCCTCCTCCAGATAGGCGCGGGCGCGCCGGTATTCGTTCTTCTCCGTTGCCACAGATCCCAGCCCGTTGAGCGCGTCCCCAAGCCCTCGCTCGTCGGACAGCTCTCGGAACAGGGCCTGGGCCTGGAGGAACCGTGTTTCGGACGCCTGCAGGTCCCCCTGGCGATAGGAAAGGACACCGGAGCCAAATAAGGCTCGGGCGCGAGTCCAATCGGGGGCAGTCGCTGTGTCATCGTGCCGCAGCATCCGGTCCAGCCATTGTCCGCCCTCCTGGAGCAGGCCGCTCCAGAGCCAGACCCGCCAGAGCGCCCCTGCCAGCTGCAGCCCGGTAGCCGCTTCGCCTGAATCGATACACCACCGGAGGGCTGACCGAAAGTTGTCGAGCTCGTCCAACAGCCTGCGTATCCAGTAATCGGCGTTCTCCTGCGTCAAGTTGGGGTATGCCTCTTCCGCAAGCCGCAGGAAGAAGTCGGCGTGGGCGGCTCTGGCCTTCGCGCCATCGCCGCCGGCGTCCAACCGGTCCGCGGCGAACTGGCGCACCGTTTCCAGCGCGCTAAATCGGAACCGGTCCCCATGGGCGGCATCCAGCACGAGCAAGCTCTTGCCGGCCAGCGCCGTAAGGGCCGGCACGACACAGTCACCGTCGATACCCAGCGCCCCGGCCACAGCGCCGAGCCCGTCGGCATCGCCGCCACCGGCGAAGACGGCGATACAGCGGAAGACCGCCTGCTCCGGTGGATCGAGCAGGCCGAAACTCCACTCGATGGTCGCGCGCATGGTCTGTTGCCGCGCCGGTAGGTCGCGCGGCCCGGGGCCTAATACCTCGAGCCGCCGAGACATTTGATCGAGAAGCCACTCGGGCGATCGGTACTTAAGCTGCGCCGCGGCCAGCTCGATCGCCAGTGGTAACCCGTCGAGCCTCCGGCAAATCTCAGCCACGGTCCCCGCGTTGCCGTCGCCGAGGTCGAAGTCAGACCGACGCGACCGAGCTCTCTGAACGAGCAGAGCCACGGACGGCACGTGGCGAAGGTCCTCCAGGGGAGGCACACGACCCGGACGGGGAACGGGCAGCGGTGATACGTCGATCTCCTGTTCTCCGCGAAGTCGAAGGGGCTCGCGGCTGGTCACGAGCACCTTGAGCTTGGGACAGCCGGCTAGTAAGCGAGAGACCAGGCCCCCGGCCGGTAAGAGGTGCTCGAAGTTGTCTAACACGAGGAACAGCTCCTGCTCGCGGAGGGAGGCCAGGAGCGCATCCTCGGCGCTCATGCTCCCGGAGGCGCGTATGTCGAGCGCCGCGGCCACAGCTGACGAAACGAGTTGAGGGGCCGTCACACTCGCCAGAGGGACAATTGCGCAGCCGTGGGCGAAGTCATTTTCGATCTCACGGGCGGCTTCTTCGGCCAGACGCGTTTTACCCACGCCTCCTGGTCCGGTCAGCGTTACGAAGCGGATGCCCTCCCAGCGCACCAGGTGGAGGAGGCCGCCGAGCTCGCGCTCCCGACCGAGAATCGCGTTCGGCGGAATGGGGACAGGACGGCGAGCCGGTACCGGCTCCCTGAAGCGCCGCCTCCGCTGCGCTCGCTCCGCCAGCTCCGCGGCGTCGCCGGCCGCCGGCGTCAGAGCCCGAATGAGGCTCTGGACCGTGGCTCGATACGGGTAACGGTTCACCCCTCTTTCGAGGTCACTGATCGCGCGGGCGCTGAGACCGGCTCGCTCGGCAAGCTCCTCCTGAGTCAGACCGGCGTCAGAGCGGAGCCGTCGGAGAAGGTCGCCGAACGTGGACTCAGTCATGGACCGCATGGGGTGCTCGCGAGGCCACAGTATCGCACCTAACGGGCGCGTTCAACCGGCCCGGGTAATTTTCGGCGGCACCAAACTATGTGGGTAACTCTGTGACGTCCTCATGGACTCCTCTGCGTCTTCGTCTCAGCATGGCGAATAGGGTCATTCACCCTACCCGAGATTCATGACCGTGGAGGAAGCAACGGATGCCATCGGAAGCCGCGTTGACTGAAGCCGAGTTCCGGGCCTTCTCCGCGCGACTCTCTGAATTCGCCCGAGACCTAACGCCGAACGAGCGTCTATTTCTGACGTCTATCCTCGCGCGGGCCTGCGCCAGACCCGAGCCCTCCCTCGACCGATTCCCGGGGGGTGTGGATTGGGAGGTGTGCGCCGACCTTGCCTATTCAATCTGGCAGTCCATGCACTTTCCCTACGGGACCAGCAGCCTCAACCCGCAACCGGTGCCTTTCTCGGAGGAGAAGCCATGAAACCGGCGTTCGAGCGGGACCGACCGCTTCCAGGAACGAACAGCGTGATCGGAGACGGCGCTGCGACGTTCTCGGGATCAAATCGAGTACGCGAAGAGTCCTTTCACGTAACCAGAGGAGAAACAATGCCATGAGATCACTACAACGCGCTGCCCTCGTCATCTTCATCGTCGCATGCCTATTCATCGCCACCAACCCGTCTCGCGCGATTGCCGGGCGGGGGAGAGCGGTTAGCGAGCGTATCAGGCCGGGAGCATGGACCGTGCTGAGCGCCTCTCAAAGCGGGACAACCGCAACGTTGGTCCACGTTGCGAACGGCAATGACCTGGTGGTCTGGGAGGCGCCTGTTGCGGCCGGCAAGGGATATGACAACGCGGTCGAGCTGAAGCCGAAGGGCGGCATGGCGTCGCGCCCCACGAACGTGTTCGGCGGCCACGACTGGGGTGCCCTGGACGAAACCCCCACTCTCGTGTCGCAGAGTGGCCGGCCCCTGCTCATCCTTTCGGGTAATAGGAGCGCAAACGGCGCAGATCCGTACCGGTCCGGATGCATCGTCGGCGACCTCCTGACGCCGAGCGGCTGGACGCTGCAGAGCTGGTCGCTGTCCGCGGACTGCTCCACGGCACATTTCGGGGCCACGATCACGCGGGGCGGGACCCTTTCGGCGGCCTGGCCGGGTGGATGGACAAACGGTTACGGGATTCGGTATCGGATTGGCGTCTCATCGACGATCCCGGCGACGCCGGACGATCAGCACGTTTCATCCGGCCCCGCGAATAACCTGGCGGTCGCCGAGGCAACGGAGACAGGCAGCCAGAACATATACGCGGGGTGGGCGCGGTCCTTCTCCAAGCCTGCCTCGCAGGACGGGCTCTGGGCCGCCAACCTGAGCAAGGGATCGGCGCCGCTCAAGGCTCCCGGCACGGGCACCAATATTGTGGCCCATCAGTACGAGCCGGTTGCCATTGCCAGCCCGACCAATCGGGGTGGCATCTATCTCGCCTACCCTAACAATGCCTGGCCCTTCACCAAGGTCGAGCTCTGGCGGTACGGAGACAGCACGGCGGTAACCGTCCCCGGGTCGTCGTACCCCACCTCGGTATCCATTTCCGCGGGGCCCTCCGGCCGGCTGTGGATCGCCTGGTGGAGCGCGCAGAACGGAACGGTTCGCGTGGTGCGAACCAACGAGGCGGACAACAGATTCGGGCCGGTCGAGACCCACGCCGGGCCGCATGGCTGCAAAGGTGACGGCAGCGGCACCATCAAGATAAGCAGCGGGTCCCAGCAGCGTCTTGATGTGGTCATGAGTTGCTACGACGGTCTTGCAGCGCACGGCGCGAACCACGCCTCGGCCACCCAATCGCTGGTGCCGCTTCAGATCTCGGCCACGACCGGGTCGATCAACCGCACCAAGGGCGGCTCGGTAACGTACCGAGTGTCCGACGTGGGCGACGCGGTTCCGGGCGCGACGGTGAGGGTTGGCGGGAAGAGGGCAGTGACCGACAACAAGGGCCAGGTCACGTTCCGATTCCCCAAGGGATCAAAGGCCGGAGTGTTCAGGGTTAAAGCATCAATGGCCAATTATCTGAACGCAGCGACGTCACTGCAGATTACTTGAGGAGGATAGTACGAGGTTCTGCATCGTCTGGTAATGGATCGGCACGCACGGTGACTAGAACAGACGGCGTCGTTATCGGACCGCGGCCGGCTGCGGCCGGAGGGCACGGCGAGAGCCGGCCCCTACCAGATCGCGGTCCAATGACTTAGGCAATTGCTCTAGGAACACTTACTCGGGCAGTCGCAGTCGGGACGAGTTGGCGCACGTGGATGGATTCGAATCCCCGACACCTAGTTCCGCTTTGTGCCGCCTCGGTAGCGGCGGATACTACTTTGGAGAGTCTCATATACTACTATCATGAGCAAGAGATTGCAGATTGTTGTCGATGACGACGAGGGCCATCGGTTTGAACAGGCTGCCAAAGCGGAGGGGCTGACGCTTTCGTCCTGGGCGCGCCAGGCTCTCAGAGCCGCGGAACGCGAGGTAAGCGTGGGGGACGCGGACCGCAAGTTGGCGGCGATTCGAGCCGCGTACCAATACGCTTTCCCGGCCCCCGATCCGGCCCTCATGCTTGAAGAAATCGAGCGTGGATACGTCGCTGCGGATCCCTCGTGATCCTTGTCGACTCAAACGTGCCGATGTACCTTGTCGGTTCAGACCATCCGCACAAGTCGGATACCCGTCGTCTGCTTGAACGGCTGGTAACCGACCGACAGCGGTTGGTGACCGACGCGGAGGTGTTCCAGGAAATTCTGCACCGATATGTTGCTATTGCGCGCCGAGAGGCCATCCAGCCAGCCTTCGATGCGCTCCTTTCCATCGTCGACGACGTTTTCCCGATCGATGAGCGGGACGTGCTGTTGGCAAAAGACATAGTGGCGGCGCGCACGGCGCTATCTGCTCGCGATGCGATCCACCTGGCCGTAATGGAACGCCATGGTCTCCATCGCATCTTCTCGTTTGACCAAGGGTTCGATTCCGTGACGGGTATTGAACGCCTTCCTGATCTGTGAGTCCGTCCCGGGTCCTCCGATGGTACGAGTAATTGGCGCACCTGGAGGGATTCGAACCCCCGACACCCAGTTCCGAAGACTGGATGCAATCGGGGCGGACGCCTCTTCGCTGCCATTCGTCAATGGTTGTGCTTGGCGGGGAGTTGCCACTTTATTCGTGAGCACGACGATGGCGACTGACCCCGAATCCCGGCGGACGTCGAAAAAGGACGCACTTGAACCCGGCGTGGATCGAGTAACGCCTACTCTCCTACCTGAATGTCCTCGGCTAATTGCCGTACGAGAAACTGGAGAGTCACGCACTGTATGCTTACAGAAACTCCACGCGCCCAACCATCTCGCTCGCGTCCAAAGCTTCATAGATCAACACAAGCTCGGCCACCAATTGACCAACCGTCCTGGCGTGCTGCCCTGAAAAGGCGATGCCGGTATGCGGCAGTTCGCGATGTAGGCGCAGGAAGTCGCTGTCTGAGGTCACCACGACTCGCCCTGTGTTGCTGCCGTAGGCAAGATATGCTTCGTCCGGTGCGCCGAGCAACCCGGCGTCGGCGGGAGTGGCTACGTCGATTCCGCGGCGATGCAGGGCTTCGGCCACGGCATGCGGGATGTGCTCGTCAAGCAGGAAGCGAACCCTACCCACGCTCCCTTTGCAGCTTCTCTGCTAACGGTCCGGCGTTGTTATTGCGAAACTCCTCGACAAAGGCGCGCTCACGCGCTATGTCGCGCTCGATCTCGTCACGGTGATCCCAGTAGTAGGCGAGAGCGGCGTAGATGTCGGCAAGGGTAATAGTGGGGTATTGATCTGCGATCTCATCCGCAGACATCCCCAGTTTCTCGTGCCAGATCGCCACGTCTTGCACCCGAATCCGACGACCGGCGATGCGCGGTTTCGGTCCGCCGGCCCCGTTTCCGATCTCAATGTGCTCCCTAATAACATCCACCACCTGTGCCCCCTGCCGAGCCTCATCTAGCACCAACCCACAATATGTGGTGTGCCTACCGGATGTGAAGGAACCGTGTGGCGGAAATGCGTATCGCAGGGAGAAGGCTGGCGGACCTGGATGGATTCGACCCCCGACACCCAGTTCCGAAAGTTGGAGGCGATCTCGACGACCTCCGAGCCGGCATCTCCCGCCGGTGGCTCTGCCTCAATCGATAGCCAGCCCTCGATGACGGTGATCGTCCCCGTCCCGAGGACGTTCCCAACCGGCACCTACACGGTGCCGGCGACGGCAGCAGATAGCGTCGGGACGGCGAGCAGGACCGCGCGAGTGGGGGAGTCAAGCCGGCTCGTAGCGCCGCAATTCCGGCAGAACATGGCCGATGCGCTCGAAGTCGCCATCGCGAGTCCAGACCGCGGCATCTGCCGATACAGCGCTCACCGCAATTTCAACATCCGTAAGTGCGACGGTCATTCCGTACTCGCGCAAAGCGGCAGCGATGTCGCCCACCCGGCGCCACGCATTTCTCTCAAGGGGCGCCCACGGAAGTCCCTGGAACAGAGCCCAGAGATCGGCGCGATCGTTTCCTCGCGCGCCACTCAACAGCTCCGCGATGACCGGACCGCAGACGACAACTGCGCGAGTACGGAGCAGTTCATCAAGCGCCCACGCGCTCCCCGTTTCTCCCTCCCGGAGATAGTCCACCCATATGGACGTGTCGGGCAGCACGGTCACGTGCGGCGATCTTTGCGTCTGAGCTCCTCAGACAGGTCCTGAATATCCATCGATCCCGCGCGCCGCCGCAACCCGTCGATGGCAGATTCCTTGAGGTAGCTGCGGATGGCCGCTTCGATGGCATCGGTCTTTGAGAGGTCGGGGTGGCGGCTGATCAATGCGGTGACTAGATCATCGTCAAGATCGAGCGTCGTTCTCACAGCTTCAGTATGCCATATTGGATGGCAGACACAAGAGCCGCATGGAGTTCCTCTGGTTCCTTGTGTTGTCGGCGCAAGAAAATGGCGCACCCGGAGGGATTCGAACCCCCGACACCCAGTTC
>Ga0070739_10006188_pt1 | contig 13268 bp, 9 predicted proteins | sample Coa_R1_7_FD_66445 | JGI IMG/M metagenome (GOLD analysis project Ga0070739, IMG submission 66445) | Surface soil microbial communities from Centralia Pennsylvania, which are recovering from an underground coalmine fire - Coalmine... | ecosystem: Environmental > Terrestrial > Soil > Unclassified ... | reverse complement strand
CCGCGCCCCATTTGCCGCGGCCGGCGCCGGCCGCGGCAAATGGGGCGCGGCCGGCATGGTCGGCGCGGCCGGCGGGGCGCCCGTGCCGCCGAGGGCCTGGGTGAGGACCTGGCAGAGCTGGAGGTGGCGCACGGGCTTCGCCAGCCAGGCCGCGAAGCCGGCCGCCAGCGCCGCGTCCGGCGCCGGCTGGCCCACCGGCACGACCAGCACCAGCCGCGTCTGGGCCAGGGCCGGGTCCGCCTTGATCTGGCGCGCTAGCGCGAATCCGTCGGGCCCCGGCGCCGGCACTGACAGGAGGGCGAGCTCGTAGGGGGTACCCGCGCGCACCGCGGCGCGCAGCCGCGCGAGGGCCTGCGTGGCGTCCGGCACGACCTCGGCCCGCGCCTGGCAGGCGGCGAGCTGCTCCGCCAGGATCGCTCGGCTGGCGGCGCTCGGGTCCACGACGAGGACCCGGCGTCCGGCTAGCTCGCCCGCCCCGGCGCTGGCGCGGGTCGCCGCGGTGGTCTCGAAGCGGGCGGTGAACCAGAAGGTACTCCCCTGGCCCGGCGCGCTCTCCACCCCGATCTGGCCGCCCATCAGCTCGGAGAGGCGCTTGCAGATCGTCAGGCCGAGCCCGGTGCCGCCGTACTTGCGCGCGGTCGCGCTGCTCGCCTGGGCGAACGCCTCGAAGATCCGCTCCCGCGCCTCGGGCTGGAGGCCGATGCCCGTGTCGGCGACCTCGAAGCGCACCAGGACCGTTCTCTCGGTCGCCGCGACGAGCCGTGCCCGCGCGACGACCTGCCCCTGCTCGGTGAACTTGATGGCGTTGCCCAGCAGGTTCAGGAGGATCTGGCGCAGGCGGCCCGGGTCGCCGACCAGCGGGCCGGGCACGTCGCGGTGGACCAGCGCGGCCAGCTCCAGCCCCTTGGCCTGCGCCTGGCTGGCGAGCAGGCCCACGGCGTCGTCCACTAGGGCGTGGACGTCGAGGGCCACCTGCTCCAGCTCTAGCTTGCCCGCTTCGATCTTGGAGAGGTCGAGGATGTCGTCGACGATCGCCAGCAGCGCCTGACCGGATTGGCGCACGGCCTCGGCGTAGTCGCGCTGCTGCGGCGTCAGGTCGGTGTCCAGCAGCAGGCCGGTCATGCCGATCACGCCGTTCATCGGCGTGCGCAGCTCGTGGCTGACCGTCGAGATGAACTCGTCCTTGAGCCGATCCAGGGCGCGGCGCTCCGTGATGTCCCGCGCGATGACCGCCCGCCCGCACAGCCTGCCGCGCGCGTCGCGCAGCGGGGACAGGCTGAGCGCGACATCGATGCGTCGCCCGCCCTTGCCCAGCCGGATCGTCTCGTGCTGCTCGACGCGCTCGCCCCGCACGATGCGCGCCTCGAGCTGTTGCGCCTCCTCCACCCGGTCCGGCGGGATGAGCAGCGCCACCGACTGGCCGATCGCCTCCTCGGCCGAGTAGCCGTACAGCCGCGCCGCGCCGGCGTTCCAGCTCGAGATGATCCCCTCGGGCGTGGTGCTGAGGATCGCGTCCTCCGAGGCGGCGACGATCGCCGCCAGCTCCGCCTGGGCCGCCTCGGCCTGCTTGCGCTCGGTGACGTCCCGCGAGTTGATCACCACGCCGGCCACCACCGGATCGTCGAGCAGGTTGCGGCCGATCGCCTCCAGCCAGCGCCAGGAGCCATCCTGGTGGCGGAAGCGGAAGTCGGCCAGCTCCATGGCGCCCGGCGTACCCACCAGGCGCTGGAAGCGCTCGCGCACGTCCGGCACGTCGTCCGGATGGATCAGCTCGAAGGCCAGCCTGCCGTTCAACTCGTCGGGATCGAAGCCCAGCACGCGGCGCACCGACGGGCTGCCGTAGCGGATCGTGCCGTCGGCGTTCAAGATCGTGATGACGTCCAGAATGTTCTCGATCAGCGCCCGAAAGTACGCCTCGCCGCGCCGCGCGGCCTCTTCCGCCTGCTCACGCGCGGACGAGGGCGCCGCGAGCCCGCCCGCCGCCGGTGGCGCGGCGCGGTCGAGTCCACCGGCCGCGACCGCCGGGCCACCGGGCGCCGTCGCCGCGTCGCCGGCGGGCCGGGTGCGGCCCGCCAGGCGACCGAGCAGGCCCGCGGCGAACGGCTTCCGGCGCGGCGATTCAGGCACGAGCAGCCTCTCTATCGATGGTCGAGTCGGTATCGATCGGCATAGATTGTACGCAATAGAGCGCGAGCAGGCGCCGTGCCGCGGCACTCGAGGCGCCGCCCGTGATGGCGGCAGCCGGCAGGCTACACGATAAGATTAGTCTTATGGTATGCTCCTGCTCAGCCGCGCCGGTTGCGAAGCGGCTCGCGTGGTGGCATGTCGGCCGTGGGGAGCCGGGCGCCTGGCACGGCGGCTGCGGGAGGCTTCGCCGCGGCCCCGGAGGTAGGTCGCCTGGTCCGGGTGGGGAAGATCGCCTATGAGCCGGTGCGTCCTCGTGGTTGACGACGACACTGCCGTGCTCAGCGGCCTGCGGCGGGCGCTCGCCCTGGAAGGGTACGAGGTGCTCGTCGCCGAGAGCGGCGAGGCGGCGCTGGCGACGGCGGCCAGCCAGCCGCCGGACCTGGTCGTCCTGGACGTGATGCTGCCGGACCTGGACGGCCTCACCATCTGCCGGCGGCTGCGCGGCAGCGCGCCGCTGCCGATCCTCCTCCTCACGGCCAAGGACACCGTGCCCGACCGCGTGGCCGGGCTGGACAGCGGCGCCGACGACTACCTGGTCAAGCCGTTCGCCATCGACGAGCTCCTCGCCCGCGTGCGGGCACTGCTGCGGCGGACCCAGGCGCCGACCGAGAAGACGCTCCAGTACGCCGACCTACGGCTCGACCTCGACACGCGCGAGGCCGAGCGCGGCGGCGAGCCGCTACGGCTCACGCCGCGCGAGTTCGAGCTGCTAGCGCTGTTTCTGCGCCACCCGCGCCAGGTGCTCTCCCGCGAGCAGCTCTGCCAGCGGGTCTGGGGCTTCGCCTTCGAGGGCGAGTCGAACTTCGTCGACGTCGCGGTGAAGGAGCTGCGCAAGAAGCTCAGCGCCGGCGACCGCCCGCGCCTGATCCAGACCGTGCGCGGCTACGGGTACGCGCTGCGAGAGGAGTGAGCCGTGTCGCTCCGCCTGCGCCTGACGCTCACCTACAGCCTACTGGTGGCGCTGATCCTCGGCGTTTTCGGCATGGTCCTGTACGCCACGATGCGCCAGAGCCTGGAGACCGAGCTCGACCGGCGCCTCCAGGTGCGCGCGTCCCAGGTCGAGCTGACGATCTGGCCCGGCACGCGCTCGCTCAAGCCGGACGACATCACCGCCGCCAAGCTCGACCTCTCGCCGCTGTCCGACCTCGACGCGCCCAATATCTACGTCCAGGTGCTCAACCGCCGTGGCCAGGTCGTCGCCACCTCGGAGAGCCTGCGCGGTGCGACGCTGCCGGTGGACGAGGCGAGCGTGAGCGCGGCGCGCGCCGGCAAGCGCAGCTTGAGCACCGTCGTCGACGACGACGACCGCGCCATCCGCATCCTGAGCGTGCCGATCGCCGTAGGCTCCAACGTCGTCGGCGTGCTCGAGGTGGGCCAGTCGCGCCAGCCGCTCCAGGAGACGATGCTCGGCCTCCGCACCCTCCTCCTACTGCTCGGCGCCGCCGCGCTGCTCGTCTCGGGCCTCGTCGGCTGGCTCGTCGCCAACACGAGCCTGCGCCCGCTCAGCACGATCTCGGCCCAGGCCGCCGCGATCGCCGAGCAGCGCGATTTCCGGCGGCGCCTGAACGTGGCCGAGCGCCGCGACGAGGTCGGGCAGCTCGCGCGGACGATCGACACGCTGCTGGCCACCGTCGACGATACGCTGCGCACTCACCGCGAGTTCGTGGCCGACACCTCGCACGAGCTGCGCAACCCCCTGCTGGCGATCCGCACCAACATCGAGCTGATGGACCGCCTCACCGACCGCGCGGCGCGCGCCGAGTGCCGGCAGGAGGCGCGCCAGCAAGTCGAGCGGATGAGCCGCCTCGTCTCCGATCTGCTGGTCCTGGCCCAGGTCGAGGCCGGCCAGCTCGTCGAGCGGCGCCCGGTCTCCCTGCGGCCGCTGGTGCGCGGTGTAGCGCGCGCGGCCGAGACGCGCAGCACGGGCCGCCGCATCGTGGTCGAGGCGCCGACCGACGTTGAGCTGCTCGCCGACGATGTGCGCCTGACCCAGGTGCTCACCAACCTGGTCGACAACGCGCTGCGCCACACGCCGCCGGAGGGGACGATCACGCTGCGCCTGGATACTCAGGACGGCTGGGCGCGCCTCGCCGTCGCCGATACGGGCGAGGGCATTGCTCCCGAGCACCTGCCTCACGTCTTCGATCGCTTCTACCGCACGGACAAGGCGCGTGCCCAACCGAGCGACGGGACGGGCCTCGGCCTGGCCATCGTCAAGCACCTGGTCGAAGCCCACGGTGGCCGCGTGGTGGCGGAGAGCGCGCCCAGCCAGGGAAGCTGCTTCACCGTCTGGCTGCCCCTGGCCCCAGCCCCGCCCTCGCCGGCGCCGTCCGCGTCGCCGGCGCTGCCGCCGGCCGCCGCCCGCGCTGCGGCCCCGTCCTGAGCGGGCGGTCCAGCCCCATCGCGGTCTGCTCATCGAACGCTCATCGAGTGCTCATCCGCCGCTCACGCGCGTCCCCGACGATAGATCCAAGTACGTCGTGTCAGGTGAGCTGAGTAGTGTTTGCGTCGGCAGACACTACTCAGCTCATGAGTAACTAACCACTAGTGGAACACCCGAGCCGAGGAGTCTGCCGTGAGATGGAGCCTGTCGTCGGCGATGCTGGTGGCCATCGTCCTGCCGCTCGCCGCGTGCAAAGTGGCGTCCACGCCATCCAGCGCACCACCTGCCCAGGGCGCGCCGGCCGCGGCCAGCACCGCGGCGCCCGCGCCGGCGGCGGCCAGTCCGGCGCCCGAGGCGGTTACGGTTCGCTGGGGCGGCCAGGGCGTCCTTACCGACAGTCCCGTGTACGTCGCCATGGACCGCGGCTACTTCGGCGCGGAAGGAATCGACCTCCAGTACGTGAACTTCTCGTCGGCGTCGGAGATCGTGCCGGCGGTGTCGAACAACCAGCTCGAGGTCGGCGCCATCTCGCCGAACGTCGCGACGCTCAACGCGCTCGCGCGCGGGGTCGGGGTGAAGCTCGTGGCCGACCGCGGCTCGATGCGCCCTGGCCACGGCTGGGTGGCTTTGGTCGTGCGGCCAGACCTGGTCGAGAGCGGCCGCTACCAGAGCCCCGCCGACCTGCGCGGCCTGCGCGTGGCGGTCACGCCGCCGGTGGGGGCGACGGCCAACGCCGTGGCCGTCGCCCGCCTGCTCGACCAGCAAGGCATCGCGCCGAGCGAAGTCGACTTCGTGCCCCTGCCCTTCCCGGAGATGAACCCAGCCCTGGCCAATGGCTCGATCGACGTGGCGTTCCAGTCCGAGCCGCTGCTCGCGCTGGGCATCCGGCAGGGCATCGCCGTCCGCGAGGTGGGCAGCGACGAGATCTATCCGAATCAGCAGATCGGCGTAGTCAGCTACGGCGCGGACTTCGTCCAGGACCAGCCCGACATCGCGCGCCGGTTCATGGTCGCCTACCTGCGCGGGGCGCGGGACTTCGTCGACGCCTTTGCCAAGGGGCGGGACCGCGCCGAGGTCGTCCAGAGCCTCATCCGGCACACGCCGGTGAAGGATGCCAGCGTGTACGACGAGATGGTGGCGACCGGCTTCAACCCCGACGGCTACATCAACGTCGACAGCGTTGCGTCGGACCAGGAGTGGTTCCTCGCCCAGGGCAAGATCGCCGAGCGCGTCGACCTCGCCACGGCGATCGACAACCAGTACGTCGACTACGCGCTGGGGCGACTCGGGCGCTACCAGCCGTAGCGGCCTCGTGCGGCCAGGCTCTCGTCTACGGCGGCAGCCTGCTCGACCGCGATCTCCCGCACTCCGGGCAGTTCATCGGCCGCTTCGCCGCGAGCTGGGTGGTGAGCACGGGCCAGCGGCCGTGTCTAACCCTGACCTCGGCCACTCCAGCGGACGGTCAGGACTCGTCCGCAGGTCGCCGCTGAGCATGCCTTCTCACGGCGCGATCGTAAGCCTCCGCCAGCAGTGGCCGCACCGACTCGAACGTTTCCGCGCTCGGGTTGAGCACGCAGACCCAGGACTGCGGTGCATACACCGGGTGGGGCATTAGTCGATCCAGGGCGGCGAAGTCGTGGCCGGTGTCGACCACGCCGGCCGCGCCGGGCGGCGGGGGCTGTGGGCCAAACAGGGAGCGGTAGGTGTCGCTGCTGACGCCGATGTTCAGGCGAAACACCCCGGGACGATTCAGGTTCGAGGCGCGGTCGAAATCCCCGTAGTCCTTGGTCACGATGGTGGCGAAGGGAAACTGGTGCTTCGGCTCCAGCCGGCGATCGGGGGCGTAGATGAAGAACGTGTCGCCCGCCCCGACCCCGTCGGTCGCGCGGAGTACGTCGACGCCGGCGAACGTGTCGGCGACGTACTGGATGATGGAGGCCTGATCCATGAGCCGCCCTCCTTACCTAACGACGGGACGCTACCACGCTCGGCAGTCGTCCCACAGCCGACGGCCGGCGATGCTGTCCGGCCCGGCCGCCGCCCGCGCGGCCAGTCAGAGCTGAGGGCGATGCGCCTAGTCCGCTCATCGAACGCTCATCGAGCGCTCATTCGCCGCTCACCCGCGGCAGCGACGATAGAAGCTAGTGGTCTGTCAAGGCAGATTTGCTGTGTGCTGGCAACGGCCAACACACAGCAATCTGCCTGTGACGAAGTGCTGGTGGTCTGTCATCGCCGTGTCGAGCCGCGGGGGATAACATGACGAGGCATCTGTCGGTTCGTTTCCTGTGTCTGCTGGTCCTCCTGTCCCTGTGCAGCCTGGGCTGCCAGCCGGGCAAGCGCGCCGCCGCCCCGGCCGGCGCCGCGCCCTCGGCCGCCAGCGCCTCGGCCGGGCAGGCGCCGGCGCAGCCGGCGGCGCAGCCCGCGGCCCAGTCGGCCAGTCCGTCGCGGATCACGATCGGCGTCACCGAGACGATCGAGTCGCAGGATCCCTACGCCGACAGCGTGGCGCTGCTCTACGGCATCTGGTGCGAGGTGCTCGGCTGCCTGGTGACCTACGACTTCGACAAGAACGACTACGCGCCGGCTCTGGCCGAGAGCTGGGAGGTCGAGAACCCGACGACCTGGGTGTTCCACCTCCGCCAGGGCGTGACCTGGAACGACGGCTCGGCGTTCACCTCCGCCGACGTGCTGCACTCCTTCGAGCGGATCAAGAACGACCCCGCCAGCCGCCAGCGGCGGATCTTCAGCGTGATCAAGGACGTGGACGCGCCCGACGACTACACCGTGCGGGTGATGACCAAGGTGCCCACTGCCTCGCTGCTCGACTACTTCGCTGACCGGCTCATCATCACGAACAAGGCCCAGTACGACCAATATGGCGACGCGGTCTGGGATCAGCCGCCGCTCGGCACCGGGCCGTACCTGTTCAAGGAGCTGGTGCCTGACCAGCGGCTGGTGATCGTCAAGAACCCACACTGGTGGGGTGGGCCGGTGAACGGGCCGGACGAGGTGGTGTTCCGCGTGATGCGCGAGCCGGAGGTGCGGGTCACGGCGCTGCTCAACGGCGAGCTGCAGATGGCAGAGTTCATCCCGCCCCATATGGCCGACCGCATCAGCAGCCAGCCGAATACGAAGATCGCGTCCTACGACTCGCTGGAGATCATGTTCCTGGCCATGCAGCCGAAGGTGAAGCCATTCGACAACAAGCTGGTACGCCAGGCCGTGGCCTATGCCATCGACCGCGACGCCATCATCCAGGGCATCCTGCAGGGCCAGGCGCGCAAGCTCGACGGCCCGGTCGGCCCCGGCCAGTATGGCTACACGCCCGACCTCCAGCCGAAGTACACCTACGACCCCGAGAAGGCCAAGCAGCTCCTCGCGGAGGCCGGCTATCCCAACGGTGTCGACGTCGAGCTGTCCACGCCGGTCGGCCGCTACATCCAGGACAAGCAGATCTCCGAGGCGATCGCCCAGATGCTCACCGCCGTCGGCATCCGCACCACGCTGCTCACGCCTGAGTGGCCGACGCTCTGGTCGAACGTGCAGGACGGCAAGGTGCCCTTCTACTACATGGGCCGCGGCTCCGTCGTCGATCCGGGGCCCCCGCTCTCGCAGTACTTCGAGACAGGCGTCTCGCCGCGCGTGGGCTACTCCAATCCCCAGGTCGACGCCCTGTTCGCCAAGGAGCGCGGCGACTTCGATCCCGCCCAGCGCAAGCGCGACCTCGACCAGCTCATGAGCCTGCTCACCGAGGAAGCGCCCGCCGTCTTCCTCTGGCGGCACAAGATGCTGATGGGCCTGGCCAAGAACATCGAGTTCACGCCCCGCCCGGACGACCGCATCTACCCGCACGAGATCCGCGTGAAACCGTAGCTCAGCCGAGGTTGGGTATTGGGTGCTGGCGACGGCCAACATCCAGTACCCTAGTATTCCAGTATTCCGTGACTGGTGATGTGAGTGGTGTTTGCTGCGGCAAACACCACTCACATCACGTGTCTTAGAATGCTAGCTCTGCGGGAGCGGTCGAGCCGAGGGACCGCGCCAGGACGTCCCGGTCAGCCGCGACCAGCCGGCACGCGCGTTGCAAGCCGGCGCAGACGACGGGAGGTCGTGTCGTGCGCGGACGAGCCTGGCCGTGGCTGGCGCTGGCCGTGGCGACGGTCGGCGCGCTGCTGGCCGCGGCCTGCCTCAGGCCAGTCGACAGCGCCTCGTCGGCCAGCGACCAGGGTATCTCCGTCGCCAGCACCGCCGACGCCGTGAGCTTCCACCCCTACAAGACGAGCGACACCGCGTCGTCCACCTACCAGGGCCTCGTCTACGGCGGCAGCCTGCTCGACCGCGATCCCCAGCACCCGGAGCAGTTCATCGGGCGCTTCGCCGCGAGCTGGACGGTAAGCGACGACGGGCTGACCTACACCTTCACCCTGCGCCCCGACCTGGTCTGGAGCGATGGGCAGCCGCTCACCGCCGACGACTTCAAGTGGACCTACGACCAGGCGAGCAATCCCGCCAACGCCTGGCCCTATCTCAGCACGATCGAGCCGATCGCCTCCTACGACGCGCCCGACGAGCGGACCGTCGTCGTGCGGCTGAAGGAGCCGCTGGCGGTCGGCCTGGAGCTGGCGAACACGATCACGCCGCTGCCGCGGCACGTCTGGGAGCAGCTCGACTGGAACGATCCGGCCCGCAATCCGGAGATCGAGGCACCCACTGTCGGCTCGGGCCCGTTCCTCCTGCAGGAGTGGGTGCGCGACGACCATGCCACGTTCGTACCCAACGACCACTACTTCAAGGGGCGCCCCCGCCTCGAGCGCTATACCATCCGCATCGCGGGCACGGCGCAGATCGCCTACCAGTGGCTGAAGGCCGGCGAGGTGGACGTCTCGACCTTCTCGCCGGGCGACTACGCCGACGCCAAGCGCCAGGACAACTTCACGGTCTACGAGTGGTGGCCGGCGACCGGCGACTGGAGCTACGTCGGCTACAACCTCCGCCAGCCGGCGCTGCAGGACGTGCGGGTGCGTCGCGCGCTCGCCTACGCCGTCGACCGCCAGGCGATCATCGACCGCCTGCTCTACGGGCTGGCCGAGCCGATCTACTCGACGTTCGCGCCCACCTGCTGGTGCTACGACCCCGACGTGCCGCACCGCGACTATGACCTCGACCGGGCACGGGCGCTGTTGGACGAAGCGGGCTACGTGCCCGGGGCCGACGGCATCCGCGCGCGGGACGGCACGCGGCTGGCGCTGCGGCTCCTCTACGGGCCGAACACCAACCGCACGCGCCAGCTCATCGCGACCGTGCTCCAGGCCAGCTTTCACCAGATCGGCGTCGACGTGCAGATCACGGGGCTGGAGTGGTCGGCTTACCTCGCCGCGCTGCGCACGCCGCCGTTCGCCTGGGACCTGAACGTGGGCGGCTGGTCGGCCACGGTCGACCCGCACTGGATGTACCAGATCTGGAGCGCCGAGGGCATCCCCGACCTGAACGCCGGCGCCTACCAGAACCCTACGGTCGAGGCGCTGTTCGAGCAGGGTGCGCACGAGCTGGACCAGGCGAAGCGGAAGCCGATCTACGACGAGATCCAGCGCATCCTGGCCGAGGACCAGCCGTATATCTTTCTCTATGCGAACAAGGCCTACGAAGGCGTGAACAACCGCCTCGGCGGCATCGTTCCCTCGCCGCTCGGCCTGGACTGGAACCTCGAGCAGTGGTACGTGCGTCCCTAGGCGTCAGGCCCGGGCGTGGGCGCGGGCCGCGCGCGGCGACCGCGTCTCGCCAGTCCGTCAGGCGAGCATGTCGATGACGAGGAGGGCGACGAAGCCGACGAAGAACATCGCCGTGGTGACCTGCGTCTCCGGCACCTCGTGGGCCTCGACCAGCAGCTCCTCGGTCACCAGATAGAGCATCGCCGCCGAGCCGAAGGCGAGCACGACGCCGAATGCCGGCCGCGGCAGCGCCGCGAACGCCGTGCCGCCGAGCACGGCGCCGAGCACGAGCAGCAGCGCCAGGGCGGTCGGGGCGCCGATCACCCAGGCGCGGCCGAGGCGCGCGGCGCTGAGGGCCGCGGCCGCGGCCAGCCCGACGAAGCCCACCTCCAGTGTGAGGGCGATCGTCAGCAGGATGCCGGTCTTCGTCTCAGCAGCGAAGCCTACGCCGAGCACCAGGCCGTCGACGAGCTGGTCGACGGCGATCACGCCCAGCAAGCGGGTCGGGCGCGGCGAGGCGGTCCCCTCGCCCTGCTCTAGCTCGCCGGTCAGGTGGCGCAGGACGAGCATCGCCGCGACGCCGAGCGCGAAGCCGACGACCACCGCCTCCGGCGCCTGCTCCCGCTCGGCCGGCAGCAGCTCCAGCGCGACCGCCGCGAACACTGCACCCGCGGCAAAGTGCTGGATCGCGCTCCGTACCGCGGGCGGTGGCACCCAGACAGTGGCGGCGCAGGCGCCGACCAGGGTGGCGACGAGCGGCACGAGCGAGAAGCCGAGCAGCGCCGGCAGCGAGCTGTCCACGCCTCAGGCCCCGGCCCGCCACGCGCGGCATACTCCATGCATCCTGCCCGGCGAGACCCTCCCGGAGTGCGCGGATGGAAGCGCTGGTCCTATCGTTCTTCACCTTCCTGTCGACGCTGCTGGGTGGCATCGTCGCGCTGAAGAACCGCTCCAGCCTGCACTACATCATGAGCTTTACCGCGGGCGTCCTGCTGGGGGTCTGCTTCTACGACGTGCTGCCGGAGGCGGCCGGGGTAAGTATAGAGAACGGCCTGGACGTCGCGGACGTGTTCATCGCGGCGACGGTGGGCTTCTTGCTGATCCACGTGGTGGAGAAGCTGGCGGTCATTCAGGCCGCCAGCAGCAAGAAGCCACCGCGCAAGCGGCACCCGATCGTCGGGGTGATCAGCGCGCTCGGCCTGGTCTTCCACAGCTTCCTGGACGGTGTGGGGATCGGCCTGGGGTTCCAGGTCAGCCCGCACGTCGGCATCGTTGTGGCGCTGGCGGTCATCGCCCACGACTTCTCGGACGGGCTGAACACGGTGACGCTGATGCTAGCCAACAACAACACGAGCAAGAAGTCGCTGCTGCTGCTGATACTCGACGCGGCGGCGCCGGTGCTCGGTGTCGCCTCGACGACGGTATTCTCGATTCCCGAGAGCGTGCTCGTGCTGTACCTGGGCTTCTTCGCCGGCTTCCTGCTCTACATCGGCGCCAGCCACCTGCTGCCCGAGGCCCACGCCGATCGCACCTCCGTCGCCAAGATCGGCCTCACCGTCCTCGGTGCGGCGTTCATCTTCGGCGTCAGCCGCGTGGTCTGAGCGGCCCGGCGCAGGCGGCCGGCGTCACTGGCCGGGGACGTTCAGCGCCGTGCGCAGGAAGCCGCTTTGCTCCAGCTCGTGGATGATGCGGTTGTCCACGAAGTCGGCGGCGTTGGCCGTGCGCGCGGCCGGCACGTCCGGCGCACGCTGGTCGAGGACGGTCTGCACGGCGTCGGTGGAGGGGTAGGGAAGCTCGTCCAGGTCCTCCAGCCAGAGCTGGTAGCTGCGGTCGAGGACCTCCTGGTCGTCGGTCTTCGTGTACTGCCCGAGCAGGCGCTTGGCCAGGGCCGGGTCGCGCACTGCCATGCCCCGCGCCTCCAGCATTGCCTTCACGAAATCGCGCACCAGGTCGTAGCGCTCGTCGAGGGTGCTGCGCGTGACCGCCAGCGCGCCCTGCGAATAGGGGATATGGTAGTCCTTCATGTCCACCAGGAGCGGGAACCCCTGGCGCTCGGCGAGGATGTTCGTCGGCGCGGACAGCATCGCCGCCTCGACTTGCTGGCTGGTCAGGGCGCTCAGCTCGTTGTTCACCGTGCCAGCCTGGATGATCGCCGTGTCGCGGCCGGGGTCGAGTCCGGCTCCTTCCAGCACCTTGACCGTCGCCAGGTGGACGCCCGACCCCAGGCGGGTGATGGCGACACGCTTGCCGCGCAGGTCCTCCACGCTCTTGATGGCCGGCTGGGCGTCGAGGAAGAAGCGCATCATGTTCTGCTCGGCCTCGATCAGCACCTGGTTGCCGCCGGCCAGGTCGATGTCCACGACGCCCGCGCCTGCAGTCAGGGCGACGTCGATCTCGCCCGCGGCCATGGCCGGGGCGATCTGGGCGCTGGTCTGCAGCAGCGTGGTATCCACGTCCAGCCCGTACTTGGTGAAGATCCCCTCGTCCTGGGCAACCCACATCGGGATGTCAGTGGTGCTCACGAACCCGTAGGCCATCTTCAGCGGGCGCGGGGCGCCTACCGTGGGCGCGGCGGCCTGGGCTGGGGCCCCGCCGGCACCTGCACCGCCGGAGGCGCCGGCCGCTGGCGCCGGGGCTGCGCTGGAGCCGGCTGGGGCGGCTGGGCGGCTGCCGGGGCCGGCGCAGCTCGCGAGCAGCGCCAGCGCGGTGGCCACGATCGCTACGTACTGTCGGCGCATCGGTCCTCCCCCGTGATCCACGAGCACCCTCTACGAGACGCCTCGACGCGGGCTGGCCCGAGCCAGCTCACGTCCGATCAGCCTGGATGAGCTGCTAGCGCTGCCAGGCCGGATCGGTGTAGAGGGGGCTGTCGTAGCTGCCGAGCGCGCGCAGCGCCCCCGTCACGAAGCGGTCGTCGACCAGCTCGTCCAGCGGCACGGCCTGGGCGATCGAGCCCTTGCGCAGGTAGAAGTCGTGCATCTCCTGCAGGC